>ERZ761602.4152-NODE-4152-length-19126-cov-5.100309_pt1 | contig 19126 bp, 13 predicted proteins | sample MGYA00512165_ERZ761602 | MGnify/ENA primary metagenome ERZ761602 (study PRJEB28899, sample SAMN02445085) | bioreactor sludge metagenome | biome: EBPR sludge; isolation source: Thorneside wastewater treatment plant | place: Australia: Brisbane, Thorneside... | reverse complement strand
GACGTGCGCTTCGACGACGACGTGCGCTTCGACGACGACGTGCGCTTCGACGACGACGTGCGCTTCGACGACGCGACGAGGCCCCGTTCCCTCCCGCAAGCGCGTCGCGATACGCTCGCGGGTCCATGACGAACGACGTCGACGCCGCGACGCCCGAGGCCGCCCACCGTGCGGTCGAGAGTCTGCTCGCGGTCGACGTCTCGCGCGTGGAGCCGTCGCGACGCCTGCGCGGCAACCCGCCGGAGTCGTTTCGCGTCCACCTCGCCGACGGACGCGCGGTGATCGCGACCTGTCGCGCGACCGCGACCCGCACCGCATTCGAGGCGCAGGTCCTGCGCACGCTCCGCGAGAACGGGGCGTCGGTGCCGCGCCTGCTCGCGGCGCGCGGAGGTTGGCTCGTTCAAGAAGATCTCGGCAGCCTGCGCCTCTCGCAGCGCCTCGACCTCACGCCGACCCGCGACGCGACGGTGCTCCTCCACGCGGCGATCGACACGCTCGTGGGTGTGCACTCCGCTGGACGCGCGGCCGGGCTCGATCGCGACGCGCCGCCGCTTCCTCCGCCCACGCGCCACCTGCCGATGCCCGCTCGCCTGGCGGAGCTCGTCGGGCTCCCGACTCCTTTCGTCGACGTCGCGACCTTCGAGCGCACCCTCGAGGCGCTCCCCGGCGCGTCGTTCGTCAAACGAGACGCGCGGCCCGCGCGCGCGGTCGTCCGCGGCTCGACGATCGTGTGGTTCGACTTCGCGCGATGCGGTCGGGGCCACCGCCTCGTGGACCTCGTGGCGCTGCTCGGCGACGAGGCGCTGCCCGAGAATCCCAAGGTCGAAGACGAGCTGCTCGACGCCCACCTCGCGCGCTTCCTCGAGTCGCTGCATCTCGGGCGCGCGTTCTTCGCCGTCTACGGCGTGCTCTACCTGACGCGGCGCCTCGTGCGGATCCTCGAGCTCAAAGGGAACGGCGACTGGTGGCCGATCGAGGAGTGCCTCGACGCCGATCACCCGATCGTCACCGAGCACGCCATGCGGACGCTCGCGCTCCGCTCGCAGCGTTGGGCCGAGCGACACCCGCTGACGGAGTCGCTCGCGCCCTTCTTCCTCGCGGTCGCGACGGGCTGAGCACGCGGCAGCGCGCGGGATCGCGCGCCGTAGAGGAGCGCGTGGCGCTCAGGCCGCGATGCCCACGCGCTCGGTCGGCGCGATCGCGTGCAGCTCGCGTGAGGCACGCACCAGATGCTTCACCGCGCGACGCGCTTCACCGAGCACGTGCTGCTCGTCCATCACCTCGCGCACCGGCCGGCGCCCCGTCGAGCCCTCGTCCGCGAGCTCGTCGAGCCGCCGCTGGAAGCGCTCGTCGAGCACGCCGTAGAGCTCACCGAGCCGCTCCACGTCGGGCTCGCGCGCGGCCTCCAACAACGCCGTCAGCGCCTCGCGAAACGGCCCCGCCGGCACCGCGAGCAGCTCGTCCGATCGCTCACCGACGATCACCAGGTGCCGCGTGCCGCGCAGCAGCGTGCGCACCCCGACCGCGACCTCGGCCGGCAAGCCGCGCCCTTCCACCCGATCGATCGCGGCCGTGATCGCGTGCAGCAGTCGATCGAACGCGTCCACCCGTGCCTTGCGGGCGACGTCGTCTGCGGCGAGCGCGTCCACGAGCGTGCGACGCGCGATCTCGAAGAGACGCCACCCTTCGCGGGCCAGCGCCGCGAGCGCGACGTGCGGGATCGCGAGCGTGGGCGCGTCGAGGTGCGCAGACGCGCCCTCGAGCTCATCCGTCGGGACGAAACGCGCTTCGAGCCAACGCACGAGCCGGCCTGCGATCGGCCACATCGCGAGCACCCCGAGCACGTTGAACACGGTGTGGAAGAGCGCGACCGTCGCCGCGATGCCTTCACCCGGCGCGAAGCGATCGAGCCACGCGAGCAGGTGCAGAAGGAGCGGGAGCGTCGAGAACGCGACGACGCCCGCGACGAGGTTGAAGGCGGTGTGGGCGAGCGCGGTCCGGCGCGCGTCGGGAGTCGCGCCGATGGCGCCGAAGAGCGCGGTGCTCGTCGTGCCGACGTTCGCGCCGATCACCACCGTGCACGCGCCCGCGACGTCGAGCGCGCCCGCCGCCGCCGCCGTGAGCGTCACCGCGATCGCCGCGCTCGACGACTGCATCGCAGTCGTGAGCCCGACGCCCACGAAGAAGAGCAACACGCGGCCGCCGATGCCCTCGACTCTCAACACCGAGAGATCGACGCTCGACGCGAGCTCCGCGAACGACTCCTGGAGGAAGCCGACCCCGACGAAGAAGAGCCCGAGCCCCGCGATCGCGCGTCCGACCGCGCCACGGCGTTTGGTAGGCCCGGTGAGCTGCAGGAGCGTGCCGACGCCGACGATCGGAAGCGCCGCCGCTTCGAGGTCGACGTCGAAGCCCGAGAGGGTGACGAGCCAGCCGGTCGCCGTCGTGCCGACGTTGCTGCCGAACACCACCCACACCGCGCTCCGCAGATCGAGGAGCCCCGCGTTCACGAAGCCGAGCGTCGCGACGGTGACCGCGCTCGACGACTGCACGAGCGCCGTCATGCCCGCCCCCGCCGCGAGCGCACGCAGCCGCGTGGACGTCGAGCTCTCGAGGATGCGCCTCAGCGCGCCACCGGCGGCGAGCTTCAGACCCTCGGTGAGCTGATGCATCCCGAGCAAGAAGAACCCGAGCCCTCCCGCGAAGGAGGCCACGAGCGAGAACGTCTCACCCCAAGCCATCGCGCGAGGATGCCGACCCGCGCGCGTCCGCGCGAAAAACCATCGCGGCCCCGAGAGCTCGACTCCCGAGCGCGCGAGCTCGGACACCGGAGGCCGTCGCGCGCACGGAAGCGTGAGCACGGAGTCGCGAGCGCGCAGTCACGAGCACGCAGTCACGAGAACGGAGGAGTGGCCGTCACGCGCGGCGGAAGAGCCGCCAGACCTGCGCGAAGAACGCCGGCACCACGAAGACCGTGAGCAAGGTCGAGAACGTGAGGCCCCCGAGCACGATCGCGCCGACGCCGCGGTAGAGCTCCGAGCCCTCGCCCGGCGCGAGCACCATCGGCAGCAGGCCCGCCACCGACGTCGCGGTCGTCATCAAGATCGGACGCACGCGCGACTCCACCGCCTCGCGCACCGCACGCTCGAGCGTCGCGCCTTCCCGCAGCGCCGAGATCGAGCCGTCGACCACGAGGATCGCGTTGTTCACCACCGTGCCGATCAAGATGAGGAAGCCGAGCGCGGTCATCAGATCGAGCGGCTGCGGCGCGATGTAGAGATCGACGAGCCGAAGCGCGCCCATCCCACCCGCCGCGCCGAGCGGCAGCGTGATGAGGATGACGATCGGCGCGAGGAAGCTCTCGAAGAGCGCGGACATGAGCAGGTAACTGATGATGAGCGCGAAGAGGAGCACCTCCCCGAAGCGCACCTTCGCGACCTCGAGATCGCCCGCGCTGCCGCTGATCGTCGCGTCCACGTGCGCCGGCAACGTTCCGTCCGCGCGCTTCTCCGCGACCACCTCGCGCACGCGCGCGAGCGCCGTCTCGAGCGGCACGTCGTCCGGCGGACCGATCTGCAGCGTGATCGCGCGGCGTCGCTCGATGCGTTTGAGCACCGTCGGACCGAGCTCCTCGGAGAGCTCCACCAGCGCCCCGAACGGCACGACCTCTCCGGTCGCGCTCACCACCGGCGCGGACGCGACGAGGTCCGCGTCGTCGCGCGCGCCCTCGCGCTGCGCGCGCAGGATCACGTCGAGCTGTCCTTCGCCTTCGCGCCCGAGCTCGCCCACGATCGCGCCGTCGACCAGCGCGTCGAGCATCAGACCGACGTCCGGCGTCGACGGTGCGAGCACCGCGCCATCGTCACGTCGCGGCCGCGCCCGCAGCTCGAGCGCGCCCGCGTCGAGGCTCGGATCCGGACGCACCTGCGACTCCGGCAGCACCTCACCCACCGCGCGCATCATCGCGCCCGCGACCCCGATGAGCTCGTTCAGATCGCCGCCCGCGAGATCGAGCTCGATCGAACGACTGCCACCGCGCCGCCCGAAGAGCGAGGCCTGCGAGGTGAACGCGAAGAAGCCCGGCACCGACGACTGCACGCCGCGCAGAAACCCTTCGAGCTCCTTGGTCCGCTTCGGATCCTGAGCCGTCGCGCCGCCGAAGATTCGATCGGGTCCGCCGACGAAGAACGAGCGCCCGATCGCCGGTACTCCGTCGACCTCGTGTCCGACGTGCGGCCCGAGCCGGTTCTGCACCCCGCGCGCGACGCGATCGACCTCCGCCACGCTCGTGCCCGGCGGCGGCACCAGCGTGCCGAACACGAGGTTGCGGTTGCCGGTCGGCAGGTACTCGAGCGGCGGAAGGATCTGGTAGGTGAGGTAGCTCGTGCCCGCCAGCGCGCCGACCACTACGAGCACCCCGAGCGCGCGGCGGCGCACCAAGACCTCCACGCTGCGCCCGACGGCGTCGGTGAATCGCTTCAGCCCGCGCGCGAACCAGCCAGGCCGCTTCGTCTCGCGCTTCGCGGGCAGCTTCGACGCGAGGGCCGGGATCACGAAGACCGAGGCGACGAACGAGAACCCGATCGCGAGGCTGATCGCGACCGCCACGTCGACCAGGAGCTGACCCACTTCGCCGTCCCAAGCGATCACGGGGAGGAAGACCGCGGCGGTCGTCGCGGTCGACGCGAGGATCGCGCCCCAGACCTCGCTCACCCCCGCGAGCGCGGCGGTCGCAGAGCTCGCGAGCTTCGTGCGCGCGACGTCGATCGCCTCGAGCACCACGATGCCGTTGTCGAGCACCATGCCGACCGCGAACGTGATGCCGGCGAGCGAGACCACGTTCACGGAGCGACCGAGCAACACCATGCCGAGCACCGTGCCGAGCGCACAGATCGGAATGGTCACGCTCACCAGCAAGCTCGGACCCAGCGCACGCAGGAACGCGAGCAAGGTGAGCATCGCGAGGAACCCACCGAGCAGCAGGTTGTTGCGCACCGTCGCGAGCGATCCCTCGATGTAGTCGACCTGATCGGAGATCACCTCGAAGCGCAGGCCCTCCGGCGCGAAGCGCTCCGCGTCGAGCGACTCCACGCGCGCGCGGATCTCCTTGGTCAGCTCGAGCACGTTCGATCCGCTCTCGCGATCGACGAGCATGATCAGCGCAGGCTTGTCGTTGGCGAATGCGACGCCCGTCGCTCGGCGCAGCGCCACCGTCGCGCGGCCCACGTCCGACACGCGGATCGGCGTTCCGTCGGGCCCCACGCCGAGCACGATGCGTTCGAGCGCTTCCGGCGACGCGCCGACCGCCATCGTGCGCACGAGGAAGCGCCGTCGCCCCACGTCGAGATCACCACCCGACACGTCGCGCAGCTCCGCGCGAATGCGCGCCGCCGCGTCGCTCAAGCGGATGCCGCGCGCCGCGAGCTCGGTCGGATCGATCTGGATGTCGAAGACCGTCTCGCGACCACCGCGGATGCGCACCTCGCCCACCCCACGCACGCGCTGGATCTCGGGGACGATCGTGTCCTCCACCCACGTGAAGTAGGGATCGACGTCGCGCCCTTCGAGCGACCGGATCGCGATCACCACCACCGGCGGCCCCGAGCTGTCCGCGGTCTCGATGGTCGGCTCGCGCACGGAGTCCGGGTAGTCCGCGACCTGCCCGAGGCGGTTGCTCGCGCGCACGAGCGCCTCGTCGAGATCCGTACCGACCTCGAGCTCGAGCGAGAGCGATCCCGAGTCCGGCCGCGCCTCGCTCGTCATGCGCACGAGCCCCGGCAGGCTCTTGAGCGCGTCCTCTTGCGGCTCGAGGATCTCCGCTTCGACCTCGGTCGGCGACGCGCCGGGCCACACGGTGTTGATGTTGAGCACCGGCCGCGAGACGTCGGGCGTGAGCTGGATCGGCAGGTCCGCGATGCTCAGTGCTCCGAAGAGCATCACCAAGATGGCGCCGACGGAAGCGGTGACGGGTCGACCGACCAGCGTCGCGAGCAGCCCCGTGCTCGGCGGCTCGCGCGTCGGCGCGGTGGGCTCCGTGGTCGCGCTCGTCGAAGCGCTGGACGTCGCGGACGGCTCTCCGACGGAGCCTGCGGTCGGTTCCGTCTCGTCGTTCATCGCGGCGCCTCGGCGCTCGCGGGCTCGACCACCCGCACCGGCTGATCGGGGAAGAGCCGATCGTTGCCGCGCACCGCGACCACCGCGCCCGCCGCGAGCCCTTCGCCACGCACGCGCACGTGGGTGGTGCCACGATCGAGCACCTCCACGCGCACCGGCTTCGCGACGCCGTCGACGATCGTCACCACGCGGTTCTCGACCACGCCCACCACGAGCGCATCGCGAGGCACGAGCACACCTTCACCCGCACGTTCGAGCTCGACCTCGACGTCGATCACGGTGCCCGGCACGAGCCACTCGGGAACGTCGATGGGCTCCACCCGCACCTGCACCGTGCGTGTCGCGGGATCGATCGCACGGACCACACCGACCACGCGCGCGCTCACGCGCTCGCCACCGCGAAGCAGCGTCGCCGGGTGACCTTCTTCGAGCGCGAGCCCGATCTCGGGCGTCGCGCGCGCGAGCACCTCGACCGCGCGGTCTCCGACGAGCTCGGCCACCGCGGTCCCCGCCGTGACCCAATCGCCCGGATTCACCGCGCGACGCGCGACGACGCCGTCGAACGGTGCGACGACGCGATGCCGGGCGAGGCTCTCGCGCGCCCCCGCGATCGCCGCCTCGGCGCTCGCGCGTTGGGCCATCAGCGCTTCACGAAGCGATCGCGCGCGCTCCACTTCCACCGCCGCGACCGCTTGGTCTCCTGCCGAGGCGAGGCGCTCCGCCTCACGCTCGGCTTGCGCGAGCTCTTCCACCGTCCGCGCGCGCGCGGCCTCCGCGGTGCGGAGCGACGAGCGCGCGAGATCGGGATCGATGCCCACGAGCAGGTCACCACGCGACACACGATCGCCTTCTCGCACTCGCACGTCGCGCACCTCGCCGCTCGCGCCTGCACCGAGCGTGGCGCGCGCCAGCGCACGCGTCTCACCGAGCAACACGAAGCGTGCGTGCAGCAGTCCGTCCGTCGCCTCCGCGACCTCGACGTCGGCCGCACCACGCCCGCGCGGCGCGCCACCGTCCGCCTCGGCGGGCTCACCGCACGCACCGAGCGATGCGAGGAAGAACAACGTCGCCGCGCGAATCATCCTCCGGCGTGTAGAGCGACGCGCGAAGGCGAGCAAGCAGCCTCCACGAGCGCCCAACAATCCTTTACGCAACAGATTGTCCATCCATTGCGGGCGATTCGTGCATCACCCTTCGCCCGCGCTCGGTGCTCGGGCGTGTGCGCCCCTCGATCCGTTCGAATCGTCGGCTCGCGTCGCCTGACGCGCGGCGCTCGACCCGTCGGCTGGCAAGATCGCGTGCCGATCAATCCGCCCGACGCGCCACGAGCCGCGCGAGGTGCCGGTCGTTCACCCAAGCCTCGCGGTAGTACACCACCTCGAGCTCGCGGCTGTCGCGCAAGAGCTCGTTCGGCGCGCACAGCCACTTCTTCGACGGCCTCTCGTGGCGCTCCAGGTTCTTCGTCGTGGCGAGCTCCGCCACGATCACGCCGCCCGGCGCGAGGTTCGCGATCAGCACCGGGAAGAGCGAGCGCTGCCGGTAGTGGAAGCACGCGATCATCGCGTAATGACCCGCGGGCAGGGCCTCACGCTCGAGGTCGATCGCGCGCGTCGCGACCTTCACCCCTTCGTCGGCCGCGGCCTCCCGCGCGAGCGCGAGCCCCACCGGCGAGATGTCGATCGCGAGCACGTCGAGCCCGCGCCGCGCCATCCAGATCGCGAGCTTCCCGGGCCCGCTCGCGACGTCGAGCGCCGCCCCCGCGCGCGGGAGCTCCTCGTCGAAGTGTTTGAGCCACGCGGGGTCGCCCTGCGGATAGTCGCCCGCGCGATAACGCGCGTCCCACTTGTCGCGGTCGGAGTCGGCCATGGTCGCGGCGAAGGTGTGCGCTCCTGCGATTCGGACGGCAAGAGGCGAGCACGACCCGCGTCACCGACGAAAGGCGCGTCGCGCACTCGCCGGGCCAGAATCCGCTGCACGGATTCCTGTTCCTTCCTCGACGGGCGGCGCCCACCACCCACCACCGAGCCCCCCTTGCTCGCACGGGCCGCATTCGAGCACGTGAATTGACGTTTTCAGCGAGCGACCGAAGGGAGCGAGCCCGACGTCACGTGAGCGTCGCCGTCAGGCGACCGAACCATCGAATTGAAGCGGAATCGTGCAAGGCGAAGCGGACGCAGTCCGCGAAGCTGCACGATTCCGCGAAACCGTCGGGCCGCGCGTGAGCGCGGAGCCGACGAATTCAGGCCGCGAGCTCGAGCACGACGCTGCCGGGAGCGCGCGCGGATTCGACGAGCTCGTGCGCCGCGCGAGCCTCCGCGAGCGGGAAGCGCCGCGCGACCACCGGCCGAAACGCGCCCTGGCTCGCGAGCTTCGCGACGTCCTCCATCGCGGCCGCGTCGGGCAGCGAGACGCCGAAGAGCGCGCGCGGCCCCCCGAAGAGCCGCGTGCGGATCATGCGGAGGAGGATTCGCGCGGTGAGGTGCAACGTGAGGTAGCGGCCGCCGGACCGGAGGGCTCGCCGCGCGCGGGGGTAGTGATCGACGGTCGTCGTGTCGAGCACCACGTCGTAGCGGCCGGTCCGCGGCTGCCCCGGCGGACCCGAAACGACGGGCTCCGCGAAGGGATCCTCGCTCCGGCGATCGACCACTCGGTGCGCGCCGAGCGCGCGCAGCCGATCGAAGTCGCGGCTCGCAATCGCCGTGACCTCCGCGCCGAGGTGGCGCGCGAGGGCGACCGCGAAGCGACCGACCTCACCGGACGCACCGATCACCGCCACGCGCTCGCCGGGCTTTACGTCTGCGAGGTCGATCAAGAAGGTTCGCGCGGTCGCGGCGCCGTAGGGCAGCGTGGCGGCTTCGGCGGCGTCGAAGCCCTCGGGTCGCTTCGCGAGCGCCGCGTCCTCACGGACCGTCAGCAACTCCGCGTGTGCCCCGTGGTCGACGATCCCGAAGACCGCGTCGCCGACCGCGAAGCGAGTCACCTCCGCCCCGATCTCGACCACGCGGCCGGCGAAGGTCGTACCGGGCACGGGATGCCGCGGGGCGAAGAGCCCGGTGACGAGACGCCCCGGGAGCCAGCCGATGCCGGGGAAGTCGGCCGCACGCACGCGGACATCGCCTCGAGTGACGCCGCTGGCTTCGATCGCGACGAGCACGTCGCGGGGACCAAAGGTGGGTCGAGCGACGTCGACCACGCGTAGCACGTCGGGGGCACCGTAGCTGGAGTGTCGGATGGCCTGCATGGAGAGCTCCTCTTCGTTCGTTCGGGGTCGCGTCCGTCGCGACGAAGAGAAGCCTTTCATGCGCGTTCGTGGGTGTCCTCGGCGAAGCTCGTCGATCTATCATGCGTTTCTGCATGGATACGACGCACGACTGGTCGCGCACCGCCTTCGACTGGAACCACGTCCGGGCCTTTCTCGTGACCGCGGACACGGGCTCGTACACCGCGGCCGCGCGCGCGCTTCGGGTCGCGCAGCCGACCGTCGGTCGACAAGTGGCCGCACTGGAGGAGGAGCTCGGGGTGACCCTCTTCGAGCGCGCAGGGCGCGGCGTCGCGCTCACCCCCACCGGCCTCGAGCTCATCGAGCACGTGCGCGCGATGAGCGACGCGGCGCTCCGAGTGTCGCGGGTGGCGGCAGGACAGAGTCTCTCGCTCGAAGGGCCCGTCTGCCTCACCGCGAGCGAGGTCGACGCCACTCACTTCTTGCCGCCGGTGGTGCGCCGACTGCGCGCGGAACATCCCGGGATCGAGATCGAGATCGTGGCCTCGAACGCGCCACAGGATCTGCGCCGTCGCGAAGCCGACGTCGCGTTGCGGAGCTTCCGTCCGACCGAGCCCGATCTGGTCGCACGCAAGCTGCGCGATGGCGAAGCGCACCTCTACGCGACCCCCGCGTACCTACGCACGCTCGGACGAAAGCTCACCCGCGAGCGCCTCGCGAACGCCACCTTCGTCGGCTTCGATCGCACCGACGCCTTCCGGCGCGGCCTCGCTGCGATCGGGCTCGAGGTCCCCGCCGAGCGCTTCGCGATCCTCAGCGCGAGCGCGCACGTGCAGTGGGCTATGGTGCGGGCGGGTTTCTGCGTCGGGATCACGATCACGGAGGTCGGCGACGCCGATCCGACGGTGGTGCGCGCGCTGCCGGAGCTCCCCGCGATCCCCGTACCCCTCTGGCTCGTCACGCATCGCGACGTGCACACGAGCCGCCGGGTGCGCGCGGTGGCGGACGTGATCGTGAGCGAGCTCGGACACGAAGGAAGCACGAGGCGGAGGCGTCGTCCGAGCCGCTGAGCGCCCTCCGACCTCGCTTCGTGTCACTCCCACGCGAACGCGTCGTCGAACACCAAGGGGCGCCGCGCGCTCGGGTAGACGCTGCGTCGGAAGCCCGGCTCGTAGTGGTGATCGCCGCGCAGGCGCTGCCGCTTCACCGGCTCGTCGTCCTCGTGCGCTTCGTCGAGCACCACGATCGGCGCCGCCTCCGCGCGGCTCGCCTCTTCCCAGCCGAGCCACTCCACGAGGTCGTCCACGATCGCCGCCGCCGCGTCCGGCTTCCCGCGCCCACGCGCCGCCGCCGCCATCGCGCGCCGCGCGCCTTCGTCGGCGAGCAAACCACCGAGCGCCTCGCTCAGGCTCTCCGGCGTGAGCTGATCCTGCGCGATCGCGAGCGCCGCGCCGGCATCCACGAGCACCTTCGCGTTCTTCGTCTGGTGATCGTCGGCCGCGAACGGATACGGCACGAGGATCGACGGCCGCCCGATCGCTTGCAGCTCCGCGAGCGTCGTCGCGCCCGCACGCGCGATCACCACCGCCGCGCTCGCGTAGGCCTGCGCCATGTCGTCGATGAACGAGACCACGTCCGCTTCGAGGCCGAGCGCGGCATAACGCTCGACCACCTCGTCACGCATCGCCGCCCCCGTCTGATGCACCACGCGCAGCCCGAGCCGTTTCAGCTCCGGCGCGAGCTTCGCGAGTCCCGCCGGCACCGTCTCGTTCAGCGCCTTCGCGCCCTGCGATCCGCCGATCACCAAGATGCGCGACGCGCGCGACTCGAAGCCTTCCGGATCCGCGCTCGCGCGCTTCGCCCACGCCGCGAGCTCCGCCCGCACCGGGTTGCCGACGACGCGCGCCTTCTTGCCGAAGGTGCCGCGGGTCTCTTCGAACGAGAGGTACGCGCGCCCCACCACCTTCGCGAGCATCTTGTTCGTCAGGCCGAGGTGCGCGTTCTGCTCGAGCAGCGCGGTCGGCGTCCCCATCGCCGCCGCCGCCGCGAGCACCGGACCCGACGCGTAGCCGCCCACGCCGACCACGAGGTCCGCGCGATGCTGCCGCACCACGTTCGCCGCGCGGCTCATCGCGCCCGGCAGCTTGCCGAGGCTCTCCAGCAGCCCACCGACGCTGCGCCCCTTGAGCGGCGTGACGTCGAGCAGCTCCAGCGCATCGCCGCGCTCCGGGATCACCCGCGCCTCGATGCCGCGCGCGGTGCCCACGAAGAGCACGTCGACGTCGAGCCGACGACGCAGCTCCTCGACGAGCGCGATGCCCGGAAAGAGGTGGCCGCCCGTACCACCGCCCGCCACGAGGATTCGCCTGCTCATGCCGTCCCTCCCGCTCGCCGACCGCGTCGACGTCGTTCGCCCCACCGCTCGCCCGCTCTCGTCACGACTCACGGAGCACCTCCCGCGCGGATCGCCCATCCGCCCTCGAGAGCCCCTTCGGCGGCGTCGCCACGCCGCACGTTCCGTCGCGTCGCCCCGCGACGGGAAACCTCTGGTTCGCGCTCGCCCTCGTCGTCCGCTTCGGGCGCGTCGAGCTCCTCGCGTGCGCGCGACACGTTGAGGAGGATGCCGACCGCCGCGCAGTTCACGAGGAGCGCGGAGCCGCCGTAGCTGATGAAGGGCAACACGAGACCCTTCGTGGGCAACATGCCCATCGCGACCGCGAGGTTCGTGAACGCCTGCGCGCCGACGAAGAACGTGATGCCGATCGCGATGTAGGTGCCGTACTCGTTCGGAGCGCGCATCGCGGCGCGCAGCCCGCGCACCACCACGAGCGCGAAGACCGCGACGAGGCAGAGCATGCCGACGAAGCCGAGCTCTTCGCCGACGATCGCGCTGATGAAGTCGGTGTGCGCCTCCGGCAGGTAGAGCAGCTTCTGCTTGCTGTCGCCGAGCCCGACGCCGGTCGCGCCGCCCGCGCCGAAGCTCATGAGCGACTCCGCGATCTGGTAACCGATGCCGTAGCGGTGCTCGAAGGGCTCGAGGAAGGCCTGGATGCGCCGCATGCGGTACGGGCTCATCGCGACGAGCAGGTAGATCACGGGCGCCGCGATGAGCAGCCCGCCGAGGAGGTAGCCGAGGCGCGCGCCGGCCGCGAAGAGCAGCACGAAGGTGAGCAGGCCGATCATCACGGCGCTGCCGAAGTCGGGCTGCTTGAGGCAGAGCAACATCAAGAAGCCCGCGACCAAGATGTGCGGCAGGAAGCCGACCTGGAAGCTGCGGATCTTCTCGGTCTTCTTCGAAAGCGAGTACGCGAGCCAGAGGATCACCGCGACCTTCGCGGCCTCCGCGGGCTGCACGTTGATCGGGCCGAGCTGGATCCAACGCGCGGCACCGCCGGCGCTGCGCCCGAGGCCGAGCACGACCACGAAGAGCAGCAGCACCGCGCCGCCGAGGATCGGGTACGTGAGCGGCCGGAAGCGGTGGTAGTCGAAGCGGGCCATGGCGAGCATCAGCCCGAGCCCGAGCACCGCGAAGATCCCTTGGCGCGCGAGGAAGTAGAAGGGCGTGCCGTAGCGCTCGTCCGCGAACATCGAGCTCGCGGAGAAGACCATCACGACGCCGAAGCCCACGAGCGCGACGATGGCCGCGGTGAGCACCGGATCCGCCGGTCCGATCACCTTCGGGATCGACGTCGCGGTGTCGCGCCGAAGCAGACTGCGCAGAAGGCCCATCACGCCACCTCCGGCAGCGCGAGCACCGCGCGTTGGAAACGTTCGCCGCGCTCGGCGTACGAACGGAACATGTCGAAGCTCGAGCACGCGGGCGCGAGCACCACCGCGTCCCCCGGCTTCGCGAGCGCGGCCGCGCGCACCACGGCGTCGTCGAAGTCGCGCGCGCGCTCGAAGGGCACGTCGTGCAGCGCGGCTTCGATCAGCGGCGCCGCTTCGCCGAGCGTGACCACCGTGCGCCCCACCGCGCGGAGCGCGTCGACCATCGGCGCGTACGATCCCCCTTTGTCCTTGCCACCCGCGAGGAGCACGACCTTGCCCTCGAAGCTCGGGTCGGTGCGGAAGCCCTCCAGCGCCGCGACGGTGGCGCCGACGTTGGTGGCCTTCGAGTCGTCGTAGAAGCGCACGCCGCCGCGCTCGCGCACGAAGAACATGCGGTGCGGCAGGCCCGCGAAGGTGCGCAGCGTCTGCACGATCGCGTCCTCTCCGATGCCCGCGAGGCGCGCGGCGAGCATCGCCGACGCCGCGTTCGCGAGGTTGTGGCCGCCGCGGATCTTCAGCTCCGCGATGGGGAAACGCAGGCCCGTCTTCTGATCCACGAGCGCGTCGCCCACCACGCAGACCTCGGGCTTCGGATTCTCGTCGCCGCTCGTGAAGCCCGCGTAGCGGTGCACCTTCGCGGCGCCCGCGCGCGCGAGCGACGCACAGACCTCGTCCCCCGCGGGAACGATCGCGTGATCTTCCTTGCGCTGGCCGTGGAAGATGCGCGCCTTCGCGGCCGCGTACTCCGCCATGCCCGGGTAGCGGTCGAGGTGGTCCTCGGTGATGTTCAGCAGCAGCGCGACGTTCGCGCGAAAGGTGTCGACGCGCTCGAGCTGGAACGACGACAGCTCCACCACCACGAAGCCATCCGGCCCCGCCGCGTCGGTGCCGACCACGTCGACGAAGGGAATACCGAGGTTGCCACCCACGAAGGTGGGGCGACCGGACTTGGCCGCCATCGCGCCGATCAGGCTGGTGACCGTGCTCTTGCCGTTGGTGCCGGTGATTCCCACGACCGTCGGCGGCTGACCCCGCCGACCCGAGGAATCCGTGCAGCCACGGAGAAAACGCGCCGCCAACTCGATCTCGCTCCACACCGGAACACCCGCCGCATCGGCCGCGTCGAGCGCCGGCAGCGGCGGCACGCCGGGCGAGAGCACGATCGCGTCCACGCTCGTGAAGAGCGCCGCGTCGTGGTGACCGAGCTGCGGATCCGCTCCGAGCGCGACGAGCGGCTCGAGCCCCTCCACGTCGGTGCGCCGGTCGTTGAGCACCACGCGCGCGCCCTGCCGCATCAGCAGACGCGCGGCCGCGATGCCGCTCTTGCCGAGCCCGACGACGAGAATGCGCTTACCGTCTAGTTCCATCGGATCAACGCAGCTTCAGCGTCGCGAGCGTCGCGACGGCCAACATGATGGAGACGATCCAGAACCGCACGATCACCTTCGGTTCTGGCCAGCCCTTCTTCTCGAAATGGTGATGAATCGGCGCCATCAAGAAGACGCGCTTCTTGCCCTTGGTCGCCTTGAAGACGCCCACCTGGATCATCACGGAGAGCGCCTCGACCACGAAGATCCCGCCGAGCAGGAGGCTCGTGAGCTCGTTCTTCGTGACCACCGCGAGTGCGCCGATGCCCCCGCCGAGCGCGAGCGATCCGACGTCGCCCATGAAGACGGTCGCGGGGTAGGTGTTGAACCAGAGGAAGCCGAAGCCGACTCCGATGACGGAAGCGCAATAGATAGCCAGCTCGGAGCTGCTGTCGAGGTACGGAATGTACAGATACTCCGCGACCGACACCTTGAAGAGAACCGCGCCGCCGAGGTAGGCGAGGATCGCATAGGTACCGGCGTTGATCATCACGGGGCCGATGGCCAGACCGTCGAGTCCGTCCGTGAGGTTCACCGCGTTGGAGGTGCCCACGATCACGAAGCTCGCGAAGATCACGTAGAGCCACTTCGGGAGCACCAGCGGCTCCTGGCCGAGCTCCGCGAGGCGCTCGTTGGAGAGGAACTTCACGAAGGGCACGTGAAGCCGGTCGCGGATCGCGATCCAATCGGGGGGCAGGCCCTCTTCGGCGTAGAAGAGCCACCCGCAGAGCGCACCCGCGACCGCGAACTGGAAGAGCAGCTTGTAGCGCCCCGCCAGGCCACCGGTGCTCTTCTTGCGAACCTTTGCGGCGTCGTCGATGTAGCCGACCACGCCGTACGACGCGGTGATCGCGGTGACCACCCAGACCATCGGGTTCTTCGGATCCGCCCAGAGCACCGTGGAGAGCACGAGCGCGAGCAGCATCAGCGAGCCGCCCATCGTCGGCGTGCCGGCCTTGCTCCAGTGCGACTGCGGGCCTTCCTTGCGCACCACCTGGCCGACCTGCTTCTTCTGCAGCGCGCGGATGAACCAGGGGTAGAGCCCGAAGGTCAGGAACATCGCCGTGAGCGTCGCGGCGAGCACCCGGAAGGGCACGTAGCGCAGGACGTTCAAGAAACGGAAGTCGTCCGTCAGCGGATAGAGGAGGTAGTAGATCACGCGCCCACCTCGTCGTCCGCCGCGGCTCGGTCGGACGCGGCGGGGTCATCCGCCGCGAGCGCCTGCACCACCCGCTCGAGCGCCATCGAGCGCGAGCCCTTCACGAGCACCACGTCGTCCTCTCCGATCACGCCGGCCTCGCCGAGCGCTTCGAGCACTTCGATCGCCGCCTCCGCGTCGGGCTCCGCGCGACCGATCGCGGCCATCTCGGGCCCCACGAAGATGACGCGCGCCATCGACTCCGCCGCCGCGCGAACCTCCGCGTGTTTCTCCTGCGAAAGCGCGCCGAGCTCCTTCATGTCGCCGAGCACCGCGATCAGCCGACCGCCCCGCGCATCCGCCACCGTCTTCGCGGTGCGGAGCGCGAGCAGGGTCGAGCTCGGGTTCGCGTTGTAGGTATCGTCGAGCACGAGCACGCCGTCCGCGCTCTCGATCGGCCGCATGCGTCCCTCGACCGGCGCGAGCGCCTCCATGCCGACGAGCGCGTCCTCGAGCGGGAGTCCCAGCGCGTCCACGATCGCGAGCGCCGCCGCGCCGTTCAGGGCCGCCGCTTCGCCCACGAGCTGCAGGCGCGCCTCGACGCGCTTGCCGCGCACGTCCCACGTCACGTGCGTGCGCGCGCCGTCCATCGACCACGCGACCACGCGCACCTCGCAGCCCTCGCTGCGCCCGTACCGCACCGCGCCCTCGACGCGTCGCAGCCGCACGTCGTCACCGTTGACGATCGCGATCCCGCCCGGCCGCCGCGTCGAGAAGAGCGACGTCTTCTCCACGAACACGTCCTCTTCGGTGCCGATGCCCTCGGTGTGCGCGGCCGCCACGAGCGTCACCACCGCGACGTCGGGCTCGCCCATCGCGCCGAGCGTCGCGATCTCGCCGCGCGCGTTGGTGCCCATCTCGATCACCGCGAAGCGCTGCGCGTCGAGGGTGAAGAGCGTCATCGGCACACCGACGAGGTTGTTCAGGTTGCCCACCGTGCCCGCCGGCGAGTGCGAGGCGAGCGCGGCGAGCGAGAGCTCCTTGGTCGACGTCTTCCCGGCCGAGCCGGTGATCGCCACGAGCCGTCGGCTCGGATCCGCGCTGCGCCAACGGCGCGCGTGATGCGTGCCGAGCGCGCCGAGCGCCGCGAGGGTGTCGGACACCACGACCGCGCTCGCGCCGCTCGGGAGCACCGACGCGTCGGACACCAGGAACGCGCCCGCCTTCGAGCTCGGCACGAAGCGATGCGCGTCGAGCCGCACACCGACGAGCGCCACGAAGAGCTCGTCCTCGCCGACCGCGCGCGAGTCCGTGCTCACTCCGACCGTGATCCGCGTCGGATCGCCGATCACGGTGCCGCCGGTGATCGACGCGATCTCGCCGAGCGAAAAGCGCGCGTGGTTCTTCGGGATCGGCGTCGCCATCAGCGCACCTCCTCCGTCGCGACGATCGTCGCGATCGCGTCCGCCGCGACCTCACGATCGTCGAAGTGCCGCTTCGTCGTCCCGACGATTTGGTAGTCCTCGTGCCCCTTGCCCGCGAGGAGCACGGTGTCGCCCGTACGCGCGGCGCGAAGCGCGATCCCGATCGCGTGCTCGCGATCGATCTCGACCACGAAGCCGTCGTCGCCTTCGAGCTGGGTGCGCTCGAGCTTCCCGCCCTCGCGCACGCCCGGCACGATCGCCGCGACGATCGCGGCCGGATCTTCGGTGCGCGGGTTGTCGCTCGTGACGACCACGAGATCCGCGCCCTCCGCCGCCGCGCGACCCATCAGCGGTCGCTTGCCCGCGTCGCGGTCGCCGCCGCAGCCGAAGACCACGATCAGACGCCCTTCGGTGATCGGCCGCAGCGCCGCGAGCGCGTTCGCGAGCGCGTCCGGCGTGTGCGCGTAGTCGACGAGTACCGTCACGCCACGCGGATCCGACACGCGCTCGAGCCGCCCCGGCGCACCCTTCGCGGAACCGAGCGCGCGCGCCGCATCCAACGCCGGCACCCCGAGCGCCACCAGACACCCGAGCGCCACGAGCAGGTTCTCGAGGTTGTGGCGACCGACGAGCCCGCTGGTCAGCGTGAGCTCACCGTCCGGCGTCGCGAGCGTCGCTTCGATCCCGCGCGCGTCGAAGCGCGCCGCGATCACGCGGACGTCCGCGCGCGCGACGTCGCCGACCGTCACCACCGCGAGCCCCGCGTCCGCGAGGCGCGTCGCGAGTGCAGCACCGAAAAGATCGCCGACGTGAATCACCGAGCGCGTCGGGCGATGCGTCAGGAAGAGCTTCGCCTTCGCTTCGCCGTACGCCTCCATCGTGCCGTGGAAGTCGAGGTGATCTTGGGTGAGGTTCGTGAACGCGCCGACCGAGAAGCGCGTGCCCGCGGTGCGCTCCTGCGCGAGCGCGTGGCTCGAGGCCTCCATCACGAGGTGGCTCGCGCCCTCGTCCACCGCGGCCTTCGCGAAGCGCGCGAGATCGTCCGCCTCCGGCGTGGTGAAGCTGGACGCCGTGGCGACCGCGCCCGCACGCGAGGCGACCGTGCCGAGCAGCGCGGGTCGATGCCCGAGCGCCGCGAGCGCCGCGTCGATCAAGAACGTCGTCGTCGTCTTGCCGTTGGTGCCGGTCACGCCGACCACCGCGAGCTTCGCCGTTGGATCGCCCGCGAGCGCGTGCGCCACCGGACCGAGCGCGGAGCGCACCGAAGGCACCACCAGCGTCGGCAGCTCGGTCGGCCGCTCCGCCAGCACCGCCGCCGCTCCGCGCGCGCGCACGTCGGGCACGAAGCGCGTCGCGTCGACGTTCGCACCCACGATCGCGGCGAAGAGATCGCCCTCCCCCACGCGCCGCGAGTCACGGTGCACGTCGCGTACGTCGACGTCGTCGCCCACGAGCGAACCACCGACCACGCTTTGCAGCTCGGAGAGCCTCACGGAGCCACCTCCGCGGTCGTGGCGTCCGTTGCCTCCGCGCTCGCGAGCACCGGCGCCGCCGTCACGTCGGCCGCCGCGATCGCGGGACGCAGCACGAGGTGCACGCTCTCGCCGCGCGGCATCACGCTGCCCGGGCTCGGGAGCTGCTCGGTCACGATCCCGTTGCCCTCGAAGGTCGCGAGCAAGCCGAGCTCCGAGAGCGCCACCAGCGCCGCACGCGCGCTCTTGCCTAGCAACGAAGGCACCGCGGCCTCGCCTTCCGTCGTCGCGGCCGGCGTGATCGCGGGCGTCGCCTCCACGCGCGCGCGCCCTTGCTCGCGCTCGATCCGCCGCGCGACCCGGCGACGACGCGCCTGCTCGCGCGCGTGCTCCGCGAGCGCTTCGCCGCCGGTCGACGCCGGCACCCCGAGGTGCCGCAGCGCCTGCTCGCCCACGCGCCGAAACACCGGCCCCGCGACCACGCCGCCGTAGTGCGCGATCACCGGCTCGTCGATCACCACGCTGATCACGAGGCGCGGCCGATCCGCCGGCACGTAGCCCACGAAGCTCGCCACCCAACGATCGCGCGCGTAGCCGCCGCCGACGTAGTCCGCCTTCTGCGC
>ERZ761602.4151-NODE-4151-length-19137-cov-5.534692_pt1 | contig 19137 bp, 19 predicted proteins | sample MGYA00512165_ERZ761602 | MGnify/ENA primary metagenome ERZ761602 (study PRJEB28899, sample SAMN02445085) | bioreactor sludge metagenome | biome: EBPR sludge; isolation source: Thorneside wastewater treatment plant | place: Australia: Brisbane, Thorneside... | reverse complement strand
GCGCGCGCTTCGGCGCTGAGGTTGGCTGGGGCAGCGCGGCGAGACGCTGTCGCAAATCGGCCAACTGGCTGCGCAGCCGCTGTTCGGTCGTCGGCGCACCCGGCGGGGCCTCGTGACCCAGCAGGTGCAGGCCCGCCAGGCCCGGCTGCGCGACGGACTCGGCGGCCAGCGCGGCCCAGGCCTCGGTGCGGGCCGCCGCCGCAGCGCCGGCGGGCAGCGCGAAGCGCAGCGTCATCGCCTGCGCGGCGACGACCGCGCCGCGCGACACCAGCACATGGCACTGCGCGCGCTGCATGTGGCGGTGCTGCGGCATCAGCCGCGTCGACCAGGGCGTGGGTGCATCCAGCCGCTGCCGGTACGCCGGCGACGACAGGCTGGCGTGGTCCTGCAGTTCGTACAGCACGAAGACACCTTCGCCGCCGTCGGCGGCCAGCCAGCGCGATGCGCGTCGGAAGCCGGGCAGCGCCAGCCGCTCGGGAAAGTGCTCGTGGCTGTGCCAGTGCTCGAACTCCTGGCGGAATTCGGCCGCCATGTCCCACCACATCGCCAGGGCGGCGCGGCCCAGCATCATCGTCGGCTGCCTCGTTCAGGTCGCCGGCAGCGCATGCCGGCGCAGTTCGTCGGGCGTGGCCGGCGGCAGGCCGAAATACGCCAGGTAGGCCGGGATCTGCTCGAACAGCATGTCCTCGCCGGCCAGCGTGCGGCAGCCGCGCGCGCGCGCCGCGGCCAGCAGCGGCGTGACCGCGGGCTGCAGCACGACCTCGCCGACGAAGGTGGCTGGTGACAGCCGATCTACTGCGAAGGGCAGCGCATCGCCGGCGCGGCTGCCCAGCGGCGTGGCATTGACCACCAGGTTCAGGCCCTGCGGGTCCGGCGCTGCGGGCAGCGTCGTCGTCACGCCGGCGAAGTGGCGGCGCAGCCGCGCGGCGAGCGCCGCGGCGCGCGTGGCCTGCTCGTCGAACAGCTGCAGTTCGCCGGCGCCGGCGCCGGCCAGCACGGCGGCGATGGCGCTGCCGACGCCACCGCAGCCGACGACCAGCGCCCGCGCGCCGGCCGGGTCCAGCCCGCGTCGGCGCAGGCCGCGCACGAAGCCCTCGCCGTCGAACTGCTCGCCTTGCAGGCGGCCTTCCGGTCCGCGCCGCACGGCGTTGCAGGCGCCAGCGACCTGCACCGCGGCGCTGGCCTCGTCCAGCAGCGCGACGACCGCCACCTTCAGCGGCATCGTGATCAGGGCGCCGCGCACGTTGTCCAGCCGCATAAGCGCGGGCAGCAGCGCCGCCAGGTCCTCGGCGCGGCAGGCCATCGGCACCACGACGGCGTCGATGCCCCGCGCCGCGAACCAGGGGTTGTAGATCAGCGGCGAGCGGAAGCCCTGCGTCGGGTGGCCCAGGTGCACGATCAGTTCGGTGCGGCCGCTGATGCGCGGCGCCAGGGGCAGTGGGCCGGTGTCCATCGTGTCAGCCCGAATAGCCGGCCAGCCGCGGCAGCGCCAGCACGAAGTCCGGCCACAGCGTCACCACCGCCAGCGCGCCGAACATCACCGCCAGAAAGGGCAGCACCTCGCGCAGCAGCGCGGTCAGCGACACGTCGGCGATGCGCATCATCATGAACAGCAGCAGGCCGTAGGGCGGCGTCACCAGCCCGATCATGATGTTGAGCACCGCGATGACGCCGAAGTGCACCGGGTCCACGCCCAGCGCCGCGGCGGTGGGCAGCAGCACCGGCAGGATGACCAGGATGATGGTCGAGCCCTCGAGGAAGGCGCCCAGCACCAGCAGCAGCAGGTTGACCAGCAGCAGGAAGGCCAGCGGCGAGAGGTCCAGCGTGCGCAGCACCGCGCTCAGCGTGGCCGGGATGTTTTCCGAGGTGATGACGTAGTTGAAGACCATCGCGCCAGCGATCAGCATGCCGATCGAGACGCTGGTGCGCGCGCTGGCCAGCAGCGACGCGTACAGCGCGCGCCACTGCAGGCTGCGGTACAGGAGCGCCGCCACCAGCAGCGCATAGGCCGCCGCCAGGCCGGCGGCCTCGGTCGGCGTGGTGATGCCGCTGTACAGGCAGCCGAGCAGGATCACCGGCAGCATCAGCGCCGGCAGCGCCTCGCGCGTGATGCGCGGCAGCTCGCGCAGCGGCACCGCGGGCTCGACCGGAAAGCGCCGGCGCTTCGCCTGCACGTAGACCAGTGCCATCTGCACCGCGGCCAGCAGCAGCCCGGGCAGCACGCCGGCCAGGAACAGGTAGCCGATCGACGCGCCGGAGACCAGCGCATACAGCACGAGCGGGATCGATGGCGGCAGGATGGGCCCGATGACCGCCGATACGGCCGTCAGCGCGCCGGCGAATTCGCGCGTGTAGCGGCCGTCGCGCGTCATCATGGACTGCATCAGGCGGCCCGAGCCGGCGGCGTCGGCCAGCGCCGAGCCGGACATGCTGGCGAAGACGATGCTCTGCAGCACGTTGACCTGCGCGAGGCCGCCCGGGAAGCGCCCGACCACGGCATTGCAGAAGCGCAGCAGGCGGTCCAGCACGCTGCCGGTGCTCATGAAGTTGGCCGCCAGCACGAACAGCGGGATCGCCAGCATCAGGTAGCTGGAGTTGGTGCCGTTGAGCAGCTGCTCGGCGGCACTGCCCATGTCCATGCCCTTGAGCCACAGGTACAGGATGGAGCCACCGATCATGGCCTGCGCGATCGGCACGCCCAGCAGGCTGAGTGCGACGATGGCGCCCAGCGCCAGCGCGAACGGGCTCGTCGGGTCCACCGTATGTTCAGCCCCGGCCGCCGGCCGGCGCCGCCGGCTGGGCCGGCCGCCCCGGCCGCCACAGCCGCCACAGCGTCCACAGGTGGCGCGCGATCACCGCCACCGCAAAGGCGAGGTAGATCGAGAACAGGTGATCGAAGCGGATCTTCAGGTACGACGTGCGCTCGACCTGCATGAAGCTGATGTAGTCCCAGGTCGCCGGCAGCGCCATGCCGAACAGCACGACGATGGCGATCGAGCCCAGCGCCGTGGCCACGCGGCGACAGCGCGCGCCCAGCGCCGCGTGCAGGAAGTCCACGCGCATCTCCTCGTCGTCGCGCAGCACGAAGGCCGAGCCCCACAGCACCAGCCACAGCCAGGCCGCCAGCGACAGCTCCGCCGTCCAGCCCACGGGCCAGTTGAAGGCATAGCGCATCACCACCTGCAGGATGAAGGCGCCGAAGATCAGCGCCAGCAGCGCGGCAGCCACGGCCTCGGCGCCACGCCGCAGGCCGCGGGCGATCGGGTTCGGCATCGGGATTCAGGTCATCGCATTGATGCGCGCCAGCATACCGGGCGGCCAGGCCTTGGCTTCTTCGGACGCCAGGTAGATCTTCTGCGCATGCTCGCGGAAGGCCGCGAGGTCCGGCGCATAGACCTCCAGTCCCTGGCGGCGGAAGCCCTCGGCGAGTTCGGCCTCGCGCTTGAGGTGCTCGGCGGTGCTCCAGGCGATGGCCTTGTCGGCCGCGGCCTGGAAGGCACGCTGCTTCTCTGCCGACATCGCATTCCAGGTCTTCAGGTTCAGCGTCAGCAGGTCGAAGCCAACCAGGTGCGAGGTCAGCACGATCTGCGACATGACCTCGAAGAACTTCATGTTCTGCACGTTGGGCAGCGGGTTGTCCTGGCCGTCCACGGTGCCGGTCTGCAGCCCGGTGTAGGTCTCGGCATAGGCCAGCGGCGTGGGGTTGGCCCCCAGCGAGCGGCCCAGCAGCTGCCAGGCGTCGCCCGGCGGCATGCGCAGCTTCACGCCGGCCAGGTCGGCCGGGGTGTTGATCTTCTTCTTCGTGCGCAGGCCCACGTGGCGGGTGCCGAAGAAGGTGGGGCCGAGGATCTTCACCTTCAGCTGGTCCTCGACCATCTTCTTCATCTGCGCGCCCATCTCGCTGGCGAAGAAGGCGCGCAGGTGGTTGGCGTCGCGGAACAGGTAGGCGCTGGTCAGCAGCGACCAGGCCGGCACCTGGCGCGAGATGTCCTGCGGCGAGATGTTGCCCATCTCCAGGTTGTCGCGCTGCAGCGCGACCAGCTCGGTGCCCTGGCGGAACAGCGTGGAGTTGAGGAAGAGGTCGATCTTGTAGTCCGGCGCCACGTCGCGCGCCAGCTGCTTCATCATCTCGGCGCGGATGTCGGTGTCGGAGAACACCGCGGCGAAGCGCAGCGTGGTCTGCGCGCGCGCCAGGCCGGGCAGCAGCGCGGCGGCGGCCAGCGTGGCGCCGGTGGCCAGCGCGGTGCGGCGGGTGAGGGCGGTCGTCATGGCATGGGTCTCCTGGGGGTCGTGGTGGGGCAAGGGTGCCGGGGCCGCGCGCCGGCCGTTCAGGCGCGTGCAGGTGGTGACAGGCGCTCGGCCACGGCGCGGATCGCGAGCTCGTAGCCCAGTGCGCCCAGACCGCAGATCACGCCGGTGCTGCCCAGCGCGGTGAGCGACTTCTGGTAGGGCTCGTCGCGGCGGTGGATGTTGGTGATGTGCACCTCCACCACCGGCTGCTCCAGCGCCTTCAGCGCGTCCAGTAGCGGGATCGAGCGGAACGACAGCCCGGCCGGGTTGATGACCACCGCGGCGCCGGCGCTGCGCGCTTCCTGCACCCAGTCGACCAGCACGCCTTCGTGGTTGGACTGGCGGAAGGTGCAGGCCAGCCCCAGCGATTCGGCCACCGCGCGGCAGCGCTGCTCCACCTCGGCCAGCGTGGTGGTGCCGTACAGGTGCGGCTCGCGCACGCCGAGCAGGTTCAGGTTGGGTCCGTTGAGGACGTGGACGGCGGCAGTCATCGGTGCGGGTCGGTGGTGGCGGGTCGATGGTGGCGGGTCGGTGATTGCCTGCGGTGCCGACGCGGTGCTTTGGTGTCACCATTCTTCGTCCACTTCGGGAAACACTTTCCGGACTGGAAAGTCGTTCCACAACACGAAAGAAGACCACGATGAACCTGGCCCTGGACCGCGGCCTGAGCCTGCTGGAACACCTGTCGCGCCACCCCGACGGCCTGCCGCTGGCGCTGATGGCCGAGGAACTGGACATCCCGCTCGGCGCCTGCCACCGCCTGCTGGCCGACCTGCAGCAGCGCGGCTACGTGCGCCAGCGGCGCAAGCACGGCGACTACCAGCTCACGACCAAGGTCGTCTCGCTGGGCCTGGGCTACCTCAGCCACGCCGGCATCGTCGACATCGCCGAGCCGCTGCTGGACCGGCTGGCGCACGAGAGCGGCGAACTGGTCCGCCTGGCCATCGTCGACGGCGAGCGGCTGACCTGGGTGGCCAAGGCGCAGGGCATGCGCCAGGGCCTGCGCTACGACCCCGACATGGGCATGGACGCGCGGCTGTCGTGCACCGCCAGCGGCCACGCCTGGCTGCTGACGATGAGCGACGAGCGTGCGCTGGAACTCGTCGCGCGCCAGGGCTTCGGCCAGCCCCGCGACTATGGGCCCAATGCGCCGACCACCGTCAAGGCGCTGCTGGGCTGCCTGCATGCCGCGCGCGTGCGCGGCTGCGCAATGATCGACGAGGTCTTCGCGCCCGGCATGGCCGCGATGGCCGCGCCGGTGCTGCGCCGGCAGGAGGCCATCGGCGTCATCAGCATCGCCGGGCCGCGCCAGCGCCTGACGATGCAGCGCATGCAGGCGCTGGCCCCGGCGCTGCTCGCCGCGGCCGCCGAACTGGGGCCGATCAGCAACGCGTCCAGCCTGTTCGGCCGGCCGCCGCTGGGCAAGGGCTGAGCGGCTGGCCGCGCCGGGCGCGCTTGCTCGCCCGCTCTCAGCTCGCGAGCGGCTTGGCGCGAGCGGCTTGGCGCGATCAGCGACCTGCGCTCAGCCCGGCGCGATATGCGCCGCGCGGAACGCGTGGGCCGAGGCCTTCATCAGGTCGCTGACCAGGGTCTCCCGCGGCTCGACGCATTCGTGCCCACAGGCGGCACAACGGTAGGCCGGCAGGTCCACGTGCACGGCGATGGGCGCCAGGCCTTCGTAGTCCATCGCATGCTCGGCCTGCACGCGGCCGGCCTCGTGGGTGTCCAGCACCTGGCCGCAGGCCGGGCAGCAGTAGCGCTTGCGCAGGAAACCCTTCTCGGCCGCCGCGTCCAGCGGCACCAGGTCCGGCGCCGACAGCAGGCGGTCCAGGAACTGCGACGGAAAGGCCGGTGCCACGAAGCGGGCATGGCCGTTGCTGCAGCGCAGCGCCGGCAGGCCGGCGATCTTCATGTGCAGCCCGTGTTCCTCGCCCTCGATGGGCGGCAGCGGCGTCAGCGTCATCTCGCCGTCGCACTCCTTGCAGCGCAGCATCTGTCCCATGTCGTCTCCTCGTTAGGTGCCGAAGGAGAGGGTGGGACCGCAGCCGCGGGCCGGGGTTCCGTAGCGCGGGCCGGAGCGGCCGCTGCCGATGACCAGTGCGCAGCCGCCTACGCCGTCCACCTTCTCTCGAAGTCCTGCTTCTCGAACTGCTCGACCAGGAAGTCCACGAAGCAGCGCACCTTGGCCGGCAGGTGGCGGCGTGTCGGGTAGGCGATGTTGATCGTCAGCCGCGGCAGTTCCCAGTCCTGCAGCACCGGCACCAGGCGGCCGGCGATGACGTCGTCGTGGATGATGTACATCGGCTGCACCAGCAGGCCCAGGTGGCGCAGCGCGGCGGCGCGGATGACCTGGCCGTCGTTGGCCTCCAGCAGGCCCTGCACCGGGATCACCTTGACCTCGCCCGCGCGCGTGAAGCGCAGCTTGTCGGGCTGGTTGGCCAGGTTGTAGATCAGCATCGCGTGGCGCGCCAGGTCCTCGGGCGCCGCCGGCGTGCCGTGGCGCTGCAGGTACTGCGGCGACGCGGCCAGCACGCGCTTGGTCTCGGCCAGGCGGCGCACGGTGATCGCCGAGTCGTTCTCGAACTCGCGGTTGCGGATCGCGACGTCGATGCCGTTCTCCAGCAGGTCCTGGTAGCGGTTGGCCACCACCACCTCCACGCGCAGCCCGGGGTAGCGCGCGGTGAATTCGGGCAGCAGCGGCGCGATGTGGATGACGCTGAAGCTCAGCGACGCGGTGATGCGCAGCACGCCGGTGGGCTTGAGCACGGCCTCGTTGACGGCGGTCTCGGCGTCGCGCAGCTCGGCCAGCAGCGGCTTGCAGCGGGCGTAGAAGCTCTCGCCGACCTCGGTCAGCGCCAGGCGGCGCGTATTGCGCGTTGGACAGGTCCAGCGCCTCGGCCGCGCGCGACAGGCTGCCGAGCTCGGCGACCTGCACGAACAGCTCGATCTCGGTCCAGCGATCCATGTTTACCCGCAGTTTTTCCGTGACCGGAAATGAGCTTTGCCGTGCCGCGCTTTGTGCCGCATGGCGTGCAGTCTAGATTCCGCCGGCACCGTAAACCGACCCGGCAAACCCCAGTCCGCCCGCCGCCCCTGCCGTGCGCCACATCGACGAGGACAACATCACCCAGGCCGTCATCGCGCGCCATGCACAGGCGAGCGACGCGCGGCTGCGCGACGTGATGACCAGCCTGGTGCAGCACCTGCACGCCTTCGCGCGCGAAGTGCGGCTGACCGAAGCCGAGTGGCGTGCCGGCCTGCATTTCCTCGCCGAAGCCGGCCGCCACGGCGACGCCCGCCGGCAGGAGCTGGCGCTGCTGTCCGACACGCTGGGCCTGTCGATGCTGGTCAGCGCGCTCAACCACCGCGTGCCCAAGGGCTGCACCGAAGCCACCGTGCCCGGGCCGCTGCACGCCGGCGCCGGTGACGACGGGCACGACCACGCGGCCCCGCTGCCGGCCGACGACGACCGCCACGCGGCCGCCGTCGCCGGCGAACCCTGCTTCGTGCGCGGCCAGGTGCGGGCGCTGGACGGCGCGCCGGTGGCCGGCGCCGAGGTCCGCGTCTGGCCGGCCGCGGCCGCCGGCGGCCACGACGGGCCGCGCGGCGCGGCGGTCAGCGGGCCGGACGGCCGCTTCCAGTGCCGCGGCATGCTCGCCGGCCCACACGCGATCCCGCACGACGGGCCGGTCGGCCGGCTGCTGCAGCAGCTCGGGCGTCACCCCTGGCGCCCGGCGCACCTGCATGTCGCGGTCGATGCGCCGGGCTACCGGCGGCTGCTGACCCAGGTCTTCCGCGGCGGCGACCGCTGGCTGGACAGCGACGCCGTCTTCGGCGTGCGCGGCTCGCTGGTGGCCGACTGGGCGCGGCACGAACCCGGCCCCACGCCCGACGGCGGCACGAGCGCCGTGCCCTTCCACACGCTGGACTTCGATTTCGTGCTCGACCGCGCCCCGGCCGCGCGGCCGCCTTCCGATTGACCAACCCAGGAGACAAGGCCATGAACAAGCGAACCTTCACCCGCGCCGCCGTGGCGCTGGCCGCGGCCGCCGCGGCGGCGGCCTTCACGCTGCCGGCCGCTGCTCAGACGGGGCAGACCTTCCGCCTGACCATCGCCAGCAGCCACCCGGCCACGCTGCCCTGGGTGGGGCTGATGAGCACGCTGTTCGTGCCCGAGGTCAGCAAGCGCGTCGAGGCGCTGGGCAAGGGCTACAAGATCGAGTGGCGCGAGGCCTACGGCGGCCAGCTCTACAAGATGAACGCCACGCTCACGAGCGTCGAGCAGGGCGTCACCGACATCGGCTGGGTCTTCCACAACCTCGAGGCGGCGAAGATGCCGCTGTCGCAGTTCACCACCGTCACGCCCTTCACGACCGACGACGTGCGCATCGTGCTGGCCATCGCCAACGAGATGAACGAGAAGGTGCCGGCGCTGAAGGCCGAGTGGGACCGCAACAACCTGGTCTTCCTGGGCGCCAGCGGCGTGGACACCTACCACCTGTTCACGAAGGCGCCGGTGCGCAGCTACGACGACCTGAAGGGCCGCAAGATCAGCGCGCCGGGCTCGCTGGGCCTGTGGCTGCGCGGCTCCGGCGCGGTGCCGGTGGACGGCTCGCTGACCAGCTACTACACCGACATCCAGACCGGGGTCAGCGAAGGCACCATCAGCATCAGCACCGGCATCCTGCCGAACAAGATCTACGAGGTGGCGCCCTACATCACCACGGTCAACATCGGTGCCGTCTACAACGGCGGCATGGCGATGAACAAGGACAGCTTCGGCAAGCTGCCGCCGGAGGTGCAGAAGATCTTCAAGGAGGTCGGCCTCGAATACAGCCGCGTGCTCGGCGAGACGCTGATGCAGCGCTACGAGGGCGCGCTGAAGACCATGGCCGAGGTCGGCGCCAAGCAGAACCCGCCGGTGACGGTGACGCCCCTGCCGCCGGCCGAGCGCGAGAAGTGGGTCCGCACGATGCCCAACCTGGCGGGCGACTGGGCCAAGGCCAGCCCGGCGCGCAGCGCCGCCGCCACCGCGGTGGTCAAGACCTACATGGACGCGCTGCGCGCCCGCGGCGTGAAGCCGGCGCGCGAGTGGGACAAGGAACTGTGAGTTCCGCGGCGCAGGAAACGGCGCAGGCGGGGGCCGCCGAGCCCCCGCGCAGCCCCTTCGGGCTGCTGGTCGACGGGCTCAACGCCGTCGGCTCGGTGGTCATCGGCGCCGTGATGGTGCTGATGTGCAGCGACGTGCTGCTGCGCAATCTGGCCAACCGGCCGATCGACGGCGTCGCCGAACTGGTGGCGGCGTCGATCATCGTCATCGTCTTCCTGCAGCTGCCGTCCACGCTGCGCCATGGCCGCATGTCGCGCGCCGACCTCTTCATCGACCCCTTCGTGATGCGCCGCCCGCGCGCCGGGCGGCTGCTGCGCGGCGCCTACGCGCTGGTCGGCGCCTTCGCCTGCAGCGTGATCGCCTACGCGTCGTGGCCGGCCTTCGTGCGCTCGTGGGCGAACAACGAGTTCCTGGGCATCGAGGGGGTCTTCACCTTCGCGACCTGGCCGATGCGCGGCGTGGTCATCCTGGGCGCCACGCTGGCCGCCGTCCAGTACCTGCTGCTGGCCGCGCAGGACGCGCGCGACGCGGTCCGCCACCGGGAGCTGGCTCGATGAGCGACCTGCAGATCGGCGTGCTGGCCATCGGCCTGATGCTGGCCGGCATCTATTTCGGCATGCATGTCGGCATCGCGCTGATCGCCACCTCCTTCGTCGGCGTGACGCTGATGAAGGGCCCGGACATCGCGTCGCGCTTCGTCGCCGCGGCGGCCAACGACGCGATCCGCGACTACCTGTTCGGCGTCGTGCCGCTGTTCGTGCTGATGGGCATGTTCGTCAGCGTCTCCGGCATGGGGCGCGACACCTTCGACGTCTTCCAGTGGCTGCTGCGCAAGGTGCGCGGCGGCCTCGGGCTGGCCACCGTGGGCGCCAACGCGGTCTTCGCGGCGATCACCGGCATCTCGATCGCGTCGGCCTCGGTCTTCACCAAGGTCGCGGTGCCGGAGATGATCCGCCACGGCTATTCGCCGCGCTTCAGCGTCGGCGTCGTCGCCGGGTCCGGGCCGTCATCCACCGTCAGCCACACCTCCCCGAGCGCCGCCCGGGCCACTGGCAGCCGCCGCACCAGAGGGCCGAAAAGCCCGCTCCCCGGATTCACCGCCCCCCAGGCAAACACCACAAACGCCCCCCAGAACACCACCCCCGCCGCCACCCACCAGCCCGCCGCCGCCAGCCCGCACGCCACCAGAGCCGGCAGCACATACACCACCCCGCGCCTCCCCAGCGCGCGCAGACAGTCAACGGGCGGCGGCTGCGAAAGGCCAGGCGGTGGAGTCATGGTCTGCCAGGATGCGGCAGCGCGCGCCGGAGTCACGCGAAATCCACCCGGCATCAACCGCACTGCCTGCCATTCTCGGCGGCGGGGCTTTCCTCCGCCGCAGGCGGGTCAATACCGTCAGCCAGGCCCCCCCGGCGGATCATTGAGCCGCAAGTGAGCGCGCATCCCGTGGTCAATGCCCCTGCCGCAGCATGGTGCGGCTGACAAAACCTTCTTTGCATTTTGTGGAAGACCGGGGAGGGAGGGCGGCGTTTCACGCTCCTGCCATGAAACTCTGCCTCGCCTTTCTCCTCCCCCTGCCCCTGCTGGCCGCCGACGCGCTGCCTGACCCCGCCGCGGTGACCGCCGCCATGAAAAAGGCTGTGGCGGCGTATCAAGAGAAGCTCTCTGTCCACGGCGGCTATGCATCGGGCTGGAAAGCGGACTTGAGCGCGGGCATCACCGAGCACAAGGAGTCACCCACGGTGATCTCCATCCAGCCGCCGGGGACGACGACGATGGGGCTGGCGCTGGTGAAGGCCTGGCGTGCCACGGGTGAGGCGGTGTTTCTCAAGGCGGCGCGGGCGGCGGCGGGGGCGCTGATGGAGTGCCAGCTCTCCAGCGGGGGCTGGGACAGTGATTTCGACTTCGCCCAGGACAAGGCGAAAAACTACCATCTGCGCGCGCATGTGCTGGCGGGGGACACGGAACCGGGCAAGCGCCGCTCCCGCAGCACTCTGGATGACAACAAGACGCAGTCGGCGCTGCTTTTCCTGCTGGAGCTGGCGCACCTGCCGGAGTGCAAGGATGACGCGGAGCTGCACGCGGCGCTGAAATACGGCATGGACGCGGTGCTGGGGGCGCAGTTCCCCAATGGCGCGTGGCCGCAGCAGTTCAGCGGCCCGGCGGACCCCGCCACTCCGGTGAAGAAGGCTTCCTACCCGGCGCAGTGGCAGCGGGAGTTTCCGGCGGTGAAGTATGACGGCTTTTACACGCTCAATGACGGGAACATGGAGAAGCTGGTGCAGTTGATGCTGCGCGCGCATGATCTCACAGGGGATAAGCGCTACCTGGAGTCGGCGAAGAAGGCGGGGGAGTTTTTCATCATGGCTCAGATGCCGGAGCCGCAGCCGGCGTGGGCGCAGCAGTATAACTTCGACATGGAGCCGGTGTGGGCGCGGAAGTTCGAGCCGCCGAGCGTGAGCGGAAGCGAGAGCACGGGGGTGATGCGCGCGCTGCTGGAGCTGTGGACGGTGACGGGGGAGGAGCGGTTTTTGCGGCCCATCCCGGCGGCGCTGAAGTGGTTCGAGGGGCGGGCGCTGCCGGACGGGCGCTACGCGCGCTTCTACGAGCTGCGCACGGACAAGCCGCTGTATTTCGTGAAGGACACTTACGAGCTGACTTACGACGACAGTAACCTGCCCACGCATTACGGCTTCAAGGTGGACCAGGCCAAGTCGCTGGCGGGAGTCAGGAAGCTGCTGGAGACCCCGCGGGAGAAGCTGCTGGCGGACCGCGCGGGTCCGGGCAGCGAGAAGAGCTGGGCCAGCAAGGCGAAGGGCGCGGCGGGCAAGGCGCAGCGCGCGCTGGCGGCCCTGGGCGCGGACGGCCTGTGGCGGGAGGAGGACGGCGGCCTGGACGCGCGGGACTTCGAGGAGCACATGAACGCCATGTCAGCCTACACGGAGGGCGCGCGCCAGGGCGGGGAGGCCTTTGCCAAACTGCGGGCGGAGTAACCTGGGCGGCGCTCCGGGATAACCTGGGCGCGTCTCCGGCAGGCGTGTCAGCGCATCTCGTGGGCGAGGACGGCCAGGGCGGTGACGGCGGCGGTCTCGGCCCGGAGGATGAGGGGGCCCAGGGTGACGGGGATGAAGCCGTGCCCGCAGGCCAGGGCCTCCTCCTCCGGGGTGAAGTCGCCCTCCGGTCCGAGGATGACATGAGCCACCCGCGCGCCGGCGGCGATGCCGCGCAGGGTGCGGCTGTGCTCGCTGAGGGCGGGCATGATTTTCAACCCGCCGTCCGGCACGGCGGCGAGCGCCCGGGCGAGGGGCACGGGGGCCTCAAGGCGGGTGAGGAAGGGGGTGTGGCACTGCTTGGCGGACTCGGTCATGTGCCTGCGCCAGCGGGCGAGCTTTTTTTCGAGCTGGTCGTGGCCGGGGTGGACGACGGTGCGGGCGGTGATGACGGGCTGGACGGAGGCGGCGCCGAGCTCGACGGCCTTTTCCAGCAGCCACTCGAAGGGCTCGCTTTTGATCATGGCGGGCAGCAGGTGGATGGCGGCGGCCGGCGGCGGGTGGGTGACGACCGCGCGGAGGGCGGCCTGGACACGGTGCCTGCCGGCGGCGGTGATGACGGCGCTGGCCACGCGCCCGGCGCCGTCGAAGACCTCGATGGCGTCGCCCTCGCCGAGGCGGAGCACGCGGGTGCAGTGCGCGGCCTCGTCGCCCTCAAGGGTGAGGCATTCCGGCTGCCAGAGGGCGGGCGGGAGGTGGAAGCGGTGGAGTGACATGGGCGGGGGGTGCATCGCATGGCGGGGCGGCTTTGGCAACGGCGGTGAATTTCCCTTTGCGCGCGCGTCCCGAAGCGGGCATCAATCCTGCTCCCCCGGCCCCTGCGCGGGGGAAAAAACCGCCCCCGCAAGACAAACTCCATGCCCACCTACGACTACGAATGCCAGACCTGCGGCCACGCCTTCGAGGCGCGGCAGTCCATGAACGACCCGCACCTGACGGACTGCCCCGTGGAGGGGTGCGCCGGGCCGGTGAAGCGGAAAATCGGGCTCGGATCGGGCTTCATCTTCAAGGGCAGCGGCTTTTACATCACCGACTACCGGAGCGACTCGTACAAGGCGGGCGCGAAAAAGGAGTCCGAGTCGTCCACCTCCGCGCCAGCCGCCGCGCCCGCACCCGCGGCGCCGGCGTCTCCAGCGCCCGCCACCGCCCCGGCCAAAACCGCCGCCGCATCCTGACGCGCGCGCATCCCTGCGCGCCTTGACGTTTAGCCATCAAGCTCTAGTATCGCCAGCCAATGAAAGTTTTCACATCCACCCGACTGCGCGCCTTTGCGGCGGCCGCAGGTGCCATGATCCTCCTGCCCCAGCCATCGCAGGCTTTCCTGGGCTTGTTCGGGAAGAAGGACAAGAACGCCCCGGCCGCCGACGAGCGCGCGGCCCAGGAGGCGGCCGCGGCGGCGCTGCTGGCCCAGGGCCAGGAGGCGCAGCGCGCGGGCCGCGGGGGCAGGGCGCAGAGCATCTACGCCTCGCTCATCCGCCAGTATCCCTTCACCAGCTCCGCCGCCGAGGCCGCCTACTCCAGCGCGGTGATCACGCGCTCGGAGAGCGACATCACCACAGCCTTCGACGCCTTCCAGAAGTTCATAGACGACCACCGCGCCAGCGCCCGCTTTAATGACGCGGTGCAGCAGCAGTTCGAGCTGGCGGAGGAGGGGCGCAGCGGCCGCCGCCACCGCGCTTTGCTCATCATCCCGGTGAAGATGGGCGGGGAGGATGTGGTGAAGCTCTACCAGCAGATCATCAAGAACGCGCCGTTCGGGAAGCTGGCGCCGGTGGCGCAGTTCAACATCGGGGAGATATACCAGGACCTGGGGGAGAAGGACAAGGCGGTGCTCGCCTACCAGACCGTGGTGGACAATTACCCGAACACCAAGCAGGCGCGCGAGGCGCAGTTCCGCATCGGCTCCATCAGCAGCGTGGCCGCCAGCCGCAGCGAGGACAAGTCCAACCTCATCGCCACCCGCGACGCCCTCACCAGCTACATGACGGCGAACCCGAGCGGCGAGCGCTCCGGCGAGGCGCAGATCATCCTGCAAACCGTCAATGCGGCCGAGGCGGCGCAGTCATTGGAGATCGCCAAATTCTACGAGAGGATGGGCAAGACCAAGGCCGCCGCCATTTACTACAACGAGGCCCTGAAATACGGGGCGCCGGAGGCCTCCAAGGAAGCGCGCGAGCGCCTGGCCGAACTCGCCGCCAAGGACCCCGAAGCCGTCTCCGCCGCCCAGAAAGGCCAGCCGGACCAGGATTACACCGTGCCCGGAGCCAGGGAACTGAAGAAGCGCGACGACTACATCGGCCCCCTGGCCCCCGAACTCCGCCGCCTCGGCGAGCGCCCGAAGATGCGCGCCGGGGATGACAACTTCCTGCCCATCCCCCTCCAGGAGCCGGCCCTGCCCGTCATCCCCGGAGTCACCCCGCCGGTGGGCGGCGCCCTGCTGCCGGCCATGGAGCAGACACGCCCCGCCGTGCTGCCAGTGGAGCCCCCTGCCCTGCCTGTGCCGCCCAAGCCCGAGGCACTCCCCGTGCCGCCCAAGCCCGCCGCGCCGCCGCCCTGATCCGCCACCGCCATCCTGACATTGACCCAAGATGAATTTCCGACTTCTCGCCTGCGCCCTCGGTCTCGGCTTCCTACTCAGCGGCTGCGCGGGCTACCAGCTCGGCGGACAGAAACCCGGCCACCTGGCGGGTGTGACCAAACTGGCCGTCCCCGCCTTTGAAAACCTCTCCCTCGAACCGCGCCTCGGCGCCCTGGTGACCAACGCCGTCATCAAGCAGATCCAGCTCACCGGAGCGTATGAGATCGTCAACGAGGCCGACGCCGAGGCCGTGCTCACCGGCAGGATCGTGCGCATCCGCCGCTCGCAGTTCCGCTCCGACCGTGACAACGTCCTGCGCACCTCCCAGCTCCTGCTCACCCTGAGCACCGACTACACCATCCGCGACAGCGGCGGCGGCAGCATCCTGCATCGCGGCGCCGCCGCCGCCGACTCCTACACCGTGCTCGACAGGAACGTGCAGAACTCCGAGGCGCAGGCCCTTGAGGACGCCGCCCAGAGGCTCGCCGCCAACATCGCCACCGACCTCAGCGAAGGCTGGTGATGGAATCCGTGGACACGCCGCAGACGGAGCCGCTGGATGATGACGCGGAGCTTTCATCCGGCGCCCTGCCCCCGGCGCTGTACCTGGTGGCCACGCCCATCGGCAATCTGGCGGACATCACCCTGCGCGCCCTGCATGTGCTGAAAAACGCCGGGGTCATCGCCTGCGAGGACACCCGCCACACCGGACGCCTGCTCGCCCGCCACGGCATCCACGCCCGCCTGCTCAGCCTCAACGAGCACAACGAGGCGGCGCGTATTCCCGGATTGATCGAACACCTGCAAAGCGGCGGCAGCGCCGCCCTCGTCTCCGACGCCGGCATGCCCGCCGTCTCCGACCCCGGCCAGCGCCTCATCCACGCTGTCATCGCCGCCGGGCTGCGCGTGGAGCCGGTGCCTGGACCGAGCGCCGTGCTGGCCGCGCTGGCCGCCTCCGGGCTGCCGGTCACACCGTTTTACTTCGGCGGCTTTCTCCCTCACAAAAAGGGCCAGCGCGCCAGTGAACTGGCCGCCGCAGCCGGGCGGGACTGCACAAGTGTCTATTTTGAAAGCCCCTTCCGTCTCGTGGACACGCTGGCGTTGCTGGCGGAGACCGCGCCGGAGCATCTCGTTGTCGTCGCCCGTGAGTTGACGAAGAAGTTTGAGGAATTCCGGCGCGGCCCGGCCCGGAATGTGCTTTCCCATTTCCAAAACAAACCGCCCAAAGGTGAGATCACACTCGTCATCGCCCCCGCTGAAATTCCCAAGTGGATGCAAAGGCACGAAGCCCGTGCCGCGAATTTCGAAACTGCCGCCCCTTCCCGTCTGAGAGAGTGAGAGCAGACACTTGCCCCTTGAAACTTCGAATTTCGATCCTCCCCCCCCTCCCATGACACCCGCCCCCTGCGAACTCGGAAACTCCCCGGAGAACTTCAAAGAATCCATCCTCAACCACCTGCGCTTCACCCTCGGCGCGCATGTTTCCACCGCCAGTCCGAATGACTGGTGGGTGGCCACCTGCATGGCTGTGCGCGACCGCGTCATGGAGCACGCCACCAAGTCCCGCACCCTGCACCGCCAGCAGGGGGTGCGCCGCGTGCATTACCTCTCATTGGAATATCTCATGGGCAGGCTCTTGGAGAACAACCTGCGCAATTCCGGCCTCTACGATGCCGCCAGCCAGGCGCTTTCCGAGATGGGCAAGGACCTGGGCGAGATCCTCGAAAGCGAGCCTGACATGGGCCTGGGCAACGGCGGCCTCGGCCGGCTCGCGGCCTGCTTCATGGACAGCCTCAGCACGCTGAACCTGCCCGCCATCGGCTACGGCATCCATTATGAGTTCGGGCTCTTCAGGCAGGAGTTCGTGGACGGGCGCCAGGTCGAGCATCCCGACGCCTGGATGCGCGACGGCAGCCCGTGGAAAATCGCCCGCCCCAGCTACCGGCAGACCGTGCGCTTGTATGGTCATGTCGAGCAGAAGTTCGACGACCACGGCCATCCCCACTTCGAATGGGCGGGCGGCAAGTGCCTGCTCGGCCTGCCGTGGGACATCCCCATCGTCGGTTATGACAGCGCCACGGTGAACGTGCTGCGCCTCTGGCAGGCGCAGGCGGACGAGGACTTCAACTTCCAAATCTTCAACGAGGGCAGCTACATCGAGGCGCTGCGGGAGAAAGTCGTCGCCGAGACCGTCTCCAAAGTCCTTTATCCCAACGACTCCACGGAAAGCGGCAAGGAGCTCCGCCTCGTGCAGCAGTACTTCTTTGTCGCCTGCTCGCTGGGCGACATCATCCGCAGGTTCAAAAACGGCTACAGCCTGCCCTGGAGCGAGTTCCCCGCCAAGGCGGCCATCCAGCTCAACGACACCCATCCCGCGGTCGCCATCCCAGAGCTCATGCGCATCCTCGTGGACGAGGAGGGGCTGCCCTGGAACCAGGCGTGGAAAATCTGCCAGGAAACCTTTTCCTACACCAACCACACCCTGCTTCCCGAAGCCCTGGAAATGTGGAGCGTCTCACTCTTCGAGCGCGTCCTCCCCCGCCATCTCCAGATCATCTACCGCATCAACCAGCAGTTCCTCCAAAACGAGGTCGAGGCGCGCTGGCCCGGAGACGTGGAGAAAAAGCGCGTCCTTTCCCTCATCGAGGAGCGCGGCGGCAAAAAAGTGCGCATGGCCCACCTTTCCGTGCTCGGCAGCCACGCCACCAACGGAGTCGCCGCCCTGCACACGCGGCTGCTTTGCGAGCGGCTTTTCCCCGAGTTCCACGAGCTTTACCCGCAGCGCTTCCTGAACCTCACCAACGGCGTCACCTTCCGCCGCTGGCTGGATGTGTGCAATCCGGAGCTCTCCGCCCTCATCACCGGCACCATCGGAGAGGCGTGGAAAAAGGACGCCTCCCTTCTCCGCCAGCTCGACTCCAGCGCGGATGACGCCGGCTTCCGCGCGCGCTACCAGGAGATCAAGCGCGGGCACAAGGTCGTGCTCGCCAAAATCATCCAGGACTCCTGCGGCACGCACGTCAGCCCCGACGCGCTCTTCGACGTGCAGATCAAGCGCCTGCATGAATACAAGCGCCAGCATCTCAACCTGCTCAACATCGTCACCCTCTACCGCGAGATCCTCGACAACCCCGGCGCGGACTTCCACCCGCGCGTCTTCATCTTCGGCGCCAAGGCCGCCCCCGGCTACTTCCTGGCCAAAAACATCATCCACGCCATCAACTCCGTCGCCGCCAAAGTGAACAACGACCCGCGCGTGGGTGACAAGCTCAAAGTCGTCTTCATCCCGAACTACGGCGTCTCCGTCGCCGAAAAGATCATTCCCGCCGCCGACCTCTCCGAGCAGATTTCCACCGCCGGCAAGGAAGCCTCCGGCACCGGCAACATGAAGCTCGCCCTCAATGGCGCCCTCACCATCGGCACCCTTGACGGCGCCAATGTCGAAATCGCCGAGGAGGTCGGGGACGACAACATCTTCATTTTCGGACTCACCGTCGAGGAGGTCACCGCCTTGCGCGCCAAGGGTTACAACCCCTGGGACTACTACTGGGCCAGCGAGCGCCTGCGCGACACCATTGACTGGATCAGCAGTGACTTCTTCACCGGCGACGCCAACGACTTCAAGCCCCTCCGCCACAGCCTGCTCGACCACGGAGACCCCTACCTCTGCCTGGCCGACTTTCAAAGCTACGTCGAAGCCCAGGCCAGGGTGGACGCCGCCTACAAAGACCGCGACCGCTGGATCAGGATGGCCGTGCTCAACACCGCCCGCATGGGCAAGTTCAGCAGCGACCGCACCATCCTTGAGTACGCCGACAAGGTCTGGAAACTGCCCGGGGTGGCTGTTTGAGAGGCAACGCCCAGGCGCGACATGGCCTGAAGTTTTGGGCCGGCGGTGCCCGGACACCGTGCCCAGGAACGCGCCCACACCTCCCTGCCGCCTCCAGCCGGCGGTGGACGGAGCGTGAGTATTCCCGCCGCCATCCCAAGCCCAGGCTCCAGCCCGCAACCACTCTGGTTACTAGAATGGGCAGCCGGTTGCAGGCTGCGAAAAGCGCGATTTTGCGCGGAGCGCATCTCCAAGAACCCCGCCAGCCCCCCCCCACACC
>ERZ761602.4149-NODE-4149-length-19140-cov-4.168143_pt1 | contig 19140 bp, 17 predicted proteins | sample MGYA00512165_ERZ761602 | MGnify/ENA primary metagenome ERZ761602 (study PRJEB28899, sample SAMN02445085) | bioreactor sludge metagenome | biome: EBPR sludge; isolation source: Thorneside wastewater treatment plant | place: Australia: Brisbane, Thorneside... | reverse complement strand
CTGGACTACCGCCTCATCACCCCGGTCGAGGACGTGCTGCTGCCCGCCACCCAGCTGCGCCTGGTGCGCGACCTCAGCACCACCGAGGCCGCCACCCTGGCCAAGGAGTACGAGGAGGCCGACCTGCGCCGCGCCATGCAGGTCGAGGCCGTGAACCTGCTGCTGCGCCGCCTCGCCGCCGTGCGCCTGAGATGACCCCCCCGAAGCGCCTTCCGGCGCCTCCCCCCAAAGGGGCGCCACCAGCGGCCCGGCAAAGCCGGTTCCGCGGTGGCCGCTTGCTCGTTCCAAGCGCCGCCGCCGACTGAGTAACGATGCAGATTCGTTTAGACGACCTTGACAAGCAGCTCGCCAAGGGCCTGCGCGGGGTCTACCTCGTGCATGGCGACGAGATCCTGCTCGCCAACGAGGCGCTGGACACCATCCGCGCCGCCGCGCGCGCCCAGGGCTTTGATGAGCGCCAGGTCTTCACCGTGCAGGGCAACGCCTTCGACTGGAGCGGCGTGCTGGGCGAATCGGCGGCGCTGTCGCTGTTCGCCAGCCGCCGCATCGTCGAGCTGCGCATCCCCGGTGGCAAGCCGGGCAAGGAAGGCAGCGAGGCGCTGCAGAAGCTCGCCGCACAGGCGGGGGCGGATCTGCTGATCCTCGTCAGCCTGCCGCGCCTGGACAAGACCCAACTGGGCAGTGCCTGGTTCACCGCGCTGGACGGCGCCGGCATCAGCCTGCGCGCCGACCCGATCGAGCGCCGTGCGCTGCCCGCCTGGCTGGCGGCGCGGGTACGCCAGGCCGGGCTGCAGCTGGCCGAAGGCGCGCAAGGCCAGCAGGCCCTGAGCCTGCTGGCCGAGCGGGTGGAGGGCAATTTGCTGGCCGCCCAGCAGGAACTGGACAAGCTGGCCCTGCTGCACCCCGGCCAGGCGCTGACGGTCGAGCTGATTGAGGCGGCGGTGACCGATGTGGCGCGCTTCGAGGCCGCCCAGCTTTCCGAAGCCCTGTGGGCCGGCGACGCCGCGCGCTGCCTGCGTCTGCTGGAAGGCCTGGAGGCCGAGGGCGAGGCCGTGGTGCGCCTGCACTGGCTGCTGGCCGACGAGGTGCGCGCCCTGCGCCGCGCCAAGCGCGCCATGGGCCAGGGCAAGCCCCTGCCGATGGCCCTGCGCGAGGCGCGCGTCTGGGGGCCGAAGGAAAAGTGGTTCGAACGCGCCCTGCCGCGCCTGAGCCTGGGCCATCTGGACGCCCTGCTGGTCAACGCCCACAAGGTGGATGGCATCGCCAAGGGCCTGCGCGAGCCCGACTGGCCGCAGGACGGCTGGGCGGCGCTGCGGCTTTGGGTGCTGCAGGTGGTGGAAGCCCTGAGCGGCCGGCGCCTGCGCGCCTGAGAGCGCCCCGGACCTGCCGCTGCGCGTCAGGCCCCCCGAGGGGGATGAGGAACCTCGGGAGCGGCCCTTCGTTTCCTCATGAGGCTTCCAGCCTCTGAATCCCGCTATCGTCTGCCTCTCTGGAGGAGAGTGCGGACATGCGCGGACTGTGGGCCCTTGCAGCAAGCTTCCTGACCCCCCTGGCGCTCGCCGAGCCGCTGACCGTGCAGGTCAGCAATGCCCAGGGTCAGCCGCTGGCCGGCGCCGTGGTGGCCGTCGAGGGCGATGCGCTGCCCACCCGCGCACGCCCCGGCACCCAGGCCGAGCTGGCCCAGAAAGACCGCCAGTTCCGCCCCCAGCTGCTGGTCGTGCAGACCGGCACCGAGGTGCGCTTCCCGAACGAAGACCCGGTGCGCCACCACGTCTACTCCTACTCGGCCGCCAAGAGCTTCGAGCTCAAGCTCTACCTGGGCGAGCCCGCCAGCCCGGTGCTGTTCGACAAAGCCGGCGTGGTGGCGGTGGGCTGCAACATCCATGACCGCATGAGCGCGCACATCGTCGTCGTTGACACCCCGCTGTTCGCCGTCACCGACGCGCAAGGCCGCGCCCAGTTGGAACTGCCGGCCAAGGCCGGTAGCCTGCGCCTGCGCGCCTGGCACCCCAGCCGCAAGGAACCCGCGCTGAGCAGCGAGAACCTGCCGCCGGGCCGCACGCAATGGAGCCTGCGCCTGTGATGCAGCGCCCCGCGTTTCTGGACCTGCGCCGGCTCGAAGGCCGCATCGTGGCCCTGTTCCTGGGCCTGCTGCTGCTGGTGCAGCTGGGTAGCGTGGTGCTGGTCAACCGCTCGGTGCAGGCCAATGCCGAGGCCTCGATTGACGCCAGCCTGAAGACCGCTGGCCATCGCCTGGAGCGCCTGCTGTTCCAGCGCGTGCTGCGCCAGCACGACGTGGCCGTGCTGCTGGCGGCCGACGACGGCTTTCGCAGCGCCGTGGGCCTGATGCACCAGGAGGCCGGGCCTGAAACCCTGCGGGATGCGCTGGCCAACCACGCCGAGCGCGTAGGCGCCGAGGTGGTGGCCTTTGAGGACCTGGAGCACCGCCTGGTGGCCGGCACGGGCGAGCAGCCCGAGCGCTTCGTGCGCTTGGCCACCGATCTGCCCGAGGGCGCCCCCACGGAGGGCGACACCCGCTTGGTGCTGGTGGACGACAAGCCCTACCAGCTGGTGCGTGTGCCGGTGCGGGCCCCCGGCCCGCTGGGCGCGGTGCTGATGGGCTTTGCGCTGGATGAAGACGTGCTGGCCGACCTGAAGGGCCTGACCAATGTGGACGCCCTGCTGCTGGTGCGCGGCGCCGGGCCCTGGCGCCGGCCGCTGAGCCTGGAGCCCGACAAGGCCGGCATGTTGATGGAGCAGGCGGCGCAGGCTGAGATGGGCCAGAACCAGGCGCGCCGCCTGAACCTGCCCGATGGTGACGAGCGCCGCGGCCGCCTGTTCGATCTGCGCGCGCAGGGCGCCGTTGCCCAGGCGCAGCTCAGTGCCCTGCTGACCGCCTCGGTCAGCGAGGCCATCGGCCCCTACAACAGCCTGCGCTGGACCCTGCTGGCCCTGACCCTGGCCGGCGTGGTGGCCTTTGCCATTGGCAGCGTGGTGACGGCGCGCCGCATCAGCGGCCCGATTGGTGCGCTGGCGCGCAGTGCCGAGCGGCTGGGCCGCGGCGACTACGACTGCCCGGTGCGCGCACCGCGCAATCTCGGTGAGGTCAGCGAACTGGCCCAGGCCTTTGAAACCATGCGCCAGGGCATCAAGGCGCGTGAGGCCGATGTGCACCGCCTGGCCTTCTGGGACCCGCTGACCGATCTGCCCAACCGCGCGCAGTTTGTGGAGCGCCTGCGCAAACGCCTGCACGAACGCCCGCAGGAACCGATGGCGGTGCTGATGCTGGACCTGGACCGTTTCAAGCATGTCAACGACGTGCTGGGCCACGCGGTGGGCGACCAACTGCTGCAGCGCGTGGCCGAGCGCCTGCAGGCCCTGGCGGGTGCCAGCCATCTGCTGGCGCGTCTGGGGGGCGACGAGTTTGCGCTGCTGTTCGAGGGGGCCGACGCCAGCCAGGCCCTGGGCCTGGCGCGTGAAATGGCACAGGGCTTCGAGCAGCCGCTCTCCATCGGCGAGCAGACCATCGACGTCAGCGCCGGCATCGGCGTGGCCCTGTTTCCGGCCCAGGCCGCCGAGGCCGATGCACTGCTCAGCCATGCCGAGCTGGCCATGTACGCGGCCAAGCGCGGCCAGCACGGCGTGCTGCTCTACGACCCGGCCATGGACGAAGGCAGCAGCCAGAGCCTGGGCCTGCTGACCGAGCTGCGCCGCGCGGTGGAACAGGACGAGCTGCGCCTGTTCCTGCAGCCCAAGCTGGACCTGCACACCCGCGAGGTGCACAGCGCCGAGGCCCTGGTGCGCTGGCAGCACCCCACGCGCGGCCTGGTGCCGCCCGGGCTCTTCATCCCCTTTGCCGAACAGACCGGCTTCGTGCGCCAGCTCACCGCCTGGGTGTTGCGCGCCAGCGCCCGCTTTGCGGTGGAGGCCGAAGCCTTGGGCTGCCCGCTGCGCATCAGCGTCAACCTCAGCACCCGCGACCTGCTGGACGCCGAGCTGCCCGACAAGATCCGCAGCATGCTGCAGCAAGAGGGCGCGCGGCCCGAGCAGCTGTGCCTGGAGATCACCGAAAGCGCCATCATGGACGACCCGGCGCGCGCCCTGGCCACCACCGAGCAGCTGCACGCCATGGGCTTTCGCCTCGCCATCGACGACTTCGGCACCGGCTATTCCTCGCTGGCCTACCTGAAGAACCTGCCGGTGCAGGAGCTCAAGATCGACCAGAGCTTCGTGATGGCGATGGAACGCGAGGCCGACGACCGCAAGATCGTGCGCTCCACCATCGACTTGGCGCACAACCTGGGCCTGGCCGTGGTGGCCGAGGGCATCGAGACCGCCACCGCCCTGGCCCTGCTGGCCCACTGGGGCTGCGACGAGGCCCAGGGCTACCACCTGGCCCGGCCCATGCCGGCCGGCCAGCTGCCGGGCTGGTGGCAGGCCTGGCAGGCGCCCGAATTCCGCGAGAGCGCACTCGGGCCGCTGACGACGATCTGAGCTGCGGGTCGATCAGACCGGGATGAGCTCGTTGGTGTCGCCCAGGGTCACCACGGCGCCGCAGCCACGCGTCTCGTACAGGTCCACGCGGTCCGTCTCGGGCAGCACGGCGCGCGCCTCGCGCAGGATGTGCGCGGCCAGGGTGGCGCAGTCGCCGTCTTGCAGGGCGGGGTCTTCGTGCAGTGGGTGGTGGTCCAGGCGCTTGAACACCGGGTTGAAGCGTTCCTTCACATCGCCGAAGTCCACCGCCCAGCCGTAGAGCTGATGCAGCTCGGCCTGCAGGTGCAGGCGCAGCGTGAAGGTGTGGCCGTGCACGCCGGCCAGCGGATGTTCGGTCGGGGCGCGGCGCAGGCGCACGGCGGAGTCGAGCGTGAACTCCTTCCAAATCCGAAAACGCGCACCGTCGTAATTGGCGCCGCTCGAACCCGTTTCGAACACCGTGACCCAGCTCAGCGCCGGCAGCAGGGGCTTGAGGCGGTTCCAGATCCAGCGCGAGAGCATCTCGCTGGTCGGGTTCTCCAGGCCTTCCAGTTCATTGAGGCAGCGGTAGTTCAGCTCGAAGTGCAGCGGCGCCCAGAGGGCGTCGAGCTGGTCGTAGTCGATGGCCAGATCGCGCCCGCCCAGGTCCTGGTTGGCGTGGATGATGACCTCGAAGCCATGGCCGTGCAGGCGCCCGCATTTGTGGCCCAGCGGCACGTTGGGCAGCCAGTGCGCGCTCTGGAAGCGGTAGCGCCGCCACACATGGGCCTGGCCCTGCGCGTCCACGTCCACGCCGCTGTGGCTGGTGCTGTAGACGCTGATCTGCTGCAGCCCGGGCAGGCTGTCGGCCAGCAGGCGCTCGCGCAGCCAGCGTGCCAGGTTCTCGTCGGTGGGGTTGTCCAGGTGCTCGTTCAGCAGCGCGTGGTCCAGCGGCGCGGCGGCGGCTTCCAGGCGTTCGCGCAGCTCGTGCACCTCGCCGCCGGCAAACGGCGCCCAGCCCTGCGGCAGCAGGCAGCGCGCCTGGGCGAAGAAGGAATGGCCATGCAGCTTGCGCGCGCGGTGGCCCTCGGGCAGGGCGGGGATGTGGCAGGCGGCCTCGAAGCCGGTGCCGGCGCTGTGCAGGGTCAGGAGCATGGGCGCGATTGTCGGGCTCAGGGCTGGATCAGCCGGGCCAGCGCCTCGTCTGCGCTCGTCACCATGTCTGCGGGCAGCCCGCGCAGCGCCAGCGCCTGCGTGAGCCGTGCCCGCACGAAGGCCGAACCACCGTAGCGGGTGACGCGGCGGTAGTGGCGCTGGGCCAGCTCGGCGGCGCGCTGGGCCCAGAGGTCGGCTATTTCGGGGTCGAGCTCGAATTGTTCGTAGTTGATGACGCCGTCGACCGGCTGGCCGATCGCCTCCAGCCGCGCCTGCAGCACACCGGCCAACTGCTCCACGTCCGCCGACGTGCGCAGGCGCAGGCGCGAGAGGTCGACGAAGAGCACGCCGTGCTGGGCATCGAATTGCAGGCGCTGTTCCAGCGGCAGGGTCAGCAGGCGTTCGCGCAGGCCCATCGGTTCGGGCGCGAACAGCGCCGCGTCCATCGGCGCCGGGTCGTGCGGCAGCAGGGGGCGGAAGTCCATCTGCGCCAGCACGTCGCGCTCCAGGTCCAGTCCGGGGGCCAGCTCGGTCAGCTCCAGGCCCTCGGGGCGCAGGCGCAGCACGCAGCGTTCGGTCACGTACAGAACCGACTGGCCGCGCGCCGCGGCGTGGCGGCCGCTGAAGGTGCGGTGCTCGACGGTCTGGACGAACTTGCGCACGAACTTGCGCAGGCCCTCAGCGCTGAAGCTGCCGGCGAACACCAGGCGCTTGGCGGACTGCGAGATGTTGATGAAGCCGCCCGCCCCGGCCAGGCGCGGGCCGAAGCGGCTGACGTTGACATTGCCCTCGGCATCGGCCTGCGCCAGGCCCAGCACCGCCAGGTCCAGTCCGCCGCCGTCGTAGAAGTCGAACTGGTAGGGCTGGTCGATGATGGCCTGGGTGTTGACGGCGGCGCCGAAGTCCAGCCCGCCGGCCGGGATGCCGCCGATCACGCCGGGCTCGGTGCTCAGCGTGATGAGGTCGATCACGCGTTCCTCGGCCGCCACTGCGGCCACGCCCTCGGGCATGCCGATGCCCAGGTTCACCACCTGCCCGGCGCGCAGCTCCAGCGCGGCGCGCCTGGCAATCACCTTGCGCGCGTTCAGCGGCATGGGCTTGAGCTGCGAGACCGGCGCGCGCAGCTCGCCGGCGAAAGCAGGGGAATAGGGCGTCGCGAAGGTTTGCAGGTGCTGCTCGGGCGCTTCGGCCAGCACCACGCAGTCCACCAGCACGCCGGGGATCTTGACCTGGCGCGGGTTCAGACTGCCGCGCTCGGCCAGGCGCTCCACCTGGGCGATGACGATGCCGCCGCTGTTGTGCGTGGCCATGGCGACGGAAAGGCCTTCGAGCGTCAGCGCCTCGCGCTCCATCGTCAGGTTGCCGTCCAGGTCGGCGGTGCTGGCGCGCACAAAGGCGACGTGGATCGGGAAGGCCTTGTAGAAGAGGTACTCCTCGCCGTCGATCTCCATCAGCCGCACGCGCTCGGCCTGGGTGCGCTCGTTCAACTTGCCACCGCCGTGGCGCGGGTCCACGAAGGTGCCCAGGCCGATGCGCGACAGATGCCCGGGCTTGCCGGCGGCGATGTCACGGAACAGATGGGTGATGACGCCCTGGGGCAGGTTCCAGGCCTCGATGCGCTTGCTCACCGCCAGCTCCTGCAGGCGCGGCACCAGGCCCCAGTGGCCGCCCACCACGGCCTTGATCAGACCCTCGTGGCCGAGGTGGTTCAGGCCGCGCGTCTTGCCGTCGCCCTGGCCGGCGGCGTAGACGAGGGTGAGATCGCGCGGCGCGGCGCTGCGTTCGAAGCGCCGCTCCAGCGCCAGCGCCAAGGTCTCGGCGAAGCCGATGCCGACGAAGCCGCAGGTGGCCAGGGTGTCGCCGTCCTGGATCAGGGCCACGGCCTCGTCGGCCGATACCACCTTGCCATGCTCGTAGGCGCGCAGGCCTTGCAGCAGTTCGCGGGCGCTTGCATTCATGCGCGCAAGCGTAGCGCCGCTACGCTTCGCCCCATGCAGATCCTTCTGGCCAACTCCATCCCCCCCACGCCCTGGCGCAACGGCGGTGGGCAGACCCGCGAACTGGTTGCCGAGCCGGCCGGCGCCGACTGGACCCTGCGCGTCAGCCTGGCCGACATCGAGCAGGACGGGCCCTTCTCGTCTTTCCCAGGCGTGCAGCGCCACTTCGCGGTGCTGCAAGGCCCGGGCGTGGAACTGGCGCTGCAAGGGCAGACCCTGCAGCTGACGCCGGCCAGCCAGGCCCTGTGCTTCGACGGCGCCGCAGCCCCCGGCTGCCGCCTGCTGGGCGCGGCCACGCGCGACTTGAACCTGATGCTGCGCGGCCGGCCCGGCGAATTGCTGCGAGCCCGCAGCGGCGCGGCCTGGCCGGCGCCATGGGCCTGGCGCGCCCTGTTCAGCGTGGGGCCGGCGCAGCTGCAAACGGCCGATGGCCAGACGCATGCGCTGCCGGCCTGGAGCCTGGCACAGGGGCTGCCCGCCGGCCCGCTGCGGCTGCAGCTGGACGCCGAGCTGCCGGCCTACTGGCTGGGCGCCTGAGCCCCTGAAAGGCCGGGCCGCCCCGGGGGCGCCGGCCTGCCGGGCCGGGTTACAAACGGCCCCCTCGAATCGGTTGTCACCCTTGCTCGAAAACCCTTGCACTTGATGCAGCGCTTCCCGTCCATTTCACGCCCGCGCAGCCGGCGCGGCCGCTGGCGTTGAGCTGGCTCTGGCTGCCGGGCCTGCTGCTGGCCTTGCTGCTGCTGTGGGCGCTGTGGCGCCTGCGGCAGGGGCGCGCGCTGCGCCAGCGCATGGGCGGCAGCCTGGCCGAACTGGAGGCCCATGTGGCCGAACTCAGCCGCGCCGAATTCGAGAGCCACACGCCGCCCGTGGGGCCGCAGCCCGCGCCCGACACCCTGCTGGGCCGGCTCATCGACGCCCAGCGCCGCTTGCACCGGCTGGAGGCCGAGCGGCGCGAGACCGTGCAGCGCCTGCAGCTGGCGGCCGGCGTGTTCACCCATGCGCGCGAAGGCATCATGATCACCGACGCCACCGGTCTGATCGTCGACGTCAACGAGGCCTTCACCCGCGTGACCGGCTACACGCGTGAAGAGCTGATGGGCCGCTCGCCACGCTTGCTCGACTCCGGCCGCCACCCGGCCGAGTACTACCAGCGCCTGTGGCACGAACTGCAGCAGCAGGGGCAGTGGCAGGGCGAGATCTGGGATCGGCGCAAAGGCGGCGAGCTGTTCGCCTCGCTCGAAACCATCAGCGCGGTGCGCAACGAGCAGGGCCAGATCACCCACTACATCAGCCTGATGACCGACATCACGGCGTTGAAGGAACAGGCCCAGCGCCTGGAGCACATTGCCCACTACGACGCCCTGACCGCCCTGCCCAATCGCGTGCTGCTGGCCGACCGGCTCAAGCACGCCATGGCCATGGCGCCGCGCCATGCCGGGCGCATCGCCGTGGCCTACCTCGATCTGGACGGCTTCAAGGAAGTCAACGACGCGCATGGCCACGACGCCGGCGACCGCCTGCTGGTGGAGCTGGCCACCCGCATGCGCCAGGTGCTGCGCGAGGGCGACACCCTGGCCCGCCTGGGCGGCGACGAGTTCGTGGTGGTTCTGCTGGACCTGCCCGACGAACCCACCTGCGACGCCCTGCTGACGCGCATGCTGCGCGAGATCGCCCAGCCCTTCGCGCTCGACGGCGCCAGTGCGCAGGTCTCCGGCAGCCTGGGCGTCACCTTCTACCCGCAGGCCGAAGACGTGGACGCCGACCAGCTGCTGCGCCAGGCCGATCAGGCCATGTACCAGGCCAAGGTGAGCGGCAAGAACCGCTACCACGTGTTCGACATCGAAGAGGCCGCCGAGGTGCGCGGCCAGCTCGAATCGGTCGAGAGCCTGCGCCTGGCGCTGGAGGCGCGCCAGTTCGTGCTGCACTACCAGCCCAAGGTCAATCTGCGCAGTGGCAAGGTCATCGGGGTCGAGGCCTTGATTCGCTGGCAGCACCCGCTGCGCGGCCTGCTGGCGCCGGGCCAGTTCCTGCCGCTGATCGAGGACCACCCGCTGATCTGCGAACTGGGCCAATGGGTGGTGGAGGCCGCGCTGGACCAAATGGCGGCCTGGCGCGAGCAGGGCCTGCGCCTGCCCATCAGCATCAATGTGGCGGCGCGCCAGCTGCAGCAGAGTGACTTCGTCGGTCGCGTGCTGGCCGCCATCGAACGCCACCCCGGCCTGTACCCGCAGGACTTGCAGCTGGAGGTGCTGGAAACCAGCGCGCTGGAAGACCTGGTGGGTGTGTCGCGCACCATGGCCGAGGGCCGCCTCAGCGGCCTGGTGTTCGCGCTCGACGACTTCGGCACCGGCTACTCCTCGCTCACCTACCTGAAGCGTCTGCCGGTGGCCCAGCTCAAGATCGACCAGAGCTTCGTGCGCGACATGCTGGACGACGCCGACGACCTGGCCATCCTGGATGGCGTCATCGGCCTGGCCGCCGCCTTCCGGCGCGAGGTGATTGCCGAGGGCGTGGAAAGCACCGAGCACGGCGCCGTGCTGCTGCAGCTGGGCTGCGAGCTGGCGCAGGGCTATGGCATTGCCCGCCCCATGCCGGCGGCCGAGCTGCCGCACTGGGTGGACCAATGGACGCCGCCGCTGGAGTGGCAGGGCCTGCAGATGGTCAGCCGCGAGAACCTGCCGCTGCTGCGCGTCTACATGGACCACCGCGCCAGCGTGCGCGCGCTGGCGCGCTATCTGCAAGGCCAGCGCGAACAGACCCCCGGCCCGCTGAACGCCAGCCGCCTGGCCGAGTGGCTGCACAGCCCCACGCTGGACACGCCGCGTATCGATGCGCTGCGCCAGCGCCATGCCGAAGTGCTGCGCCAGGCCGACTGGCTGCTGCCCGTCCGCGAGCGCGGCGAGATCCTCAGCGCCGCCCAGCTCGGACCCTTCCTGGCCGCCGAGGCCGCACTGGGGCGCGCGCTGCGCGCCCAGCTGCAGAGCCGTTGATCAGCCTGTCTCAGCCTTTCGGCGCGAAGCGCTCGCTGACGACCTGCTTCAGATCGACCTCGCTGGCCTTGTACAGCCCGGTCTTGACCATGTCCTGCAAGAAGGCGTCAGCGCGCGCCAGGCTCAGGGCCCCAAGGCGGGCGCCGGCCAGTTGCTGCTTGACCATCAGCGCGTGGCTGGCCTCCAGCTCGGCCTGGTTCATCTCGGGGTTGTCCTGGCGCATGCGGGCGTCGGCGGCGGCGCGCTGGGCCGGGCTGCCGGCCAGGTAGGCCTGCCAGCCGGCCAGGCTCGCGTCCACGAAGCGCTGCACCAGCTCCGGGCGCTGGGCCACCGTGTCGGCATGGGCGTCGATCAGGGTGCTGGGCGTGCTCCAGCCCTGGTCGGCCAGCAGGTGCACCACCGGGTCGAAGCCGCCCTGCTGCTTCACGTAGATGGGCTCGGCCACCGAGTAGCCCTGCTGCACTGACTGCTTGTTGGCCAGGAAGGGACCGAGCGTGAAGTTGTAGGGGCGTAGCGCCTCGTCGCGGAAGCCGTGGCGGCGCTTCAGCCATTGCCACCAGCTGAACTGCGCGTCCTTGGCAATCCAGATGCGCGGCGCCTGCTTCAGCGCCTCGAAGGATTCGTAGCCCTGGCCCGGGTGCGCCATCAGGGCCTGCGGATCCTTCTGGAAGACCGCCGCCACACTCAAGGTGGGCACGCCCATCTTGGCGTTGTCGAAGGCGTGCAGCAGATTGCCCGTCATCAGGAAGTCGATCTTCTTGGCCGGCAGCAGCGGGCGGTTGTTCACCTGCGGGCCGCCCTGGCGGATCTCGACCTGCAGGCCGGCCTTGGCGTAGCTGCCATCCACCAGCGCCTGGTAGAAGCCGCCGTGCGCGGCCTGGGCCTTCCAGTTGGTGGCGAAGACGACCTTCTCGGGCTGGCTCAGCCCTTGCGCGCGGATGAAGGCTGGGGCCGCGAGCAGGGGGCTGCTGATCAGCAAACGGCGGGACAGCTTCGGGTTCATCGTCATTCCATCCAGGGGTTGATCAGGTGCAGACCGCAAGCTTCGAAGTCCCGCACGTTGCGGGTCGCCAGACTCAGGCGATGGGCGCGGGCAATGGCGGCGATCTGGGCGTCGAACTGAGAGATCGGCTGGCCGGCGCGCCGGCGCGCGGCCACCAGCTCGGCAAACCAAGGGGCCTCCTGCGGGCCGAAGGGCAGCAGCCGGCCCTCGAAATCCTCGCTGAAAATGGCCTGCAGGGCCGCTTCCAGGCGCTGGCGGCGCACGCCTTTGGGCAGCAGGGCCGCGCCAAGCAGCATGTCGGCCTGGGTCACGCTGCTCACGAACAGGCTGGCAGGCGGCTGGCCGGCGAACCAGGCCATCACTCGGGGCTCCGGACGTGCGCGCAGCAGCTCGGAAAGCAGATTGGTGTCGAGCAGCACGCCCATCGGCGGTCAGCGTTTGGCGCGGGTGCGCAGATCCGGCGGCTCGCGCAGCGGCTCGCGCTCGGGGATCTGCAGTGCGTCGCCGCCAAGACCGGCGAAGCGGGCATGGATGCGCTGTCCCAGGTCGGCGGTTTCGGCCTGCAGCGGTTGCGCCAGCGCCGTGCGCAAGATCTGCCGCACTTCCTCTTCCATCGAGCGGTTGCGCTGGGCGGCGCGCAGGCGCAGCTGGCGTTTCAACCCTTCATCGACATCGCGGATCGTCAGCGTGGCCATCGCGGTGCTCCCAGTATTGACTGCAGTGTAAGCATTGCTTGCATCATCGGCTAGCGCCCGTGCCAGCGCCCGATCCACAGCCGCTCCAGCAGCGCCACCGCCGCCTGCAGGCCCAGGCCGCTGGCCATGATCAGCGCGAGCGCGGCGAACATGCGCGGCATGTCGGTGCGGAACATCGCTTCGAGCAGGCGCGAGGCCAGGCCGGTCTGGTGGCCGGCGGCGCCGGCGGTGAACTCGGCCACCACGGCGCCGATCAGAGCCAGGCCGGCACCCACGCGCAGGCCGGCCAGGAAGTAGGGCGCGGCGCCGGGCAGCAGCAGCCAGCGCAGGCGCTGCAGGGGCGTGGCGCGGTAGAGGCGGAACAGCTCCTGCAGGCCGGCGTCCGCCGCGCGCAGCCCGGCCAGGGTGTTGGCCAGGATGGGGAAGAAGGCCACCACCCAGGCGCACACCAGCAGGGCGGCCAGCGGGTCGTCCACATAGATCAGGATCAGCGGGGCAATCGCCACCAGGGGCGTGACCTGCAGGGCCACCGCCAGCGGCAGCAGGGCGCGCTCCAGCGCCGGCGCCAGCGCAAAGGCCGCCGCGCCCAGCAGGCCACTCAGGCAGGCCAGGCCCAGGGCGCCAAAGGTCACCTGCAGCGTGAAGCCCCAGGCCGGCGCGAAGCTGGCGAAGTCCTCCACCAGCACCGCCGCAATGCGGCTGGGTGCCGGCAGCAGGTAGGGCGGCACGGCGCCGCTGCGCGAGGCCCATTCCCACAGCAGACCCAAAGCCAGCAACAGGAAAGCGGCCGGCGCCCAGCGTTGCAGCAGTGCCTTCATGCGGCCTCCCGCAGCGCATCGGCCAGCGCCTGCTGGGCCTGGCGCACCAGGGCGAAGTAGGCGTCCTGGCGCGTCCACTCCGGGCCGCTGCGCTGGCCCTTCACGTCCAGCTCCAGCAGCACCCGGCTGGGCCGGGGCCCGAGCAGCAGCACGCGGTCGGCCAGGGCCATGGCTTCAAAGACGGAATGCGTGACCAGCACCAGGGCCAGCTCAGGCCGTGCCGCGCACCAGGCCAGCAGCTCCTGGCCCAGGCGCTCGCGGGTGATCTCGTCGAGCGCGCCAAAGGGCTCGTCGAGCAGCAGCACATCGGGCGCATTGACCAGCGCGCGCGCAAAGGCTGCGCGCATCTGCATGCCGCCGCTCAGCTGATGCGGCAGGGCTTGGGCGAAGCCGGCCAGGCCCACACGTTCCAGCAAGGGCCGAGCCTGGGCGCGTGCGGCCTTGCGGGCCATGCCCTGCAGGCGCAAGGGCAGGGCCACGTTGTCCTCTACGCTGGCCCAGGGCAGCAGCGTGGGCTGCTGGAACACCGAGCCAAAGCGCAGCGGCCGCAGCAGGCGCAGCTGCCCGCCGCCCGGCGCCAGCAGACCGCTGAGCACGCGCAGCACCGTGCTTTTGCCGCAGCCCGAAGGGCCCAGCAGGGCCAGGCGTTCGCCGGGCTGCAATTGCAGGCTCAGGCCCTGCAGCACCGGCAGGGCGCCGAAGCGCAGGCTCAGCTGCTCAAGTTCCAGCAAAGGGCTCACGCTCACTCCAGTTCGAACAGATGGCGCAGGGCCTGCGGCAGTGCTTGGCGCCAGGCCGCCTCGTGGTGGCCCGCCCCGGCCATGACCTGCAGATGCACCGCCGCCCCCTGGGCGCGCTGCAGTGCGGCCATGCGCCGGCACTGCGGCACCAACTCGGGGCTTTCCTCGCTGCCGGCGTACAGATAGACACGCTGGCCGGCGCGCAGCGGCATCTGGGCAGGCAGATCGAAGGCCTCCGGCGCCAGCCAGAACGCGGGCGAGAACACCCCGCCCAGGCCGAAGACCTCGCGGTGCCGGTGCAGGGCCGCGTGGGTGATCAGCCCGCCCATCGAGCTGCCGATCATGGCGGTGTGCGCAGGCCCGCGCCGGGTGCGAAAGCGCGCGTCGATCTGCGCCTTCACCACCTCGACGACAAAGCGCAGATAGGCCCAACCCTCGCCCGCGCCGTGGCGCTCCTGGTCCCAGGGGTTGAGCTCGCGCAGGCGCTGCGCGCCGCCGTGGTCGATGGCCACGGCAATCGCCTCGAAACCGCTCTGCGCGGCCAGGCGGTCCAGGGTTTCGTCGGCGCCCCATTCGCCGGCGTCGCTGCGCGCCTCGTCGAAGACGTTCTGGCCGTCGTGAAAGTAGACGACCGGGAACTGCCGGGTCGGGTCCAGCAGGTAGCTGGGCGGCAGGTAAACGTGCACGGGCCGCTGCCGCCCCAGGCCGGGCATGTCCCAGGGGCCGAGCTGTTGCAGGCGGCCGCGCTCCACGGTGCTGAGCCGGGTCTGGGCCCAGGCCGCGCCGGGCAGCAGGCTGAGCCAGGCGCGGCGCCGCATGTTCAGAGCAGCCCGGCGTTCTTGGCTGCGGCCTCGATGCCCTGGTAGTTCTCCACCTTGCTGGGCACGAAGCGGGTGGCGCGCTGCAGCTTGAGGATCTCGTCGGCCTCCGGCGTGCCGGGCTTCAGGGCCAGAAAGGCGGCGGCCAGCTGGTCGCGCACGGGCTTGGGCAGCTCGGCGTGCACGCTCCAGTTGTAGTCGTAGTAGGGCGGGGTGGTGTAGATCACGCGCACCTCGGCCGGGTCGACCTTCTTCTCGTCGACGAACTTCTGCCAGACCGAGATGTTGAGCGCCCCGCCGGCCACCCGGCCAGCGGCCACGGCGGCGATGGTGGCGTCGTGCGCGCCGCTGTAGGCCACGCGGCGGAAGGCCTTCTCGGGCTCCAGGCCCTGCTGCAGCAGGAAGTGGCGCGGCATCAGGTGGCCGGAGGTCGAGCTTTGCGAGCCGAAGCTCAGGTCCTTGCCCTTCAGATCGGCCAGGGCCTTGACGGCCGGGTCGCGGCTGATGAAGACGGAACGGAACTTCTCGTCCTCTTCGCGCTGCACCAGTGGGATGACCTTGCCGCCTGAGCGCGCATGGGCCTGCACGAAGGTGAAGCCGCCGAACCAGGCCAGATCGACCTTGCGGTTCACCAGGGCCTCGACGGCGGCGGCGTAGTCCGTCACCGGCGTGAACTCGACCTTCCGGCCGAGCTGCTTCTCCAGATAGGCCACCAGGGGTGCGGCCTTGCGGGCCAGCTCGGTGGGCGACTCGTCGGGGATGGCGGTGACGCGGAACACCGCCGGTTGTGCCTGTGCGGCCCCCAGGGCCGCCAGCAGGGGAAGGGCAATCAGCTTGCGACGCAGCATCAAGAGCTCCGTAAGGGCAAAGGGTAAAGCCCCGGATTGGAACGCAGGCGCGCGGCCCGATGCAGACTGCACGCATGAACGCACCGCAACTCCTTGTTCTGCCCGGCAGCTTGCGCCAGGGCGCCTACTCGTTCGCCCTGGCCCGCCATGCGGCGGCGCGGGCCGCGCCACTCGGCTTCGGCGGCGCCACCGTGTTCGATCTGCGCGCGCTGCAGCTGCCGATCTACGACGGCGACCTGGAAGCCGAGCAGGGCGTGCCGGCCGCCGTGCAGCAGCTGCAGGACGCCATCCAGGCGCACCAGGCGCTGCTGATCGTGACGCCCGAGTACAACGCCTACCCGCCACCGCTGCTGTTCAACAGCCTGGACTGGCTGAGCCGCCTGAGCGAGAACCGCACGGCCATGAAGCCCACCGCGCTGATGTCCAGCTCGCCCGGCCTCTACGGCGGCCTGCGCGCGCTCAACCAGCTGCGCCTGTTCGTGCAGGGCAATTTCCAGATGCTGGTGCAACCCCAGCAGTTCGCGCTGGCCCGCGCCGATCAGGCCTTTGATGCCCAGGGCCAGCTGCAGGACGCCCGTGCCCAGAAGGCCGTGGACGGCGTGCTGCAGGCGTTGGCCGGCCTGGCGGCGCGGTTCTGATGCCGCCAATTCCGCACGCCGACCCGGGCTGAGCCCTAGGCGGGTGGCGGCGACCGCTCGCTATGCTCAAGCCTCCCTGCGGACGGCTGCTGGCCGTCCGCAGCGCTTTGGAGTTGGAGTCCGCGCATGCACAAGAACGTCTCCGCCAGTGGGCGCGAGGCCCCCTTTCCGGCCGGCCAGACCCTGGTTTCGGTCACCGACCCGCAGGGCCGCATCGTCTACTGCAACCCGGCCTTCGTGCAGCTCAGCGGCCACCCGCGTGAACAGCTGCTGGGCGCCAGCCACGCCCTGCTGTGCCACCCCGACATGCCGCGCCAGGCCTTCGAAGACCTGTGGCGCACCCTGCAGTCCGGCCAGCCCTGGAGCGGCATCCTCAAGAACCGACGCGCCAATGGCGACCATGTCTGGATTCGCCTGAACGCCACGCCGATGCGCCAGGGCGAGCGCATCACCGGCTACCTGGCGGTGGCCACCGAACCGAGCCGCGAGTCGGTCACCCAGTCCGAGCCCCTGTACCGCCGCATGCTCGAAGAGCAGCAGCAGGGCCGCCAGGTGCATGCGCTGGCCGAAGGGGAAATTCTGCGCATGGACCTGTGGGGCCGCTTGGGCCGTGCCTTGCGCCCTGGCCTGCGCGGCCAGTTGGCGCTGCTGCAGGGCCTGGGCCTGCTGCCGGCGCTGGGCTGCGCGCAGGCCTTTGGCCTGCTTTCGATCTGGACCGGGCTGGCCCTGCTGGCCGGCCTGGGCCTGGGGGCGCTGGCCCAGCAGCGCCTGCTGATCGGCCCGCTGGTGCGCGTCACCGACGACGCCAACCGCCTGGCCTCGGGTGATCTTTCCTACAAGGTGGCGGTGGGTGCGCAAGAGCCCATCCTGCACCTGCAGCTGGCGCTGCGCCGGCTATCGGCGAATGTGCGCGCGGTGGTGATGGACACCCGCGCCGGTATCGACGAGGTGCAGACCGCCGCCCATGAAATCGCCAGCGGCAATCTTGATCTGTCCGCCCGCACCGAATCCCAGGCTGGCAGCCTGGAAGAGACGGCTGCCTCGGTGGGGCAGATCCAGGCCACCGTGCAGCAGACCGCCGACCAGGCCGTGGAAGGCGCCGCCCAGGCCGACCGCACCGCCCAGCTGGCCGAGCGCAGCGACGCCGCCGTGCATGCGGTGGTCGAGTCCGTCAACCAGATCGCCCAGGCCTCGCGCCGCATCGCCGACATCATTCAGGTCGTCGAAGGCGTGGCCTTCCAGACCAACATCCTGGCCCTGAACGCGGCGGTGGAAGCCGCCCGCGCCGGCGAGGCCGGCCGCGGCTTCGCGGTGGTGGCCGCCGAGGTGCGCAGCCTGGCCCAGCGCACCACCACCGCCGCGCGCGAAATCCGCAGTCTCATCAATTCCAGCAACGAATGCGTGGACAGCGGCACCGGCCGCACCAATGAAGCGCGTGGCCGCATGGAAGAAGTGCTGGGCGCGGTGCAGGGGCTCAAGACCCTGCTCGGCGAAATTCGCCACGCGGCGCAGGAGCAGCAGGGTGGCATCCGCCAGATCAACGACGCCGTCGGGCACCTGGACGGCATCACGCAGCAGAACGCGGCGATGGTGGAACAGATTGCGGCAGCGGCGCAAAGCCTGCAGGGGCAGGTGGACGAGGTGAGCGGGTCCATGCGCCTGTTCAGGCTGCACCCGGGGGATCGCACGGTCGCCGAAGTGTGAGGGGGCTCAGCACCCCTGCACCTCAAGCCCCCCGCACCCCGCGCCGCCCTGCCATCTCTTCGCCCATCGCGCGCAAGGCCTGCGCATCGCACTGCGCCGCGGCGGCTGGAAAGGCCTGCGCCTCTTCCAGCGCGATATGGACGCGGTACAGCGCGCAGAACGCCGGCCACTGGCTGCAGTCCGGGCCTTCGGCGCGCTGCACGGCAAAGAGCTGTTCGCGCAGCGCCAGCCAGGCGCTGTGCATGCGCTGGTGGTCGGCGGCGATGCGGTCAGCCAGCTCGGCCTGACCCTGCGCGCGCAGGCGTGGCAGCACATGGCGCTCTTCGTCCTGGTGGTGCTGCGGGGCGGCGATCTCGAAGTAGCGCAGCACGTCGGCAGCGGCCTGCTGGGCCTGGGTGTCGGGGCCGACCTTGCCAAGGTGGGCGGCCAGGCGTTCGAGCAGGTGCAGCATGCGTTCCACCCGTTCGTGGCAGGCGTGCAGCATCTCGAAGGGCGCGTCGAAGCCGGCGCTGGGGGAGGGGAACAAGCTCATGGCAAAGGCCTTGGCGGGGCGTGCGGGCCGGACGGATCCGGAAAGCGCACTTGTACCGTGAGCCCGCGTCCTTCGGGGCCGTCCAGCAGTTCCACCGTGGCGCCATGCTGGGCGGCGGCGCGTTCGACGATGGTCAGGCCCAGACCGCTGCCGTGGATGGACTGGTGCTCGGGCAGGCGCACGAAGCGTTCCATCACGCGCGCGCGCAGCGCCGGGGCGATGCCGGGGCCCTGGTCGCTGACGCGCAGCAGCGCCGTCCGGCCACCCTCGGCTTGGGGCTGGACGCGCAGTTGCACCAGCACCTGGCCGCGCTCGGGCGTGTACTTGATGGCGTTGTCCACCAAGTTGTCGATCAGGCGGCAGATCGATTCGCGGTGCAGGTACCAGGGCAGGTGTTCGGGGGCGTCCAGCTCCAGCTCGATGTGGCGGCGCACGGCCAGGCCGCTGACCAGGGCGATGCGTTCGCGCAGCAGGTCCACCAGATCATGCTGCTGGCGACTCAGGTCCAGGGTGTCGGTGCCGGAACGGGCCAGGGCCAGCAGCTGCTGCACGGTGTGGTTGGCGCGCTGCACGCCCAGGCGCAGGCGCTCCAGGGCTTCGGTGCGTGACGGGCCTTCGGCCTGCTCCAGGGCTTCGGCACTGAGCTGCACCACGGCCAGCGGGGTCTTCAGCTGGTGCGCGGCATCGGCCAGGAACTCCTGCTCGCGCTCCAGGCGCTGCTGCAGGCGCCCCATCAGCGAATTGACGGCG
>ERZ761602.4148-NODE-4148-length-19141-cov-3.635754_pt1 | contig 19141 bp, 15 predicted proteins | sample MGYA00512165_ERZ761602 | MGnify/ENA primary metagenome ERZ761602 (study PRJEB28899, sample SAMN02445085) | bioreactor sludge metagenome | biome: EBPR sludge; isolation source: Thorneside wastewater treatment plant | place: Australia: Brisbane, Thorneside... | reverse complement strand
TCGATGCGACCAAGCCCACCGACAACTTGATCGACGGCCGGCGGTTGATGCGCATCGGCAACGTGAGCACGCCGACCCTGAGTGTTTACCCCGCACCCGCGGACAAGGCGACGGGCGCGTCGGTGGTCATTTGTCCCGGCGGCGGGCATTACATCCTCGCGTGGGATCTTGAAGGCACCGAGGTCGCCGAGTGGTTGAACTCGATCGGCGTGACGGCCTTCGTGCTCAAATACCGAGTGCCTTCCCGCGCCGAGGGGGGCAACGAACCCCGCTGGCGGGCGGCCGTGCAGGATGCGCAACGCGCCCTGAGTCTGGTGCGCAGCCGGGCCAAGGAGTTTGCGATTGATCCGGAGCGGATTGGCATCATGGGCTTTTCGGCGGGTGGCGAGACGGCCTTGCTGGCGGCGGTGTTCGAGGATCGCACTTACGATCATCGAGATGCGGCGGAGGAAATGCCGCAACGGCCGGCCTTCGCCGGGTTGATCTACGCGGCCGGCGTGGTGGACCGCGAGACGCGCGCGAAACATGACTACCTCAAGATCACCACCAACACGCCGCCGATGTTCATCGTCCACACCTACGACGACTTCGTGCCCGTGGAGAATCCGCTGGTCATCTTTCAGGAATTGAAGCGCGCCGGGGTCTCCGCCGAGCTGCATATCTACTCGGAAGGCGGTCACGGTTACGGCCTGCGCGAGACACACCAACCGGTGACCACCTGGCAGCATCGGATGGCCGACTGGATGCGGGTCAAAGGCTGGTTGAAGTAGCCGTCCCACCGCGGCGCCGCGCGGCCAGTTGACCCTTGCCAAGCCGGGAGGTGTCCCGCATGTTGCGCCCGTTATGAAGGCATTTGCATTGATCTTGTTGGCCGTGGCGGCCTGTGTGCTGGGTTATCTCTGGCTGGACACCGGTCGCAAAGCCGAGCGCGAGGGCACGGTTTACCGGCAGAAAATTACCGAACTTGAAGACTCGAACAGTCTTCAGGTGGCGAAGGTCGAGGAAGTGCAGGCGGCGAACATCCGCTTGAGCCAGGACGTGCAGAACCTAGAACAACAGCTTCAGATCGCCGCCACTTCCTTGAGCAGCGCCTCCAATCAAGTCACCACGCTCGAGGCGCGGGTGGTGCAGGCGGACGAGGCGACGCGCAAGGCCCAGGCCGAGATCGCCGTGCGCGATGAGAAGATCGGCAAGCTCGAGGTGGAACGCGCCGACCTCACCCAGCAGATGAGTTCGCTCAACGAAAAGATCGTTCAGCTCGAGGACAAGATCGTCACCGCCGAAAGCCAGCTCACGGCCGCCCGCGGCGACCGCGCCTTTCTCCTCAAGGAACTCACCCGCATGCAGGCGGAAAAGGCCGAACTGGAACGCCAGTTCACCGATCTCGCGATGTTGCGCGAGCAGGTCAACCGCCTGCAGAACGAACTGGCCGTCGCCCGGCGCGTGGACATGATGCGGGCCGGAACCTACGGCGGGCAGCAGTTGAAGGGCGCCGCCCTCCTGCGCTCGAAACAATTCAAACCGACGCCCGAGGTGGCCACCGAATCCTACGACTTGGACGTTGAAATCAAGGCCGACGGGCCGGTGCCCGCCAGCCCGACCAACAACTCCGGAGTCACGGTCACGCCGCTCAACCCATGAGTGCGGGCGCACCGTTGATGGATTCCCACGGTCGCGCGATGGGCGACCTGCGGATCAGCGTCACGGATCGCTGCAACTTCCGCTGCCTTTACTGCCTGCCCGAGACCGAGGCCGCGGCGAATTTTTACCAGCACCGCTTTGCCCCGGCCGGTCGCACCTTCTCCACCGAGCCGATCCAGCAGAAATGGCAGCCCCGCACGGCGCTGTTGAGTTACGAGGAAATCGCACGCATCGCGCGCATCTTCGTCGGGCTGGGCATTCGCAAGCTGCGCCTGACCGGCGGCGAACCCTTGCTCCGGCGCGATGTCGAGCTGGTCGTCGAGCACCTCGCCCGCATTCCCGGCGTGGAAGACCTGGCGCTCACCACCAACGGCTTCAACTTTCACGAGAAGGCGGAGGCGTTGCGGCGCGCCGGCCTGACGCGCATCAGCTTCAGCCTCGACTCGCTCGACCGGGCCAATTTCCAGAAGATCACCGGGCGCGATTATCTGGAAACCGTGCTCAAGAACATCCGGCTCGCCCGCGACCTGGGCTTGCGGCCGGTGAAGGTGAACGCGGTGATCATCCGCGAGCTGAACGATCACGAGATCATTCCGCTGGCCGAATTCGCGCGGGCGGAAGGCGTGTCCATGCGCTTCATCGAGTTCATGCCGCTGGACTCCGCGCGGGCGTGGCTCAAGGAACTGGTCGTGCCGGGGGCCGAAATTCTGGCCCGCCTGCAGGCGCACTTTGAACTGCAACCGTCGCCCGCGCGGGACGCATCGGAGACCGCCCGCCGCTGGCGCATCGCCGGCAGTGAGGCGGAGATCGGCATCATCGCGCCCGTGACGGAACCGTTCTGTGGTCATTGCAATCGCATCCGGCTCACCTCCGACGGGAAGGTGCGCACGTGCCTGTTCAGCCTGAACGAACCGGATTTGAAAAAGGAACTGCGCGGGGGTGCCAGTGACGAAGAATTGGCCGCGTGGATTCGCAAGGTGGTCTGGAACAAGGAGGAGCGCCACCACATCGGCGAGGAAGACTTCCAGCAACCCGAACGCAGCATGAGCTGCATCGGGGGGTGACGAACAACCAAAAGGGGCCCTATAAATGGGGAAACATTTCATCCTCGCAGTTCTATCGCTTCAACTTCACTGCGCGCTGCTGGTCGGTGCCCAACATCCACCGCCGACGTTTGATTGGGCTGGAGCTGGAACCGGCTCGGCCGAACCGTGGAAGGTGCGACTCGATGCGACCGGGAATGCAGTGATCAGTGGTTCTCTTTACACCAACCTGACTGTTGGTTCGATCACGTTCACCAATGAATCCTCGAACGGCTTTGCCCTGGTTGTCGATCCGAACGGAGTTCCAATTTCAGGTTTCCAGACCATCGGGAGCGGTTCGGTTCAACTGTTTTCAATTCCGTTGCCGGTCGGTGGATTTGCGTATTTTGGCTCGCTCTCCGGCACGGTTACAATGGGGTCCATCACGCGGACAAAGACTTCAGCGGGAGGCGAGAACGCCTTCCATGCCTTCACGGATGACCAAGGAGCGGTCACCAGTTTTGAGTTCGCGGACGGGAACGGGCACTTTGACAATTTTATGGACGCCTCGGTGACGCCGGAACGCGATGTGATCGCCGGAGGACAGTTCACTTCCGACTCGCTTCAATTTGGTTCCAACACGCTGACGAATGCGGTCCCTGAAAATGGTTACGACCTGATGCTCGTCAAGTTTAGCAGCACAGGTCAACCCCTGTGGGCACGCAGCTATCCTGCCTCGAACGATCAATTTGTTGATCGTCTGGTCGTGCATTCGGATGGAAGCATATTCATTTCCGGGCACTTTGGGGGAGACCTCGTCCAAACCTTCCAACTGGGCAATGTGACCCTGACAAATGGAGGGGGCTACGATGTGTTCGTCGCGAAACTTGGCGCGGCCGGCGAACCGATCTGGGCGCGGTCGTTCCACCAAGGAGACTCTGATTTCAGCAGCGGCCTGGCGGTCAGCCAAACCGGGGATGTTTTTTCTACCGCAACGCTGAACTTTCAAACCGTCCAGCTCGACAAATATGATGCCTCAGGCCAGTTGCTTTGGCAGTTTGCAACACCTACAAACATCACCGCCACGGCTTATTCCGTTCATGTCGGTTTCGACGGCGAAGCTTACATTTGCGGCAGCCATGACGGTTACGCCGCGATATGGAAGATCAACGATCAAGGAAACCTCGTCTGGCTGAAGCTGGTTGAAGGACCACGGCCACATTGGTTCGTTGACCTGGCAATTGATCAAACCGGACCCCTCACGGCATTCGGCTCCTTCAGTGGGGACGAAGTCCAGCTGGACGGGATTACTCTTGCCGCCCAGGACCGGCCGCTCGGGAACAGTAGTCCTTTCTTCGCCAGGCTGTCGGCAGATCCACCCGCCCTCCGGCAGCATCGCTTCGGAACCGACCTGGTTCTTTCGTGGCCCACCAATCAACCCTCTTTCCAGTTGGAGGCAAACCAGCTCTCCTTGTTACCGGAAGCTTGGCAGACGATTCCTTTCACAATTCGTAACTCGAGGTTTGAATCCACCAATTCACCAATCGGACCAGGCAGGGTTTTCCGCCTGCGAAAAAACGAGTGAGTTGACTCTGATTACCCGAGTTTTCCAATGGAGCGGACTCTCGGCCGCTGCCCCGGGTTCTCGATGGTTGACCGGAAACCAATCACAACCGGCTCGCGTCTGATCAGCCACCGGTGTTGAATCGCCGCGTTCCACCACATTCACCCAACGATCCGCTTATGCGCTCATTTCATTCTTTCCTCCGCCGCGCCGCCACCGTGCTGGGGCTCGCCGGTTTCTGCCTTATGTCTCCCGCCGCCGACCAGATCAACGTCATGCTCCTCACCGGCCAATGCAGCCAGTACCACAACTGGGAGGTCAGCAGCAAGGTGCTCAAAAGCATCCTCGACGAACCGGGCATCTTCAAGGTCGATGCCGTCCAAACACCCGCCAAAGGCGCGGACATGGCTTCGTTTAAGCCGGACTTCAGCAAGTATCAGGTCGTGGTGCTCGATTACGAAGGCACCGACTGGCCGGAGCCGACGCGCGAGGCGTTCGCCAAGTTTGTGCGCGACGGCGGCGGTTTGGTGGCCTTTCACGCGACGGACAACGCGTTTCCCAAGTGGGCGGAGTTTAATGAAATGATCGGTGTCGGCGGCTGGGGCGGCCGCACGGCGGCGGTCGGGCCCAAGGTCCGCTGGCGCGACGGCAAACTGGCGCTCGATGACTCGCCGGGCACGGCCGGCCATCCGGCGAAGCACGACTTCCTGGTCGTCACCCGCTCCCCCGGTCATCCCGTGATGCAGGGCCTGCCCGCCGAATGGCTGCACGCCAATGACGAGCTGTACAGCCAACTCCGCGGCCCGGCGAAGAATCTCGAAGTGCTCGCCACCGCCTCGGCCGATCCCGCCAAGCACCGTGGCGGCACCGGCGAGCACGAGCCGATGCTCATGGCCATCCAGTTCGGCCAGGGCCGGATCTTCCACACCACGCTCGGTCACGTCGGACCACGCGATACGGAACTTGCCGACTCGGTGAACTGCGTCGGCTTCATCGCCACGTTGCTGCGCGGCACCGAATGGGCCGCCACCGGCAAGGTGACGCAGGCCGTCCCCCGCGACTTCCCGCTGGCGGACAAGACTTCCGTTCGGAAGCCGTAGAGTTTAGGGTTGAATGCATGAGCGATTTGTTCGGACTACATCGTGAATCCAAGATCACCAAGTCTGGGGTTCGTGAAATCTTTACGCCTCACAAGCCTATCCAATCGGGGACGCTGTTTTTTGGGCGACAATCCGAGGTCCAAAAGCTCATTGAGCATATAAACACGCCAGGCCAGCATGCCCTCCTATATGGAGATCGCGGTGTCGGGAAAAGTTCGCTTGCCAACGTGACCGTAGAGATCCTCCTTAAAGATATTCTCCAAGCGAAGCTGTTCACAAAGCGCTGCGATTCTAGCGATACTTTTGAAACGATTCTGCACTCTGCTCTCGTAGCGGTGGGAATCGATCCAGATGTAAAAGAGGCGTCAGCAACACTTACCGAAGGTGGCGATGCTGGGTTGAAAGTCCCAATAATCTCAGCCGGTGTCAGGACAGAACGAAAGAAGGTGAGCACTTACAGAGGTGTTCAGTACTCACCGTCCAGAGTTGCTGAGGCACTAAAGACCGAAAAGGGACTCCTGTTTGTGGATGAATTGGATTCCATCGCAAAGCAGGAGAAACGGAAACTCGCTGAGTTGATCAAATTGCTCAGTGACGAAGGTTCGCCATTTAAGGTCTTGTTGGTTGGAATTGCGAAGACAGCCGAAGAACTGACGGCCGCCCATCCCTCTGTTCAGCGGTGCCTGAAGGAGACTCGTCTCCGAAGAATGGGCCGAGATGAGTTGAAACTCATCGTAACTGGTGGCGCCAAGAAAATCCAACTGACATTCGCTGACGAAGTCGTAAAGAACATCATAAATGTAAGTCTTGGTTACCCCCACTTTACGCATCTTCTGGCGTTGAAATGCGCTGAGGAGGCGATTGCCAACGGCCAATCTCTGATAACCAAAGATACGCTTCTCAGAGCTCTGGAAACTGCAGCCGGCGATGCCGAAGGAACACTGCGCCGACAGTACGATGATGCAGTGAGATCGTACACCACAGAGATGTATGCGACGATCCTCAAGGCTGCCGCCTTGATCGGAAAAGAGGAGTTTTCAGCCGGCGCTTTACGCGAAAAAATTAGAGAACTGACTGGGAGCCCAATCAGCCAAGGAACTTTAAACAATTTTCTTAAGGAATTGGTCAATGACACCGGGACGACCGTGTTGGTGAGAAAGGCCAAGGGGATTTACTCGTTCTCAGATCCTCGGATGCCCAGCTATGTTCTAATTGTTTCCAAGCACTACGCTAACGATTAGCGGGCAATGAGGCTCATCTGATCGACGGCTGACATCCCCGCAATTTCAGGCAGCCGAAAGGAATTACAGTCGATACAAAGTTGACTTTGTGTATTATTGTGTTAATACACTGACGCAAACCATGCAGATTCAAATCGATCCCTCGTCCGGCGCGCCCATCTACCTCCAGATCGTCAACCAGGTGAAATACCTCGTCGCGTCCGCCCGGCTCGCGCCCGGCGAGGAGATTCCGCCGATCCGCACGCTGGCCGAGCAGCTCGTCATCAATCCCAACACCGTCGCCCGCGCGTACCTCGAACTCGAACGCGCCGGCGTCGTGATCAAACGCCACGGCACCGGCACGTTCGTCGCCGACAACCCGCCCTCCGTCAGCAAGGCCCAGCGGCAAAAGATCCTTGGCGAACGCGCCGACGCCCTGCTCACGGAAGCGCGGCAACTCGGGGTCGAATTCGAGGAAGTCGTCGAGCTGTTGCACGCGCGTAACGAGAAAATGAACCCCGCCAACGCATGAACTTCCCTTCTCCCTCCTCCGCGGAAGCCGTCGTCAGTGTCACGTCGCTCTCTCGGCGTTTCGGCACCAAGCAGGCGCTCGACGACGTCACGCTGCATGTCCCGCGCGGTTGCGTGTTCGGGCTGGTCGGCGAGAACGGCGCCGGCAAGACGACGCTCATCAAGCACCTGCTCGGCCTGCTCAAGGCGGAGACGGGCCGCGTCCAGGTCTTCGGCCATGATCCCGTCGCTGATCCGGTCGGCGTGCTGAGCCGCGTCGGTTACCTCTCCGAATATCGCGATCTGCCGGCGTGGATGCGCGTGGACGAGTTGCTCAATTACACGCGCGCCTTCTATCCCAAGTGGGATACGCAATACGCCGAGGAACTGCGCGAACAGTTCGGCCTCGATCCCGCCCAGCGTGTGCGCAGTCTCTCACAGGGCCAGCAGGCGAAAACCGGCTTGCTGCTCGCGCTGGCCTTTCGCCCTGAACTTCTGCTCCTCGACGAGCCCAGTTCCGGCCTCGATCCCGTCGTGCGCCGCGATATTCTAGAAGCCATCATCCGCACCGTCGCCGAGGAAGGACGGACGGTTTTCTTCTCGTCGCACCTGCTGGACGAGGTCGAACGCGTCTCGGATCAGCTTGCGATGATCCGCAACGGCCGGATCGTTCTTCACGGCCGGCTTGACGACATCAAGCAGAACCACCGGCAGTTCGTCGTTCGCTTCGAGGCGGTCCTCGCCGTGGCGCCGCGCTTTGAAACTGCGCTGTCGCTGCGCGGAACCGGCCGCGAGTGGACGTTGCTGTGCAAGGGCGAACGCAGCCATGTGCTGGCGGAAGTGCAGGCGTGCGGCGCGACCGTGCTGTCTGAGCAGGTCCCGTCGCTCGACGAAATCTTCGTCGCGCAAGCCGCTCAACGCCAACTCAAGCCCGCCGCATGAACCTGCGTTCCCCGAGCATCGCCATTGCATGGGAGATCTGGTCGCGCGGCCGGGCCGGCTTTCTCGGCATCGCCGGCCTGCTGGCGCTGGGCGCGATCGCGCTGCCATTCATGCGTGAATCGGCACGCTGGACCAACTTGACCAGTGCGACGGCCTACGCGCTCACGGCGGTGGTCCTGGTGATCGGGCTTTTCTGCGTTCATTTCACCGAAGGCTCGCGCAAGGGCGGCTTCGGCAGCTTTCCGATGCGGCTGTTCAACCTGCCCGTAACCACCCGCTCCCTCGTGGCAACCCCCATGATCTACGGCGCGGTGGCCGTGGTGCTCGTGTATCTGCTCTGCGTGGGCTTGCTGCTCCGGCATGTCGATCCGAACATGCCGCTGCTCTGGCCCTGTCTCTATTTGGTTTTCGGTCTCACGCAGTTTCAAATGATCATCTGGTCGCTGCCGGAAAGCCGTTATCTCAAGCTCCTTTGCCTCAGCATCGCCGCGTCGATCATCACCTTCGGCTGGATGTTCTTTGTCCCAACCATCGTGACGGGGGCGTTGAGCGAATGGGGTTACACCGGCGACCCGGCGGTGTTCATGCGCCGGTTGCTGGTGGCGCTCGCCCTCACCGGTCCCGCGGCCTACGTGGTCAGTTGGTTGCGCGTGCATCAACAGCGTCACGGATTGACCACGCGCTCCGCTGTCTTCGCGGCGTGGTGGGATCGATCGATCGGTGAGCTGTTGCGTCGGCGAACGCCGTTTCGCTCCGCCGATCACGCGATCTTCTGGCGGGAATGGCGGCGCACCGGGTTCATTCTTCCCGCCGTAGTCGTTGTGATCATCGGGCTGACCTGCGTGCCCGCGTGGCTCGCGGGTGGACTGAGCGGTCGCGCGACGCTGGGCATCCTAAGCTGGCTCATCATCGCGCCGTTGCTCTTCGCCGTCGTCATCGGTCGCGGCTTGAGCAAACCCGATTTCTGGAGCCCGAGCCTCAAGGTCGCGCCGTTTCACGCCATCAAACCCGTGACGTCGGGGCAATGGGTGATGGTCAAGTTGAAGGTGGCGTTCGCCAGCGCGGCGCTGACGTGGGCGCTGGTCATTTATCTCGCGTTCATCTGGACGGCGTTTGTCGGTGACCTGCAGGGACCCGAAGCCTGGCTCACACGCATTCGCTTCTACTGCTCGCCGCTGGAATGCTGGTTGTTGCTACTGCTGGCTCCCCTCGCGGCGGTGATCGTGACGTGGCGTTGCCTGGTGATGAACCTCGCCGCCGGCTTGTCCGGATCGAAGCTCTGGTATCATTCGCTCAACCTGCTGACCGGCGTCGGCATGGTCGCGCTCTTCATTTTCACGATCCGGCGCAGCGACGGTGATCCCGATCAACTCCGGCTCTACCATGTATGGCCGGTGATCGAATGGCTGCCGTTGATCCTCACCGCCGCCGTCATTGCCAAGATGGCCATCGCCGCGTTCGCCTGGGACAACTCGCTGCGGCGCGGCCTCGTTTCGCAACGCACGAGCATTCGTTACTTTCTCGGCTGGCTGTTGATGGTGGCGATGCTGGCCGCACTTTCCTATATCCTGGTCACAAACACCCTCTGGTTGCGGCCTCTGCTCATGCTGATGGCCGTGCTGCTGGTGCCGCTGGCCGGGCCCGCGCTGGCCATGCGGTCGCTGGCCGTCAACCGATGTGCCGCATGAAGAAGTTTCGACCAACATCTGTTGTCACGGCCAACGCGCTGTCAGTTTGCGTTGCGGCGGTCGGCCTCGGCCTTTCGGCGGCGCGGGAGATGCCCGGGCGCGTTTCCGTCGGCGAACACGAGTTGCGGATGTCAATCGCCGGCACCGGATCGCCCACGGTCATTCTGGAAACAATCGGTCCCGCGAATTTGGAAAATTGGAACCGCATTCAGCGGCGCATCGCCCGCTTTGCCAAGGTGGTTTCGTATGATCATGCCGGTTATTGGGCGTCGGAGCCCGGGCCGAAGCCGCGCGACGCCACCCGTATTGCCCGCGAACTTCATACCGCGCTGGCCAACGCGAAGCTGCCGCCACCCTACGTACTGGTGGGTTATTCGTTTGGCGGACCCTACATCCGCGTGTTCGCCAGCCTGTATCCGGACGAGGTCGTGGGCATGGTGTTCGTCGATCCGACCCAGGAATCGTTCATGGCGATGTTGAACGCTCAGTTTCCCGAGCTGAATGTCGTCAGCGAAGCCGATCGTCTCGCGCAGGACGAATGGGGCATGCAGTGGCCGTCGATGAACCAGGCGCGCGACGCCCGGTTGCCCGAAGTGCCGATCACCCTGATCACGGGCGCAAAATCCCATGACGTGCTGTCCCGGGCATTGCTCCCTCTCTGGCAGGCCGAGCACGCAAAGTGGCTTGGTCAGTTTCCGGGCGCAAAACACCTCGTCACCACCAACAGCGGCCACGGGGTCGTCTTTACCGAGCCGGAGCTGATTGTGGACGCTGTGCGGGAGGTGGTGGGAAGGGTGCGCGCCAAGGAAACGCCATAGGTCGCGCGGGCTGTTTGCCCGGCAATGTCACGACAACACCCGGTGCAGGGATTCGAGCATCGCCTCGACCGTGAAGGGCTTGATCAGGTGGCGCACCTTGGTCTGTTCGGCGACATCGATCACGCGGCGCATTTCCCCGTAGCCGGTCATCAGGATGATGCGCGCGTCGGGGTCGATCTCCCGGAACTTCAGCACAAGTTCCTTGCCGTGGGTGCCGGGCATGAGGAAGTCCACGATGAGAATCTTGGTCGCCGCGGGGTCTTTGCGAAACACCTCCAGGCCTTCATCGCCGGTGCGGAAGGTGACGACATCATAGCCGTAGTGCTTCAAGCTCTCCGCCACCATGTCGCGGATGGCTTCGTCGTCATCCATGATCATCACACGCTCGCCCTTGCCGCGGCGGATGAAGGTCGTTTCGTAATCCTCGGTCTCAACCATGCCCGCCTGGGCCGCCGGCAGGAAGACGGAAAAGCGCGTGCCCTTGCCGACTTCGCTCTGCACATCGATGAAGCCGCCATGGCTCTTCACGATGCCCAACGAACTGGACAGGCCCAGGCCGGTTCCGGCACCGACATCCTTGGTCGTGAAGAAGGGCTCGAAGATCATGTCGATCACGTCCGGCGCGATGCCCGTGCCGCTGTCCTCGACCGTCAACCGCACGTAGGCGCCCGGCGCGGGTGCCTCGAGTTGCTGCGCCTGCTTGGCGTCGATCAGGTCGTTCTCCAAGGTGATCTTCAGCGTGCCGCCCTGGGGCATGGCATCGCGGGCATTCACACAGAGGTTCATCAACACCTGGTGCAACTGGGTCGCGTCGCCGATGATCGGGAGCGGCCCTTCGCCAATCTCCGCGCTCAGCTCGATGCTCGGCGGCAGAGTTTCGTGGAGGATTTTTTCAATCTCCTTCACCACGTAGGTCAACTGCACCAGCCGGCGCTCGCCCTCGACGCCGCGCGCGAACGCCAGGATTTGCTTGATGATGTTTTTCCCCCGCAGTGCGCTCTTCTCAATCGTGTCGATCAACCGGGCGGTCGGGTGACCCTTCAATTGACCCTTCGCCAGATGCGCGGCGACGAGGATGGGCGTCAACGCGTTGTTCAAGTCGTGCGCAATGCCGCCGGCCAGCGTGCCGATGCTTTGCATGCGCTGCACGCGGAGGAACTGTGCCTCGATCTTCTTCTTGTCCTCAACGTTGCGGATGAACAACTGAACGGCTGGCTGGGTTTCCCAGGGAAAATAACTCGCCGTCACTTCCGCCGGAAACCGCCGGCCGTCTTCGCGCATGAGCTCGAGTTCAAACGTGATCGGCCGCGAATCGTTGACGAGCAGCGATTCCAGGTTGCGCCCCATCTGATCGCGAAACTCGCGCGGGACGTAATGGAAAATCTTGTGCAGCCGGATGGTGGTTTCGTCCGCGATGTTCAGCATCCCCCGCAGAGCGGCGTTCGAGAGCCGGATGTTGGCATCCGTGTCGATCACCACGATGCCCTCGGGCGCGAGCTCGATGATCTTCTCGAAGCGGGATCGCTCGCCGACCAGCCGCCGGAAGTTGCGCAACTGCGTGATCGTCCGCGCGCGGGCCTTGAGTTCGAGCGGATTGACCGGCTTGTTCAGAAACTCGTCCGCCCCCGCCTCGATGCCTTGGAGCCGCGACTTCTGGTCGTCCAGCGCTGTAATGAAGATCACCGGCACGTCGCCGTAGCGATCATCCGCGCGCAACTGTCGGCAGACGGCAAACCCGTCCATCTCCGGCAGCATGACATCGAGCAGGATCAGGTCGGGCTCGAAGACCGGCACCTTGTCGAGCGCCTCCTTCCCGTTCTTGGCGGTGGCAAGTGCGTAACCCTCCGGCGTCAGCACGTTGGTCAGCACCCGGAGGATGATCGGGTCATCATCGACGATGAGTATGCGGCTGGGCAGGGACATCTTCAGAATGGTGACGGCAGGGCGGACATCGTCGGTGGAACTGCGGGAACAAACCGGCAGACGCAACTGCGTCCGCAACTCGCCCGGGGCTTTCTGATTGTTCCCACCATCGTGTCAGAATCTGTCCGCGCTCTGATGTGCCCCTATTAATGCGGGGTTTCGAGCGGTGACAATGAGAAAACAGCCGGCGGAACAAGCTGGGCGGTCGCAACAATCTAACAACGCGCCCGGCCGGGGCGGGCAACCACGGCCCGGCCGACGTCATCCCGACCATTGCCTCACCGGGCGGCGAGACCTTCGCGCCGGCCGGCGGCGTACGCCTCGAACACGCGGCGGATCTCATCGCGCACACGGCGGAACACGGCGAGCACTTCCTCGTCGGTGCCGGTCGCGTGGGCGGGATCATCGAAACCCCAGTGATGCCGGTTCACCTGGCCCGGGAAGACCGGGCACGCCTGGTCCGCATTGCCACAAACGGTGATCACGGTCTCGATGTCGCGGTTGAGAAACTCGTTCATGTGCTTCGAGTGATGGCCGGTGAGGTCGATGCCGATTTCCTTCAGCACTTGAATCGCCTTGGGATGCACGTAGCCGGCCGGCTTCGAACCGGCGCTTTGCACGTCAAGAAGGTCACCCGCCGTGTGGCGCAGAATGCCCTCGGCCATGTGGCTGCGACAGGAATTGCCGGTGCAAAGGATGAGTACAACTGGTTTCATGCGATTGACTGTTAAAACGTTTCGTTCAGCAACACCCGCCCGGTCCGCAGCCGCAGCCACCCGACGATGAACTCCCGCCGCTCGACTTGCTGGTCATCAAACCCCAGCCGCCGAGGATCACGCGCCGGATCGGTTCGCCGGTCCCGGGGTGCCTGGTCAGCGGCGCTTCGCTGGCACTCTGCTTGATTTCGTATTGCTTCGGCTCCTCGCCCTTGCGGGCCGGAATGGTTTCGTAGAGGTAAGTCATGATGAATGTGAAGTGGTTTCACTGTGAAACCAGCCGCGGGTGCGCTGGCAGAAACGAACGAGCATGAGCATCAACGGCACCTCAATCAGCACGCCGACCACGGTGGCCAGCGCGGCGCCCGAACTCAGACCGAACAACATCACAGCGGTGGCAATGGCGACTTCGAAGTGATTCGACGCACCGATCATGGCCGAGGGCGCGGCGTCCTCGTAGCTGAACTTGAGCAGCTTCGCCACGGCATACGTGATGGCAAAAATTAGGACCGTCTGAATGGTCAACGGGATGGCGATCCAGAGAATGGTCAGCGGGTTGGCCAGGATGGTTTCGCCCTTGAAACTAAACAGCAACACCAGCGTCGCCAGCAGGGCGATGATCGAAACCGGCGTGAGGAAGTGCAGGAACTTGTCCGCGAACCACTCCGGGCCCTTCGTCCTCATGATCCAGACGCGGGACCAATAGCCGGCCACCAGGGGCAGCGCCACGTAGATTGCCACCGAGAGCAGCAGCGCCTGCCAGGGCACCGGCATCTGGTTCACGCCGAGCAACCAGCCGCCCAGCAAGCCGTAGAGAAACAACATGGTCAGCGAATTCACCGCCACCATGACCAGCGTGTGGCCCTGGTTGCCCTTCGCCAGATAACCCCAGACCAGCACCATCGCGGTGCAGGGCGCGATGCCGAGCAGGATCGTCCCGGAGATATAGGAGCGATACAGCTCCACTTCCGAGCCGTCCTTCACGATCTCCGTGCCGGGCAGCAGATCCTTGAAGAAGTAACCGAGGAACAACGTGGCGATCGCGAGCATCGTGAACGGCTTGATCCCCCAGTTGACGATCAACGTGAGCAACACCGGCTTGGGATTGCGACCCGCCTTCACCACTTCGCCGAAGTCGATCTTCACCATGATCGGGTACATCATGAAGAACAGACAGACGGCGATGGGAATGGAAACCACCGGCGCGCCATTCACGTAGATCGCCATGCTGTCGAGTGACCGTGCGAGATCCGGCGCGACCTTGCCGAGACCGATGCCGCCGAGGATGCACAGGCCCACCCACAGGGTAAGCTGCCGCTCGAACAGGCTCATGGATTTCGTTTCTTTGCTCATTGGTGGCGGATCAAACAAATGCGTGCTGTCGTGTGTTGCTCACCGAAACAGTTGCCGGGCGGGAAAAGCGGTTTGAAAGCGAGGCCCAGACGCCTAGTCTGAAAATGTGGTCCGGGCGCACTTCGATGAACGCTTGATCCGGGCGCGTCTTCACGCGCGTAATCTACTTGGCCGATTCGCCAAGTAAAGGGCGGAGTGCGATTTCCTCCTGGCGCAGCCGCGTCCTTATTTGCGCTTCGCGCCGGCCTTGGGTTCCGGCACGAGGTCGTCCACGCACTCGAGAAAGCTCATGAGACAGGCGCAGCGCAACCGGTAGAAGACCTTCAAGCCACGCTTCTCGGCGTCCAGCAAACCGGCGGCGCGCATGACGGTCAGGTGTTTCGACACTGTGGACATGTCGGCGCCGATCAGGTCCGTCAGATCGCAGACGCAACGCTCGCCTTCCTCGAGCGCCTCGGCGATGGCCAGACGGGACGGATGCGCCAGCGCCTTGATGACGGCGGCACGCCGGGCGGAACGGGATTGGGCGGAGGTTGGCATGATCAACACGTAACGGGGCTGGCAATGGAACCGGTGAATGCGGACGGAACGATTTCAAGCAGGTCCACCGTCAGCTCGCACGAACACACGCGAGCATGTCGGGCCATGCCCAAACCGGGCAAGTGACAATTGCAGACGGCTCTGGAACGGGGCGCTTCCGGTGTTAGCGGGGCGTCTGGTTCAACCGGTAGAAGCGATTGCCCGTGATGGGGGGCGTGAACTCGAACGGCAGCGGTTGGCCATACCCAGGGCGCGCCTCCGGGCCGGTCCAACTCGCGCCATCGACAGCAGGTGTGTGCTCCAGTTGGTAGTCAAAGAACGGGAGCGTGGGCACGAGAAACGGGATCGTTCCCAGGCCAGCCGGCTCCGGCAGCCGACCGCGCATCTCGGGATGCCGCAACAAGGCCAGGATATGATATGTACCCTCCGCCAGCGTAAGCACGCCGGTCAGCCCTTCGGGCCAGCCGTGTCCGTAGATACCGGAGAAGCTCACCACCGTGCCGTCACGGCGCACGGCGAAACTGGGAGTGATGAAGCTCACTTCCGTCAGGTTGCTGATGGCGGTCAGTTGACCGGCATCGAAGCCGCCCCAGGCCGCCACCGTGCCGTTGCCGCGCAGGGCGACGCTCCGTTCAAAACCGGCGGCAACACTGATCACATCATTCAGTCCGGGGGGCACATTGGTTTCGCCCTTCAGGTTCTGTCCGCCCCAGGCGATGACGGTGCCGTTGGTCAGCACGGCCAGCGAATGATAGTAGCCGGCACTGACGGCGGCGAAATCACGTCGCGCGGCCAGTGCTTCGAGATGAGCGTCCATGATCGCAAAGTTTCCCGTGATCGAGCCGTCCCGCCGCAACGCCAGCTTGCGAAACGAATTGACGGACAGGGCGACCACGTTGGTGAAGCTGTCCGGCACGAAAGTCGCGTCCGGTCCGCCGGCACCCCAGGCGCGGACGCTGCCGTCGGCGAGGAGCGCCAGACAGTAATCCTCCGCCGCGAGCAGTTGCACCACATTGGACAGACCGGCGGGCGGCTGGAGCGCGCCAAACTGATCGAAGCCCCACACCATCACTGTTCCGTCGCCTTTCAGTGCCGCGCTGTGGCCGTAACCGGCGGCCAGCGCCAGTGCGTTCGTCAGGCCCGCCGGATTATTGGTGCGCCCATTCTGTCCGTCGCCCCAGCCGAGCACCGGGCCGACAGTGACGGAGGCCAGACGCGAAGTAACCGCGCCAAGATGGTTGCTGGCCACGACCGCATACCAACCGGCCTGCCAGGGCGTCAATTGCGGGAGGACGAGCGTCGCGTTGGTGGCGTCCGGGATGGGCTCGCCATTGAAGAGCCATCGATAGGTGAGCGGGAAAGTTCCCTTGGCGGTGGCAACGAGGTTTGTGCTTTGCCGGAAGGAAACTTGAACGCTGTCCGGGGTGGCGAGCAGTTGTGGCGAGACATCCGTGACGTTGACCTGGGCCACGCGGTTGCTCGCCGAGCCGTGCGCGTTGGCGAGCACCACGGAGTAATCGCCCGCATCCGTCACCGCGAGGGCCGGCTCGGCAAGGAACAGGTTGGTTTCCTGCGGCAGCAACTGGCCGTTGCGATACCATTGCGCCGCCATGGGGTGGCTGCCGACAAGCTTGGGCAACAGCCGGAGGGCCGTGCCGACATAGCGCTGGTGGGTGGCCACCGGCGAAACCAGCCGCGGGGGAGTCTCGCGGACAAGCACCGCCGTTCCGTGGATCTTCGTGGCGAACGAGGCAACCGGCGGCAGCCCCGGCGGGATTGACGCCTGCCCGAGATGATTGTGCCCCCAGGCCACCAGTTCGCCAGTACGGCGCAGCGCCACGCTGTGACTGAGCCCGGCTTCGATGGCGATGACGTCGTTCAGGCCGGGCGGCAGATTGAGTTCGCCGTACTGGTTCACCTGACCGTAGGGATGATAGCCCCAGGTCAGCAATGTGCCGTCGGCGCGCAGCGCAAGGTAGTGCCGGTCCCCTGCGGTGATGGCGACCAGATTGGTCAGGTGCGGCCAGACATATTCAGGCACAATGGTTTCCAGACTCGTGGTGTCCGACCACAGGGCCAGGGTGCCGTCGTTCTTGATGATAAGGCGGGGGGGGGAACAATTTCCAGAGCGCGGCGGGCGCGTGGGAGACGGCGGCCCCGGTATAGGCGACGTCCTTGATCCCGCCATCGCCGTACAACATGCTCACACCGGTGCTGGCGGCGGAGAAATCAAGCAGGTTGGGTTCAGCCTGTCGGGTGTTCAAGAAGAGCCCCCACGCCACCATTTCCCCCGTTTGCAGCAAACCCACACTGTGCCAGCCACCGCCATCGAGGGTGGTGAAGGGCGGCAGGCCGGTCGGGATTTCCAACTGGCCATTTTCGTTGCTGCCCCAAGCCAACGGCGAGCCATCATCCAGGATGGCCAGCAGGTGATGACCACCCGCCGCGATCTGCACCGCGTTGGTCACGCGGATTGGAGGATTCGTCAAACCTGTGCCAAGGGGGTTGAACGAAAACGCTGGCAGGTTCTGGTCACCAAACAGAGCCACGGGCATCACCGCCAACTCGGCGGGATCGCTCAACGCGCCGCCAAAGGCGTTGCTGGCCATCAGCCGGTAGGTGCCCGCCTGCGCAAACCTGAGTCCGGGCACGGTCAGGCTGAGGTTTGTTTCACCGGGGAGATCGACCCCGTTCCGCTGCCATTGTAGGTGGACCGGTTTCGATCCCGTCACACCGGCGGAAAAGTGCGCGGTGCCGTGGAACAGGCGAACTTGGTTGGTGGGATGACTGGTCAACAGCGGCTTGGTCTCGACGACGGCCACGGATGAAAGCGGGCTCGCGTTGGTTCCGTGCGTATTCCAGACCACGACGTCGTATTGACCGCCGCGTCCGGCTTCTGCCGCCGGGACGGAGAAATAAAAATTGGTGGCGCCGGAAAGTTCCAGGCCATTGCGCCGCCACTGGTAGCGCAAGGGAGGCAGGCCGGCGGCGTTGGCCCGCAGGAGCAGAGTTTCGCCGGAATACAGGGACAGCGTTCCACTGATGGCCCGTGCGCGCGGCTGTGGCGGGCCCACCAACGCGGCGCTTTGATTGAAGCCGGCACTCAAGGCAATGAAGTTGGTTAATCCCGTTGGAAAAACGTGTGGGAAATGATATGCGAACGAATTCCACGTCCAACCACTGGTCGCACCGTCTTCATGCAACACCAGGGTGTGGCTCTCCCCCACGCTCATGCCTGCGACAGGGGCGGAGGTGGGCGGCATTTGTGCACCGGCGCCCCAACTGAAGAGCGTGCCATCCGCGCGACGTGCATAGGAATGCTCGGCCCCCGACCAGACTGCGACGATGTTGGTCGCGCCCTCGGGAAGGTTGAGCTGCCCGGCGTTGTTGCGGCCCCAGGTCACGAGCTGGCCGTCCGCCCGCAGCGCCAGCGTGTGGTGGTAGCCGGCGGCCAGCGCGACGAGGTTGGTGGCGTGTGGCGGTACGTTGGTCTGGCCGTAAGTGTTGTTCCCCCAGCTTACCGCCCGGCCGTGCGCATTGATCGCCGTAAAGTGCAGATCACCCTTCACCGCCGAAGCTGCTGGCAGAGCCGTGGCTGGAACGAAGCCCAGGTTTTCCTGGGAAAAGGTCGGCGGCTGCGCGAATTGAATTTCACCCCGCGCCGTCAACCCCGCGATGGTGCCGCCGCTGCCGCGGATCAATTCCACGATGTTCGACATGCCGGCGGTGTGTGTGCCGGGCAGGTTGCCGCCGCCCCAGTTGGTCACCGTGCCGTCCACCCGCAAGGCGACTACGTAGCCACTGCCGGCCAGCACGTCCACCACGTTCGTCAGTGACTCGGGCACCCAGCTGGGAAAACCCCACGCCGCGACCGGCACGAAGTCCACCCGCGCCACGGCGCTGGTGCGCGACCCAAACGCGTTGGCCATCACCACTTCGTAGTCACCGGCGTCCAGGTACACCGCGTTGGTCCGGCTGAACACGGGGCCGCTCACGCCGGGAACGGCCGTGCCATTGCGGCGCCATTCATAAGTGATCGGCAGCGAACCTTCGACCTCCACCTGCAGGTTGAACGGCCGGCCCGCCAAGGCCACCCGGTTGGTG
>ERZ761602.4147-NODE-4147-length-19147-cov-7.597685_pt1 | contig 19147 bp, 15 predicted proteins | sample MGYA00512165_ERZ761602 | MGnify/ENA primary metagenome ERZ761602 (study PRJEB28899, sample SAMN02445085) | bioreactor sludge metagenome | biome: EBPR sludge; isolation source: Thorneside wastewater treatment plant | place: Australia: Brisbane, Thorneside... | reverse complement strand
GGCTGTTAACCGAAGGGTTGTAGGTTCGAGTCCTACCTGCGGAGCCAAATTTTAACGCAAAAGAACGGGCATCTGTGCCCGTTCTTGTTTTTTATTAAAGAATGTCGGAGTTTCCTTAGCAATGCCCAAAACTTCACCTTCTTTTGGGTTTGGGGGTGATGATGCCGGTGTCTGCGATTTCCGGGGCGTTCGGGCCGAAGTCGGTGAGCGAGAGCGAGCGGATCTTGCGGATGGCCTCGCCGGTGGGGTCGAGCACGGGGATGCCGCGGCCTTCCTGGCGGCCGGCGTGGATCTTGCCGGAGATGAAGCGGCCATCGCGGTCGAGTTCGGTTTCGAGGATCGCCGTCAGGGCCGTTTCGGCCTCGAGCCGGAACCAGCCATAGGTGGCAAAGTTGCCGAGCGAATAGGCGATAAGGCGGTCTTTGTAGACTTCGATGCCGCGGAGTACATGCGGCCCGTGGCCGAGCACGAGGTCGGCTCCGGCGTCGATCACCGTCCGCGAAAATAGCGGGAGGTTTCCGCGCTTCTCGCCAAAGTACATCTCGGTTCGGTTCGGGACATTCTGGTTGGCCGTGCCTTCGGCTCCCCCGTGGAACGAAACGACGACGATGTCCGCCTTCTTGTCCGCTTCGGTCACGAGCCGGCGAGCGGTGACGAGGTCGTTAACGTTCGGGACGATCGAGTTATGGGCAAAGCCGATGAAGGCAACCGTCAGCCCTTTTACTTCGACGTAAGCCGTCGAGTGTTTCAGGCGATCGCTGCCGGCGTGTTTAAGGCCCAGAGCATCGAGCGTCTCGCGGGTATCGGCGATTCCGGCGAGGCCAAAGTCGAGCGAGTGATTGTTCGCCAGGCTGAGGACGTCAAATCCGGCTTCTTTCAGATACTTGCCATAGCGGGTCGGCATCCGGAAGGCGTAACAGCGGATAGGTTCGTTCGGCTTCGGCGGCCGGCATTTTTCCGATTCGCCGCCGTCGGTCATCGGCCCCTCAAGGTTGCCAAAGGCGATATCCGCGGCCGAGAGCAGCGGCGTTACTTCCTTAAGCAGATCGGCGCCGTCGTTCGGCGGCATTCGTGTGTCGTTCGGAAAGGGCGAACCGAGCATTATGTCGCCGACGGCGGCAATGGTGATCGATTCTTTTGCCGTCGGCGTCGGCGTTGCCTTTACCTCGGTAAAACTCACGGAGTCAATGCTGACGGCGGGTGCCGATTGGCAAGCCGTCAGGCCGCCAAGCCACGTAGCAAGGGCCGCAAATCCAAGTGCAATGTAAAACGTATTGACCATTTGCTCGGGGGTAAAACGAGGGCGGCCGACCGCCCTCGGTCAAATTAAGATGCCCGTTCGGCCTCATGCCGTTGCCGGGGCAAGTTTCTCCGAAACCTCGGGCTCGCTCGCGGCCGAGATCTCGTCCGTATCGGCGATGATGCACCGATCCACGATCTGCTTTTGTTCGAGTTCGTGGATGGTGTAAGACCCGGTCGCCGGCGAGGCCGAGGCGATACGGCCAATGTAGCGGAGCGTCCGCCCATCCGAAAGCAGGCTGCGAAGCCGAGGTTCGACAAAAGTCCATCCGCCCATGTTCTGCGGTTCTTCCTGCGCCCAAACGATGTCCTTCGCGTTCGGGTACGAGGCGAGCGTTTCCGTTATCGCCGCCGTCGGGAATGGATAAAACTGCTCAAGCCGGACGAGTGCGATGCGGCCGTCGTTCGTTTCTTCACGACCGGCCTGCAGATCGTAGAAGACCTTGCCCGAACTAATGACAACGCGGGTGACCTTTGAGCGGTCCTCGATGGCCGCATCGTCAAGCACCGGACGGAAACCGCCTTCTGTCAGCTCTTCGATCTGCGATGAAGCGGCCGGAAGCCGGAGCAGGCTCTTCGGCGTCATAACGACGAGCGGCCGGACGCTATCTATCTTGACCTGCCGACGGAGCAAATGGAAATACTGCGCCGGCGTCGTCGGGTAGCAGACCTGTAGGTTGTTCTCGGCACAGAGCTGCAGGAAGCGCTCGAGCCGGGCCGAGGAGTGCTCCGGCCCCTGGCCTTCGTAGCCATGGGGAAGCAGCATCACGAGCCGGCACTTCTGTCCCCATTTGTCTTCGGAGGCGGCGATGTACTGATCGATGATGACCTGCGCTCCATTGGCAAAGTCGCCAAACTGAGCTTCCCACATCACGAGAGCGTTCTTAGCCTTGACGGCATAGCCGTATTCAAAGCCGAGAACGGCATTTTCGGAGAGCGAGCTGTCATAGACCTGGAAGCGGGCAAGCGGGTCGGCCTCGCTGCGGATGTCACCGAGCGGCGACCAAAGGTCACCGGTATTCGTGTCATACATCAGCGCGTGCCGCTGCGAGAAAGTGCCGCGTCCGGAGTCCTGTCCGCTAAGGCGGACGCGGTGGCCTTCTTTTACCAGCGAACCGAACGCCATCGCCTCGCCGAACGCCCAATCCATCGGGACCTCGCCCGTGCCCATCTTGGCGCGACGGCCAAGCTGGCCGACCATCTTCGGGTTGATCGAAAATCCTTCCGGGATGAGCGTGATCTTATCGGCGATCTCGCTGAGCACCTCGCGAGCGGTGCCGGTCGCGATCACGGCCGAGCCATCCTCTTCGGCCGGATGCGGCGGAAGCTCCGTGCGCTTCTTCGAACCACCGGCGATCTCCTTGGCGCGTTCGAGAATGCCCTCGTATTTTGCGACGATCTGCCCGGTCATTTCGGCGAGTTCCTCCGCCGTTATAACGCCCTCGCGAATTAGATGTTGTGCGTAGAGGTGCCGGACGCCCGGATGAGCCTTGACGCGGGCATACATCAGCGGCTGCGTGTAGCTCGGCTCGTCGCCCTCGTTGTGGCCAAGCCGGCGGAAACCGACGAGGTCAAGAACAACGTCCTTGTTATATTCCTGGCGATAATCGAGCGCGATCTGCGTAACGCGATAGGCCGCTTCCGGGTCGTCACCGTTGATGTGAAAGATCGGCGTCTGAGTGATCTGTGCGGCGTCGGTCGAATAGATCGAACTGCGGCTCGCCTCGGGCGAGGTCGTAAAGCCGATCTGGTTATTGATGACGATGTGAATTGTACCGCCGGTGCGATAGCCGCGGAGGCTTGCGAGCTGGAGCGTTTCCATCACGATGCCCTGGCCGGCAAATGCCGCGTCGCCATGGAGCAGCACGGGAAGGATGCGGTCGTGGACGGCATCACGCTCGCGGGCATCGGCCTCTGCGCCGCCGAGGAGTTGATCTTGGCGGGCGCGTGCCATTCCCTCGACGACCGGATCGACGAACTCAAGGTGCGAGGGGTTACAGGCAAGCTCGATCTGGATCTCTTTGCCTGATTTTGCTTTCCGTTTACCGATGGCCCCCTGGTGATACTTCACGTCGCCTTCATCTGCCGGGAAGCTCGGGTGCGAACTGCCCTCAAAGATGGTGAAGATGCGCTCGGCGAGATCGCCGGTATGGACATCGCCGACGATGTTCGAAAGAACGTTGAGCCGGCCGCGGTGGGCCATTCCCATGAAGATCTCGTCAACGCCGCGTTCAGATGCGCTTTCGACCAATTGGTCGAGCATCGGGATGACGGTCTCACAGCCCTCAAGCGAAAACCGCTTCTGTCCGAGGTATTTTTTGTGGAGAAAATGCTCGAACTGCTCGGCTTCGATGAGCCGAAGGAGAAGCTCTTTCCTGATCTCCGGAGCTAGCGGTTCGGTATCGACAAAGTGTTGGCGGATCTGCCGCCGGATCCATTCCTTCTCTTCTTTGCTCTGGATGTGGCGATACTCGGTGCCGACCTTGCCGCAGTATGCTCGGCGAAGTATCTCGAGAATGCGGCGGAGCGTCAGTGTTTTTTCGCCGTGGAGCCCGCCGGTGATGAACTCGCGGTCGAGGTCCCAGATGGTCAGGCCGAAGTTCTCAAGCTCAAGTTCCTCCGCACTGTAAGGCGCCATATCGAGCGGGTCGATATCCGCGAGCAGGTGGCCGCGGGTACGGTAGGCGTTGATGAGCTGAAGGACGTTCGCCTGCTTCTCGGTCTGCTCGGCAATCCGGTCGCCGCCGAAGAGTGCGGGGTTGAAGTCCTCGGACCATCGCATCGGCGGTATCTTGATCTCAAGCTCGGCAAAGACCTTATCGTAAAAGCCTTCCTGCCCGACCAGCAGCTTATGGATCTTTGCGAGGAAGAATCCGCTCTCCGCACCCTGAATGACGCGATGGTCGTAGGTGCTGGTCAGCGTCATCGTCTTGCTGATGCCGATCTGCGAAAGTGCGGCCTCGGTCATCGCCTGATATTCGGCCGGATACTCGATGGCACCGGTCGCGATGATGGCGCTCTGGCCGGCCATCAGCCGCGGGTTCGAGGCAACCGTTCCGATGGTGCCGGGATTCGTGAGCGAGATGGTCGTGCCCTGAAAATCGGCGATCTCGAGTTTGCCGTCGCGGGCCTTGGCGACCTGTTCGTTATAGGCATCAAGGAACTCGCGGAAGGTCATCCGTTCGCACCCCTTGATGTTCGGGACGAGCAGGCTCCGCGAGCCGTCCTTCTTTTCGATATCGATGGCGATGCCGAGATTGATGCTTTCGTTCTCGATGCGCGAAGGTGCTCCGTCAACAACGGCAAAGCCCTTGTTCATCTGCGGATATTCTTTGGCCGATTGGACTATCGCCCAGGCGATGAGGTGTGTGAACGAGACCTTGCCCTTGCCTCGCGACTTGAGCTGCTCATTGATGACGCGGCGATTCTCCTCAAGCAGCTTGACCGGAACATCGCGGAAACTCGTTGCCGTCGGGACGGTGAGGCTCTGCTCCATGTTCTCAACGATCTTTTTCGCCGGGCCGAAAATGGCTTTGGTCTCAACTCCGGCAGGTGCTGGCGGCGCTGAAGAAGCCGGCTTGGCGGCGGGTTCGGCCTTTGCGGCCGGAGCCGGTTTTACCTCCTCCGCCGGTCGTGAGTGAGAGTCGGGGTCGGGCATTCCCCCGGCCAAAAGCTCGCCAAAATAGCTCTGCCACGATTCATCGACCGAGCCGGCGTCATTCTTGTAACGCTCAAGCAGGGCCTCGACGTAGCTGGCATTTGCCCCAAAGTTCTCCCTGATGAATTCCGAGATGTTCGTGATCTTGTCGCTCACTGTATTTATTTCCTCAAAAGCTTATATAAAAGGCACCAAAGGTAAACTTTAATTTTAACCGAAAGAATGCAAAAAGATAAGGACCGCGTCACTTACGGGCACGGATCACTGGATTATCAATGGTGATGTCGATATCGACCGGGACGACGCGTTTGTGGTGGATGCCGAATCGCTTGAACCGCCCGAAAACAAAGACGCGCCCGCGAACCCGCCACGTCGGCTGCGAGTCCCGCATCTCACGCCAGGCGGCTTGTACGACCCGGTGTGCCGGAACGAAGATCGTGATCGGTGACGGAAGCCGGATGGCTTCGCCCCTTCGGAAGCGAAATTCGGTTCGAAACTCATCGACCGTAACCGGAATGCCGTTAACGCTAATTTCGGAGAAGGTTACGAAATCGACGCGGCCGCTGTGCGGCAAGGCGGAAAGCTCGATCGGCATTTCGAAGCTCACACCGGTCAGCGAGATCTCTTTTAACGTGATCTTATCGGGATCGACGCGGCTCGCAACCATCGGTGAAGACGCGTCAACCGGCCCGGCGGTTTCACGGACGGTGACGATCTCTTGATGGACCTTGTAACCGTGGATGCGGTCCGGGAGTTCCTGTGCCGAGGCGATGCCGGTGGAAAGCAGGCAGACGAAGACCGCCGCTGCGGCCCGATGGCGACGCAAGAACCAGAAACTGCCGGTGCCTGTTCGCATTGTTTTCTCAGGGGTTTGAGGCCGTCTTGGATTCGGATGCCGGAGCGGGTTCCTTCGCGCTTCTCGATTCGAGGTCGAGCCGAATGGCATCGAGAAGGCCGTTTATGAACTGGGTCGCCTCGTAGGAAGAAAACGTGCGGGCGATCTCAAGCGCTTCGTTGATGACGACAGTATGCGGCGTGTCCTCGTAAAGAAATTCATAGACCGCAAGGCGGAGTATGTTACGGTCAACAACGGCCATTCGCTCGAGCCGCCAATGCTCAGCCCGCGACATTATGGTCTTATCGATCGCTTCGAGATTCTTGAGCGTGCCGGTAACGATGCGGTCGGCGAACTGCCGCGGCTGGACCGATTCGGCGGCGAGCTTTTCGACCGCGGAAAGATTCGTGGAGGCAAGTGCTTCGAAGTGCTTTTCGGCATCGGCGGCGATCGCCGAAAATTCTCGCCTCTCATCGGCCGTTACCGACGTCGCACCTGCAACGGATGCCGCAAGCCCCGCAAGCTGGACGCGGGCCGTCGTAAGCCTCTGCCGAAGTCCTGCGAGGTCAGGTGCAGAACCATTTGAGAGGTCTGTCATCGCATTCTTGAATGTTTCTTCGGCTCGGTCGAGGGAGAAAAGAAGTTCCTTGTGTCCGGTGAGGAAAGGCGAATTGCGGTCGTAAGGATCGAGCTTTTTAAGAGTGGGACGAAGACGGGTAACAGAAGTTCGTATGCGGTCGAGAGCCTCGGGCACGGCGGAAATGCTCTTGGCGGAGCCTTCGGCGAGCGATTCGAACCCGAATTCTGACCAGAAGGGCACCGTTGCTTCCCGATCCGTTTCCAGAAAATCGGCCGCGAACAGCATCTGGAGTGCACATTCACGAGCCTTTCGCCGCACTCCGGAGCCCTTACTTTGTTTTTCAAACGACATGTTGACGAACTTTCCCTGCTTCCGCAGGTTGTTCGAGTTCGGCGATCTGCTTGTGCAGATTCGCCACCTCGATGGCAGCAACAGCCGCCTCGTACCCCTTGTTTCCGGCCTTTCCGCCGCAGCGATTGATCGCCTGCTCAAGCGTATCGGTCGTTAATACACCAAATATCGAAGGGACGCCCGTTTCCATTCCGACCTGAGCAATCCCCTTTGCTGCCTCGCCGGCGACGTAGTCGAAGTGCGGCGTTTCGCCGCGAATAACGACGCCGAGCCCGATGACCGAATCGAAGCGGCCGGAGCGAGCGGCCTTGAGCATGGTCTGCGGCACCTCGAACGCGCCGGGCACTTCAAAAACGCTAACATCATTTTCGTCAGCACCGTGCTGGCCGAGTGCATCGAGCGCTCCGCTCAAAAGCTTTGATGTCAAGAACTCGTTCCAACGGCTCACCACGACGGCAAATCGCAGTCCCTCAGCGGTTATTCGGCCTCGGTGTGTTTTCGGTTGCAAGTCAATGACCTCCGGAGGCAAAAGGCCTCATACAATTAGAGTATAGAGAAGGCGAAATTGAAAAGACAAGGATGATTTTCGATTGCATTGCGGATAAGGATGAGGGAATAATGTTGAGGTGCGAACAGCAGCGGCAGAAAGTGTGATCGAGACCGAGGAGACTCTCATCATCGAGACTCCCGAGCGCGTGCCTCTTGCATTCGCTCTTGCCTCGATCGGGAACCGCTCTTTGGCGGTCGCCATCGACCACATTATCCAGTTCGTTTCGTATATCGCCATTATCGCTATCGGTCTCTCGATAGCCGGTGCGTTCGGTTTTGGTGGCGAGAGCGCGACGCTTGATAACTTCTTCGGAGAGGCACCGAAATGGGTCATAGCATTGGTTGTTCTGCTTTTGTTCCTCGTTTTCTCGGCATATTTCATTATTTTCGAATGGATCTGGGAAGGCCAGACGCCGGGCAAGCGGCTGATGAAACTTCGCGTCATTCGCGAGGATGGCCGCCCGATAACTCTCTGGGAGTCGGCCGCACGCAACCTGATCCGCGTTCTTGACGCGGCTCCCGGTTTTGTTATCCCGATCTATTCGGTCGGGCTGATCACCATCTTTTTGAGCAACCGCGACCAGCGGTTCGGCGACATTTTTGCGGGCACGGTCGTCATCCGCGAACGGAGCGACGAAGCTCCGACCTTTGACGAGACGTTTTCGAATCCGGTCGCTGACGGTGCTTTTCGCCGCGTTCATAAACCGCTCGGGATGCAGGTGGATATCTCAAAGCTGACGTTTGAGGAGGTCGAGGTTGCGGAGAACTTCCTGCGGCGGCGATGGGACCTGACCGACCGACAAAGGCAATGGATGGCCTGGCGCATTGCCCTGCCGATAATGTTCAAGCTGAAGCCGCGATACACGGCCGAGGATTTCACATACGAAGGCTTTTTAGAAGAGATCGTTCACCGCTTCAATGCTCGGGCCCGATTTTTGAATTAGCGGTTTTGCCTGCGAATCTTTTCTCGTGATAACTTTTCCTAATCCCGCATTGGGGTTTACCCTTTTTTTCCTTGCTGATTTATCGTGAAGAAGACCGTTCTTTTGACTGGCGGCGCCGGCTTTATCGGCTCTCACTTATGCGAAGACCTGCTCCAAAGCGGAAGTTGGCGGGTAGTCATTGTTGACGACCTCAACGATTTCTACTCACCGGACATAAAGCGGGCGAACCTTGCGGCATTTGCCGATTCGCCAGACGTTGAGTTCATCGAAGGCGATATCCGCGACACGGAGAAGCTCGAAAGCATTTTTGACTCGAACAGCTTCGACCAGATAGTTCACCTCGCGGCCCGGGCGGGCGTTCGGCCCTCGCTGACCCAGACAAAACTCTATTACGAGACGAACGTCATCGGCACTCTCAACCTGCTTGAGCTTGCCCGCGAGCACGGTGTGCCGCACTTCGTTTTCGGGTCGTCTTCGAGCGTTTATGGTGCGACGTGTTCGGTCCCATTCAAGGAAGACGCGACCATCCGCAAACCGATCTCGCCCTACGCCGCGACGAAAGCCTCGGGCGAATTGCTTTGCCACACCTACTCGCATCTCTACGATATCCGCACGGTTTGCCTTCGCTTCTTTACGGTCTATGGTGCGAGGCAGCGGCCCGACCTTGCGATCCACAAGTTCACGCGGCTGATCGCTGCCGGCAAGTCGGTTCCGATGTTTGGCGACGGGACGACGCGGCGTGATTACACTTACATCGACGACATTATTCAGGGCGTTCGTGCGGCGATGGATCACACCGCGACCAAGCACGAGGTTTTGAACCTTGGCGAATCGGAGACGACCGAACTGAGGCGGTTGATCGAGCTTATCGAGGAAAGCCTCGGGACAAGGGCGATCATCGACCGCCAGCCGCTGCAACCAGGCGACGTGCCGATAACCTATGCAGACATCACTCGCGCCCGCGAGGTGCTTGGCTACAGCCCGAAGACGAAGATCGAGGACGGCATCCCGAAATTTGTCGAATGGTTCCGCTCGGCCGCGGCCGCGAACGCCGCACCCTAAGGCCGGGGCTCTGATAGAAGCTTCATCAATTCGACCGCAGCGACCTCGCCCTTCTTGCGGATAAAATCACGAGGTGTATTGTCGCCGATCTCGTAAACGATCGCCTCCATTCCGCAGCAATCAAAAAAGTAGTTACGCGAAACTCGGGTCGGAAATAGCCGCTCGTTCGCCTGAATACGCGGTTCGTAGCCTTCGATCGCCGCCTGAATGTTCTCAAGCCACCGATGGACGAGTCGCGGCGAATTGCCCTCATAGATTCGGCTCATCGGGTAATAAATGTCATTCCAGGTCGAGTGGAAATCGATCCCGAAATAGAAGCGGCCGCCGGTCTCGTCGATCCGGCGGGCGAGGAAGCCGCGGACGGCCTGCGTTTCGGGCTGATTGAAATCCTGCCAATCGCGATTCAGGTCGATGCCGCCCTGATTATGCCGCCAGTGGCCCTCATCAACGCCGTCCGGGTTCATCAGCGGCACGACGTAAATGCCCCAATCCCGGCGGAAGGCGCGCGACGCCTCTGAACCATCGATCAGCTTTTCGATGAAGGCCTGCATTGCAAAATAACCCGTAACCTCAGGCGGATGCTGACGAGAGATAACGAGCATCATCCGTTTCGACGCGGTGTTGCCAAGTTGAAGCATCCGGAGCGGTCGCCCCTCGCGGCTCTTGCCGATCTCTACGATCGAGGCTCCGGCCCTTTTCGCTATCGCATCCATCCACTCAAAGACCTCCTTGGAGGTTTGCAGTTCCTGGGCGCTGACCCAAAGCGGCCGCCGTGAAACGGTCAATGTGATCGTGGAACTTTTCGGCCTCGACTCGATGATGCCGGGGCCGGGGCCTTTATCTTCCTCAACGATCTTCTGCGGGTCGAGCGGCGTCCATGACTTGCCGTCGGTGCTCAACTTTGGATCGTATCTATGGCGGGCAAATTCAGGATAGACCAACCTGACCTGAATTTCTTTCTTCTTTCTTGACCAAACCCTGAACGCGTACCACGGGCTCATATTTATCGGCGCGTTCTCCGGCGTTATGGTCACCACATACCGGCCCTCTTCGTCCTTCGTGATCGCATTCAGGCGACCGCCGGGAAATTCATTCGAAAAATAAACGCGATCTTTTTTGAATTCAAAGGTCTGCCTCACCTGTTTCTCAATGGGGACGGTAACGGTGCTTATAGCCGGTCCAGGCTCCTGAGCGAAGACGACGGCGGCGAATATTAATAGAAGGAACGCGGTCGAGAATTTTGTTACAACGGCGACGGCGAACCTTGGTTCTATTGCTCTCATCATTGGCAGCTAAACAGAAGAACGGAATATATCACTAACGGCACAAAGGTAACACGGTTTTGCCCGCCCGGCATAGAAAAGGCCCGCCGAAGCGAGCCTCAAGAACTGCCTGTGCGTTATCGCGTTAGAGCCGCACGATCTTCGCGTTGCTGCCGTTGCGTATGTCTTCGTTAAGGGCGTTGCGCGTATCGACGATGAGCGAGGCGAGTTCGCAGACGCGCTTGTAGTCGATGCCCGAGTGCTCGGTGCAGATAATGACGCAGTCCGATGTCCTGACCAACTCGTCGGTCAATTCCTGATTGTAAAGCGGATCGCCGGCTCCGATGGTGTAGGCGTGGTCGAACGTGACCTCTTCGACGAACGGGTCGTGATAGCTGATCTCGGCACCTCGTGAGCGAAGCAGATCGATGATCGAGAGAGCCGGCGATTCGCGCATGTCGTCGATATCCTTTTTGTACGCCACGCCGAGGATCAGGATCCGCGAGCCATTGACCGCCTTGCGGGCATCATTGAGCGCAGTCGAGACGAGCTTCACTACATATGCCGGCATGCTTGAATTGATCTGCTCGGCAAGCGAGATGAACTGCGAATCAAAGCCGTGCTGGCGGGCCTTCCATGAAAGGTAATGCGGGTCGAGCGGTATGCAGTGGCCGCCGATCCCCGGCCCGGGAAAGAAAGGCATAAAGCCGAAGGGCTTTGTCGCCGCCGCTCGGACGACCTCCCAGGTATCGATGCCGAGCGTATTGCAGAGCTTGGCCATCTCGTTCGCCATGCCGATGTTGATCGCCCGGAACGTGTTTTCCCAGAGCTTGCAGGCCTCGGCAACCCGCGCCGATGAAACGGCGTGGACCTCGTTGACGATCTGCCCGTAAAGCTCGGCCGCCACTTCGGTCGAGTCCTTTGAAACGCCGCCGACCACCTTCGGGATGTTATGGGTCTGAAACTGCGGATTGCCGGGATCGACGCGTTCGGGCGAGAAGGCAAGAAGGAAATCCTTGTCCAACTCGAAGCCCTTTTCCTCGAGCATCGGCTGCAGTACCTCGTCGGTCGTGCCGGGATAGGTCGTCGATTCGAGAATGACGAGCTGTCCGCTCCGCATGTATTTCTGTATCTCCTCGCCTGCCGCGATGATGTAGGACATATCCGGGTCCTTTGTCTTGCGGAGCGGGGTCGGGACGCAGATGATGATGACGTCGCATTCGGTCGCACGGCTGAAATCGGTGGTCGCCGTCAGAAGGCCCTTCGAGACGGACTCGGCAACGTGCTCGGCCGGGACATCGACGATGTAGGACTCGCCTTTGTTGATAGCCTCGGCCTTGGACACATCGACCTCGAAGCCAATGCCCTTGTAACCATTGCGGCAAAACTCAACAATGAGCGGAAGCCCAACATAGCCGAGCCCGATGACGCCAATGACCGCACTGCGGTCCCCGATCTTTTCTAATAACGCTTGCTTCATTTGGAAATTATTGTACTTCGGTAACTTGCACCTTTCGGCAAAACTGATGAAAGGCGAAATACCAAAGCTATTTCAGCATTGCCGTTCTAGTCAAGCGGACGGCGGAAGTGTGTTAATATCTCTTTCAGGCCGTTCGGCCGGCTCCGATGAATTACCCGATAGAATCAAGGAATCCCGTTGTCCGCACTTTGGTCGAGGGGACGGCACCGCAGCCCGCACGGCTGGCTGCTGCCCGAGGCGTTCTGCCGCTGCCGCAGGCCGACCTGCTTGAGACACTTGCCCATCTGGCGAGCGATGCGGATGCGGCGATCGCCGCAGCTGCCCGTGAAACTCTCTCTTCACAGGAGGCCGCGGCCATCACGCCGGTGCTTCAGGGTGAGGACGCTCCGCGTGCCGTGCTTGATCATTTCGCCGGGCATCCGGGAATGGCGGCGGAGATACACGAGATCGTTCTTCGCAACCCCAGGACCTCTCCGGAAGCGATCGTCACCCTGGCCGAGACGGCAACGAACCCGGCGATCCTAGATACGATAGCGACGAATCAACAACTGCTGATCCGCAACCCCAAACTGATCGACGCCGTTCTTGCCAACCCGAACCGGAGCCCGGAGGCCGAACGCCGCGTTACCGAGACGCGCCGCGAATTCTTCGAAAAGGAACGCGGTGCCGAGCAGATCGCCAATGAACTCAGGGCTCAGGGCAAAGAGGCAGCGGCCGAGTTCTTCGAGAGTGCGGAGTCGAATCTCGACTTCGAGGACGCGATGCTGATCGCAGCGATGATCGAGGTTCCGGATGCGGACACGGACGATTCGTGGATGGGGCTCGAATACATCGAGGAATTATACGAAGAGACTGAAGAGCAGCGGCAGCATGCGCTCAACAAGATAATCGGCGAATTCAAGGGTGAAGAGGGCGATATCTCGTTCGAACGGGTTTCGATGATCAACCGTGTGATGATGATGGGAATGAAGGACCGCGTAAAGCTCGCGATGAAGGGCGACCGCGAGGCACGGAACATCCTCATTCGCGACCCGAACCGGATCGTCGCGCAGGCGGTTATCAATAATGCTCGGATCACTGAGCAGGAGGTCGAAAAGATCGCGGCAATGCGTGCCGTTCCCGAGGACGTCCTGCGAACGATCGCGAACGGCCGGCAATGGGCCCGCAATTACGCGATCATCCACAACCTCGCCCGCAATCCGCGGACGCCGATCGCAAGCGTCCTGCCGATCCTGACGCGGCTTCAGGCCCGCGACCTGGTCGCGATGTCAAAGAACAAGAACGTTTCGGATGCCGTCCGGCGGCAGTCGCTCCGGCTTTCCCAAATGAGAAAAGGCGGTTAGCCGACGCGGTCGAAGACTCGGCAGCTATTTGTTATCATCAGGGTTTCGCGAACGGAGACCTATGGCGGGCTTTTTCGGCAAACTCAGGACCACGCTCGAAATGATCAAGTTCGAGCATACGCTCTTTGCCCTTCCTTTTGCGTTCTTAGGAGCGGTCCTTGCGGCGGATGGCTTGCCGGCCTGGCGGCAATTACTTTGGATAACTGTCGCAATGGTCGGTGCCCGCTCAGCGGCGATGACGTTCAACCGGATCGTCGATCGCGAGATAGACGCCGCCAACCCGCGAACGGCTAATCGCGAACTCCCGAGCGGCCGGCTCTCACTTTCGTTTGCATGGGCCTTTCTCTTGGCCTCGGTAGCGGTCTTCGTCTTTGCTGCCTATTCGCTCAATTGGCTTACTTTCGCCCTTTCACCCGTGGCTTTGATCAGCGTTCTCGGGTATTCCTACGCAAAGCGGTTCACCGCCTTGGCTCACATGCTGCTCGGATGGGCACTCGCGATTTCGCCAACGGCAGCTTGGATCGCCGTCCGCGGTGCTATTGATTCCGAAGTACCGATCTTGCTCTCGGTCTTTGTGCTGATGTGGACATCCGGGTTCGATGTGCTCTACGCTTGCCAGGATCAGGAGTTTGACCGCAAGGCCGGCCTGCATTCGATCCCGGCTCGTTTCGGAATCGCCCGCTCGCTCTGGATCGCACGGCTCTTTCACCTGCAGGCGGCGATCGTGCTGCTCTTGATCCTTGCGTTCACCGGGCTCGGCTGGCCTGCTTATCTTGGTGCCGGTGCGGTGATGGCGCTGCTCGCTTATCAGCACACGCTTGTCAAGCCGAACGATCTTTCAAAGATGAACGCTGCCTTCTTTACGACCAACGCGTTCGTCAGCGTGATCCTCTTTATCAGCTTTGCCGCAGCGGTGCTTCTCGGAAAACCGCATTCCTGACGATCACTTGACCGACACGAACCGATTCTCTGCAGGGCTGAATTTCAACTCGTGGATGTCCCACTTGCCATTACCCGCTGGCACTTCAAGTTTCTGGGCGATGATCATCTTCTCCCCGTCGGTACGAAGGTTGATCATACCGTATTTAGTTAGCGTTGAGTTTATCGTTTTGTTGTTCTTGACGAGCGATGCTCGCAGTTCGGCAATTCGGGCTGTCTCCGCAGCCGTGGGCGTGGAGATTGTCGCGAGGGCGTTGAGTTCCGCCCGGTCGGCCCGAACTATTACAAGAAGGGCTTCTGTCTTTGCAAGTTCCTTGCGGGTCACCTCTTTAGTTGAGCGAGCAAGCTCAGTACTGAAGACGAGCGGAGCAGGTCCATAGCCGGTTTTTCTGAGTGCTCCGATGGTATCAGGCCGCGGATGTGCGAAACTCTCTTCGTCGCCGCTTGAGATCACGGTCGCGGCTGCATTGACATGTTCAAGAAAAGGATAGAAAAAATGGTTGCTCCCGTGATGACACGCCTTGGCTACATCAACCCGCAGTTCATCCAACTGGCCGGCCTGTCTGTAATGATCAACTATCTTTTCCCCTGCTTCCTCATTAAGGTCCCCGCCGAGGAGAATTCGGGCATTTCCGTAGTCGAGCCGGATAAGCACCGAATGTCCGTTCTTTGTTTTTCCGGCATCCTTGATGAATGGAAGTACCTCCACCCCATTGCGCTGCTCGGTGATCGGCCCAAGCAGCTTCATCGAGAGCGGCTTGCCGTTAATTGTCGAGGAAGCATTGTAAGGTGCGATAAAACCATCATTCTTCCTTAGCATTCTGAACTCTATCTGCGGGTTAAGGGCGAGGGCGGAGTGAAGCACCTTTGGGTACGACGAGCTTGTACCCTTTCGCTTTGTCGGATCATCGATAATGGCACGCATCGTGGCAGTATCCGGCACAAGCGAGGTTATAAATCCGCCATTGACCGTCCCGAACGGGCTTGATTCGCCGGGTCGTTCGACGATCCCATTATGAGATATCTCAGAGATTCGAACGCTTTGTCGGGTAAATATCCGGCCGAAACCGCCGTAATGGTCCAGGTCAGAATGGCTGATCACCACCCGGAACTTAAAGCCGAGAGGCTTCACGTCACCGGGCTTTTCACGAGAGTAGAGATTGAATCGCCAGGCAAGATACCGCGACATATTGTCGCCCTTGCCGGCATCGATCAGGAAATGCTGATCGTCAGGGGTGACGACGTGGCACCCGTCGCCCTGGCCGATATCGACAAAATTGACCTCAAGCACTCGCTCACGCTGCACTTTATCGACGCTGATCCATCCGGTCGTGTTCCGGCTTTTGACCTTTATGCGATTGTTTTGAATGTTCAGGTCGAGAATGCGGATGTAGTCGCCAAAAATAAGATGCTGGTTCCAATTGCTGCCGGTCGGATCAGGGTGGAGCTTCGCCGATGGATAAGTGGCAAAACAAAAATTGACCTGGTCTGCGGACTGATACTTTGATCCCGAGAGTTGTGGCATAGGCCTCCTTTGACAAAGTGTCGGTGGAAACACTGCCATGACGCTGACTGCCGTCGGTTTTTGCAGATGTCAGAGGCCCTTTATCATGTTTCGGCAAAACGTTTGAATGCCTCAAGGTATTTCATCGATTGTTTTCGGAAAGCGCCGGGCATCAGCCATCCGAAGATCTTCATGAATCCTTTGAACTGAAACTCGTTCTCGGAGGTGTATAGCGTCCGGCCCTCGCCGAGCGGCTCGAGGCGGTTGCGGACGATATTGAAGACGCCGTCCGCTTCGTAAGTGCCGGCAAACTCGCGCGGCAGGTCCTTTACCGTGATCGTCTCGATCATCTCGATCTTTCGGCCGTTCATATCGAACTTGAGCCGCGACCTAGCACCGACCTCGCCAGGCGTGCCCTCGAGATGCTCAAAGCTCTCGAGGCCTTCCATCCATTTGTAGAGGTTATCGACACTGTCAAAGAGCGCGACAACCTCGTCCAAAGGTTTCTCAATTTCGATAGCTACATTGTATTTCATAGTTGGCCTCGCTATTTGGTCTTGAGCATCAGGTTGAATTCCCTTTCCGTTAGTTTGACCCGCCGTCGGAGGATGTCCATATACTCCTTCGGCGTGTAAAGCGGGTAATCAGTGCCGAACGCGATCCTACTTAGCCCGAGTCTTCGGATATATCTGGCGAGCACGGCGAACTCGTCATCGGTCAGCTTGCGGATGCCCTCACTGTCCTTATCAAGCGCGACGGCAGAGATATCGAACGTGATCTTGTGCTTATCAAGTTTGGGGTCGGTGTTCAGCTTTTCGATGAAGGCGTTTAGAAATCCGCGTGTCCTCTGACTGAAACCTCCGGAGGTGCCGAAGTGGGCGATCCGAAGCTCGACTGGTCCGACATCACCAAGTATCGACCCGATCAGCAGGTCAATATCCGGCTTGCCGAATCGGCGGTGGCTGTTGTCAAAGTGCATTAGGATCGGCAACTTGTTCGCGGCCGCGAACTCGAACACCTTTTTGACCTTTTCCAGATGCTCCGGCACGGTCAGGTAAACCTGATTGGCGTTGTGGTGAAGCTTGATCCCGTCCGTTTTGAGTTGCGTGCGGCACCGCCCAAGCTCCGCAAGAGCATACTCCCGAAGCGGATCGACGCTGCAAAAGGCGCGCACTTTTTGGGGGTGCTTGTCGCGGGCGGCGGCTACGTAGGCGTTCTCACGCTCGACGAGTTCGCGTTCGTTCTTAAACCCTCCAAACTCTTCCGAGGAATAAACGTGTGCCATTGAGATGAGGTCGATCCGCCGTACCGCCGTATTCTGAATAATTACGTCGATATCGGAGTAATATTCATCCGACCGCGAAAACGGAATGCCCAGGCCCTTCCATATCTTGATCAGCTCTGGACTCAAGATATGAACGTGCCCATCGGAGACAGGCTCGGCCGCCTTTGCCGATGCGAAGTGACTCGCGAGGAGCAAGGAAACAAGAATCGCGATGGATCTGGTGAGCATTTTCAATACCCTTACGATAAAACTCCGATCGCTAAACTCTAAATCCGATCTGGGATCGGCGTCAAATCCACATTTTTTACATAATGTTGAGAAAGAGAAAGCGGCCCATTTGATGGGCCGCCGTATTCAAGCGGGTGTTGTTGATCCCAGCCAGCCGCTAACGGGCATCGAACCGATTGACCGTAAAATCTCCGTTCAAACCCCAGTTGATCACCGAGATCCCGCCAAAACTTCCGTAGATGAAATATGCGGAATCATTTCCTGAATGCGCTGGACGCCATATTGCGATGTCGGTCTTGCCGTCGCCGTCATAGTCTCCCTGAGTCGGGAAATCATTGGAGCGGCCCCAGGTGATCGTTCGCGTCTGTTGGTTGGAGCTTTGCAAAATCCACCAGACCAAGGGCGAAGTGCCGGTCGCGCCGGTCCTGGCGACCGCGTAATCAAATTTCCCGTCGCCGTCGTAATCGCCCGGGACGATATAATCGGTGTTGAAATTTCCGAAAGGCTGAAAAGTAACGCCGCTATCGGAACTTCGACGGATTATGTAGTGATTTGCTGGTGTTTGACCAAACCTATAAACGGCAACATCGAACTTGCCGTCGCCATCGTAGTCTCCCGGAACGGGAGTATCGAACGCGGTTGTACCGTTCCCGGTCGTGCCAAAAGGCACATACTGCAGCGAATTTGTCGAACTTCGGAGTATATACCACTGCGTTTGGTCCGTCGCTGTTGCCCCGCGGCGGAAAACAGTGAAATCCGTTCTTCCGTCACCATCGTAATCGCGGCTCATCGCTTGGTCACCATTGACGCCCCAGGGCACCCACTGGATCGTCAGGTCGGAACTTCTAAGGTTGATGAAGAAGCTCTGCTGGCCCGCCGAAGCCCCTGTCCGGTACATGCAAAAATCATCCTCGCCATCGCCATCGTAATCGCCGGGGCACGGAAAATCAGTGTTTGCATTTCCCCATTGAACGGTTTGGTTCGAGGCAAATCCCTGGCTGTTCTGATTCCAGACCGTGATCTGAGACACGCCTGGCGGTGCAACATTTGGAAACCTAAGGATGCTGAGATCGGTAGCACCGTCGCCATCAAAGTCAAGTACCCTTCGGAGAGCCACCTGTCCGCGGATCTCGCCGAGCGGGAAATTGGCAGAGTGTATATTCACATAGGTCTGATTCGACTTGAGTGAAGCGATCTGCGTCGGTGTAATGCTCCGCGTTCCGGTTATTGTGCCGGAAGTGCCGCCGACCGCACCGAGGTCGATCAGTACCCCGGCGTTTGTACCTACCCCGGCCGCACCGTGAATGTGCGATGCGGTCTGGTTGCTTGAAAGGCCGCTGAACGTGACGGAGAAGCTGATCGTCCCCGCACTTTCATTGAGAAATATCCTGGCAAAACCTTTGCCGGTGGAGGAGTTTGTGGGTACTTCCTGGGCCGAGTTGATAAATGCCGTAAACGTCTGACCGCTTGCGGCGGAGATGAGAACAGCGAAACAGAAGGCAATTGAAAAAAGCCTGATTAAACGCTCCATAGAAACCTCCGGGTCGTGACTATACTTGTTTTTCGAACACCTAACTCTCGCACGGATGGGCCGGATTGTAAACAATTATTTTCGCAGGTATTGGCCGGGCGGTCGAAAGGCAAAAACCGGCATCAAGTTTCAGGCGAATATTCTGTTAGAATCAGGTTAAAGCAATGAAGATCACGTTTGACGAAAAACTCGTGGAAATAGCTTTTAAGGTCGAGGACGGCGAGCGGCTGTCGTTCGAAGATGGCCTTGCTCTTTTCAACACCTGTCTCTTATACACATCTGACGCTGCCGACGAAG
>ERZ761602.4146-NODE-4146-length-19148-cov-8.694652_pt1 | contig 19148 bp, 20 predicted proteins | sample MGYA00512165_ERZ761602 | MGnify/ENA primary metagenome ERZ761602 (study PRJEB28899, sample SAMN02445085) | bioreactor sludge metagenome | biome: EBPR sludge; isolation source: Thorneside wastewater treatment plant | place: Australia: Brisbane, Thorneside... | reverse complement strand
CCTCGCTAACGACGATGCTTCCCTTATACATTCCCATTCCGCAGGCAAATGATATCTGTCCCGATTCGTTCGGTATGATGCTGACGACAACGTCCTTACCCACTGGCAGAGTTTTGCGAATACCCCGACTTGCAAACACGACAGTGCTGCCGCAGTTCTTGTCGTTCGCACGATTGAACACGAGATTAAGCTTATGTCCGGCTTCGATGTCGATGGACGACGGCGAAAAGCCGCTTTTACTGACTTTCACCTTGACGGTACGTGTATGAGCCTCGACACTCGTCGTGACAATTCCGACGCTAACAACGCCCGTAACCAGTAAAAACAAGGCGATCAATGATCTTTTCATAGTATTCTTCTCCGTTATTTATCAGTTTTGCTCGTTTTTTTTCAAATTACATCGCTTATCCAACGAGTTTGATCGATTATCTTACGTTCCATGTCGCTTCTTTTTCATTTCACATCACATAACTCGCATTCCATGTCGCTTATTTTTCATCCCACATCACATAACTCGCGTTCCATGTCGCTTAATTTTCATCCCATATCACAAAACTCGCGTTCCATGTCGCTTAATTTTCATTCCACGTCACATAACTTGCATTCCATGTCGCTTATTCTTACGTTTAAGTCGCTACTCATTATTGAGTAACGACCAGTTTTCCTCGCAGCATGTCCATTCCGCATGCAAACGCGATCTCGCCGGCCTCGGTTGGCGTGAATTCCACCAACACGGTTTCGCTAACTGCTAGTTTCTTTCGGATATTTTGCTTGGCAAAGACGACTTCGCCGCCGCAGTTCTCAGAGTCGGCTCGATAGAAGGCCAACTTCACGGGCTGACCTTTGACGACCGAAACGGATGATGGCTCGTAACCGTTTGATGAGACGGTGACCTTCGTCGCTCCCGCAGGAACATTTGCGGGCTTGACGACCTTTGCCTTACCAGCGGGAACATTTACGATAAACGGAATGCTGATAACCTTCCCACCGCGTTGGAACTGGGCCCAAAGCTTGTAAAGCCCCGCCCGTGGGAACGCGGTGTGGGCCGAAACCTCGTAGGCACTCGGCTTGTTCGTTTCTTTCGAGTCCGCCCCGTGCGAATGGCCGTCGGCGTTGTGATCTTTCTTCTTCGCATCGCCGTCCATCTTCATCCCGTCCATCTTTTCGCCCTTCGCCATCGGGTGAGCATGGACGAAGTCAACAAGATCCTCGCTAATGATGACAAAGTGGGCTAACTCGCCCAGATAGTTCTGAAGATCGGTCGTGGGCTTTCCGGTTTTGGCGTCAAAAGCCGCGAAATCGAGCGTCAGCTCCTGACCCGCCTCGATCTTCGCACTCGGTTTCATCGTCACTTTCAGGCCATCGACCGATTTCTCCAGCTTTGTATCCGCAACGAGAGCGACTTTCGCCCTTTCAGTTCCCGAGACCTTCACATCAATGCGTTCGACCACTTGCTTCGCATTAGGCGGCGTGAAGTCGGCGTAGAACTTGTAATCTCCGCCGTTCGGAAACGTATGCTGCACTCGATAAGATCCATCGGCAGACTGCTCGGGATGGACGTGGTAGAACTCGGAGAGGTCCTTCGAAACGATCAGCAAGTGCATCGGCTTCTCATGAACGACCTGCAGGTCTTTAATGACCGAGTTCTTACTGTCTTTCACTGTGAAGATGAGCGTCGCCGGAGCACCTGCCTGAACCTGGCCCGGCTCCGTTTTAAAATCAACCTTGAAGGCTGAATCAGAAGCTGCTGCGTTCGCGGAATTTGATTCGCTAGCAACCGTATTCGCCACATTCGCGTTGTCAACGCCCTGCGAATTTGTCCCGCTAGTACATGCCGTAAAAAAGACGGCAATAGTTGAAACTAATAAAACTGTTCCCAAATTAAATATTTTTCTCATCATTCTATATTCCTCAATCAATTTGCGGCCAGTTCGTATAAAACTATCCCTAGTGAGTGCCTCTCATAAATCTCCCTTTGAGGCATCAAATCGCAATCCCACTTCTTCGTAGGTATCAGCGATGTATTTAAGCAATGCCCAAATAAAAAGAATCACACTCCCCATCTCAAGACCTTCTTCAATCGTTACAAGTGTGATGTAAGTCAAATTATCCATTCCATAGATCTCTGAGTGTTTGCCCTCGGCAAGTTCTAAGCCAATTGCCGCACCGACATAAAGGCACGCGGCTATTAAAAAATAAAGCCTAGTTTTTGCCGGAAGGCTCAACCAGAATTTCAGGAAGAAGATAGCGAGAAACAGGACAAGGGCGATGGCTGGAACGACCCAAGCGTAATATAAAATGCCGAGATTCTCCTCGCCCAAAATCGAACGCATCGGCTCGATCAGCCTCTCATGAGCGGCCACCGTTTCGTCAAATGCCATCAAAAGAAAACCGAAACAGAGAATCGCCCACTGCCACGCATATTTAGCATTTTGTTTCCTTTTAAGGACGGAGATAAACCCTAAAAGTAACGCCGCAAAGAGCAACAGTAGCGTAGAGAAAAAGGTTGGAGCATTAAGCTCAAGATCAACATAAAAGAACTTGACGAGCTTACGGACAAGATTTGAAGTATTGCCGATCAAATAGTCCGTCAGTAAGGCCGCAGTGCTCGCAAGAATCAATAATGAAGTCAAGACGACCAGTATCTTGGCCACCGAATTACGGTTCAGCGATATGTACGGTATCGTCAGTATCCGATCAGTTCCGGCAAAGTTGTTTTCAGCCTTACTGTTCACTTTTCTCCCAAATAGTAGATCCAAAAAGAATCCTTGTCAGCGTTTACCTGATCGCCCTTCATGTTGTATGCCTTAACATCTGACATACCGATATCCTCAAGCTGCTTAATCTGCTGGCCGACGCGAATGTAATAAACGAGCAGCGAAAAACGGTGGTCTTGATCATTTACGATTGCGTATTCGTCATTGAAAATCTCGAGCTTTCTCATCTGTAGGTGACGCGGCAAAAAGTAAATGTACGACAATAGATTCTTTGCGAAAGACTTAGAAAATTTAGGCTCCATAAGCCAATAAGGTCTTCTAAAGTGCCGGTAATCGCGGTTATGGCTCGAAAACATCATCACTCCGCCTTTCTTTAATACACGATGCATTTCCCTTAGAATTCTTATCCTGTCGTCGTGCGAAACTACATCGATCCCGTTGTAGGAAAATAAGACAAAATCAAAGGCCTCATCTTCGTACTTACCCAAATCTCTAGCATCACCGACTGTGAAAGTGCCAGTCGGATATTTTTTCGTAACTCGTTCAACAAATTCCGGCACATAATCAATGCCCGTATAAGCAGAAGCACGCGGTAACAAGTATTGGGTTGTTCTGCCGCCACCTACTCCGATATCCAAGATTCTTGCCTTCTCGATTTTCGAAGACAGATGTTCAAAAAGAACCTTCTCACCAGGGAAAAGTTCCGTGAGTCCGTCATAGTAATCGAGCACTTTAGCATTCGCGTAAGTCTTTCGATTCATTGAAACGATTTGCGATAGTTCGTTCATTTCATGGGCTGTCCCCGTAACTCACTCCCCCGCCTGCGTAGTGCGGAGTTGATATACTCCTTCGATAACGACTCGATCGCCCTCTTTTAGTCCCGATACGATCTCGTAGAAATCCGCACCTTCGGCCCCGAGTGCGACCTGACGCTTCTCGAACGTTTCGCCGCCGTCGAAGATGAACACAAAGGTCTCTGCCTGTTCCCTGACTACTGCTGACTTCGGCACAGCCAGAACCTGTCTGTTGCCGCTCGTGTCAATCGTGATCTCAACAAAATTGCCATCCTTGAGTCGGCTAAATGGATTCTTGACCTCGTATATCACAGGCACGGTCCGCGTCTGCTCATTTACAGTTTGGCCAATAGAGACAAGGCGTCCGTCTCCGTCGGCCGTACCGATCGTGTAAACCTCGCCGAGCAGAGCGGACGACGTAAAACTTGCTCTCGTGGATTCGCGAATAGTCGCGAGATCCTTCTCAAAAACCTGCGCTTCTAAGAGGACGGTGGACAAATTCACGATGTTCAGTAACTCGGCTCCACTTGCGACCTGCTGGCCGCTTGTGGCTTTGATCTGGTCGATTATTCCGGTAATTGGCGATATCAAGGGGAAAATTCGCGACGGCTGTCTGACGGTCGGAGAGCGGAAAATAGCCTGCCCGGCCTGAGCCGATTTGATCTGGTCGCCCAACAAAGCCACTTGTTTATCGGATGAAACCACCTCGTCTTCGACAACCTTAACGGCTGTTTGAGCTTCTTCGACACGTTTTCGAGGCACTGCCCCGACCTCAAGAAGATTCTGCGACCTTCGAAGCTCGCGCTGGGCCTGAGCAAGACGCGTCCTCGCTTGCCCTGCCGCAGCTCGTGACTGTGCCTGTTGTGACTGCAGCGAAAGAACTGTATTTCGCAGTTCCAAGTTTCGAGCTTCGACCTCCCGCTGCTGCGCCTCGACATCCAGTCTTTGCGTCTCAAGCCCCGTCTGTCCCGATACGTCAAGCACCTGTTCAACGTATCCGATCTGTTCACCGCGACCGACAGCAGCACCTAAAGACACCGCCTGATTTAGGACGATCCTTCCGGGGACCTGTGCGGTTACGACTCCTTTAGCATCCGGCCGCGCCCGGACCACTCCCGTGGTTTTCAAACCGCTGGTGATCTGCCGCGTGTCGATCAGCTGGGTCTTTATACCAAACAGGAGCTGGGATTCTTTGGGCACGGTGATCGTCGCTCCCTTCGGCAACTCGTTTACAGCCGCCGTTGAGAAGGCGTCCGGCGGAATTGCAGCCGTTTCGCGAGTCTGAGAAGGTGGAAGAAGAAACGCGAAGGCAACCGCGCTCAAAAGAAATACAGTAAGAACAACCGCACCAGCCGGTGCTAGTCGCCGAAACGACGCATCCCCTTTTCTTTTTAAAGCATAAAAGACGAAGACAAAAGAAACACCCGAAAGCACAAGCAGAACCAGAAGGCCGATCCAAAAAGATGTGCGGATTGGTGCTCGTGATACTGTGATTGGGAAATCCGCCGAAAACGTCCTCTTGTCTTCGGTGGTTATCGAGAAGACTATTTTGTAGTCGCCCGCGCTATCGAAAACATAAGCTCCCCTGTACAAACCGCCCGGCTCTTCCGTCGCCGCTATATTCCCGGCAACTACGGCACCGTCGGGTCGTGTGATGCTAAACACGGCAGCGGCCTTTTCGACCGGCAGCGGCCCCGAACCGAACCCGCCCTGAACCGTCTCGCTCAACGAGACAAGTAGATGTCCCGTTTCGCCGGATCGCGGATCGCCGGGAAGACGTTTCATAATGACAGTCAGCTCGCCGCTGTCATTTTTCACATTTCGTTCGGATGTAATCGTCGAGATTGGAGCCGATTCCGCCGCCGCAGGAGCTGGAGCCTCCGCAGCGAACGACGGTACGAGGCATACAGCAATAACGAAAAATGCTATCTGACTTCGCCTCACTTTCGCACTCCCGGAACGAGCACTCCGCATTAAGTTTTTAATGGACCTATTCATTAATGTGCGTGTGCCTTACCGTACAGAGCCTGCATTGACAGAACATCGATCCTCACCGCGTCGGTGATAGCTTTTGCCAAATCATCCTTCGCGCCGTTTGCCTTGATATCTGCACCTAGCAGCAGATCGTCATCATGGCCCTTTCCTGCGAACTGGCTGAGAAAGCCGGCTGGTACGCCTTCCGCCTTGATCTCTTTGATCGACGGCGATCCTTCTTTATTCTCGTAGATAACGATGATCTCTTTACCGGCTGCCTTGACGATCGTGACCGATCCGATCTGCGTTTTTGTACCGCTGGCAGTGGAAAAACCCGGATAGGAATGATGATCTTTCTCGGTGACTTTTCCGCCCGTATCTTTTTCGATAGATGCGATCTGAGCGTCGGTTAACTCCTTGTGCATGGCCGTAAATGTCTGTGCGCCGGGAAGCGCCGCCTTGACCGAGGCGGGGATCTCGTCGGCTTTCGCTGGTGCGGCGGCGTTATTTGCTGTAGTCGAGTTTGCAGGCGCTTTATTCGCCGTAGCTGTGTTGGCAGCGGGGGTTGTCGTTCCGCCGGAACACGCCAACGACAAAAGACTCACAGTAAGTGCAGTTACGAATATGAGTATTTTCATTTTTTCTCCTCTTCTATTCTTGGTTTAGTCGATTTTAGGAATCCGATACGTTCGGCTTTACCCTCGTTGATCGACTTCAAAAATTCTTCCCTGTTAAACTGGCCCGGTACGGTCTTCGTATCCGGCAGTACGGATGTCGATCCAGGCATGAATGCCGATGGCGGCAGGGCAGCACCGACTGCTGCTTCGAGTGCTGTTAAGGTCGTGTAGTATTCTTCCAGAACCCGGTTGTAATTTGTGACGTTCTCATTCAAGCGACGCTGTTCATTGACGACCTCGAACACCGAAAACTCGCCCGCGCTGTATGCTGCACGGACAGTTTGCAAATTTGCCTCGGCTCGCGGCAGGATCTGAGTTGTGTACAGTACCAGCTTTTCCGCCGCCGCCCGATACTGGCCGTAAGCAACGGCGACATCGCGTCGTATCGTGGCCTCTAAATATTCACGTGTCCGCACCGCCTGTACCTGTTCGCCGACGGCGGAAGCAATTCCGCCTTGGTTACGGTTGGATACGGGAAGATCGATCGACACGCCGAATGTAAGTTCGTTGTCGCGACTATTGATAATTCCGCCTCCGGCCGATGCGGGCAGGTCGGTAAATGCCTTGGTACGCGAAAAACGCAACGAAGGCGTGATATCAGGAGCGGCCTGAGCCCGAGCCAAGTCCAGCCTCGCGGTTCCCAGCCGTTCGCCGATCCGCGCGGCCTGTAAGTCGGAGCGATCGCTCAACGCCTTTTGGGTAAGCTCGCTAAGACCCAGATCGAGTCGTGGAGGCCGGTCGGACTGCGGCGCCAAGCGTAGCGGTTCCGAGACATCGGATCCGATAAGCGTTCGAATTCTTAACAATGCAGTTTCCAATTCGTTTCTTGCTTCGATCCTTTGGATCTTCAGCCGGTCGCTTTCGACTTTGACCAAATTCAGATCGAGCGGCGCGACATCGCCCTCGTTTAAGCGTGCTTCCGTCACCCGAACCAGTTCCGCGTCGGCGGCCAGAAGTCTTTCCAGTACATCGAGTTGCCGCGCGGCCGATATAGCACGAGCGTAATCGCGGCGAATTTCGACCGCGATATTCCGTTCGATAGCGGCGATCTCGGCACGAACCTGTTGGAGTTCGAGTTCGGCGACGGTTCTTCGCTTTCCACGTTTGCCTCCAAGTTCGAAAGGCTGAGAGATCCCCGCCGAATAGTCATACTCGCTTTCGCCGCCCAAGAAACGCGGACTGCCGAATTCGGTACTAAAGACCGGATTTGGCCGAAGTCCGGCTTGAACCAGACGCCCCTCGGCGATCACAAGTCGCTGCCGCGCTGCAAGCAGATCCGCCCGACGGCTGCCCGCACTTTCAACAAGCCGCTCGACACTCAAGCCATCCTGGCCAATGTATTGAAGCGACGGCGCCGGAGTCGGCACGGGCGACGGATCAGTTTGCTGGGCCAATGCCGAATGAAAGCTGCCAAAAAAGAAGACGGCTAGACCGACCTTCGCTAAAGGCACACCTACGTTCGCTAAAATATTCCTTATGCCCATGGAGTGTCGGTAAACGATGTTCGCGAGATTCTTACGCAGAAAGTGCTTCCTCGTTGACTCCGGGGCCAGCGGCGAAACGCCACACGAAATACACAAGCCCGAAAAGCAGAATTATTACAAGCAAAAAGACAACGCCTATAACCAATTGCGTGAACCAAGACGTTTCGCCCTCGGCAGTGAGCGTGGGCGGCTTTACTTCGATACCGGAAAAGGTGGCGATGTCGGTTTCGCCGTCGTGCGATACGTTAGCTCGCATCTTGTAAACGCCGGTCGGCATCGCCGGAAAGGTCACGCTGTATGTGCCCGCCTGTTCGCCGGCCGCAACGGTCGCATTAAAGACGGTACCGTTCGCCGATTCGACCTCGATCTTGGCATTGGCAGACTTGAAAGGTTCGTTGGTCTCAAATTTCGTGATAAAAAGAAGCCCGGTCGTAGGTTTGTCCGGCTCCATCGCGGGGTGCTTTACCATTAGCTCGAGTTCGCCCAAACGAGTCGAATGGGATACAACGCCCTTCGAGTTCGCCGTGGACTTTGGCTTCGCGTCACCATGATCCTCGCCACCATGGGCGAGCATCGCGGTAGGCGAGACAACCGTGAACAGGACGCTACCCAGAATAAAATGCCCAATAAATCGCGCGATCTGACCTCTCATATACCGAAACGTAATGGCAATAGCTGTACCACTCGCTTTATCCGATGTTTATTGGGTTTAACGGGAGTATTCGACGAGGCGATGCGGCCACGATGTGTAATAAGAGACAGGAGCTGTCTGTTATCAAACACCATCGGCGGCAGACGAGACTTTTGTGGACACTATCTATCTGTTTTTGAAACCGTATGCATGCGGGTTATGGGGAGATTCAACTGCGAACTTCAGGGGAGAATCAGAGAAACCTCGGATAATTTTTCGTGTGAATGAAATCGAATAGAGAATAGATTGGCTCAACCTATTTCTGCTGTAACAGACGCTGATTAGATGACCCTCGATACTCTCCCGTATCAGCGACTAGTGATGATTCAAAAGGACCGTCAATGAGCAGGTCAATGTGGGACAGAATATTGGTAATGCTAGGGTCGTCCTTTGCAGTTAGTTTCTCGATAGTATTGCCCGTGTAGACGACAATGTGGAAGCCAAGTTTCTTCAGTCTCAACACAAGTTCCGCCACAGAATCAGATTGATCAAAAGGCTCGCCTCCGAGAATTGTTACACCGTCGTTCTCATGGCGTTTTGAAACGATCTCTTCGAGAATTGAGGAAATAGAAACCTTTTTCCCATTGTGCCGATTATGGGTTTCGGGAACATAGCAGCCTGGACAACGAATTGAACAACCGGCAACTTGAACTACGCTCCGACGTCCCGGGCCGTCAACCACCGAGTTGTGATATATGCGATAAAGCCAGATGTAATGGCGATCATCAGTAAGATAACTCGGTTCCCAAGACTTGCCCTCGGCCGGCTTTCCACAATTCAAGTTTTGGGAGGTTCCAAGGTCGTCTCTGAGATCGATAAGTAAATCAGCGGGAACGCCTGAGACTTCGGTCGTGAGGTTCCTATTGTCGTATTCAAGAATGAAAGTAATTTCGTTTTTCATTTTCGTTTGGAAGTCTGTTTTGACTCCACTTTAATGAAATATTCTTGCTTTTTGGTTTCGGCACAGGGATCGCCGAGAATTTCCTTTAACTGTTTCGCCGCTTTCTCACAAGCGGTACCCTGATACCCTTTTATCTCGGTTTCACAGGTTCCGTGTTCGGTATCGATCTTGAATTCAATTTCCGGCATCATCGGTGTCCTCCTAGTATTTAATCCTTATTTTGACAGTTTTGCCGATTCGTTCCTTGATAAGCGTGCCGCCGAGTTTCTTAGCCATCTTTCGGGCCGCTGCTTCGTGATAGCTGTTTTGTAGCTTGATGACAAAGTCTTGTCCAAGACGGTGCGCAAGATCCAAGTCATCGATAATTGCAAGGTACCCTTTAACCGTTTTCTGAAACCCGATATCGCCCAATAATGCCAGGCCCAATACATCCCGACGCCGGATCACGATATCGGCTGTTTGAGGGTTTCTTTTGTCCCAGCCTTCGAGAGGTAAATTGCTCCCCTGAGTAGGCGATGCGAATCCACATTCCGCAAGGGCGTCGAGAAGCAATTCGCGATTCGGGAAAGACTGGGATTCAAAGGTCATATATTTACTCATTGAAGTTCTCCGTTTTTAGAGTTCATAGATTCGATCGGTGCGGTTTCCGGCAAGGGCAGTATTCTCGATTCGAGAGCCTACGCCTTTGATATTATTCCGAGCCCATTTGCGGATCTCTTCGATCTTCTCGCTCATCATCTGAGCTGTAGGCGTGATGTTCTCGGCGGCTTTAATGATGTCGCGGGTTTCAGCCTGGCGGTCGCCGTCGATGAAGGCTTCAAGAACTCCGTCTTGCACTGCGCCTTCAATCTCCGCCCCGGAGAAGTCCTTGCTCTTTTCTACGAGTTTCTCAAGATCGAAGTGTTCGGCATCGAGTGCTCTCTTAGTCAGATGAACCCGGAATATCTCCTTGCGGTCCTCTGTCTCCGGAAGATCGACAAAGTGTATATATGAGAACCGGCCGATCCTGAACTGTTCGGATTCGAGTTCGCGTACGTCATTGGCGGTAGCGAACACAAGTACATCCTGATTGTCCTGCATCCAGTTGAGAAGATACGAGATGGTTCGTGCCGTCTCTCCGCCGTCCGTCTTGTTGGAAGACTTCATTCCTGATACCGCCTTTTCGAACTCACTGATACCGAGAATGCCTTTGATCGTTCCGGCGATCGACAGTGCACGCTTTATCGACATTGCCGACGAACCGATGACGCCTCCGCCCTCACCCATGATCGAACCGAAGTCCAGATCAAGGAGGGCCCGATTCGTGATGCTCGATGCGACACGTTTACAGAGATCCTTTCCGCAACCCGGTAGACCGACAAGCAAAATGCCCTTACAAGGTTCGACATGTCGCGCTTTTGCTCTCGGACTAAACGTATAAGCTGCACGTTCGAGGATGGCTCGAAGGGATTTATAGCCACCCAGGTTACTTGCCGGTTCGGGATGAACATAAGTAAGCGAACCGCTGCCCCGAATTACATTCTTCTTTTCCTCAAGAATGACATTGATCGAGTCTTGATTGAGACCGTTACAGCTGATAACTGCTTTGGCTACCACATTGCTGATCTCGACTGCTGTTAGACCAAGTAGAGACTGCTGTAGTGCAACCTGAGTTTCTTTAGTAAGGCTTATATCGAGACCATTGGAACGCAGGTTCTCAAACTGAAGTTCTATCGAGTCTTCGATCTCGGATTCCTTCGGAAGATCAAGATCTATCTGCGTGACTTCTTTTTCGAGTGTTTTTAGTTCGGGAAAGTTCGGTCCTACAAAGAGAACGGTGGCTTTCGTCGATTTCAGCTTCCAGGCGATCTCACGAAGTCGTCGAACCAGTAAATGGTCTTCCTGCCCATACGGTGAGATATAAGGAGCGTAGTCACACAGCAGGAAAATACCTGTCCTCTGCTCGCTAATAAATCCAAGAAGACTTTCGGGATCTTCCGTATCGCCGATCGTTTGAGGCGAGCCTAGTAGCCCCTCTTTCGGATCGACCACCTTCTGAAGGCCGCTTGGGCGGCTCCAGAAATAGAGAGGCTTTTCTTTATGCCTATCCTGAAAGACTAGATCGACCAACGCCTCCCTTATCCGGTCTTCTTCGAATGTATTGATGGCGATAAGCGGGTATCGGGCTCTGATCCTAATATCAAGCTCATGCAGGAACTTCCGGATGCTGTCGGCACCGGCTTCTATATCAGTCATTGTTTGTTTACTGGAAGTGTTTAAGAAACGGACTGTGTGACAAGACGCCCGTTGTGACCGTTTCGTCCATTGTTGTCGGTGGGTCTAGGTGCCTCGGTCATTCTTTCGACCTTCTGCATCTCTTCTCTTGAGGCGATGCCGTTGTCGATCTTGAACCCGAGATTTGCTAAAGCCCTGCCCACAGCACTTGTTTCACCGTTTTCGATAAAAGATGTTGTATTTACATATCCCTGGCCACGAACCTCGAATGCATGGCCGGTAGAACTGGGTTTCGCGTCATCTCGGTTCCGGTACGCACCGGCCTTTACACACACAAAGCCGCTGTCTTCGTTAAGCCTTATGATCTCGGTAACGATCCGGCCGTCCGGGTATTTCTCATAGAACTCTGCTATGCGTGCGTGAACCGGAATGTATTTGCTCAGGTCAAAGTTTGCCATTTTTGAGACCTCGTATGTCGTCGATCTAGAATTCAAGAGCGGTTAGCCGGTCTTCATCAAGCAGTTTCTTTGAGTGGACTGATGTCATCCTCAAAAGATCGCTCAGGGCAGTCCGCATCTCGTCCGGGGAGCGCTGCTTGGCTTCCCGACCGGCCGCGGCCTGTAATTGTTCGAGTACCTTTTCGAGGGATGTGTCGCCCGTGAAGTTCATCAACTGGTACCATTCGCACATCTGACGTGCACGTTTAGCTAATGAACCCGATACAAACTTCGCATCCCTCATGCGTTCCGCCATTTCCGAAGCTGATTCAAAGATGTTCGCAGTTATCTGTGCAAAGCCTTCCTTGATCGGAGATACGGCCTCTTCGGCTTCACGCTGAGCGGCCTCGATCTTCATCTCACGGATCCGTTCCTTTACTTCGCGTTCTCGGCGGGTTTCAGCAGTCACCTCATCGACCTTTATTTCTTCGATACGGCGTTTTGTATCGATCTCAAGATCGATCTTCGTCTGTTCAGAATTTATACGAGTCGTTTCGAGGGTAAGCGATTTTGCGAGGTTTCGCTCGGCGATCATTTCCGATCCGAGAATGATCACCTTTGGCTTCATTGTTATCACGAGGCCATCGCGTATCATCTCGCGTGTCGGAACCATTCCGATGGCTTGTGCTGCGACTGCGTTTACAAACTCCTCTCTATCGAAAGGCTCATCGCTGGTTGCCTCGAACCTGTCGGCAGAATCTCTCGCAAGCTGATAGAAGCTGTCCTGAAGAACGTTAAGGATCTCGTCGTATTTGGAAAGAACCTCACTCTTTGCTGCGGCAAGCGTTTCACAAGCCTGGAGATATGCTTTTTCGAAAGATTCAAAAGCCGTCCACGGAATCCACTTGTATTCGCTCGTTCCCCAGACCGTTTCGCAAAGCGTGAATCTGAAGCCGAACTTGCTTAGGGCGTTATGAGCCTGGGCCGCCCCTCGCATCAGGCGATTCCGATAAACATCAGGCAGCAACCCAGCTCGCGGCGGACTCACTCTGACGGCTGCATTCTCTGGAAGCTGAACTCCGAGGGTTTTCCATTCCAGTTGCCGAACAAGACTACCGAACCCTCGGCAGTCGATGTTCATGAAGATGCCTTCACTTTCCAGCGTCGATAGATCGAAAGGAAGAGACTCAACCTCCTCGGCACTGATACCTAACTCCGTCGCAGCACGGTCCTTTCTAGTTTCAAGCCGAGTTAGCACTTCCCGCGCAATTTCAGAAGGCTCTTCCACACAAGAATCTTGGAAAATTTCTTCTGTCGATGTGTCCGCCGCCTGAGAGCCACCGAACACGTTTCGGAGTACCGAAGATGCTAACGATGGGAGTATCGACGTGTCGGAGATCTCGGCAGATGTTTGAGTTTCCATTCGCATCCTGTCCACCGCTCAATTTTCAACGAGTCCGTATTTCTGCAGACACTCGGATAACGGCCGTTGGACGTGATCAACATCACGTCGGACTCTGACCCCTTCAATATCGACGGATTCCAGTTCACTGAGGCAGAAATATCCCCATTCGCGTTCAAGCCCGACGACATAACCAAAGAAGCAAATATCGTCTTCATACGAATCGGCTTCCGTCACGAACCATATCCATCCGCTCAATGGAAATTGGAATACGGCAAAGACGGTCGGATTCTTGCTACCGTCTTGGGCACTAATCTTCGGCAGAGCAATCTTAAGTTTTTCTGGTAATAGTTCCGACATAAAGGTTTGTCCCTTACCAACTTTTCGCGAGATGTCTGCCGCCTATTTTTGTTCTAAACTGGGAAAAATAATGGTTGGAAAGATGACCGAATTTTCCCTCCGGTAACTACAAGGCCATGCCAGTACCAGACACCGCAGATGGCGCGCAGTAGGCCGATCGAGTACTGCCGCTCTCAAGATCAAAATAAACTGCAAATCGTTTTAGGGTCCGTGTTAGAAGCAACGCCGAAAGCATCTCCGCGATTTCTATCGCCACTCGCTGATTCACGATTAGACCTTGCTCGCCGAGGCGGACTCGTTCGGGACACGATGCATCGCTTTTGGCTTCGATCCTTTCGGGTTCGAGAAGGTCAGGATGCTGGAGCGACGGCGACGGAAGTGCCCGACAGATACTCGTTCCCGTAAAGTACTGCTCGGGTTTGAGTGCCTTTGTCGTCGATCCCAGCAGCACCTGGCCCGATGTCTTGCCGTTTCCGCCGTCTATCCACCAGGCCCTTGATTGATCACCATAACTTCTAAATTCATCAAGTGCTCGATGCATCTCTCGTCGAGCCATGTGATTATCGACGCAGCCGATGATGATGCTCAGACTCCTGTAGTCGCTGTTCGAGTTTTTGAAATGTTTCTCCGGATCGAAACTCTCGCACGAGAAGCTTGTTTCAATTCCCCATGCCGTTGTAACCCGCTCTGCTAGCGTCTGGGCCTTGTATCGTCCGACCTCCGCAAAACAGAAATTGCTTCGCGGAATGTTATTGGCTTCGACTATATCTGGATCGACGATCAGCATTTCTGCGGATTTGTAGGTCCGAGCGATTTCGCAGTCCGCTCTACACACGCTGCAGGTCGTTTCTCGAATGTCGCAGGTCGAATTTCGGTAGTCGCAGGTCGCATCTCGCAAGTCGCAGGTCGAATCTCGAATGTCGCAGTTCGAGGTTCGCACGTCGCAGTTTGGAGTTCGTGAGCCGTAGCTCGAATCTCGGAATTCGCAGGTTCCTCGTCACATTTCGCAGGTCGAATCTTGCGTTCCGAAGTTCGTATTTCGCGACTCGAAGGCAACAAAAAGCGACCCGAAGTTCGGATCGCGAGGCTGAAAGCGGACATTTTAAACAAAAGTTACTTTACTTTCTTAAACTCAAGCCCTTTAACCTGAGCATATTGCGGTGAACTTGCTCCGTAGAGCGATTTCACGTATTCCTTGACCAGCTTTTGGCGCTCGTAGATGCTGTCGGCGTCGTCATAGAGTCGGGCATCGCGCGAGGCCATCGAGTTTTTCCATGCCGGCACGGCGCCGATGACATCGTCGTTGGCGGTTTCCATATCGGTATGGAGCGTTGTGTTCGTGGCGACGGTCAAATGTGTTTCGTTAGGCGTGTAGAGCGGTTCACCAGCCGCTAAAGCGACCATTTGGCCGAACGATTCGGCGATCTGGACATAAGACTGATGCGACACCGAGTTTCCTTTTGATTCGTCGCCGGGCGTGTTCGGGTCGTCAACCGGCTTTGCTTTGGCGCGTGCTCCGTGGACCTGACGTTGATACGTTTTCATGTTGTCCACTTTATTCGAAGCGGCACCGCTGGCCTTGAACGCCGCGAGTATCTGAGTTGTGCGGGGACGAACTCCGGTGTAAATGTTTTCGCGATCCGCAACCTTGTTCTTCCACGGCACAATACTGGTCTGAACACCGTCCATCTCAGTCTCGACTTCGCCATGCAAAGCGGTCATCGCCGCAACCGTCAGATTCGCATTCGAAGGCTTATAATCACCCCCAAATCCCGTACAAGCCGCGATCATCTTCTGCCAATTCTCTACGTTCTTTGCATGTCCAGTTTCAGCCATAGTTTTATACTCCTTATGCGTCTTTTCGGACAACAAAAAAAGCTAATAAAGGCTATCCGAAGTTAGGTTTAATTGATTTAAGAGAACAATCGAAATTTATCGCAGAAAGACTTAGATGTCAAAGCTATTAGCTCGTTCTGAGGGATGGTGTTCAACTAACCTGGCCTATCTACTTCTGCCTAGGCAACCACCGTTGGACACCACCATGATTAGAGCAAACGCCACTTCGCGAGCTTGAAAAGCTATAAACGCCATCCCGACAAACCGCCGTTGGTTCGCTGAATGCGAGATTGAATAAATATCTTGGATTATATGGTGCTGGCGAAGTCCACCAAATAAATAGAACAACACAAAAGACAAAACAGCCGACGATTACGAACACAAGCTTGTTTCGTCGCAAGAATCTTCTAAATTTATGACTTTTTCTAGTAGGTTTTTGTTCTGGAGGTTCGTCCGATTCAAACAACTCAGTTGGTTCGTCAATAGCCATTGTCATAGTCGCCCCTATCGTCCATATCACTGGCATCGGCCATTTCATCAATGACCGTTTGGCAATCGTCAATCGTTAGATTGCTCAGTGTTTCTTCATGTTCCTTTTCCTTGATTTGACTGATTCGAGTTCGCGCGAGATCTACAGGAGTTGCAGCATATACAAACCAGTAGGTCGTTCCGTCTGCCTTTTGAAATTGTCTCAACACAACGGCAACTACTTTATTCTGATCTTTCTGAATCAAATGCAAGTAACAAGGGACATCCACCGCACATTTTGCATCGTCAGGACCTCCTGACAATCCGCTTAGAACCCAACCTTTATGACTTTTGGTGACGTAATCACCGATTGCTTTTAGCTTTTCGCTTTCGATTCGGTCAGCTTCTTCCTTCTTTTGTTCTTCCGTAGGTGTTGGAGTTGGTGAGGCTTTAGTGTTTGTATTGCTAGAGGCATTGTCACACGCGAGGCTGAATACGGTGATAATAAAGACAACTATGAATATAATTTCTTTATTCTTCATTTCCACCACGTTCAATTTTCATATTCTGGAAAGTAAATATCATTGCAATGATGCTAATAATGGCTACGATAGCTGCGGCGCAAATGAGCCAATAAAAGACTAGATCAAGGAGGTTAGGTGAGACGATGAAACTAATTGTTGCGACAATGGTAAATAGCAGGGCAACAGGTATTGCGGCATGAGTTGGGCCTTTTCCAATGTAACTCTCTGGCTCCGAAACGCGTTCGAGATTTGAAAGTTTCCTGGCCTGCCATATCGGATAGACGGCGGCGACACCACCAATAATCCATGCGAAAAGATACTTCATCTCACCTTCTGTTATATACCGGACCCAAGAAATGATTAGTGCGGAAATCGTGATGGCGGCAATGGATTGGAAGATGATCGAAGTTGTAATGCCCAGAAAGGGTTTTGACGTTCCCTTTTGCTGAGCTCGTTCACCACAAAGCAAAACACCGGGCGAATTTGATATAGCAATTAACTGGGCTCCAATCGTTAAGAAGTTGCCCACGAGAATAACTGCGATGAAAAGTAACCAGTGCCAAGACATATTTTATGTGTGCAAAATATATGCCGAATCGATAAGAAAAGCAAGGATGGCTCATGGTGTTGTTGTTTGTTAAAAGTCTGATAAAATTAGAACTATAGAGAGGCCAATGCGAATTATTCTCGACAAATCGGTAGTTTATGGACTTAGCAGACAAGAAGTTGATGCGCTAGATCAATACTTTTTGCAAATTGTTCCGCCGATTCTTAGTAACGAGATACTCGCCGACCTAACTAAAGAAGAAAGCGATGCCAAAGCGATCAAAAGAATTGCCGCAAACAGCTACAGGATAAGTGGAAGTAGTGAGATTTCAGAAAGTTATTTTCCTCTGCTGGTGAATTCCCTCCTAGGAAATGAAGTATCAATGGACGGTCGGTCAGTGCCGCTTGGACAACAGACTTTTCAAACCAAAGATGGCAAAGTAGGGCTTGTCATTTCGGCAATGGAACAAGAACAAGAAATAGCGAGATGGGAACGCCAAGAGTTTACACCTTATGAACGACATTGGGCCAGAGAATTCCGTGCCCACACATCTCAAAGAATCGATACGGACAACTACCTTAAAAAAATTGCCGATTCGGGTATTCAGTTTGTGAAACCAACGAAAGACGCCGACTTAGGCGGTGTGACGGATAGTCTGATTGAAAACCCCAAATTACAAGGTAAACTCTTATATTTTCTTTTCAGGGATAATTTCATACCTTATAAAACTCAAATTGCGATACTGAACCGATGGAATGCGGCTAGGAAACCGATGATACGGGACTTCGCTCCGTATGCTTTTTATTGTGCTCGCGTGAATGTCTTATGGGCCGTGGCTCACTCAAACTCGGGATTGTTTGCTCAAAATAACAACGATAGAAAGGATAGAGAATACTGCTATTACCTTCCCTTCGGAGAAATTTTCGCCTCAGAGGATCGAAAATACGCAAGATTGGTTCCGATTCTCATGAGACCGGATCAAAGTTTTGTTAGTAGTGTCGAATTTAAAGCCGACCTGAACGATCTATACAATCGTTGGTCAGGAATGAGCAAACAGGAACGGATCGACTATAAAGACGAACGCGGGAATGCTCCACCGGAAAACGAAGAATCGGTTATTTTTCGGCTTTGGAAAAAGCATAGAGGAACCATACGCAAATCACTACCGCTAGAGATCGGTCAGATGAAGTTATACGATTCTAGCTTGCCGAAGGATCAGCAAGTCACATTCACGCTTCAAGATATGTTGAAGCAAAAAGAAAAGGAGCTGTTAGCCGCAAGGCCGGTATCAGATGTAGAACTACAGGGACTTTCAGGCAAATTTGTAGAAGAGAAATCTCCAACGATGGCGATTAGACGCTCTTTGATGTCGAAACAACGCCTTCTCAATCTTTATCCACACTTGACGGAGGCGGACTTGGATCGCAAATAGTTGGTCGAGATCTTTTAAGGTAGTCGCTCTTATGGTTTTCTTTCTGGTATCTATCATCCTTTGTTTAATACTCGCACTATTTCATCCTTACTCCTCGCGCTTAGGAGCGACTGGTTTATGGCTAGGAAAGGCCCTTGTTTCCCCTGAACTTGCTGGCATATCGCCGCGAGGAATACAAGACGCTTTGACTGATGGAACTATAAGCAAAATAACCTTTGCTGTCGCAATACTACCAATCCCTCTTTGTGCCATCGCATTCTTCTATACTTGGTGGTCGCCCGCAATTGTATTCGCTTTCTACATCGTAGCTACCGTGATTGCAAATCGAACTAAAATCGCGTCAAAGCAATTAGATTATTACCTCAGCGTGATTTTGACGGAGATGGGAAAGCGACGAATCAAGTATCAGCTCGCCGGGGATGCCGAAAGAGTCGAAATTATGACGGAGTTAGAGCAACAAGTTACGGATGTACTAGAGATCTATTTCAATAGCGGTGTTCCTGCTCCGAATCCTAGCGAGGCGAAACAATCTCCATTCGGTGATGTCTATTATTTACTAAAGTGAGTTCGTATTCTCAAACCCAAACGCAATCGCCGGTTCGTCAATGGTTTCGACTGCAAGGCGGGTTGCGAAATTTCTAATCTCTCGATAGTTCCCCTTCCATTCGAGTTCCTGGATCGCTACAAGAA
>ERZ761602.4145-NODE-4145-length-19148-cov-9.828157_pt1 | contig 19148 bp, 12 predicted proteins | sample MGYA00512165_ERZ761602 | MGnify/ENA primary metagenome ERZ761602 (study PRJEB28899, sample SAMN02445085) | bioreactor sludge metagenome | biome: EBPR sludge; isolation source: Thorneside wastewater treatment plant | place: Australia: Brisbane, Thorneside... | reverse complement strand
GCGGATCGGCCTTGACCTTGGCGACCTTGCTGAGCGGGTCGTTCATATCGCCGAAAACGATCGCTCCGGTCGGGCAGACCGACTGGCAGGCGGTCAGCACTTCGCCATCGCGAACGCGGCGGCCTTCCTTCTCAGCCTCGATGCGAGCCTCGGAGATACGCTGCGTGCAGTAAGTGCACTTCTCCATGACGCCGCGGCTGCGGATCGAAACTTCCGGGTTACGCATGAGCTTGTACTGTGGCGTATCCCAATCCTGATAGAGGAAGAAGTTGAACCGGCGAACCTTGTACGGGCAGTTGTTCGAGCAATACCGCGTACCGACACAGCGGTTGTAGACCATGTCGTTGAGGCCCTCGGGGTTGTGCACCGTCGCCGTTACCGGGCAGACCACTTCGCACGGAGCCATTTCGCACTGCATGCACAGAACCGGCTGGAAGTGCGGGCCCTCGGGCTTGCTGACATCCTTGCCGCCGTAATAGGTATCGATACGCATCCAGTGCATTTCGCGGGCACGTTCGACCTGTTCCTTACCGACGACCGGGATATTGTTCTCCGATTGGCAAGCGAGGACGCAGGCATTACAGCCGACGCACGAGCTGAGGTCGATCGACATCGCCCATTTGTGATTTTCGGCGTACCACTTGTCGTACTCGGGCGTGTTGTACATCGACTTCGACTTGAAGTCGTCCTGCTTGCCCTTGGTGATGTGCTCTTCGTAGTGGTTGACGTCCCAAACGCGGAGCAGATCGCGGCCTTCCATATTGAAGTGGATCTGCGTTGAGGCAATGCTCGCCTTCTCGCCGCTCTTGACGATGTCGCCAAAGCCGGCGGTCATCGCGTCCGAACGCTGGACCTGAAACGCGTTGTAACCAAGCCCGGTGCCGACGTTGCCGGCACGCGAACGGCCATAGCCCATGTAGATCGTTACCACGTCATCGGGCTGCCCCGGGGCGATCCACATCGGGACACCGTCAAGCTCCTGGCCCTGATAGGTCAGCTTGACGAGGTCCGAGCTCATGTTGTTTCCGTAAGTATTGATGAACGCCGTTCCGCGTTCGCCGCCGGAGATCTCTCTCGAATCGTTCGAGGTATTGATGCCAAGCCGGGCGGCCGTCGCCGGGCTGATCAGTCCGACGTTATCCCAGGTGATCTTGGTCAGCGGATTCGGGAGCTCCTGCATCCAGCCGTTGTTGGCAAAGCGTCCATCATAGATGGTCGGATCGGGCAGGATCGTCACCTCGAGCGGGCCGCTTCCGGACTTCGCCGGAGCCGGCTGGCTTAAGAATGCGGTGTTCGCAGTTACCGTGCGGGCCGGATAAGCACTGTTCGCGACAAATCCATCGTGGACGACGCGCCGCCAGTTATCCTCGAACGTACGCGGAGCTGAGGTTGCCGCCGGAGCCGCGGGGGTTGCGGTTGCGGCCGGTTGAGCATTTGCCGCAGTGTTCGCGTTGGTATTGGCGGTTGCGGCAACGGCAACAGGGGCCGGAGCCGGGCCTGAGGCCGCGATGTTCTGCGACTGCCAGTACTCGCGGACGATGTCGTAATCGGCCTTTTCAAAGTTCTCGCGGAAGAAAAGCTGCGTCAGCTCGTGCATCGACTTTCCGCCATAGAGCGGCTCGATGAGCGGCTGAACCATGGTAATGGTGCCGTCGTAAGCACGTGCATCGCTCCACATTTCGAGGAAATGCTTCTCGGGAACGTGCCAGTGGCATATCTCTGCCGTTTCATCGAAATGCAGCCCGAGGTGGACACGCATCGGCACCTTCACGTCCTGTCCGCCATCGGGAATGAACCTCTTGAGGTCCAGCTTAAGGTCCGAAGGAGTCGAATAGGCCGGGTTGCCGCCCATCATCACCAGCATCTTCACTTTTCCGGCGTCGATATCGGCGACCAGTTCGCGAAGCTGTTCGACCTGTGCCTTTTCGGCATTTGCAACGAGCGGATCGGTGTAAACCACCGTTTCGCCGACGTTGCCGAGAGCGGCATTCATCGCGTGAGCGATCGCATGAACGACCGGCGGCTGATTGTCACCGACGACGACCAGCGAACGGCCGCGGAAAGCCGCGAGGTCCTTCGCCATCGCAGCGATCCAATCTTTGTTATCAGTGTATGTGCTGCTTGCTCCACCGACGCCAACTGCAGCCGCAACCGCCTTCGCGACCTCGGCCATCTGGCTAGGCTTGACAGCCAGCCTGTGATCGGCCTTCGCACCGGTCAGCGTCATCGTGGTTTCGATGGCATAAAGCCGGCTCATTTCCTTATTCTCTTCCGAATACCGGCGGGCCTTGGCAAAATCGGCCATGTACCGCGAATTCGAACCCGAGAAGATGTCCGAATCGAGCGAGAGCACGCGTTTTGCCCGGTCGAAGCGATAAACGGTGTTCACCGGCGACCCGAAAGCGAGCTTTGCTCCTTCGTGAGCATTATCTTTATTGACCGCTTCGAACTGTACCCATTTCGAGTTCGGAAGCTCGGTCTGAAGCTGCCGCATCTGGGCCTGCAGCGTCGGCGAGGTCACGCTCGGCGTAAGGAACCGGACGCCTGCGCCGCCATCGGCCCGATTTTCCTCGATCGCCGACCGCATCGCGGTGACAAAGTTTTGCCACGAGTTCGGCGAACCCCGGAACATCACCTTCTGCGAGCGGTCCGGGTCATACATATCAAGGATCGCGGCCTGAGCGTAAACGTCCGTTCCGCCGAGGCTTGACGGGTGCTCAGGGTTTCCTTCGATCTTGATCGGACGGCCCTCGAACGACTTTGCCAGCACGCCCGTCGCGACACCGCCCATCGTCATTGCGGTCGCAAAGAACAATGGCTTGCCCGGGAGCATGTCCTCATTCGGCCGAACGTACGGGACGATCTTTTCCGGCGGTTGGATAACGCAGCCCGAAAGGCCGGCAAGTGCGAGCGAGGCACCCATTACCTTGATAAAGTTGCGGCGGCTGAGGCTGTTGTCCCATTCCTCGGCCTGGACCGGGAATTCCCCTTTGACGAATTCCTCGAACTCCGGCCGGTCGGCCAGTTCCTCGAGGCTCCGCCAATAATCCTTGCCGCTGTTTTCCGCGAGGATCTCGTCCCGCAGTTTTGCGAAGTTCCGTATGCTTTCCTGACTAGGCATCTTCGATGATTCCTTTCCCTTTCCGGTAAACGATCAAGCGGTCGCCATTAACGGTGGCATACCGAGCAGCTCGTCAACATATCGCGGCTGCGGATCTTGTATTCTGCTTTGAGTTGAATTCGTGCTTCGGTCGAGAGGTCGCTGTCCTTCCAACGCATGTTGTAGATCTCCGACTTCGGCCTGATGAATTTCTCCGGCTCGCGGTGGCACGACAGGCACCACTCCATTTGCAGCGTATTTTCCTGATAGACCGACGGCATATTGTCGATCTGCCCGTGGCAGGTCGAACACCCGATGCCTTTCGCAACGTGTATGCTGTGGTTGAAATAGGTGTATTCAGGCAGGTCGTGGACGCGTTCCCATTCGATCGGCTTGTTGTCGCGGTAGCTGGCCCGGACGGGTTCAAGATACGGGCTGTCCGACCATATCTGCGAGTGGCAGGTCATACACGTTTCGGTCGAGGGCATACCGGCCGAGGCGGTCGTCTCGACCGTCGTATGGCAGTAGCGGCAGTCGATGCCGTCGTCGCCCGTGTGGTGCTTGTGGCTAAACTGCACGGGCTGCTGCTTCTCGACGTATCGTCCCGTTAAATAGGACGAACGGGCGAGTTGTGTGTATGCGTAAAAGGCCGTTACGGCCAGTACGACACCGAGGATCATCGTGATCCTCGCCACATTGTTCGCGCTCTTTGGAAAAAACTGGGCCATTATTACACCTGATAAACCCTTATCTGCTCGCTCTCGATAGACCTATATCGTCAATTTAAGAGAGTTGCAGGCCTCTAAATCGGTCGAGCTTAAATTTTCGGAGGTTAGATCGGAAAAACTCCGAATAATTTAACTAAAGTATGGGCAAACCGCAAGCTCTGCTCTTTACAAATTATTAACGCCGGCGTCCAAAGACAACGTCCGGCCGGATTAGAACCGCTGATAAGCGTGATTAATGCCGTCCAACCCGCGGTTCAAACCATTCATTTGCCGTTTCCGGCAATACATGCCCCAATGGCGTATGCATCGGTGCCCAATTCGCCGCTGACGATCGCAAGATCGCGGAAGGACGGGCCGAATGAAAGCTCGCGTGCCCTCGAGACGATCGATTCGAGAACCGTCTCACCTGCATTCATTATCAAACCACCAAGGACGACCCGCTCGACATTAAGCAAGTTGATAACGCTCGCAAGTGCAGAACCTATATAGGTCCCCGTCCGCTCGAGCATCATCAATGCGAAATCATCCCCGCGAACCGCCGATTCGACCATCTTTTCAACCGTCAAGTCGGATTCGTCAAGCGATGCTAGTTCCGAGGTCGCGTCCTGATGTATCCGGCTCAGCGCCCGCCGGACGATGTTCGGGCCCGATGCGACGTCCTCAAGCCTTAGTCCGTCCGAATTGATCGCGACATAGCCGAATTCGCCGGCAAAGCCGGACCTTCCCCGCCAGATCTCGCCATTCAGAACGATCGCCCCGCCGATGCCCGTTCCCAGGGTCGCGTAGAACATGCTTTCGGCACCACGGCCCGCACCAAAGCGATACTCGCCCAGGGCACCGGAATTCGCATCGTTCTCGATGGAAACCGGTTTGCCGACTGCATCGGAGAGCATCGAACCAAGTTCGGTCCGCGAAAGCTCCGGAAACGCCGCCGAAAACTCGACCCGGTTGCGGTCGCTGCTTATCAAACCCGGAAGGGCGAGGCCGATCCGTTCAACCTCTCCTGCTTCCTGCACGCATTCGCGGGCGAATGCCGTTAGCTGGTCAACCGTGCCCTCTTCCTTGCTGATCGCGGCTTCCTTCCTGAAAGCGATCCGGCCTGCATCAAGCGTTACAGCCGAGAGCCCGGCCGAACGTATGCTGATGCCAAGAGAACCAGTCTCGGGATTGGAGAGCGAGGACATAATTTCCAAGTTGTCTAACGGAGAAGCAAAAGGAATTCTAGACGCTGGCAACAAGGGTGTCAAAGCCCATTCGCAAAGTTCGGCGGAAAAACCGAAAAAGCACTCGCGGCGAAGATAACTCTTGATTTAAGCCAACCAATCGACCACAATTTGAGTCAAACTCTCAAACATCTTGAACCAAGGCGAATTATATGAAAAATCAAGCTCCTCGCAGCCGCACATTGATCGCGTTTCTGATCGTTGCATTATTCGGCTTCCAGTCTGTCGCTATCGGCCAGTCGCGTCCGCAGCGGCCGACGCCGACCGGAAATGAGAAACGAAACCAGCGGCCGACGCCGAAGACCGAGGAGCAGTTAAAGAAGGAAGCCGAAGAACGCCGGCTTCAGGAAGAGATCAAAAACGCCGAGGTCATTGACGACCCGCTCCGCATCGAGACGAACATAGTCAATGTCGATGCCGTTGTCTTTAACAAGAAGACCGGGCAGATAATCACCGGCCTCAAGAAGGAGAACTTCGCGATCTTCGAGAACGGCGTGAAACGCGACATTGCTGATTTCGCCACGCCGGAAGCCCCGATAACCGTAACGGCCGTGCTGGAATACAGCAAATGGTCCGAGGTCTTCGGCCGAGCTTCAGGCGGTATCTTCGAACCCGGAGTCTATGAGACGATCCGGCCCGTCGCTCAGTTCGTCACCCAGTTCATCAAACCTCCGGACGACTACGCCTCGGTCGTTGCGTTCGACCTTCGCCCAACGCCGATCACCGATTTTACCAACGACCCCAACCGAATTCGGCAGACGGTCGACCTGCTGCTCCGCAATCAGCCGGCGTTTCGCGAAAACAATCTTTTTGATGCGATCAAGTTCGCGCTGATCGGCGGCAAGGCCGATTCCGTAGTACTCGAGAATTCCGAGAGCCGAACTACCGAATACGGCGGAATGGTGGACGTTCGGGCGAAGCGGCGTGCGATCATCCTCGTCGCTTCCGGCATCGACACGTTCAGCCGGACGAATTACGGCGAGATCCGCAAAATAATTCAAGAAGCCGGCATCCCGATCTACATAATCAGCACCGGAAACATGTTCTACAAGCGTTATGAGCATTTACTTCCGACGACGACCGCGATCACCGGGCTTCCGGGACGGCTCGATTTCCTGCAGGCAAAGAACATTCTTAACACCTTTGCCAAGGAATCCGGCGGAATGCATTTTGAAATGACCTTCCCCGGCGAGATACCGGCCTATCTGCAGTCGATCAACGGCCTGCTCCGCAATCAATACAACATGGCCTACGAACTCGACGATAAGCACAAGCCCGGCTCGAAACATAAGCTTGAGGTCAAGGTGGATGTCGATGGCGATGGCACTTATGACGACAAGACCTTCGTCGTTCAGCATCGCACCGTCGTCCTGATCGCGAAAGAGGAAGAGGAAAAGAAGAAGTAATTCGGTATTGCAGCGAAACCGGAAAGGCGGCCTCGGGGCCGTCTTTTCTTTTGAAAATGATTGAGTTTCCCCGCTTCGACCTGTTATTCTTTACGTTTGCGGTTCGTGGGTTTTAATGAGCAGAAAGATCACAGAAAGCTATAAGGCAAAGCTTGCCGGCGAAGAAGGCTATGTCGTAAAACACGGAGCCTCGCTTCGCATTGCGCTCTGTTACCCGAACACGTACGGCATCGGGATGGCCAATCTCGGGCTTCATACGATGTACGAGCTCTTTAACAAGATCCCGGACGTCTCATGCGAACGCGTTTTCCTTCCTGATGACGCGGAACTGAGGGAATACGAAAAGTCCCGAACGCCGCTGCTTTCGCTTGAGACCCAAACGCCGGTGCGCGATTTCGACGTCGTGGCTTTCTCGATATCGTTCGAGACAGATTACCTGAACATGGCCCGGATGCTGCAGCTTTCGGGGATCCCGGTTTGGTCAAAGGACCGCAACCACTTTCACCCGCTCGTCATCATGGGCGGCGCCGCGTCGTTCCTCAATCCCGAGCCAATCGCCGAGTTCACGGATATCATTGCGGTCGGCGAAGGCGAAATACTCGCCTATCAGCTCGTTGATGCCATCTTCGAACACGAAACGAAGGACGAGATACTTCTTGCCCTTGCCCGTATCGGCCGCGGGTTCTACATCCCGTCGCTTTACGACGTTATCTACAACGATGACGGTACGGTCTTCGATTATCTGCCGAAGGCAGCGGGCGTGCCGAAACGTGTCGGCCGGGCACTTGCATCGGTCAATCCAAAGGAAGGAACGCTCCGCCGGGCATTGAAACGCGGCGAGAGCGAGCTTGCCGAATTTCTGATAAATCAGGAAACGTTCTGTCCCTCGACCGCCGTCTGGGCACCCGCGGCCGAGATGGGCGACAGGCTTCTTGTCGAAATATCACGCGGCTGCTCACAGGGCTGCCGCTTCTGCTGGGCCGGGTACAATTACTACCCTCCGCGTGTCGTTCCGGCAAAAGACATTCTCGCAAAGGCTGCCGAATGGCGCGGCAAGACCGACAAGATCGGGCTCGTCTCGACCGCCGTTTGCGACCACCCCGAGATCTCGACCATTCTTCGCGAACTTCGGGCGATGGAATACCGCATCTCGGTCTCGAGCCTCCGCCTCGATCAGATCTCCGACGAACTGCTCGATGCACTGGTCGAATCGAAGGACCAGCAGATCGCCGTTGCGCCGGAAACGGGCTCCGATCGGTTGCGACGCGTCATAAACAAGAACCTAACGAACGACGAGATCGTCGATATCTGCGGTGCGGTGTTCGACCGCGGGATGTTGACCATCAAGCTTTATATGATGGTTGGCCTGCCGACAGAAACACAGGAAGACCTCGACGAGATGTTCGTCCTGGTCGAGCGGATCAAGGATCGGATGCTTGAGGCCGGCAAGAAGTTCGGCCGTGCCGGAAAGATCATCCCGTCGCTTAACGGCTTTGTCCCGAAGCCGAACACGCCGCTCCAATGGGACGCCATCTGCGACGAACGCGAGCTCAAGCGGAAGATAAAGTACGTTTGCAAGGGCTTGAGCCGCATCCCGAATGTCGATGTCCGCTTCATGTCCGCCCGCATCGCACACGAACAGGCCCTCTTCTCGTCCGGCGACCGCCGGATAGCACGCGTGATCGACCGTGCCGCTGCGCTGAATGGCGACCTCGACCGGGCTATCCGCGAAACGGGCGTAGATGCCGCGTTCCATACGTCCCGCGACCGAAGCTACGATGAATTCTTGCCGTGGTCGATCGTCGATACAGGGCTTTCGTTCGAGTTTCTCCAGACCGAACACGAAAAAGCACGGGCCTCGCAATCGAGTCTCCCGTGCCCTGCTGTCGAAAAATGTACTACCTGCGGGGTTTGCCCGACGACCTGGCTCGCCGATGCCCCTCCGGCCCTCGTCCAGATTCAGCCCGCTAAGGTCCGCGAAGCGCTAGCTGCCGCGGTCTGAACTTACTGCTTCGTCAAAAAGCCGGTCGGAACTGCAGTGTGCTCAAACTGGTATTTGTATTTGTAGATCCCGAACGGAAGCACGTTCACATTTACCGTATATGACGCCGATGCCTGCACGAACTTTCCCGTGTCCTTTACCTCAACGAAAGCATCGACCGGTACGTCGTTGTCAGTGGCCGCCCGCCGAATGTAATCCGAGACGACATCCGCCGGCTTGAGCCGCCCCGATGTCGCCATTCCCTTGACCACTGCCGTGTCCATCTCCTGACGGAAACTCGCGCCGTTATATGCGACAGGAATATAGTTGTAGCCCGCGTTGGCGGCCAAGATCAGCAGCACAAAGACGGCGAGAAACTTCACTCCGGCACCGCCACGCTCCGAGTTGCGGTCAATTCCATTGGTTTGCATATCCAAAACTCCTCGATATCGATAACGTGAAGATCAGCGTTGTGTGGGGCTGAGAAAGGCCTTCAACTGTTTGAGAACCGTGTCGCGGGGGAAAGTGCTTTCCGAAACTATCAACGGCCGGCCGATGCCTTCGAGCAGGACCCAGTCGATCGATCCGCCGCGTGATTTCTTGTCATTGGAAAGGGCTGAGAAAACAGCCTCAAAGCCGATCTTGTCCATCGGCGGCAGGCTGCCGACGCGATGCACAACATCGTTTAAGGATTTTATACTATCTTCAGGCAATAATTCAAGCCTTTTTGATAGCTCGGCGGCAAATAGAACCCCGTGGCCGACGGCCTCGCCGTGTTTGAGGTATCGATATTCGGTCGCGAGCTCGAGCGCATGGGCGAGAGTATGGCCAAAATTGAGTATCTTTCGCGAGCGATTGCCGGTCGCTGAAACGGCTTCGCGGGCATCGCCTTTGACGACAGAAGCCTTGAAACGGACGTGCTCGGCGATCCCTTTGGCAAAGACCGCTCGCGTTTCGGCCCCATTCAATCTCGGATCGCTTTTTCGGGCATCGATCATTTTCTCGGTCGTGCGAAGCAGCTTCTCGCCCGAGATCGCACCGTGTTTTACAGCTTCGAAAAGGCCGGCAGACATTTCACGCGGGTCGAGTGTCGCGAGCACGCTGACATCGGCGATCACCGCTGCCGGCTGATGGAACGTCCCGATAAGGTTTTTGCCGAAGGAACTGTTGACGCCGGTCTTGCCGCCAACTGAAGAATCGATCATCGCAAGCAGCGTCGTTGGTATTTGAACCAACCGCACACCGCGGAGATGAAGCGAAGCGGCAAAGCCAGCAGCATCGCCAACGACACCGCCGCCAAGAGCGATCACGGCATCGCCCCGCTTGATGCCCGCGGTGTTGAGAAAGCCAAGGATCTTCTCAGCCGTTCGGAGCGTCTTGAATCGCTCGCCGTCGCCGATCATAAATGATCCGGCCGAGATCCCGGCCCGCGTGAGCGAACGCTCGACCCGCTCGCGATAGAGCCCAAAGACCTTGCGGTTCGAAATTACCGCAACGCGGCGGACGTCCCCGCCCAATGCCGCTCGGACAACGGCGCCCGTGCTTTCGAGCAGGCCGGAACCGCAGAGGATCTGATACTCCGCGGCTTCGCCCGGGATTCGAACACCGACTTTGATCGTTTCGCCTTTTGTCATTTCAGCCGATCGCTTCCCTTATCACAGCGGCGATGCCGTTCGCCATTTCCTCGATCTCGCTTTGGTCGCGGCCTTCGATCATCACACGGGCGAGATTTTCCGTGCCTGAATATCGCAAAAGCAGACGCCCCTGACCTGCAAGTTTTCGTTCGGCATCGTCCGCGGCCGCCTGAATTGCCGGAACCGTTGCGAACGGCACCTTTTCCCTGACACGCTGATTGACGAGCACCTGCGGAAGCCTCGTGAAGCCGGCGGCAAGCTCGGCGAGCGGCTTGCCCGATGTGGTCATCGCGTTCAGAACAAGCAATGCGGTCATCATCCCGTCGCCAACGAGCCCGACCTTTCGGACGATTATGTGGCCGGACTGCTCGCCGCCGAACTCGGCGCCTGTCCGAAGTATCTCATCAAGAACATACTTGTCGCCGACGTTGGCCCTGACAAGTTCGATGCCGGCTTCGCGGAGTGCGATCTCAAGGCCCATATTGCTCATCACGGTCGCGATCACCTTGCCGCTCTTAAGCTCGCCCGAACGCTGCATTTCGTTGGCCAAAATCCAAAGCGTCGCATCGCCATCGACCACTTTTCCGGTTGCATCAACGAACAAGCACCGGTCCGCATCGCCGTCAAATGCAATTCCGATGTCGGCTCCGCTCTCGGCAACCGCGGCTTGCAAGCCCTCGAGATGCAGCGACCCGCAGTCACGATTGATGTTGCGGCCGTCCGGATCGCAGGCGAGCATTCGCACTTCGGCTCCAACCCCGCGAAAAAGTTCGGGGGCTAGGTGGCTCGCGGCACCGTTGGCACAATCAAGCGTGACCCTAAGCCCATCAAGCCGAAGTCCGGCCAGGTTCGAAGTAAGATGTTCAAGATATTTCCTCTCCGCATCCGGGTAATGGTCAAGTTCGGCCGGCGCATCGGCCGCGGATGCAGCAATTCGCGTCAACTCGCTGATCCGTGCCTCAAGCTCGCGTTCGTCCTGCTCGTTGAGCTTTTTTCCTGAGGGCGTAAAGAGCTTGATGCCGTTGTCTTCGTATGGGTTATGCGAGGCGCTGATGACAACACCGACGTCGAACCCGCCTTCGGCCGTTAAAAATGCAACTCCGGGCGTTGTGATTACGCCGGCCGATAAACACTTTGCCCCGGTCCCCGAGGCAGCCGCCGAAAAAACGCGTTCGATGTGTTCGCCCGATTCGCGCGTGTCGCGTCCCGTGATGATCCTCGCACCGCGGCCGAGTCGATCGCGAAGATGCTCGCCGACCGCCCGACCGATCGCCGCGATCGTTGCGTCGTCGAGCGGAAACTCGCCAGCGCGTCCGCGGATGCCATCTGTCCCAAATAATTTCATCGATTTTATTTAACGGCCCTTGTTCGCAAAAAGATCAGCCCAAGTTCAAGTTATACATTAACTTACGGCAGGTGGAAAAGCGATAGTGCCTATAATCTCCGCTTGTTGATTCCATAAATTTCAGTATTTGATTTGACAACCCTTTGATCATTGGGCGAATCTATTGTTTGAGAAGGCGGGCATAGCCCGTAAACGTTCAACCCAGCTTTCCCCTGCACGAATCAAAGAATGAAAACCAAAATAGTTCCGTTTGCCGCATTGCTGTTTTTATGCTCCGGTGCCATCGCGCAAAATCCTGCCGAGCCCGCCGAACGAAAGCTTAAGGTCGTAGTTACCGAAAACGTAAAGGCAGAGGAGCAACGCGAATCCAGCCGACCGAGGACCGTCGTAACGGCAGAGCCCTCGGCAACCCCGGTTGCCGCTCCGCGTATTGCATATCCGAACACAGGCAGGCGAACGCCGTCGTTCAGTGAGATACGGGCAAAGATCGCCGATGCCAAACGCCGCCTGCAAACTCGGCCGATAACGACCGCTTCTCGCGGTAATGCCTACGAGGGCGTCGAGGCCGTGCGGGTCGCCTTCTTTGATTGGGATCGCAACGACATCGACTTCGTGATGCTCGCGAAGGACGCTTTCCTCTCGACCGCGTCGGACAAAGCTGTGGTTTCGGAAGGCGGGCGAAACATGATCGTCCGGACCATTCGCGGCAACGGCGTCAACACGCCCGTGATCATCTTTGACGAGCGAAACGAGCAGCACTTACCGCTTCTCGTGCAGTATCCGCGTGTCGATAAGGGCGTTTATCAGGAAACCGCATATTACATTTCGACCCATCCGGGAATCGTTACACCCGAGGTTGTCGCAGCGGGCCAGATCTACGTAAAGAACGTCATCGACACTGCTCGCGAACGGCTCGGCAGGCTCGGTTTTCGGGTTGACCCGAAGGTTGCCGATATCGCCGAACGGCTCGCGGTCGTTGAGCACGTCGATCACTTCCGATTCCGCAACGAACCTCACCCGGATATTTATAACGACGTTTTCACGCTCTTTGCACTCAACGAAGGCCAGACGTACCGCTATGCGGTCAGCTCGGCCGGAGCCGGCGGAATGGTGCAGATGATCCCGTCGACCTACAGAATGGTCCGTGCACAATTTCCGAACGTCCCGCTAAACGCTGATTTTGTTGAAGGTATGCGTGACCATCTGAATGCTGCACAGGCGATGCTGCTCTATATGCAGTGGACCTGGGATGACCTCAAATCGCGGCCTTCGGTCTCGGATGCTTTGCTCCGCGGGCTTGCTACGCAGGAACAGATTATGGCGGCCGGATACAATTCGAACCCCGCACGGCTTCCGGGTTACATCACCCGCGGCGGCGCGGGCTGGGCAAACCTGATCCCGCGAGAAACGAAGATATATCTCCAGATCTTTGCCTCGGTCGAGCAGCACGTCCCGATGACGCCTCGTCGCCGATAATGGAAAAATCGAGAGAAATGGAACGGTCGTCGGTTAATTCCGCGGCCGTTTTTGTTTTCACTAATTTGCCAGGTGTGCTTGTATGTCAGCGAATTTGAGCTGGACCAGATTGGGCCCGGAGAAGAACCCATCCGCCGATACATCGACGACCGCGATCTCCGGCTGCGGATACGCCAATGCTTCGCTCTCATCGGCAAATTCGACCGTGGCGATGTTCAGCCCCCAAAGATCGCCGAGGTGAATATCGAGCGTCGCCGGACGGCCGTTAAGCTCGGCAAAGTACCGGTTCTTGCGTATCTCGTTCCCCTCGAACATCTGCAGATGGGCGTACTCTTTCTCATCGAGCTCCATCGCCGCACGCTTGATGCTCCGGACCGCGGCAAACTCCGCTCGTTCCTGTTCAAAGAAGTAACGCCACGCTTTCGTCTCCGGAATTCGGAGCGAACGCAGCCGCAAGCCTGTTTCCGGCAAATAATTATCGAAGAGCTGGACGTGTTCACTCGCCGGCGTAAGCGGCTCGGGAAGCTCTGTAAATAGATAGACCTTGCGAAAAATGACCGTGTAAGAATTGTCGAACATTGCGGGCTTTATTATACTCGGGAGTTTGAACTTTAGAGTAACAAGGTGACAGATATGACCAGAAATTTCATTGCATTTATTTTCGTTTCGTTTGCCGCGTTCCTTGCAGCCTGCGGCGGTGCCGAACCGGCAGCCAACAATGCCAACGCAAACAGCAACGCTGCGAATCGCCCGGCCAACAACGCCAACACGGAAGCCAATAGCCCGGTCGCCGTGACCACGCCGACCCCGGCCGCGACGACCAACGATGCGCCGACGGTCGGACCGGTCTTCAAGGCATACTGTGCCGCGGTCGAGAAGAAGGATGAGGCCGCCATCCGCCGCATCTATTCGGCAGATTCCATCCGCCGCATCGAAGAAGAGATGAAGGCCGACGGCATCGAGTCGCTGATGGAATACTTCTCGAACGACATGGCGACCACCGCTCTATGCGAGGTCCGCAATGAGACAATCACCGGCAATGAAGCCGTAGCCGAGGTCAAGACCAAGAGCATGCCGAACGGTGCAAAGGTCCTGTTCGTAAAGGAAGGCAACGACTGGAAGCTGACAAACCGCGTCCCGGGCTTTGAGAAGAAATAGTCTCTGCTAAAGTCTCTGCGAACTTTGTGCAAAGCCTTCGTGGCCTTTGTGTTTAAGAAGGGCCCAAACACAATCCCGGCCGAACGAATAAGGACTGTATCCTAAGATTGATTTCCGGTCTTAGCTCCGTTAGGAGCGTGATATTTATAGACACGTCGCCGAAACGAGAAAAAGCTCCGTCGGAGCGGCATTATGATCGATGATCGATCCTTCGTGCCGCCCCTAACGGGGCTTTTGATAAGTAAGCCGGTTTCGCTGCTATAAATATTTGGCTCCTAGCGGAGCCCGTCAAGATTCTGGACTCATGGCCCTACCTATAGACCCGATTTCTCTTTCGTCTGCTCACTTCGCTCCGGCGGCTTGATACTTCGGCAGCGTTACGCGGGCCGACTTTTCTTTCTTCAGCCCAAGCGCCCAATCGGCCTGCATCAGCGTGTGGATGTCGCGGGTTCCCTCGTAGATCACCGCCGCTTTGCAGTTCCTGAGATATCGCTCGACCGGGTAGTCGTTGGTGTAGCCGTTCGCTCCGTGGACCTCGATGGCCATCGACGCAGCCTTCTCCGAACGCGTCGTCGCCTGCCACTTCGCGAGGCTCGCCGCCTTTGCCGAAGGCTTACCCTCGTTCTTCAGGAAGCCGCATTTTAGCCAAAGAAGATGCGCCATCTGGTAATCGGCCTCCATCTCGGCGATCTTCTGCTTTACGAGCTGGAAATTGGCGATCGTTTGGCCCTGAACCTCGCGGGTGTTGGCATAAGCGACCGAGGCATCACGCGAAGCCTTGATCACGCCCGTCGCACCGGCAGCGACCGTATAGCGGCCGTTCTCGAGCGAGAACATCGCGATCTTAAAGCCTTCGCCCTCCTGTCCGAGCATATTCGCCGCCGGGACGCGGACGTCCTGCAGCGAGAAGTAGCCTGTATCGCCGGCACGGATGCCCATCTTGCCGTGGAGCGTTCCGCTTGAAAAGCCCGGCATCGACCGCTCAACGATGAAGCACGAGATGCCGCTGTGGTCGCGCACCTTTTGCTTTTCCTGATCGGTCCAGCAGAAGAAAAGGAAATGATCGGCCGTGTTGCCGAGCGAGATCCACATCTTCTCGCCGTTCAGGATCCAATCGTCGCCGTCGCGGCGTGCATACGAACGCATACCGACGACGTCCGAACCTGCATTCGGCTCGGTCAAGCCAAAGGTCGCGAGCTTTTCACCCTTCGCCTGCGGCACGAGGTATTTCTGCTTCTGCTCTTCGGTTCCCCAGGTAAGCAGGCTCATGCTGTTCAGCCCGACGTGGACGCTCATCGCGACCCGCAAAAACGTATCGCAGGCCTCAAGCTCCTCGCAGACCAGCCCGAGCGAGATGTAGTCAAAACCCGCTCCGCCGTATTCCTCCGGAATGCAGACGCCCAGCAGCCCAAGCTCGGCCATCTTGTCAAAAACGCTCCGCTCAAAATGCGCCTTCTCGTCCCATTCCTTGATGTACGGCGCAACCTCGCCCGCACAAAACTCACGAACAGTATTCCTCAACTGCTCCTGCTCTTCGGTCAATTCAAAATCGATCACGACTGCTCCTTTTCGGAAAATCCTTATGTGTTAAAATCAGACTCGAAACAACTTAAAAGGATATCACCGAACCTCGGTCCAAGCGAAATATGCCAAATTCGAAACGCTTATTCATTCTTTCTACGGTACTCATTTTCTCGTTTTCGCTCCTCGCTTCGCCCGCCCGGAGCCAGGACCGGTGGGGCGATCCAATGCCAAAACTCCTTACCCAAAGGGAGCAGATGGAGGTTCGGGAGGGTTGGCTGCGGAAGCGGCTGGGGACGCTTTTGCCGGGGATGATGAAGCGGCATGGCGTTGATATGTGGATCGTTGTGAATGAGGAATTCAACAGCGATCCCGTAACGCCGCACATTACCCCGCCGATCCCGATCGTCGGCCGGCGGGACGTTTTCATCTTCATCGACCGCGGTCAGACGCTCGAGCGGATCGCGATGGTCCGCTACGACGAGGAGCGGCTCAAGAACCATTACCGGATGGTGATGCCCGCCCGCGATAAATTTGGCGAGGAGCTGAAAAAGATCGTCGATGAACGAAAGCCGAAAACCATCGCACTCAACATCGGCGGCAGCCGTGGGCAGCAGAGCGGGCTTTCTTACGACTCCTACCGCTTTCTGGCGGAATCGCTCGGTGCGGAGAATGAGAAGAAGTTCGTCCCGGCGGCCGATCTGCTCGTTGAGTTTTTTGACACGCGGCTGCCCGAGGAACTTGAGCACTATCGCAACGCCGTCGCAGCGACCGAGATCATCGCCCGCCGTGCATTTTCAAATGAGGTGATAACGCCGGGCAAGACGACGGTCGGCGACGTCCGCTGGTGGATGATGGAACAGGTCAACAAGCTCGGCCTGACCATTTGGTTCCAGCCCGATCTCCGTATCCAGCGTAGGCGTGCCGCGACCGAAACGACCGGGCCTTTCTTAAGCACCGCCGCCGAGAGCGAGGTCATCCGCCGCGGCGACCTGCTCCACCTCGATTTCGGGCTCGATTACATGGGCCTCTCGACCGACTGGCAAAAGCACGCGTATGTCCTCAACGAAGGCGAACGCGATGCACCGGCCGGACTCAAAGCGGCTCTCCGCAATACGAACAAGCTTCAGGACATCATCTTCTCGATCGCCCGGATGGGCATGACCGGCACGGAGGTCTATGAGCGTTCGATGGCCGAGTGCAAGCGGCAGTCGATCGAATGCATGATCTATTCGCACCCGATCGGCACCCACGGCCATGGCCTCGGGCCCTCGATCGATTTTCGCGGCAACATCGGCGGCGGCGGCAACAAGATCATCCTCGGCTCGTATATGTCCATCGAACTCAACACCTCAACGCCGGTCGCCGAATGGGGCGGGCAAAAGGTCACAATGATGGCCGAAGACGACGCCGTAATGACCGAAAAAGGCTACGAATTCATCCGGCCAAGGCAGACGGAAATATATATCGTCCGATAGATCCACGGGCCTACGTGTCGGAGGCCCGAACGTGAGTGAGGGCTAAGTGTTCGTCGTGTCGGAGGCCCGAACGTAAGTGAGGGCTAAGTGTTCGTCGTGTCGGAGGCCCGAATGTAAGTGAGCGCTAAGTGTTCGTCGTGTCGGAGGCCCGAACGTAAGTGAGGGCTAAGTGTTCGTTGTGTCGGAGGCCCGAACGTAAGTGAGGGCTGAGGTGAACCGCACGAATGTTGAATCTCAACAAGACCTGTTCGAAACCGCTTCAACTAAATATTCGAAGGACAGCGGTAACGCCGATCAGCCCGGCCAACCAGATAGAGAAATGGACTATATTGACTTTCAGGACCGCGACACACCGCTCGCATATCTGATCACCTTCACTTGCTATGGAACATGGCTACACGGCGATACGCGGTACTCAGTAAGTCGCACAAAGAACGCATATGGCTCGCCTCGGCTTCGTACGGCTGACGGACTTCGGGAAAAGGAACTTTCCTCATTAAAGCATCCCCCGACGGTTCTGAATAAAAAGCGTCGGCATATTGTTGCAGAGGCGATCAAAGAAGTGTGTCGCGTTCGAGAAATTCCACTCCATGCCCTGAACGTTCGATCGAACCACGCACACATCGTGCATGCGGCGGTGTTACCTCCGGAACGGTCAATGACCATGTTCAAGGCTTACGCAACTAGAGCCCTGAGAGAAAATCAATTGGCACGGAACGACGAACGAATTTGGTCGCGCCATGGCAGTACACGTTATTTGTGGACCGATAACCATGTAGAAGCGGCGGTCGATTATGTTCTATATTCGCAGGATTTTGGGATTCCTGAGTTTTAGTATGGATGGTCAGTTAAGGGTACTTTTTGTATATGTTTGCTTTGTGATGAAAGAATTCAAAAAGTCCCATCTCAATTAGGAAGCCAATTGTGTATAACTTTAGCCCTCCCTTACGGTCGGGCCTCTGACACAATATGATCGCTGTTGCTAAAGCACTCAAAATAATTAGCCGCGAGGTGCGGGCTTTGCCGGCGGAGCGGGTTGCGATCGAAGATGCGGTCGGGCGTGTGCTTGCCGAGGACATCGTTGCGGATACGGACATGCCGCCGTTCGACCGTTCGCAGATGGATGGCTATGCGGTGCGTGCGGCTGATACGAAAGATGCTCCGGCGGTGCTGAAACTGGTTGGCGAATCGGCCGCCGGCCGCGGTTGGAAGGGCAGGTTGAAAACGGGAGAGGCCGTCCGCATCATGACCGGAGCACCGCTGCCCGCGGGTGCCGACGCGGTGCAGAAGATCGAGCTTACCCAAGAAGCCGACGGCACCGTTATCATCAACGAGCCGACCGCAAAAGGCCGCTTTATCGTCCCGAAAGGCAAAGAGGTGAAAAAAGGCAAGGTCGTGCTTCGCCGCGGCGAGCGGCTGACTGCCTCGAATATTGCCGTTCCGGCCGCGTTCGGTTATGCAAAGGTGAGGGTCTCGAAGCGGCCGCGTGTCGCCATCCTCGCCACCGGGACGGAGATCGTGCCCATTGGAAAACGCCCGAAACCAGACCAGATACGAAATTCCAATTCGCTTATGCTTGCCTCGCTTTGCCAAGCGGCAGGTGCCGAGACGGTCATTCTTCCGACCGTCGGCGACAAGCTCGCCGACCTCACAGCAGCCATCTCAGCTGCAGCCAGAACCGCCGATCTGGTCATCACCACCGGCGGCGTTTCGGTCGGGAAATACGACCTGACGAAGGAAGCGATCGGCGGACTCGGGGCGGAATTGTTCTTCGAGAAGGTGAAGCTAAAGCCCGGCAAGCCGACAGTCTTCGCCCGTCTAAAAGAGGCATATTTCTTTGGCCTTCCGGGCAATCCGGTCTCTGCCGCTGTGACGTTTCATCTCTTCGTCCGGCGGGCGTTGATGCTTATGCAGTCCGCCTCGGCCATCGACCTTCCATCGGGATTTGCTGTGATAGACGGCGAGGCAAAGGGCACCCGCGAACGCGATTCTTATCTGCCGGCGACACTAGCGACCGATGCAAATGGCCGCCTGCTCGCCGTCCCGCTCCGCTGGCATGGTTCATCGGATTTCATCGGATTTGCGAACGCCGAAGCAC
>ERZ761602.4143-NODE-4143-length-19155-cov-8.328429_pt1 | contig 19155 bp, 21 predicted proteins | sample MGYA00512165_ERZ761602 | MGnify/ENA primary metagenome ERZ761602 (study PRJEB28899, sample SAMN02445085) | bioreactor sludge metagenome | biome: EBPR sludge; isolation source: Thorneside wastewater treatment plant | place: Australia: Brisbane, Thorneside... | reverse complement strand
GGACTTTCAGTCCGCAGCACAAACCCACCAGCTTCAGCTGGTGGTTGTTTAGTTTTGCAGGGCCGACTCAGTAGTGTCAGATGGCAGATCGTCGGTTTCCTAAAAATCGGTCATTCGTTTCGTGTAATTTAGGCGATTAAAGTGGCGAAGACTAAAACACAAACATATCACCTAGGCAAGGCCGCGCGGAAACTCTTGCTGCTGACGGCGCGCGGGAGATGGGATAAATGCCAAAGCGACGCAGCGCTAAGGCTTTCCCATCAAGTAATCGACTGGGATGTGTTTTGCGACGTGGCCATCCGATCATTCGGCGTATGTCTCGCATATCGTCTGCTCCGGACGTTGCCGACGGGCGCTGTGCCGCAGAAGGCCATGACCCGGATGCAGCAAGCGTCGCGTTTTTTGAGCATGCGTTCCCTCCAATTCGAGGCCGCGCAATTGAATTTCATGAACGCGTGCCTTGAACCGCTCGGTGTGCGCCATGCCTTCTTTAAGGGCGCATCGCTGGCCCACCGCTACCATGAGGCGCCCGCAGCCCGCCCGAGTCGCGACGTCGACGTTCTCATTGACCCGGCGAAGACATTCGCGGTCCTTAGCTCCGCGCGTCAACTAGGCTACGCGCCCGTTAACCCGATCGAACCGGGCGATCAGGGCCTGACCCGTTGGATCAAGGAGGACACGGTCTACGGAATGATAGCGCCGAGCGGGGTACTAATTGAAATCCACCAGTCCCTTGACCACGGCGACGGCGTGCTGGACCCCGAACAAATGTTGGCCCGTGCGGAGACTTTCGATTTCCGCGGGCGCTCGTTGTCGGTGCTTCGAACGTCGGACTTGTTCGTCTACATGTGCATGCACCACACTCGGCATTTCTGGTCTCACCTGCACTGGTATGCAGACTTGGATGCGATCACCTCTCATTCGCTGTTTGATTTGGACGAAGTGCTCGAGGTGGCGGGCAGCGTCCGCCTCGTCCCCACGGTCGAGGCCTGCTTGGCGCTAAATGAATTTGCCCGATCCGGCGACTGGCCAGACGAGTTCTCGAATGAGGGCAACGCAAGCCAGGCGATTTTGGCCCGTTCCGTCGAATGCCTCGAGGGTGGACCAGAGCGCGAAGTCGAATTGCGCGCGATCAGACTTTCGCCTGATCGCGCGTTTGCCTGGCAATCCTCATTGTCTGAGCGTGTTTACCTGCTCCTGCGCAAACAGTTTCGACGGTTTATCAGCGTCGCGCGCCGAATGAATTCTGCATTTGGGTGGGGAAAGAATCCGCAGGTGGATTCTCGCGAAAGAGGACGCGACAAAGCCTGATCGGCAGGATTTTTGGTGTTGTCGCGCGAGGCGGGGCGGAACCTGCGAGCATCTGGACGCTGGACAGGTGCACAAGCTCCGCGGCAATAACGCGGAGCGCTTACCCTAAAATAAGCTGTAGGGGAGTTCCCCAGGCTCTGCCGGGGTTGCATAGCGGTTTGAGTTTTGCTGGAGTCCGTCGCGGAGACTCCCAGCGTGAGCTGCCGCGTGCGCGGAAGGAGCATCCGTAGGTGGACAGGTACCAAAGTTTGAATCGCTGCAGTGGGAGCGCCTGTGCCACGTAGTGTTCATGCCGAAGTGACGGCTTCGGACGTTGAGTGAGGTACTTCGGAAGTAACGCGGAGGGTTGTTTCGAGGGTTGGCTTCGCAGAAGAAAAGTGAAGTTGGGGGAGGGTCACTCGATGACGGGCCACGTGCACATGTTGTTGCGGTAGATCCCTGTTTTGGGATGAGTGGATATTGCAGCAGCTTGGTTACGCCGCTGGACCTAAAAATAATCGAGTCGTTAGCCATGGTTCCATAGTGGTGTTGGTAAAAATACCGTTTTGGATACCACGCCAGAAATATTTTGGAAAGCACTATAGCTCTTTTGAGGAGAAGTATGACTGTCCGGTCAAAGCTTGCGTCGGCGTACGCGGCTGTGAAGGCGGATTGGCATTGCCCTATATTCCCTGTGTTCTTGAGCGCTGCGATCATACTCCCAACAAGGCAGGGCAGGGTTCACCGCACTGCAATTCGAGGTTATTTTTCTGCCGGCGGGCGCCCAGTCGTGCGGATGCTGTTGCTACTGCTGCTATCACTGGTCTGGTTCGTCAAGGTGCCCAGAATGATCTGGGACTACACCAAGCGGATCGGACCATATATTCAGAAGACGACTGGTACCTCGATATTCCGGCAAGTGTTAGATCAAACGTACTTTGCGCTGTTGCACTCCGTTTCTCCGAGAGAATACTACGCATATGGGATGTTCACGAAGGGTGCTAAGGATCTGTTCAGCTATTACGTCTACGATGGTCAGGCGCTCCAACTCCTCAGTGCGCTCAACCCACAAGCAGACATATCTGGTCTAGTGGATAAGCGCAAGTTCTCTAGGCTATTGAGCGATCAAGGCCTCCCATCGGTTTGTACCGTCGCCTGGGTGTCGAATGGGCAATTCCGAAGCGAGAATGACGTCGACCGTCCGCTACCACCCGCCGATCTCTTCGTAAAGCCTTCTAGGGGATCTGGCGGGCGAGGTGCATTGTTGTGTCAATATGCTGGAGTGGGTGAGTATCTCATTGTTGATGGTGATCTGCCCGTTCGCATGACGCAGGAAAGTCGACCAACAAAGGTTGGGTTGCGGCTGAACATTTCAGAACTTATGGATATGTTGGTGTTGCGGGGCAACGCTAATGAATTGATGGTTCAGCGGAGGCTGCTGAACCACCCAGACATTGACATAGTTCCCGGCGGCGCGCTTTCGAGCTTGCGTATTTTGACTGGTTTCCTAAAAAATGAGATAGTGTATATCTGCGCGGTTTTTACGATCGGTGACTCGGGTTCGATTGTTTCGCAATCAGGGTTAAGTTGCGGGGTTGATGAAGCAACTGGAGAAATCGGATGTGCAGTCGCCATCGGCGAGTTTCCTCTCACATGGACGCACCATCCTGTTAGCGGCGCGCAGATCAAAGGCCGAAGGTTGCCGATGTGGCGTGCCGCAAAAAAGGCGGTTTTGAGTGCTCATCGCTCTTTTGCAGAGCATCCTTTTGTTGCTTGGGATGTCGCTTTGTCTGCCGATGGCGTATTCATTCTTGAAGGCAACCACGGCTATGGGACAGAGAATCTTCAGAAGCCTTTCGGTCGCCCATTGCTCAAAACTAGATATTTGGATGTAATAATGTACTGGTTGAACCGTCGTGGGTTTCGTGGAGGCGCGGGCCTTTGAAAAGGTTGGATCCAAGAAAATGACATCGTAGGGATCCCTAAATATCTTAAATTTGTGGTTTGCTGCGGAGTGAGCGCCTGAAAATAGTTGTCGCAGCGGTAGATATTATGAAGAGTTTTTGAAAATGTTATTAATTTCGTTTGTTTTGGCATGATGCAAACGCATCGTCTCTACGTCGTCAGCCCTTTTTTGATTGCGATTAAGCAATATAATAAGTAGCTTAAGCGAAAAGGTGCTGATATTGGATCTGCGGGATTTATATAATCGAATTGTCGATTTCGTGCAGTTTTGGATGCCGCTGATCTGCTTTCGACCGCCGGCTTCGGATACTGCTGCTTCTCGCAACGAGGATCTGTTCCGTTTTCGTCTCGTCAATCAGATCGACCATCGCTATCCGTTGATCAGGCTTGGCGTGCGGACGCCGTCGGCAGCATGGGAAGCAGGCGATTCTGGGCGCGCTGCCGCCAACGCGTGTACTTGGAGTTCTGTCAGCGCCTCAAGGGAGGAGCTTGGTGCACCGAGTTTCATGCCCGCGCAAGCACCCTGGTCCTGCATCCAACTGGCCACTACAATGACGACACCTGGCGTCACCTCAACATGTAGGACGTTGACGTCACCGCTGCGCTCGCCGAATTGCCGCCGCACGCGGCGATCGTGCAGCGAAGTAAGCGTTCGCCGCGCCCCATTCTTGCGCGGGACGCGGGCTTTCTGGCAGTGACTCAGATCGGCAGTAGCGCCTCGTAGCGCGCAGCGGCGTCGCTGGCTTCGGGATCGATCAGCGGCAGTTCGCGCATAGTGCGGGTGAGATAGGCCAGCGGCTCCAGCCCGTTGGCTTTGGCGGTCTCGATCAAGCTCAGCACAGTGGCGGTCACTTGTCCGCTGCGCTCGTTGCCGACGAACAGGTAATTCTTGCGTCCGATTGCTGCCAATCTCAGGGCTCGCTCGGCGGCATTGTTGTCGATTTTCAGGCGACCGTCGTCGAGGTAACGCGCGAACGCATGCCAGTGGTTGATCAGGTAGTTCATCGCCCGCGCGGTTGGCGCCGCCGGCGCCATCTTTGGCCGGTGCTTCTCCAGCCAGGCCTTGATGTCGTTTACGACCGGCTTCGCCAGTTGCTCGCGACGCTTCCTGATCTCGTCTGGCGTCAATTTGTCTTCGCGCGCTTGCCGCTCGATCGCGAACAACGCGTTGATCTGCTCGACGGCCTCATGCGCGAGGACACGGGTTGGTGCGTGCTCAGCAATTTCGTAGAACTTGCGGCGTGCGTGCGCCCAGCAGGCGACTTCACGGATGCCCGGGTTCTGGCGGAACAACTCGTCGTAGTTGCTCGCCGCATCAGCATGCAGATAGCCGCTCCAGCCCTTCAGGAACTGGCGCACGTGCTCGCCGGCCTTGGTCGACGTGAAGTCGTACAAGATGATTGGCGCGACCTCGCCTGCACTCGAAAGATAAGTCCACATGCGCATCTTGCGGGTCTGGTTTTCGGCCAGGCACGGCATCGTGGTTTCGTCGACATGCAACTCGCTGCGCTTGAGCAGGTGCTGCTGCAGGCGTTCCCACAAGGGCTTCAGCGCGGCGCTGAGGTCAGCACCGCTTCGCACATCGTACTGATCGGCAGCGTGACGCCCTGACGCTGGTAGATCTCGCGCTGCCGGTTCAGCGGCAGGTGGTCGTCGAACTTGGCGACCATGATCTGCGCGATCAGGCTCTCGTCGTACAGGCCGCCGGGGATCAGCCGCGGCGGCAGTTTGGCCGAGACCACGCCCATCTCCGGCACCTTCGGATGCGCGTACTTTTCGACCTCAATGCGGCGCACGAAGAAGCGCCCCGGCGTGTACGCGAGGCGGTCGCTGGCCTCGACGCCGATCTTCACTAGGCCTTGGATTTCGCTGGCCGGCGGCGTGATCGTCTCCACCTCGACCGGCAGATTCGGCGGCATCACCATGCGCAGAGGCTGCTGGCGCGCCGGCTTGACGGGTGCGATCAGCGTCGGCAGCGCCGCGGGTGCACCCGGCTGATCGATCGGCAAGGTGGTGACATCGAACAACGACGCCTGCAAGTCCAGATGATCGCTGGCTTCCGACTGGCGCCCGAACAGGCGCTTCTTCAGGATCGCCAGTTCCAGCATCAGCTTCTCGATCTGCGCCGACTGCGACTTGATCAGTTCGCGCTGAGCGGCGTTTTCGGCGAGGGCGGCTTCCAGTGTCATGGGCCAACAATGCCCTCGCGCGCTCACGCGAGCGAGGGCAAGATGCTGAAAAGTAGAGGCTTTTTGCAGATGCCTCAGGCGACCCGCTCAAACCGCACCGGCTTCAGACGGCGCACCGACAGGTCGACGCCCTCCAACACCAGGCGCAGATCCGCCTCGCTCAACTCGCCGGCAGAAACCGCCGAGAACCGACCACGCTCCAGGCGCTTGTACATCAACCACCAGCCATGCCTGTCGTACCAGAGGATCTTGACCTTGTCCGTCCGCGGTTGAAAAACACATGCGCCGAGGCCAAAGCGCGTTGCGGTCCCAAGCTCGCCTGCACCCGCAGAGACAAGCCATCGATGCCCAACCGAAAATCCACCGGCTGCGCGCACACGCACACCGGCAATCCGCCGACCATCAGCGCAACTCCAGCGCACGAAAGCGCCACGTGCCGCCCGCCAGATCACGACTCAGTCGACCCCGCCACGCCATGAACGTCGCGTATGACCATCCCTGCGGCCGGCAATACGCCGCGGCGCTCAGACCACTCGCCGAAGCCGCCGAAATCCGCATGAACCACACCAACGAGTCCAACCGCCGACGCTGAGCCATCGATACCCTCCGAACCATCATGGGGATCGACAGGCTTCAGCATTGGAGGGTAGCTACGCCAGAATGGGGCTCGGCGAATGGATACTGCAGCGAATGGCAAAGACAAAGACCTCACTCTCCTGGCCGCCATGGGCAGAATGACCGCGTGATGACGCTTGGACGCAAGAACTGGCTGTTCGCCGGCAGCAAAGGCGGGCGCAATCGCCATGATTTTGATCGCCACCGCAAAAGCCCACGGGCACGACCCGCTGGCCTATCTCACCGACGTGCTGACACGGCTGCATGGAACCAGCAGCAGCGACCTTGACTCGCTGCTGCCGATGAACTGGAAACCCGCCGAATCCTGAGACACCGTTCGGTCAAGGATGTGCGGGGTTGGACGGATACGCAGCAAAGATCTTGAAGCGCTGCTGCCGATGCACTGGAAACCCGCCAAATCCTGAAGTACGGTACGGTCAAGGGTGTGCGGGTCGGACGGATACATGCCAGTTGGGTGCTGCGCGCACCCGTCTCACGCGCCACGGTGCCGCGCCAGAAGTGGTTTAGATTCGCTGGAGACTATGGGTCTATGTCAGGCGCCGGCGTTCTGGCGAGTTGCGGTTCGACGAAGCAGCTGACGACGGTAAATTGATCGAAGCTGGTGCCGCCGGTGACGCGCACGCGCCCAGCCGCAACCCAAGCATGGGCCTTGAACTCGCCGTCGTTTGAATCGCGCATCAGTCCGAAGAATAGTGCGTAGGGAATGCAATAGAGGCCTAGGAGCACGCGCGCGATTAAAGCCTTGGGGAGGCAATTGGAGTTCCACGGTGTGTAACGCGCAGCCAACTCTATGGCCCGCCCGATGTGCGCGGCACGTACTTCTTGGGCCGAGTCCAGGACCGGCACCCAAGGAGCTACACCAACCGCCGTGCCGAGAAACGGCGCCAAGCGACGGAAGCTAACCGTGGCGAGTGTTGCCTTCGCGATACCCAGTAGCATCCAGAGTGGAATGAACCAGAGCTGAGCGAAGCGTGGTTGGCGCCAGAAAGCTAGCGCCTTATTTCTGATTGCACGCCACATCGCCGCTTAGGCCGTCGAGACCAGACCTAATTGAATGAGATCCTCGACAAAGGCCCGCACGTCAGCTTGACAGGTGGCTTCTTCCACGGCGCATTCTGAGCAAATTACGCGGGAGATGTCGATGACGGTCGTCGGCTGAGCCAGCAGCTCCCAAATGCGAGTTCCGACACCCGTAATACCGAAGTACTCCCCCAAGTCAATGCTCATCATCACGAGATCGCCGTCCATGTCCGCGGCAATCAGGTCGGGGTTGCGTGTGAAATGGGTGGTGGAATACACAGACGTCATGTGCGGCAACTCAGGCAATAGATGAACTGCTTCGTCAAAAACTGAACGATGCTGCGGACCGGTTTTTGAAGGCGAGCCGATGTAGTGGTCCACAATACCCGGAGCAAAACGGACCGCTTCTGCCCAGTGCTGTGCCGCAAACCTACTCGACAGGATTCCTCTAGCAAACCTCTGAACGAGTCCGACGATCCGCCCTTGCGAGCGCAGAGGAAACCAAGCTTCTGATTCAACACGCCTTCGTCGATTGCCCTGCCTCAACACTTCTCATAATTACGCCTCAATCAGAAGGTCTCTAGCTGTCGCTTGCGTTTTGACGTGCATGCGAACGCCGCGGCATTAGTTGTCCCGGCGCGTGAAGAATGCCACATTACACGGCGACGGAATGCTACTGACGCTTCAGGAACCCAGCCCAGCTGAAGCTACTTAGCTGAGTTCGAGCATGAAGGCTAAAGGCACGCTCATGTGCGGCTCTGGGGTCACCATGCCGCACACGACATTCCCCGAGGGAATGTTCAGCTAAAAATTTTATTAGCCGTGTTGGGTTGGTTAATGTCAGCATTCGACTGACTCTGAGTGGCTGTCATCTCAGCTGATGACCCCAGCCGAACGACGACGGGGGGGACATACTCTCGCTTCGTTTCGGAGCGATTCACTTCTGCCATAACATGACTCCTATTCTATCAGTCAATAGCGCACGCGATCTGGTTCGCAACTCATCACCACCCAGTTGCAGGGGCGAGGCCACTTCTCTAGCCGTTCGCATCATCAACATAGCGTATGAAGGCACCCGCTGACAAGCCTCTGAGCAACTTATAGCGGTAGGTCTGATCAACGTCGTGACTATCCCACCCGGTTTCGGGCCAGTCATCCAATGCTTGCCCTAGGGCTCGCAGATCCAGGTAATCGCCGGCGCTGCCGTTGTCCCTCAACCGTGCCAAGTCCTCACGGAGGCGTGGCAGGGCTTGACCTGCGCCCACATACCAATCCGCGGCCTGCAACCCTCGGGTGCGCGCCTGCATGATTTCCGGTGGCAGCACGCCACCCATGAGTCGCCGCAAGAGCCAACCGTGTTGTCCATCCCGCAGGTATTGGCTTTCCGGCACAGCAAGGCAGAATTCCGCCAGGCGTCGGTCGGCTGTGGGATCGCGCTGCTCCAAGCCCGCGGCATTCGCGGCGGCCGAATGCTCGGCATTGTCGATGCGATTGAGTACAGCGATTCGCATGCGCCGGCCGTCCGCCCAAGGTCGATAGCTGAGGTCCCAGTTGGCTCTCTTTGCGCGTTCGCTGGTTTGCATTCGCGCCATGAACGCTGGGTGGATGGCCGTGTAGTTTGTGAGCTTCCGGTGCTGGCCTCGACCTCGGCGAGTTTCGAGCGCAAGCCAAACCGCAGCCGGCAGATAGGGGGCGAGGCAGTGTTCCAGCAAAGCGCGCCAGCGCCGATTTGGGTGCCGACGCCTGATCGCTCGGAGTTCGCGCCACAAGGAGAACCACTGCCCGCGCCCGAGGAGCGCTGGTAGATATGGCCAACCGTCGTAGGAGATTGTCATGTTGCCCATGATGCCGCAGAGCAAAACCCGGGCGCCGCGCCGTGCGGCATCGGCCTCGATCGCGTTGACCCAAACCATGTTGCAGGGATTGAGCGGAGCACGGTCGAGGGTTTCGGTCGTTTCCCGCAGGTTGTCAATAGGCGAAACACCGTCGGATCGGATCAGGATATGCCTAATGTTAGGGAACCGCGCCGCCAATGCTCGCGCACCGGGTCCCTCGTCGCCATGCCAAGACCCCTTGAGGACCGGCCCGCTGAAGTCTTCGCGGGGCACGGCGGTGTAAGCCAGCAAGGTCTCGCCGCGTTCGGCCAACTGGCGGGCGGCGGTGGCAGTGACGGTACTGCTATCAAAACCGGAACTCAGGTGTGAGGCGATGGGGCCGTTGGAGCGCAGGCGGCAGGCAACTGCGCGCTCTAACTGCTCGCGGAGCGCTGCGACATACTCATCATCGCTGGGCAAATGGATTTCACGGTCGGGGTCGAAACGGTGATAGCGGCATGTCGCGACCCTATCACCCTCAAGCACCACCGTATGCCCCGGCTCGACTCGGTAGATGTCCTTGAAAAATGACTCCGGCCCGATCATCGGGAGTATGCACAGGAAGTCGTGCAGCCGTTCTTCACACACGGCCTTGGGGACGCCGGGGATGGCGAACAGCGCCTTTGGCATGGTGGCAAAGGCAAAGAACCTAGGCTGCTGGTGCCAGAACAACGGCCTAACTCCCAACGGGTCACGGGCCAACCACAATCGATTACGGGATGCCTGCCAGCAGGCCAACGCAAAATCCCCCAACAGACGCTCGACCGCAGCGATGTCCCAGCGCAAGCATGCTCGTAGCACCAGATCGCTGTCGGCCATCAGAGCGACTTCTGCAGCGGTCAGCCCAAGCGCCCCGGCCAGCTCGTTGCGATTGTCGATTCGTCCGTCAAAAAGCAACGTTGTACCGCTTTCAGCGTGAACGAGGGGCTGGTGATCGAGGCTATCCTCCGGAGTGCTGCGCAACAGGGTGCGAAGAAAACCTCTGCTGCCTTGGTGGACATGGTTCTGGGTATCCCGGCCGTAAAGCGTCAGCACGGTCTGCATGCGCTCCAAAGTAGCGCGGTCGACCAGTTGCCCATCAAACCGGATTATCCCTGCAATTGCAGTCATCTAGACCTCTCGGCTGCGCCGGGTCGGGTCAGCAAATCCCCCAAGCAGTCAAACAGAACTTCTGCAACCGCCTCAGCGCGGCGAACGGTCACTGCCCGGCGATAGAACCGCCCTACCTCCTGACCGGTTCCGATGGCGACCAACTGGATCGGGCTGGGCTCGATCTCTGCAATGACCGCCCGCAGGTGGTTTTCCAGGTACTGGCGGCCGTTGGCGTTGGCCGTGGCTGCATCGTAGGGTGACCCGTCTGAGAGCACCAAAAGCACTTTTCGCATCTGGGGCTGACGCAGCAAACGCCGCGCTGCCCAATCAAGGGCTTCGCCGTCGATGTTTTCATAGCCAAAACCCTCGCGCAGGAGCAGGCCCAACTGCGCGCGCGCCCGGCGCCAAGGCTGATCAGCGGTCTTGTACAGGATATGGCGCAGGGCATTGAGCCGCCCTGGCGGGCTGGCGTCCCCCATTTTCTTCCAACCTTGACTCACAGGGCTGTGGGCGCCGAAGCGGGTGGTGTAGCCCAGTACCTCGCAGCGCACTTTACACAGTTCCAGCGTGTGGACGGCCAGATCGATGGCAAGTGCAGCCATCCGCTGGCGTGTCCCGCGCATGGATCCGGACTGATCAACCAGCAAGGTCACGCAGGCTTCAGGAACCGGTGCTTCGCTTTCGATCCGAAAAATTCGCTGGTTTCCTTGTGCTCCCACGAGTCGCGCCAAACGGCGACTGTCGAGGCGCCCCTCGTCTTGGTCGAAAGACCAATGCTGCAAGCGGGCAGCCATCAGGCGCCGCTGCAAGCGATGCGCAAGCCGCCGGACCTGCTGGCGATCCAGGGTATTCAGACCGAGCAGCGTTGCCGCGTCATCGGGGCGATACCAATGCGAAGCGGGATGCTCCTCGTCCCAGGCGCGACTAAAAACAGCATAGTCTGGAAAGGCATCGGTGTGGGTGAATTCACGATTCGGGCGACCCGGTCGTTCGATCATGGCATCCGGGTGCTCGTCATCGGACACCAAATCGCTGTCCGGCGCGGCGTCGCCTTCAGGTTTCGCCGGATTGCCCGGTGTCCCGTGGTCATGAAGGCCAGCAAGCGCTCTAACCAAGGGGTGCAGGGTGCTGGCGAAGCGAGGTCCATCGGTCAGAAAACTCCGGGCGGCGGCGAGCGCCTCGGCGATTTGGGCATCGTTCACCGGCACCGGCGGGTCGTCTTGACCAGCCGGGGATGCCAGCCATGGCCAGCGCAAGCCGAACAGCGAAAATCGCGGTGCGTTCCTGACGTGATTCTTCCCGACAGGCATCAGAATGGAAGTAGCCGTATCGGTTTGGCCAGAAAAGATCTGACGCGCGGCCTGATACAGCCGCGCCATCGTCGGATCAGCTGGCGACAAGACTTCCGGATGGCCAAGATTGCGCGCCATTCCTGGCAGGTGCCGACTAGCCAGCGTCTCAACCCGGGCTTGCTCAAGCAGGCGATACCAAGGCCATTCGCTGTCAGTAAAACCAGCATCGCCCCCCGGTCTATGCCAGTGCTGCCACGCGGCCAGCGCATCACCTTTGGCTCGGTTGGTGGCAACGGGCGGAGCAGTCAGCCCATCGAATCGGCCCAGCGGACGTCCCCATCCATAGGCCCGGCCCCAAGCCGCCATCAACCTCCGCGCTTGATTAGACTCAATAGAAGTCTGAGACATGCGGGCCCTGGCTCAACTCAGCATCGAAACAACGCTGGAAGAACTCCGCCACCAGCGGCCGCTCGGTCTCGTCGCAGCGGTTCAGAAAGGCTAGGCGAAACGCCTCGGCTGCGTCAGCCAGCAGGTCTGTGTTCTCACCCCAGGTCACCAGAGTGCGCAAGGAGACCAAGGAGGAAAGATCGCCTTGGCGAAAAGCCTGGCGGCAAAGCCCCGCGAGCGTCACCATGCGCTTTACCTGTTCGGTGGGCAGCGCGGGTAGGCGGGCTTGCAGGATGGTCTGCTCTTGGGCGGCGGGCAAATAGCCGAGTTCAGCGACCACATGCCAACGATCCATCTGGGCCTGATTCAGTGCCTGCGTGCCGGCATACAGGCCCGAGGCGTCGCCCTGTCCCGCCGTGTTGGCGGTCGCGAACAACCGAAAAGCGGGGTGCGGCGTGATTACTCGATTCTGATCGAGCAGGGTCAAACGGCCGTGGGATTCGAGTAGGCGCTGAATGACGAACATCACATCGGGACGCCCCGCGTCGTATTCGTCGAACACCAGAGCGACCGGGCGCTCCAGGGCCCAGACCAGGATGCCAGGCACGAATTCAGTCACCTGCTGCCCATCACGCAGCACCACCATATCCCGACCAATCAGGTCAGCCCGGGTAATGTGCCCATCCAAATTCACACGGATGCACGGCCAATTGAGCCGCGCGGCGACTTGCTCGATATGCGAGGACTTGCCGCTACCATGCGGGCCGTGGACGTAGACCCGTCGGTTGTGGACGAAGCCCATCAGGATTGCCCTGACGACCTCTGGTACGAAGCGAAACGCGAGGTCCGGGTCGGGCACATGGTCCTCAGCCAAGCTGAATGCGGGCACTGGCCAAGGTACAGTCAGGCCAAAGGCCTGCTCGGTGTCGCACAGGGCATCGGGGGTCGAAATGACATTAGTCATGACTTGGGCAGGGATACCTGTCTAGCCAACGGTTGCAGGTTGCTGTCCAACGTGGCCAGCGACCAAGGGCGACGGTAACGATAAACAGCGACCTGATGGACCAGGGCGGCGCACTGTTGAAACAACTTGTTTCGGTCGCCAACAAGCTGTGCCATCTCAGGGCGATAGACCGTCCCCAAGACGGCCTGGAACGCGGCCATTCCGCTGAGCTGGGTCAGACTGGGTGGTTCATCGTCACTCCCCCGGTCCAGTACCACCAAGGCGCGCAAGCGCTGCGGATCGTGCTCAAAGCCCTGCGCCAATGGCAGGTGAAACTTGTTGATGCGGGTCATATCCGGGGTCAGTTCGCTTGAGTCGATCTCCAGGTACGTCACGGCGTCCTGCCACAACTTCAGTCGCGGTGGGCCTGGATGGAGCAGTGGTCGATCATGAACAGCGTGATCGAGAACCGCCACATCGTCGCTCAGTAGCGGCCAGCCGAAATGGAAGTGCAGGGTTGCGGCCAGCGTTGATTTTCCGGCACCCGAATCCCCGGTAAACGCCCAAACGCCAGCCGGCGTGGCTACCGAGCTGACATGCAGGGGCAAGCTGCCGCGCTGGTGAAGCAAGGCCCCAAAGGCCGAGCCAAGCAAGAACAGTCTGACATCACCAGGCGCCGATCCAGGGGCGGGATCTATCAGGATGCGTTGGCCTTGCTCAATTCGGTAGCGGGCAATGCCGTCGATATTGATTTGGCACTGATTGCCCGCAACCTGCAAGTAAGCGTGGTCGGTCGTTGCTTCCGCCAGCTTCTCAGTAAGTGTCGCCAAGCTGACCGACACCTTGGTGTCTGGCTCGACATCGAAGGCCAGAAGATCAGGCAGCTCAGGCAGCTCGATCGTCGATGCCAAGTTGAGACCATAAATGTGATACCTGTAACATCCTGTCATTAATGGCATTGACAACACTGCTCTGACGTTAGCCGAGAACGATAGCATGCGTCTTCTCGATCAACCATTCGAAGGCGGCGCGGGGGCGCCCGGGGTAGGTGCCGGCCGAGGCTGGCGTCGACTTCCTCTGGTTCAGTGACGCAGTTCCGAGGCGACGTGTTTGCGGCTATTGACGTGTTTCCTTTCGTGATCCTCGATGGCACAGATCCGCAGGCCACCCTGCTCGAAAGGTGCCCGTGGATTTGCCGTCCTTCGCTGCATCCCTGCAGAGGTGCCGTACACCACAATGCGCGGGACCTGCAGCTTACCAGCCGCCAACTATCGCCTCGATATCGGTGACCTGCGGGCAGTCGCGGTGCTGTCCGTGGTCCTCTTCCATTTCAGGCTGGGCCCGTTCGGGGGCGGTTTCGTTGGCGTCGACATCTTCTTCGTGGTCTCCGGCTGTCTGATCGCGAGTATCATCAAGCAGAATCTCGCTCAGGGAACGTTCACACTCACTTCTTTTTTCGAGCGGCGCATCCTCCCGGCGCTGGGGATTGTACTGCTGGCGACGGCCGTGGCGGGCGCCGCCATCCTCCTGCCGACAGATCTGCACGGGTTGGGCGATAGCATGATCTCCACGGCGCTGTTCGGGTCGAACGTCTACTTCTGGCGGCAGACCAGCTACCTTGATTCGGGACTCAACAACAATCCCCTCCTGCACACATGGTCGCTGGGCGTCGAAGAGCAGTACTACATGTTCTTTCCTGTGCTTCTCTTCCTCCTAACACGGTAGTACCGCTTCGCCGCATCAGCAAACGTCATCACCGGACTCATTCTCGCCCAGCGCTGGTGCCCAGCGATCCAGCGGATTGGCTGTGCGATGGAGCCAATTGCCGCTACGCTCATGATGGTCGGGCCCTTTACCGAGATGCCGGCCATCTCAACGTCCGTGGGGCGCTGTACCTGTTGCCGAAATTGCGGGCGGATCTCGCCAAGGTCACCGCTGCAAGCGGAGATACCGTCGTTCGCCCCGTCGCCACGGAGCACCGCCCGCATGAAATCAAAGGGCGGCATCCGCTGACCAGTGAGCGTTGACGAACGCCCGACGCCGAACTTGCTCAGAATCTAGACCGGGCGCGCCGTGGTCTATTCGGCAGCAGGGCCCGACCGCAGAGCTTGATCGCATCGTTTGGTTGCGTCCTCTTGTGACGAATGGCACACTTTGTCCAATAAAAGGTCGAGTGCACATCAGTTGAGGGAACTTTGACCGAGATTACGACGCTCGCGGTGACCGCACTGGTAGCTTTTGTGATGCTGTTATCGCTGATTCGATCTGCCGGTCATTTCGACCTGGTGGATCATCCACGGGGCCGCAAGGATCATGTGGCGCCGGTTCCGGTGGTGGGCGGCATCGCGATGCTTGCCGCCATCGCGGCTGGACTGGTCCTCGTCGGCCCGATGTCTGCTGGGGTTCTCGGGCTGCTCGTTTGCGGCGGACTGATGGTGGTGGTTGGGGTGCTCGACGATCGGTTTGACCTCAACTGGCGCGGCCGAATCCTGGGGCAAGTGTTCGCGGCAGCGATGCTGGCGCTGTTTGCCGGCGTGAAGTTGCAGCATCTTGGACGCCTGGATGAATCGACTTACCTGGCTCTCGGCTGGACTGCGGTACCGTTTACAGTGTTCGCGATAGTGGGTCTGATCAACGCAGTCAACATGATCGACGGCGTCGATGGTCTGGCCGGCTCGCTGGTGCTGGTCAGCCTGATGCTGATGGCGGTGATCTATCCCGGCGGTTCGCCCGAATTTCCCATGGTGCTGGCAGTTTCTGCCGTTGCCGTTGCGGTCTTTCTCGCGTTCAACGCACGACTGCCCGGTCGCGCGCGCGCACTGACTTTCATGGGCAACAGTGGCAGTGCTTTCCTCGGCTTGCTGCTGGCCTGGGCGGCGATTCGGTTGACCCACGAATCGGTTCCAGCCGTGACCCCGGCGCTGGCCCCGTGGCTGGTGGCCCTGCCAATCATGGACTGCCTGGTGTTGATCGTCAGGCGCCTGAGCGAGGGGCGTTCACCATTCGATGCCGATCGCTGTCATTTCCATCATCTCCTGCTTGACCGCAGTTGGCGCGTTTCCAGCGTGGTCATCGTCGCAACGCTGATTCACTTGGGCTTGGGGCTGGCAGGACTTGCGCTGTACGCCCTTGGAATGCCCGATCTGGGACTGATTGCTGCGTTCATAGTGATGACCGTTGTGCACTATTTCGCCACCGGCTGGCTCCGCGCCGAGCGTGGTGCCGCGCAGATGCTGTCGGTGGCGTCTGTGATTCCGCGAGAGTAAGGACGTCGCGCATTACGGTTCGACGCCAAACCGAGTCGCCGCTTAAGCCGGGTACGCGCGTTTTTGGGCTTCGATTGTGCCCGAGGTGCGTTACCCGCGAAGCCCGGCGCGGTCTTGCGGCAAGCCCGCAGCGGCCGTCGCGAATGGACGTGTCGCAACGACAAAATCCTTCGCCGCTGGGTAACGTACTTCAAGCTGATCGCGAAGCTGGTGCTGAAATACCTCGACTGCTGGATTCGCCGGAAACTGCGCTGCGTGGTGTGGCGGCAATGGAAACGCCCGTACAAGCGGGCAGAAAACCTGATGTGCGTCGGGCTGCCGGAAGAGAGATGCTTCCGGCTAGCCTTCAGCCAGCGAGGGCATTGGTCGAAAAGTGGCGCGCGCCACATGAGCGCGGCTCATCGGAAGTCCTACCCCGATCGCCTCGGCTTGGTGTCACTGCTCGCGACCACGCGCCGCCTCCAACGTCTTGCATGAACCATCGTATGCGAAACCGCGTCTACGATCATGTCGGAGGACGGTGTGGGTGACCCCGCCTCGTACCCGGCCCGAGTCGCGCATTCTCGACAGCGCGCGCGTCCATCGTCGGCTAGGATTCGTCGCTCGTTTCCGATGCAGCGCACGCCGCATGATCCGCGTTCTTCCCGACCACCTGATCAACCAGATCGCTGCCGGCGAGGTCATCGAGCGCCCGGCGTCGGTGGTCAAGGAACTGGTCGAGAACGCGCTGGATGCGGGCGCGCAGATCATCGAGATCGATATCGAGGCCGGTGGGGCGAAGTTGATCCGGATCAGCGATGACGGGGCTGGCATTGCGCTGTCCGAGTTGCCGGTTGCCTTGCAGCGCCATGTGACCAGCAAGATTGCGTCGATGGATGATCTGGAAATCGTGTGTTCGCTGGGCTTTCGCGGCGAGGCGCTGCCGAGCATTGCGTCGGTGTCGCGACTGACCCTTTCCTCGCGGTCGATCGACAAGGAAGGGCACTGAAGTTCCCACACGAGGTCGAGCGGAATTGAAAACTCCAGGTCCAGGATCTGCGGATTCTCTCAAGGGCATCTGCTCGTGAGTGAGCAATCTGATGGGAAGCTGAAACTCCGACGGAGCATTTTTCTGAAATCTGTTATCACAGCGCGTCGTAGCGGCTTGGCGTGTGCCAAACCAACGATGCGTAACCGAGGCACGCCGATATGACGCAGCAGGCGTCAACATCGTCCTCAACCGCGCCAAGGCAACGCTATCTCGGTGAGCCGGACGCTATGGCTGGCCGCTTGGTCTCCTTGCTCAAGACCCTCGCCGAGGATCGCCTGCTGCCTCTTGCCGCATTACTGGCACGCCGCGGCTTGGTGCCTTCCTGGGCTGTTGCTCCTGCTCAGGCAATGTCCCGAACGTACGTAGCCGCCGAAGAGCAGAAAGTGCGGAAAGAGCAGCATGTTCTCTCAGCACTCGGCACAGCGGGTGGCCGTACGCTTGTATTAAAGGGCGCGTTGCTTGCCCGCACAGTATATGCAGGGCTGGGGCACCGAATTCGAACAGATCTCGACGTGCTGATCGCTCAGGACTCTGTTCCCGCGGCTGCTGCGGTACTTCGCGGCATCGGTCTTCAACTGGCACAGGCAGTGCCGGGTAATGTTTCTCTGGCCGAACAGGCTTGGGTGGACAGGCGCTCTGGCTCAACATGGTCGGTCGACCTGCACTGGCAACTTCTGATGCACCCAGCGTTCGCGAGTACTTTTTCTTTCCAAGAGCTGTGGGATGAGTCAATTCCTCTGCCTGACTTGCCAAATGAGGTGCGCGGCCTGTCGCCGAAACACGCGTTTCTGCACGCTTGTCTGCACTATTATTCCGGCGGCCAGCACCGCGGCGGGCGCGCGCCATTGGTCTGGGTGTTGGATATGGACTTGATCTGGCGCGAGCTAGATGAAAATGATCGTAACGCCGTCATTTCCCTTGCTATTGACCGTGGATTCGCCTCTTTTGTGGCCGCCGCGCTGCGGTTAGCAGAGGGGAAGTTCCAGACGCCCGTAGATCCTGCGACGGTTGATCGCCTTGAAACGGCTGGCATAAAAGAGTGGCGTGCTTGGCTTTTACGTCCATTTCAGTCTAAATTGCACGATGCCCTGTTCGAAATTCGAAGCGAGCCCAACGTGGCCGCAAAAGTTCGCCGCCTTGCCGCAATGCTGTTTCCGGCAGCAGGCTACATGAAGTCGAAGTACCCGGATGGTTCGGTCTTCGGGCTGCCGGGGCTGTATTTGCGACGGATCGTGAATGGACTCCGGCGCTATCTTCCTCAAACCAAGAGTGGTTGAGCGACGAACTAACCAAGAGCCGCAAGTGGCGGCGTTGCCGTGTCCAGACGCGTCACGTTGGCAGGCTCGCTCCGGTTTCCTTGGCTTGACGCCGTCAAAGACAAAATTGCCCCCGCGTGCATGGCTTCCGCGCGGTGCCTGCGGCGCCAGAGTTGGCACGTTTACAGAGGTGCTGGCGATTTCTGCGGTCGCCATCTCGGTCTTCCTGGCTTTCAACGCGCGACTGCCGGGCCGCGCACGCGCACTGACCTTCATGGGCAATAGCGGCAGTGCTTTCCTCGGTTTGTTGCTGGCGTGGGCGGCGATTCGGCTAACCCACGATTCGGTTCCTGCCGTGACGCCGGCACTCGCCCCGTGGCTGGTTGCCCTTCCGATCATGGATTGTCTGACGCTGATCTTCCGCCGCATTAGGGAGGGTCGCTCGCCATTCGCTGCCGATCGTTGCCATTTCCATCATCTGCTGCTGGATCGACATTGGCGTGTACCCAGTGTGGTGATCGTGGCGGCCCTTGTTCATCTGGGCCTAGGGCTGTTGGGACTTGGCCTGCACTCCCTTGGCGTCCCTGATCTGGGTCTGATCGCTGCCTTTGTTGCGGTGACCGTGGTGCATTATTTTGTCAGCAACTGGCTTACGGTCGAGCGTGATCCCGCGCAGGTGCTGTCAGTGGCTTCGGTGATCTCGCGAGATTAGTGCGAGGCGGTAGTTGCCTGCTCGAATTTTCGTCGAGAGGAGCTTGCTGCGGTTGGCATTTGCAAGGCGAGCAAGCTCGTCTTCCACAGACCACCCGGCACGTCATCGATTTTGCTGGTCATGTTGGCCGAAGGCCAAAGTGGCATCGTTAAATGTCCATCACAAGGTTTAATCCACCGGCTTTAGCCGGTCAGCTTTAGCTG
>ERZ761602.4140-NODE-4140-length-19163-cov-8.448085_pt1 | contig 19163 bp, 19 predicted proteins | sample MGYA00512165_ERZ761602 | MGnify/ENA primary metagenome ERZ761602 (study PRJEB28899, sample SAMN02445085) | bioreactor sludge metagenome | biome: EBPR sludge; isolation source: Thorneside wastewater treatment plant | place: Australia: Brisbane, Thorneside... | reverse complement strand
GGTGGTCAGCCGCGCGCCCTTGGTGCCGATGGGGTCCTTGATGACCTGCACCACCAGTTCCTGGCCCTCGCGCGCCAGATCGGTGATGGCGAGCGCCGCGCGGTCGCCGCCCCCCGCGTCGCCGGCCGCCGTGGATTCAGGGCGGATGTCGGAGACATGCAGAAACGCGGCGCGATCCAGGCCAATGTCCACGAACGCCGCCTCCATGCCGGGCAATACCCGGGCGACCCGACCCTTGTAGATATTGCCGACCAGACCGCGCTTGCCGGCCCGCTCGATCAGAATTTCCTGGAGAACGCCGTTCTCGACCACGGCAACCCGAGTTTCGCGGGGCGTGACGTTGATCAGGATTTCGTCGCCCGTGCCGCCTTCGGCGCGTGTCACCATGATTTCAATCCGTCGGAAGGGGAAAGGATGCTAAAGGTCGATACCGAACGCCCGCAGCAGTTCGGCGGTTTCGAACAGCGGCAACCCCATCACGCCGGAGTAGCTGCCGCGCAATTCGACCACGAACGCCGCCGCCCGGCCCTGAATCGCGTAACCGCCGGCCTTGTCCAGCGGCTCGCCGCTGTCCCAATAGGCCACGCATTCGGCCGGGGTCAAGGCGCGGAAGCGAACCCGGCTTTCCTGAACCCTGACCGCGTCCCGCGTCGGGACGGCCACAGCCACCGCGCTCAGCACCCGATGCTCGCGGCCGGACAGGCGGGTCAACATCGCCAGCCCCTCGGCCCGGTCGCGGGGCTTGCCGAGAATCTCGCCGTCCACCACCACCGCCGTGTCCGCCCCCAGCACCGGGGCGGGGCGCCGGCGGCCCAGGGCCGCGCAACCGGTCCGCGCCTTGGCCAGCGCCAGCCGCGCCACGTAGCCGCCCGGCGTCTCGCCCAACCGGGGGGTTTCATCCACGTCCAGCCGCAATCGACGGTAGGACACGCCGATCTGGCGCAGGAGTTCGCGGCGACGCGGCGACGCGGAGGCGAGGTAAATCGAGGGAGCCAGCATGTCAGGCGCGGTGATACGGGTGGTTATGCAACACGCTCCAGGCCCGATAGATTTGCTCGGCGACCACCACGCGCACCAGCGGATGCGGCAGGGTCAACCGCGACAACGACCAAAGCGTGTCGGCGCGGGCGCGGCAATCGGCGTCCAGGCCATCCGGCCCGCCCACCAACAGGCTGACGTCGCGCCCTTCCCCCAACCAGCCCGACAACCGCCCGGCCAGTTCCATCGTGCTCCATTCCTGGCCCCGCTCATCGAGGGCAATCAGCCGCGAACCGGCCGGGACCGCCGCCAGCAGCCGTTCGCCCTCGGCGCGGACGAGGCGCGCCACGTCGGCATGGGAGCCGCGTTTGCCAGCGGAAAGCTCCACCAGGTTCAAAGCGCATTCCCGCGGCAGTCGTCCAGCGTACTCCGCGTAGCCCTTTTCGACCCATTCCGGCATCCGGACTCCGACGGCGAGCAGATGAATCTTCATCGTTCCCGCCCGTTGCCTTCAGCCGCCTGCTCCGCGATGCGCTCCGGCGCGATAGTCGACCGACCAAAGCTTTTCCAGGTTATAGAAATCCCGGGTCTGGGGCAGCATGACATGCACCACGATATCGCCCAGGTCCACCAGCACCCATTCGGCTTCCCGCTCTCCCTCGACCCCCAGCGGACGGACACCGGCCAGCCTGCATCTTTCGAGCACCTTGTCGGCCAGCGCCTTGACCTGACGGGTGGATGCACCGCTGGCCACCACCATCAAGTCGGTGAAGCTGGCGATGCCGCGCACGTCCAGGACCGTGAGGTTCTGGGCTTTCAGTTCTTCCAAAGCGTCGACGACGATGTTCCGCAGGGCTTCAAGTTGCATGGGTTCGGATCTGCCTCCTCAGGCGGAAATGGATGTTTCAACGGATGGCGGCCGGTACAGCGCCCAGTCGTGAATGGCGGTCAGCACCGCTTCCGGCAACAGGTAGCGGGGCGACTGGCCGCGCGCCAGCAGGGCACGGATTCGGGTGGCGGAAATATCGAGCTGGGTCACCGGCTGGAACAGGATGCCGCCGGCCGGGTCGTGGCGCAGCGCGAGCGGGTCGTGGATCGCGCGCGGGGCGACGAACTCCGCCAGCACCGGCGGCAAGGGTTGCGCCGCGCCGGGCCGCCGCATCACCACGAGATGCGCCCACCGGGTCAAGTCTTGCCAGCGCCGCCAGGTCGGTAAATCCCGGAAGGCGTCGGCGCCGAGAAGCAGGCATAGTGGCGTCTCGCCCAGCTCCTCGCGCAACGAAACCAGGGTATCCACCATGTAGGACGGCCCCTCGCGGCGCAATTCCCGGTCGTCGGCCACGAAGCCGGGTTGATCGACCATGGCCAGCCGCACCAGTGACAACCGCTGCTCGGCGGTCACCGCCGGCGCCGCGCGGTGCGCCGGAATCCGGCAGGGCACGAAACGAACCTCGGCCAGTTCCAGCGCCTCCAGCACTTCCAGCGCCGGCCGCAGATGGCCGTGATGAATCGGATCGAAGGTGCCGCCCAGAATGCCGATGGGATGGATCGCCATGGATCGTCAGGTTTTCCCGCTGGATCGAATGACGGTTCTATTGGCGGATATGACCGTCGCCCAGCACCACGAATTTCCGAGTGGTCAAGCCCTCCACCCCGACCGGGCCGCGGGCGTGCAGTTTGTCGGTGCTGATGCCGATCTCCGCGCCCAGCCCGTATTCGCCGCCGTCGGCGAAGCGAGTGGAGGCATTCACCATCACCGAACTGGAATCCACCTCGCGCAGGAACCGCCGCGCCCGGCCGTAATCCTCGGTCACGATGGCGTCGGTGTGGGCGGAACCATAGACGGCGATGTGGTTCATGGCCTCGTCCATGTCCTTTACCACGCGAACGGCCAGGATCGGCGCCAGATATTCGGCGGTCCAATCCTCCTCGGTGGCGACCTTGACGCCGGGCAGGATATCGCGGGTCCGGGCGCAGCCGCGCAGCTCCACGCCGGCCTCCCGGTACATCCGGCCCAGCACCGGCAGCACCCGGTCGGCGATGCCCTCCGCCACCAGCAGGGTTTCCATGGTGTTGCACGTGCCATAGCGCTGGGTCTTGGCGTTGTAAGCCACCGTCACCGCCTTGTCCGGATCGGCGCGGTCGTCGATGTAGACATGGCAAACCCCGTCCAGGTGCTTGATCACCGGCACCCGCGCCTCGCGGCTGATCCGCTCGATCAGGCCCTTGCCGCCGCGCGGCACGATCACGTCCACGTATTCGGCCATGCGAATCAGGGCGCCGACGGCGGCGCGGTCGGCGGTGTCGATCACTTGCACCGCGTCGGCGGGCAAACCGGCGGCGGCCAGCCCCTGCTGGATGCAGGCGGCGATGGCCCGGTTGGAATGGAGCGCCTCGGAACCGCCGCGCAGGATCGCGGCGTTACCGGCTTTCAGACACAGCGCGGCGGCGTCGGCGGTCACGTTCGGCCGCGATTCGTAGATGATGCCGATCACTCCCAGTGGCACGCGCATCTGTCCCACCTGGATTCCCGACGGGCGGTATTTGAGGCCGGTGATTTCGCCCACGGGATCGGGCTGGGCGGCGACTTCCCGCAACCCCTGGGCCATGGCCCGCACCCCCTTGGCTGTCAGTTCCAGCCGGTCGAGCAGGGCCGCATCCAGACCGGACGCGCGGCCCGCGTCCATATCCAGGCGATTTTCGGCGCGCAGGGTCTCCTCGGCGGCTTCCAGCGCGGCGGCGATGGCCAACAGGGCGGCATCCTTGATCCGGGTTTCGGCGCGACCGACGATGCGGGACGCGGCGCGGGCCCGCTGGCCGACTTCGGTCATGTACTGGTCGATGGCGTTGGCGGTATCCACATTCATGTTCATCGCTAATGCACCTTTAGCCGACGCCTTGCGCGCCAGGCCTGGATAGTGAAATCTCGTCGGACAGCAACTCCAATCCCGCCAACCGCAGACCATTCTCCAACAGGGCGTCCCATGGCGATCCAACAGCGGCGCCCTTGATCAAACAGTCGGTTTGGGCGCAGGCGCGCAACAGATTTCGACACTCATCCCCATTCAGTCGTTGCAGGGCCTGACGCAGCAGCGGCTTGCGCTTTTCCCAGACTTTCTGGCCGGCCAGCGCCGCTTCCAGCGCTTGGCCACGGTCCCGGGCGAACGCCAGCGCCACCAACCGGCGAATTTCCTGATGCAACGCCCAGTTGATCAGCACCGGTTCGACGCCCTCGTCGCGCAGACCCTCCAGAATCCGCGCCACGCGCTCGGGCTTACCCAACAGGGCGGCGTCCACGAAATCATAGATGCTGTAGCGGGCGCTGTCGCCCACCGCCGCCAGCACCGTCTCGACGGTCAAGGCCGAACCGTCGACCAGCAGCGCCAGCTTTTCGATCTCCTGGGCGGCGGCCAGCAGATTGCCCTCGACCCGCTCGCCGAGCAGGGCCACCGCGTCCGGCGTGGGATTCAGGCCCCGACCGCGCAACCGGCGTTCGATCCAGCCAGGCAGTTGACTGGGTTCCACCGGCGCGGCCTGGACGATCACGCCCGCGCCGTCCAGCGCGGCGAACCAATGGCTTTTCTGGGTTTGCCAGTCCAGTTTGCCAGTGGTGACCAGCAACACCGCATCGTCGGCCGGTCGCGCCGCGTACTCGGTCAGCGCCTTCGCGCCAGCATCGCCCGGCTTGGCGTTGCCCAACCGCAATTCCAATAGCCGCCGACCGGCGAACAGCGACCGGCTGGCCGCCCGTTGCCGCAGCATCGCCCAGTCGAAGCCAGTTTCCACCGTCAGGCACTCCCGCTCGTCGCAACCCCGCTCACGGGCGGCGGCGCGCAGGGCGTCGGCGGTTTCCCGCATTTGCAACGGCTCCTCACCGAACACCAGATACAGCGGCGCCAAGGTCTTGCGCAGATGCGCGGCCAACTGGTCGGGACGAATCCTCACGACCTGATGGCCTGCAAGCGGCGGATGATCTGCCAGGCCAGATCGTCGACCATGCTGTCCACCAGCGATTCCTGAGCGGCCTCGAACCCAAGGACCCGGTTCTCGTCGAACAACAACGCCCGGTTGGCGCCGAGGCCTTCCGCCGCGACCAGGGTCTTGCCATTGGCCAGCGTGACCTGATAGGAGACATCGTAGGCCAGGACGTATTGACGCTTGATGTCGAAGCGGTCGGCGGCCACCGCGCGCCGGCCGCTGGCCTCGCTCAGAATGGTGATGGTCGCGGTCGCCTGGGTTGGGTCGCGCGTGACGGTCACCCCATTGCCGGTCAACAGCAGCGGCAATCTTCGACTCAGGGCGCCGGGCGGCGCACCGATGGGCTGCTGGCTTTGCACGTAAACCACCGCCAGTTCCGGCGGCAATCGCGCCTGGCCGCGCAACTGGAAACCACAGCCGGCCAGGAACAGGGCGATCAACCCCCATCCGATCAAACCGATCCAGCGCATGAGCGGCGCCTCAGCACACCACGTTCACCAGCTTGCCGGGCACGATCACGAGTTTGCGGATCGGCTTGCCCTCGACGAAGCGCTGGACGTTGGGTTCGGTCAGGGCGGCCTGTTCGATGACGGTCCGCTCGGCATCCACCGGCACGTCGATCTGGCCGCGCAGCTTGCCGTTGACCTGCACCACCAATGTCACCAGCGACCGGGCCAGCGCCGCCGCGTCGGGCGCCGGCCAGGCGGCGTTCAACACGTCCTCGCCGTGACCCAGTTCCCGCCATAGGGAGTGGGTGATATGCGGGGCAATCGGCGACAGCAACCGCAGCAGGATGCTCATCCCCTCGCGGCGCACGGCGGCGGCCTGGGTCTCCGCGTCGGTCTCGACCCGCGCCAGCGCGTTCATGATCTTCATGCCGCCGGACACCACGGTGTTGAACTGGTGGCGACCAAAATCGAACAGCGCCTGCCGCAATGCCTCGTGTACCTCGCGGCGGATGGCGCGCAATGGCTCGGTCAGCGCGGCCGCGTCCACCTCGCCAGCGGCGCGGATCGCGTCTTGATGCTCGGCGGCGTAGGCCCACAGCCGGCGCAGGAACCGGTAGGCGCCGGCCACGCCGGAATCCGACCACTCCAGCGCCTGCTCGGGCGGCGCGGCGAACATCATGAACAGCCGGGCGGTATCGGCGCCGTACTGCTCGATCAGTGTCTGGGGATCCACGCCGTTGTTCTTGGACTTGGCCATCTTCTCGATGGCGCCGATCATCACCGGCTGACCGTCGCTCCGCAACGTCGCGGCGACCGGCCGGCCCTTGTCGTCGGTTTGCACCGTCACGTCGGCGGGGTTGATCCACTGCTTGCGACCGTCCGCGCCCTCCCGGTGGAAGGTGGGCGCCACCACCATGCCCTGGGTCAGCAGATTGGCGAACGGCTCCTTGGCCGTGGTCAGACCCAGATCGCGCATGACCTTGGTCCAGAACCGGGAATAGAGCAGGTGCAGGATGGCGTGCTCGATCCCGCCGACGTACTGATCCACGGGCATCCAATAGTTGGCCCGCGCGTCCACCATCGCATTCGCGTCCGGCGCGCAATAGCGGAAGAAGTACCAGGACGAATCGACGAAGGTGTCCATGGTGTCAGTTTCGCGCCGGGCCGGTTTCCCGCATTGCGGACAGGCGCAATGAAGAAACTCCGGGTATTTGTTCAGCGGATTGCCGGAACCGTCCGGCACCAGGTGAGTTGGGAGCACAACCGGCAACTGGTCGTCCGGCACCGGCACCGCACCGCACGATTCACAATGAATGATCGGAATCGGCGTGCCCCAGTAGCGCTGGCGGGAAATGCCCCAGTCGCGCAGCCGCCAGGTCACCTTTTTCTCGCCCAAGCCCTGGACGCTCAGATCGGCGGCGATGGCATCCACCGCCTGCTCGAAATCCAGGCCATCGTACTGGCCGGAGTTGATGCAGATCCCGTAATCGGCGTAGGCGTCTCGCCACGGCGCGGGGGTTTCATCGCCGGCGCTGGTGCGGATCACCGGCTTGATCGGGAGACCGAAGCGGTGGGCGAATTCGAAATCGCGCTCGTCGTGGGCCGGCACCGCCATCACCGCGCCCTCGCCGTAACCCATCAGTACATAGTTCGCCACCCACAGCGGGAGTGGTTCGCCGGTCAGCGGGTGAGTGACGGTCAGGCCGGTGGGCATCCCCTTCTTTTCCTGGGTCGCCAGTTCGGCCTCGGTCACACCGCCGTGCCGGCATTCCTCGATAAAGGCGGCCAGCGCGGGATTGTTCCTGGCGGCGTGCAACGCCAGCGGATGCTCGGCGGCCACGGCGACGTAGGTCGCGCCCAGCAAGGTGTCGGCGCGGGTGGTGAAGACCCAGAGCGTGCCGGATTCGCCCTCGCCCTCCTCCCCTTTGCCGAGCCGATAGGGAAAACCGATCCGCACCCCATGGCTCTTGCCGACCCAGTTCTTCTGCATCAGCTTCACCTGCTCCGGCCAGCCGGGCAGGCGGTCGAGTTCCGCCAGCAGTTCCTCGGCGTAGCGGGTGATCGCCATGTAGTACATGGGAATTTCGCGCTTCTCGACCAGCGCGCCGGTGCGCCAGCCGCGCCCGTCGATCACCTGCTCGTTGGCCAGCACGGTCTGGTCCACCGGATCCCAGTTCACCACGCCGGTCTTGAGGTAAACGACGCCCTGCTCCAGCATCCGCAGGAACAGCCACTGGTTCCAGCGGTAATACTCCGGGGCGCAGGTCGCCACTTCGCGCTCCCAGTCCACCGCGAACCCCAGCGACCGCAGTTGCCGCTTCATGTAGGCGATGTTGTCGAGGGTCCACTGGGCCGGGGCGACCCCGCCCGCCATCGCGGCGTTTTCCGCCGGCAGACCGAAGGCGTCCCAACCCATCGGCTGCAACACGTTCTTGCCCAACATGCGCTGATAGCGGGCGATCACGTCGCCAATGGTGTAGTTGCGCACATGACCCATGTGCAACCGCCCACTGGGATAGGGGAACATCGACAGGCAGTAGTATTTCTCGCGGCCCGGCTCCTCGCGCGCGGCAAAGGCGCGCTGCTCGTCCCAATGGCGCTGTGCTTCCGCTTCAATGACTTGCGGATTGTAAGACTCGGCGATCACGGCGATTCCCTGGCATTGGCTGGCTTTAAAACGAAGTGCGGTAAGATAGCACAACTTTAAATTCCGCTAGCGGGAACCCAACCGTCAAGAGGCGACTCTTCCGTGAACGACTCACATCCACACCCACCCGCCCTCAGCTACCGCGACGCCGGGGTGGACATCGACGCCGGCAACCGGCTGGTGGACCGCATCAAACCGCACGCCCGGCGCACCCTGCGACCCGGCGTGCTGGGCGGATTGGGCGGCTTCGGCGCCCTGTTCGAACTGCCGCTGGACCGCTACCGCCAGCCGGTGCTGGTGTCCGGCACCGATGGCGTCGGCACCAAGCTCAAGCTGGCGCTGGAGTTGAACCGGCACGACACCATCGGCATCGACCTGGTGGCGATGTGCGTCAACGACGTGCTGGTGGTCGGCGCGGAACCGCTGTTCTTCCTGGACTATTACGCGACCGGCAAGCTGGATGTGGACGTGGCGGCGGCCGTGATCAAGGGCATCGCCGACGGCTGCGCGCAGGCCGGCGCGGCACTGGTGGGCGGCGAAACCGCCGAAATGCCGGGAATGTACGGCGACGGCGATTACGACCTGGCCGGGTTCTGCGTCGGCGTGGTCGAGAAGGCGCGGATCATCGACGGTTCCAACGTCCAGCCCGGCGACGCGCTGCTGGGCCTGGCCTCTTCCGGGCCGCACTCCAACGGTTACTCGCTGATTCGCAAGATTCTCGCGGTCAGCGGCGCGACGCTGGACCAGCCCTTCGCCGATTCGACCCTGGGCGCGGCCTTGCTGGCCCCGACCCGCATCTACGTCAAACCGATCCTGCACCTGCTGGAACAAGTCGAGATTCGCGCCATCGCCCATATCACCGGCGGCGGTCTGACCGAAAACATCCCGCGCGTACTGCCAGCGAAGACGAAAGCGGTCATCGACCCGCAAGGCTGGCAACGACCGGCCATTTTCCAATGGCTCCAGCAACGGGGCGGCGTGGCCGAGGCGGAAATGCGGCGCACCTTCAATTGCGGGGTCGGGCTGGTGGTCTGCGTCGCGGCGCAAGACGCGGAGCGAGCGCAAGCGATCTTGCAAGAGGTGGGCGAAACCGTCTGGCGGCTGGGTCGGATCGCCGCTGGCGAAGGCAACCCATTCGTGGAGTTTCAGCCGTGAGCGGGGCGCGGAACATCCGGCTGGTGGTGTTGATTTCCGGGCGCGGCAGCAATTTGCAGGCGATTCTCGATCAGGCGGCGAGCGGGGAATTGCCGGTCGAGGTGGCGGCGGTGATCAGCAACCGACCCGGCGTCGCCGGTCTGGAGCGGGCGCGGCAAGCGGGCGTCCCGGCGCTGGAGCTGGATCATAAAAACTTCCCCGATCGGCCGACGTTCGAAGCGGCGCTGATCGAACTCATCGACCGCCATCGACCCGATTTGGTGGCGCTGGCGGGCTTCATGCGGTTGCTGACCGCCAGCTTCACCGAGCATTACCAGGGACGGTTGCTCAACATTCACCCCTCGCTGCTGCCCAAGTTTCGCGGCCTGCACACCCACGAACGGGCGCTGGCCGCCGGGGAAACCGAGCATGGGGCCAGCATCCACTTCGTCACCGCCGAACTGGACGGCGGGCCGGTCATCGTCCAGGCGCGGGTGCCGGTATTGTCAGGCGACGACCCCGACACCCTGGCGGCGCGGGTGTTGGAGCAGGAGCACCGGCTGTATCCGCTGGCGATTCGCTGGTTCGCGGAGGGCCGGTTGCGGCTGGATGGAGAACAGGTGCTGTTCGACGAGCAGTCGCTCGCGCAACCGTTATGGATGACGACCGACCGCTGAGCGGCCTACCGCTCCCATCTCAGGCGTCGTTATTACCCAACACCACCCGCCGGCGCTGCCTGGCGAATTCCAGCAGCCGACGAATCGGCAACGCCGCCCGCTCGCGCACCGCTTCGTCGATCATGATCTCGTTGTCGCCGGTTTCCAGCACTCGCGCCAGATTGCGCAAGCCATTCATCGCCATCCACGGACAGTGGGCGCAACTGACGCAGGTCGCGCCCTTGCCGGCGATGGGCGCTTCCAGCAGGATTTTGTCCGGCGCCGCCTGCCTCATCTTGTGGAACAGACCGTTGTCGGTGGCGACGATGAACTTCTTCGCCGCCAGCTTGCGCACCGCCTCGACCAGCGCCGTGGTCGAACCCACCACGTCGGCCTGGGCGATCACGTCCAGCGGCGATTCCGGGTGGACCAGCACCTTGGCGTCGGGATGCTCGGCGCGCAGTTGGCGCAGTCCGTCGGCCTTGAACGCCTCGTGCACCACGCAGGCGGCGCTCCACAGCAGCATGTCCACCCCGGTTTCGCGCTGGACATACGCGCCCAGATGTCGATCCGGCGCCCAGATCAATTTTTCGCCGCGCTCCGCCAGATGGCGCACCAACTCCAGGGCGATGCCGGACGTCACCACCCAGTCTGAGCGAGCCTTCACCGCCGCGCTGGTGTTGGCGTAGACCACCACCGTCCGGTCGGGATGCTGGTCGCAAAAGGCGGTGAATTCATCGACGGGACAACCCAAGTCCAGCGAGCATTCGGCGTGCAAATCGGGCATCAGCACCCGCTTTTCCGGGTTGAGAATCTTGGCGGTCTCGCCCATGAACCGCACGCCGGCCACCACCAGGGTGCTGGATTTACACTCCGTCCCGAAGCGGGCCATGTCGAGCGAATCGGATACATAGCCACCCGTCGCCTCGGCCAGTTCCTGCAATTCGGGCGAGGTGTAGTAATGCGCGACCAGGGTGGCGTCCCGCTCGACCAGCAACCGCTGGATGCGCGCGGTCAGCGCCGCCCGCTCGGTGGCGTCCAGCGACTCGACCACGGTGGGCGGCACCTGCGTCGGCGCCAGGCGGCGATCCCGGATGATGTTCTCGGCAATGACAGCGCTCATTTTATGGTGTGCTCCAGAGGCGGCGGCGAGGTCCGATGAACCAGCGTGTCTTTGAATTTCCATCTTAGTTTCATTTTGAAACTATTACAAGGCGATGACGGGATTTTGGCGGGCCATCGCGCCAAACCGGCGCTGGCGGCGAGCACGCAACGCAATCCGACGCGAACGCGGTCAAGCGCGCGTTGACTTGGCTGATGGGCGTCCAGTAAACCGACGGGCGCTGGGAACTGCCCAACGACGGCGATCTGCCGACCACGGCGTTGGCCAGCCGCGCCCTCTGGCTCCATCGCCAAGCGTTCCCGGTCGAGACCGCGCTGGACCGGGCCGAGGCTTTCCTGCAAGGCCGGCGAGTGGGGGGCACTTGGAACGCGACCTGGGAGACCGCGCAGATCCTGATTGCGCTCTTGCCGCGCCACGATGACGTAGCACCCTTCGCCGACCCCTTGACCGCGCTACGCGGCGCCCAACTCGCTATACTTCAAACGGGCACGAGTTGCGTTTTTTCGAAGAGTTGGAACCGCAGGGTTAGCAAGGAATCCAGCGCGGCTTTGCGGGTGGTGTGGGTCTGGCGTAAGCAGTCGGTGATCGCGGTTTTGAAGGCGGGAAAGTCGGCGTAGTAGTGGGAATAAAGCACTGTTGCTTGACGAACTTCCAGAGTCGTTCGATCCGGTTGAGATTGGGGGAGTAGGCGGGCAGGAAACACAGTTCGATCTGCAACTGGGCGGCGGTAGCTGGCGGCCCGCTGGCGCGCGGACGAAGAGGCGAGTCAGCGACCAGAGGAAGCCCAGAAAGGGCGCCAGCACAAAATGGGCGGCATCGACGAAAATTACGATTACTACTCATTATGGACAACATCGTGGGCCATAAGAGTGCATCGTTGGTGTGCTGGCCGATGGCGCACGGGATTATGCCGCTGTATACCCCCCGTGAGTGGCGGCTGGTTGAATATGGCTGAATCGATCCAGCGGATCCTGGTGGGCGCGCCCTGGCGGGGCGGAGCCCGACCCGACCTGAACAACTCATCCACTGGCTGGAAGCGGTCGCGCGCGGTTGGAATGTCGCACCAACACCCTTCGTCTGGGATGGAAAACGGGCGCTCCGTCGCCAACAGACACGCGAACGACGCTATCATCCAGGCCGTTCCGGAGCCGTGACTCACCTACCGATTCCACATTGAAGGATAGAGAGTAATGGCGCCAAGCAAAGCAAGTGGCCCACTAGACGACCAGGGCTAACCCTCGATCCGCCGGAACACCAGCGTGGCGTTGGTGCCGCCGAAGCCAAAGCTGTTCGACATCACCACCTTCAAGTCGGCGTTGTCCAGCCGCTCGCGCATGATGGGGAAACCCTCCGCCGCCGGGTCGAGGGTTTCGATGTTGGCCGAGGCGGCGATAAAACGATTATCCATCATCAGCAGCGAATAGATCGCCTCATGCACGCCCGCCGCGCCCAGCGCGTGGCCAGTTAGCGACTTGGTGGAACTGATCGGCGGAATCCGTTCGCCGAACACCTCGCGGATCGCCTCCAACTCCCGGATGTCGCCGGCCGGGGTGCTGGTGCCGTGGGTGTTGATGTAATCCACCGGCTCGTTCACCCCTTCCAGCGCCTGTTTCATGCAGCGCAGCGCGCCCTCGCCGGAGGGTTGCACCATGTCGAAACCGTCCGAAGTCGCGCCATAGCCGACCAGTTCGGCGTAAATCCGCGCCCCGCGCCGGCGGGCGTGTTCCAATTCCTCCAGCACGACGATCCCACCGCCGCCGGAGATCACGAACCCGTCGCGGTTGGCGTCATACGGGCGCGAGGCGGTTTGTGGGGTGGCGTTGTACTTGGTGGACAACGCGCCCATGGCGTCGAACAGATGAGTCAGGCTCCAATGCACTTCCTCGCCGCCACCGGCGAACACGAGGTCCTGCTTGCCCCACTGGATCAGCTCGGCACCGTGGCCGATGCAGTGCGCGCCGGTGGCGCAGGCGGAGCCGATGCTGTAATTGACGCCCTTGATCTTGAACGGCGTCGCCAGACAGGCGGTCGTGGTGCTGCTCATGGTGCGCGGCACCATGTACGGCCCGACCCGTTTCAGGCCCTTGTTGCGCAACAGATCGGCAGCCTCGACCATGTTCTGCGGACTGCCGCCGCCGGTGCCGGTCACCAACCCGGTGCGCGGGTTCGACACCATCTCCTCCGGCAATCCGGCGTCGGCGATGGCCTCGCGCAAGGCAACATAATTGAAGGCGGCGGCGTCGCCCATGAACCGCAGCATCTTGCGGTCGATCAGCGCCGCCAGATCCACCCGCAACGGCCCGCGCACGTGGGAACGCAGGCCCATGGTCTTGTAGTCTTCCGCGAATTCCAGGCCACTGCGACCCTGCCGCAGCGACTCCAGTACTTCCCAGCGGTCGTTGCCGATGCTGGACACGATACCGATACCGGTAATCACTACCCGTCTCATCGTCGCTACCCTCAAAAGCCGTCGGTCGAGGTGAACAATCCGACCCGCAAATCCTTGCCGGTGTAAATGGTCCGGCCATCCACCTCCAGGTTGGCGTCGGCGATGCCCATGACCAGTTTGCGCAGGATGACCCGCTTCATGTGAATGTGATAGGTAAGTTTTTTCGCTTCCGGGCGCACCTGGCCAGTGAACTTGACCTCGCCGCAACCCAGCGCTCGCCCTCGCCCCTGGCCGCCCATCCAGCCCAGGAAAAACCCGACCAGTTGCCACATGGCGTCCAGCCCCAGACAACCTGGCATGACCGGATCGCCGATGAAATGACATTGGAAAAACCACAGATCGGGATGAATATCCAGTTCCGCGACAATCTCGCCCTTGCCATACTGGCCACCCTCGGAACCAATATGAACGATGCGATCCATCATCAGCATGTTCGGCAAGGGCAACTGGGCGTTGCCGGGGCCGAACAGCTCGCCACGGGCGCAGGCCAGCAGTTCCTCGCGGTTGTAACTGGACTTTTTATTCACGACCTTGGATATCCTGTGGTGCAATGAGAAAAATTTAATGGGGAATTATAAAGGATTTTCATCGGCCAATGACCAAACGGCTCATCGACATTCCCCGCATGACCGCGGGGATCAAGATCGCTGCCTGGGATGCATTGTTCCAGGGCCGGACCCCGGAGCGGCTGTATCGGCGGTTCCAACGGGCGCTGGCGTAATTTCAGGAACGGGGCCAGGCGCTGGCTTGATCTTCCCCGATTCGCCCCCTCAATCCTCCGGCCGATCCGTGCCGATCTTGTCCTCGGCGCCGGCCAGCAGATTTCGGATGTTGGAACGGTGTCGCCAGACCAGGAGCGCCACCATGAACAGCAGGGCGACGAATGGAACGCTCCCCAGCCCGAATACCCAGCCGAACAGCGGGGTCAACGCGGCGGCGGCTAGCGCCGCCAGCGAGGAAACGCGCGCCACGAAGGCCATGAACAACCAAGTCGCCAACGCCGCCAGCGCCACCGGCCAGGACAGGCCAAGGATGACGCCAAAGGCGGTCGCCACACCCTTGCCGCCCTCGAAGCCGAAAAACACCGGGTACAGATGCCCCAGGAACGCCGCCAGCGCGGTCAGGGCCAGTCCGGTTTCGTCCAGGCCGGCCCACCGCGCCAGCAGCACCGGCAGCAGACCCTTGAGAAAATCACCGGCCAGGGTAATGGCGGCGGCCTTTTTGCCGCCAAAGCGCAATACGTTGGTGGCGCCCGGATTGCGTGAGCCTTCCTGTCGGGGGTCGGGTAGACCCATCGCCCGACACACCAGGATCGCGGTGGAAATGGAGCCTGCCAGATAGCCGAACACGACGAACGACAAGGTTACGAGCATGGGATGCGCTGCCAACCGATTGCGGCTGAAATAAAACCGCCGCACTGCTCGATGTCTCCCGTCACCGGGTCCCCGAGCCAAACGCCCAAAGCGTCGTGCGGCCTGATTTCAGTATATCACGCCTATAGGAATACCGGCGTAAGGGCCGGCTGGAGCCGGGACGGCAATTTTGCCCTAAGATAAACCACCACGCGGAGCCCCGCCATGGATATCATTTTCATTCGCGACCTGCGGGTCGAAACCCTCATCGGCGTTCATCCCTGGGAACGCCAGAAGCGCCGGACCCTGCTCCTCGACCTGGAACTGGGCGCCGACATTCGCCCGGCGGCCGCGACCGACCGCCTGGACGATACCCTGGATTATCAGGCCGTGGCGCGGCGACTGGTCGAGTTCGCCGCCGCCAGCGATTGCCAGTTGGTCGAAACCCTGGGTGAGCGCATCGCCGATCTCGTGTTGCGGGAATTCGCCGCGCCCTGGCTGCGGTTGACCGTGCGCAAGCCCGGCGCGGTGCGCGAGGCCGGCGAGGTCGGCGTCACGATCGAGCGCGGCCGCCACGATCTTGCCTGATGCATGACCCGCCTGCGCGCCAGCGGCGGCGACACGAATCACTACAATCGACTCCACTGCGCCCGCTTCTGCTCCCGAATGCGCGGCATCATCACGGCCACCAGCAGGCAAGCGCCCAGGATCATCACTCCCATCAAAAATCGAATGCTGTCGTTGTCGTTGCGCAACGCCCGATTTTCCTGCTGGGCGATTTGCAGTTCCCGCTCCAGGGTCACCGCCTGCTCCTGCAAGGTCTTGTTGCGCTCGTCGATCGCCACGGTGTCGGCCGCCACCTTGCGATAGTACGCCAGTTGCTGGCGCAGGCGCAGGGACTCTTCGTAAAGCTGGGGATAGCTCTTGGCTTCCGCGCCAGGTTTGCTGACCATGCTGTCCATATGCTGCTGGAGTTCAAAGTGTCGCGCCTTCAACTGCTCCAACTCCTGGCGCGTCTGGGCCAGTTGCTCCTGACTGCTGGGGGTGGAGCCGAGTTGGTCGCTGGGCAACCAACCCTTCGTGCCGGTGGGGGTGCGAATCTGGGTATAGCCCTTGGTCGCGTCCACCTTCAACACCTCGACCGGGGCACCGCTTCGCGCCGCGCCGATGATCCTATGGCGGTTGGAAGCGCCCGCGCGCAACGGTATTTCCACGGTATCGCTGACATAGACGGTGGCCGAGGGTTGGGCGGTGGAACCGGGTTGGGCCGGGGCCGAAACCAGGGCGCAGGGAAACAACAGCAACGACAGGGCGAACAATGGCGTTTTCATTCGAAGGCGGCGGCAAGCCCAAACGGGCGAGGAAGGGATCAAATGAACCTTGATTATTCTAACGGAATTGCGGCGCGAGTTGCATCCATGAACACTCTGATTGTGACGACGGGCAGCCCGGCGGCGTCTGTGATAAAACGCTATCTCGTTCTCCACCGTTCCCCATGCACCGCGCGCCCATGACTCTGCCCGTCGATCCGCTCAATACTTTGCCCGCGCCCGATCCCGCCGCCGCCGCGCACAGTGCTCGGCTGCTCGACGTTCTTCGCGCCGCCATCGCCGACGCGGGCGGCGCCCTCCCCTTCGCCCGATTCATGGATCTAGCTCTGTACGCGCCCGGTCTGGGCTATTACCGCGCCGGCGCTCGCAAGTTCGGTCCCGGCGGCGACTTTGTCACCGCACCGGAACTGTCACCCCTGTTCTCCCGCTGCCTGGCCCGCCAGTGCCAGGACATCCTGGGCGCGCTCGGCGGCGGCGAAATCCTCGAACTCGGCGCCGGCACCGGGGTCATGGCCGCCGATATCCTGCTGGAACTGCACGCCTTGGACGCCTTGCCGGACCGCTACGCCATTCTTGAACCGAGCGGCGAACTACGCCAGCGCCAGCGTCAAACCCTGGCCGACCGGACACCCGAGTTGCTGGACCGGGTGGTCTGGCTGGACGCACCGCCGGCATCCGGTTTTCGCGGCGTCGTGCTCGGCAACGAAGTACTGGACGCGCTGCCGGTCGAACGCTTCCGCGTCACCGCGCATGGCCCACGCCGCTTGACGGTCGTCTGGACCGAAACCGGTTTGGCCTGGGCCGAGGGCGAGGAGGACCCGGCGGTGACCGCCACGGTCGCCCGGATCGAAGCCGATCTGGGCTGGCGCTGGCCGGAGAGCTACTGCTCCGAATACGTTCCCCACCTGGAAGACTGGCTGCGAACCGTCGCCGAACCGCTGACGGTGGGCGCCCTGCTGTTCGTGGATTACGGCTATCCGCGCCGCGCGTATTACCACCCCGAACGCGCCGACGGTACCCTGCTCTGCCATTACCGTCACCGGGTTCACGCCGACCCGCTGATTTTGCCGGGTTTGCAGGACATCACCGCCAGCGTGGATTTCACCGCCGTGGCCGACGCCGCCCGCGCCGTCGGGTTGGAGATCGCGGGTTACGCCAACCAGAACTACTTCCTGTTCGGCTGTGGCCTGATGGAATTGCTGGCCGATCAAATCCCCCCTGACCCCCCTTTGGAAAAGGGGGGTGGCGAAGCCGGGGGGATTTCAAGCCCCGCCGATACCGTCCGTTATCTGGAACAGGTCCGCCAAGTCAAGCTGCTGACCCTGCCCGGCGAAATGGGGGACCGGTTCCAGGTCATCGCCCTCACCCGGAATCTGGACATCCCGCTACGCGGTTTCGCCTTCCGCGACGAGCGCGGCCGGCTATAGTTTGCCCAAGCATCCCGCGATCCGGAGACGCCGCTCATGGGCCAGGAAATTTCCCGCTCGACTTTCACCCGTCAGGATTTCCGCCGCTTCCGGGCGCGACTGCGTCAGGAAACCGCAACCTTGGGCGCGTGGTTTCGCACCGGGCGATTCGCGCCAAGGGGCGGCGTCGCCGGTTTCGAGATCGAAGCGTGGCTGGTGGATCGCCAAGGCCAGCCCGCGCCGCTCAACCGGGTTTTTCTGGAGCGGCTGGCCGACCCGCTGGTGGTGCCGGAACTGAGCGTGTTCAACATCGAACTCAATACCCCGCCCCTGCCCCTGCGCGACGATGGGTTGCGGCGGATGCACGCCAACTTGGAAAGCCTGTGGCGACGCTGCCAGCGGGTGGCCGCCGAACTGGACGCGGCGGTGGTCCTGATCGGCATCCTGCCGACCCTGCGGATTCAGGACCTGAGCCCGGATCACATGTCGGACCAGCAACGTTACCGGGCCATCAACGACCAGATTCTGGCGCGGCGACGCGGCCAGCCGATGACGCTGGCCATTCACGGCGTCGAAACCCTGTGCCTGACCCATCCCGATGTGATGCTGGAAGCCGCCACCACTTCGTTCCAGACCCATTTGCAGGTCACGCCCCACGACGCGGCGGCGTTTTTCAACGCCGCGCTGGCGCTGTCGGCGCCGATGGTGGCGGTCGCCGCCAATTCGCCGCTGCTGTTTGGCAAGGCGCTGTGGCAGGAAACCCGCATTCCGCTGTTCGAGCAGGGCGTGGCGCTGGCCGGCGGAGCGCGCGCCAACGATCCAAGCCACCGGCGGGTCACTTTCGGCGGCGGCTATGTCCAGGACTCGCTGCTGGAGCTGTTCGCGGAAAATCAGGCCCATTACCCGTCGCTGCTACCGGTGGACCTGAGCGCGGAACCTGAAGGACGGTTGCCACATCTGCGCCTGCACAACGGGACTATCTGGCGTTGGAACCGACCGCTGCTGGGTTTCGAGACCGACGGAACGCCACACTTGCGTATCGAGCATCGGGTGATGCCCGCTGGTCCCAGCATTCCCGACACGATTGCCAACGCGGCTTTGTACTATGGATTGATTCACGAACTGGCGCGGGCAACGCCACCGATGGCCGCGACACTGGAATTCGCCCATTGCCGGGCCAATTTCTACGCGGCGGCGCGCGACGGACTGCAAGCCAAGGTGATGTGGCTGAACGGCCAGCGGTTACCGCTGCGGCGGCTGTTGTTGGAGGAGTTGCTGCCGCTGGCCCGACGCGGGCTGCGGACGCTGGACGTTCACGCGGCGGACGTGGCGGATTACCTGGACCTGATCGCCGCGCGGGTCGAGAGCGGCCGCACCGGCGCCGACTGGCAACAGCGGTTTCTCGCCCGCCATGGGCAGGATCTAGCGACGCTAACCCTGGCCTACATGGAGCAGCAGCAACGCGGCCAGCCGGTGCATGAATGGGCCTGCTGAGGAATCTCGCGGTCATTCTGCTCGATCTCATCGACGGCAATGAAAAAGCCCGCGCCGAAACGCGGGCTGGAGGCGGAAGCAGAACCGTCATCCTCAAAAATCAGTTCTCGCCGGGTGTGATTCAAAGTGATGCATCGATGAAATGGCCGGTTCAAGCGGCTTCTTT
>ERZ761602.4139-NODE-4139-length-19164-cov-10.622743_pt1 | contig 19164 bp, 26 predicted proteins | sample MGYA00512165_ERZ761602 | MGnify/ENA primary metagenome ERZ761602 (study PRJEB28899, sample SAMN02445085) | bioreactor sludge metagenome | biome: EBPR sludge; isolation source: Thorneside wastewater treatment plant | place: Australia: Brisbane, Thorneside... | reverse complement strand
TTCACGCGCGAGCAGATGGAAGAGATCCTCGTGGCCAAGCTGATCGCCACGTCGGCCAAGCAGATCGGCATGTTCCTGGTGATCCTGGCCATCGTCAGCGCGGCCATCGTGGCCTTCATCATCTACACGATGACGCTGGGCAAGATCCGCGAGATCGCGGTGCTCAAGCTGATCGGCACGCGCAACCGCACCATCGCCGGCATGATCCTGCAGCAGGCGCTGGGCCTGGGACTGATCGGCTTCGTCGTCGGCAAGGTGGCGGCGACCTTCTGGGCACCCATCTTTCCGAAGTACGTGCTGCTGGAGCCGGGCGACGCGGTGCGCGGGCTGGTGGCTGTGGTGGTGATCTGCGCGCTGGCCAGCACGCTGGCGATCCGCGTCGCGCTGAAGGTCGATCCGGCGGCGGCAATCGGAGGCTGAGGTGGGCGAACTCGGCATCCGCATCGAGCACCTTCGCAAGCGCTACGGCGAGGGCGACACGGCCGTCGACGCGTTGAAGGACGTGAACATGACGGTGGCGCCCGGCGAGGTGGTGGGCCTGATCGGCCCATCCGGCTCGGGCAAGAGCACGTTGCTGAAGTGCCTGGGCGCGGTCATCGAGCCGACGGGTGGCCGGATGGTGCTGGGCGGCGAGGCCATCTACGACGATGGCTGGAAGATCCCCGACCTGCGCGCCCTGCGGCGCGACAGCATCGGCTTCGTGTTCCAGGCACCTTACCTGATCCCATTCCTCGACGTGACCGACAACGTGGCCCTGCTGCCGATGCTGGCGGGGCGACCGAACGCCGAGGCCCGGACGCGCGCCCGCGAACTGCTGAAGGCCCTGGACGTGGACCACCGTGCCGGCGCGCAGCCTTCGGAGCTGTCCGGCGGCGAGCAGCAGCGCGTGTCGATCGCGCGTGCGCTCGCCAATCAGCCGCCGGTGATCCTTGCCGACGAACCGACGGCACCGCTGGACAGCGAGCGCGCCTTGGCCGTGGTGCGCATCCTCAACCAGATGGCGGTGCAGTACCACACGGCAGTGATCGTGGTCACGCACGACGAGAAGATCATCCCGACCTTCAAGCGGCTTTATCACATTCGGGACGGACGCACGCACGAGGAACGCGGCGAAGGGCTCACCCTGTAGCGGCGTCTGCTGTTGCTCAACGAACGCAGAGCACCGAACGCCGCCGAAGTTCCCTACTTCCGCTTGCGAGAGCGCAACGACGTTTTATACCGGGCCGGGTATCGTGACGTTGTTGTCTCATCAACCAAGGAGCGAAACATGAAGAACCTTCGAATGGTCGTGTTGGCATCCCTCGTCGGATTCTCGACAGGCGTTGCGATGGCACAGCCCGGCGGCGGCAAGGGGCCGGGTGCAGGCCCGGGGCCGATGGGCGCGGGTCCGGCAGCGAGCGCACCCGGCATGGGCATGGGCCCCGGTGGAGGTCGCGGCGCAGCACGCTGGGGTTCGGACTACACCCCAGGCTGGTCACTCATGACGCAGCAGGAACGCAACGAACACCGCGAGCGCATGCGCTCGATGAAGACCTACGAGGAATGCAAGACCTATCAGGAGCAGCACCACGAACAGATGGCGGCGCGCGCGAAGGAGCGTGGCGGCAAGGCGCTGGCTCAGCCGCGGCGTGACGCGTGCAGCGGCCTGAAGAAGTAGGCAGAGACGCATGACCAGGAGAGCCCCAATGAAACGACGTTGGTTCAACGCTTCGCTGCTGGCCGTGATCGCGGGGACGCTCGTCGCCTGCGGCGGCGGTGATGATCCCGGCCCCGTGATGGCGGTTGACGCCACGGGCACCTCAACCTTCAGCGCAGGGAATCTGGCCGCCCAGCTGGCAACCTACCCGCTGGCGCCTCTGTCGCCCGCGGAAGCGGACAGCTTGGCGTTCATGCGGGAAGAGGAGCAACTGGCGCATGACGTGTATGCGGTGAGCGCCACGCTCTGGAACCCACCGGTCTTCGCGAACATCTCGGCCAGCGAGGCCACGCATTCGGCGGCAGTGAAGGCACTGCTCGACCGCAATCAGCTGCCCGACCCGCTGGCTGGCCTGCCGAACGGCAGCTTCAAGACGCCGGCGTTCCAGGCGCTCTACGATGCCCTGGTGGCCACGAGCCGCACGAGCCTGATCGAGGCGCTGAAGGTCGGTGTGCAGATCGAGGAGTTGGACATCCGCGACATCACGGCGCAGAAGGCCGGCATCGACAACGCCGACATCCTGATGGTCTACGACAACCTGCTGCGTGGCTCGCGCAATCACCTGCGAGCGTTCATGAAGGTCCTGACGCAGCAAGGCGGCACCTACGTGCCGCAATACATCAGCCAGGCCGAGTTCGATGCCATCGTGAACTCAGCTGTCGAGACAGGGCCCTGAACGCCCACCAGCCAAGAACCATGGCCGAACCTACCCACAAGTACCGCGACCTGACCCAGTCCATTTCTGCAGGGTTGTCGAACCTGCGTACCAGCACGCCCGAGGTCATGAAGGGTTTCAGCGACCTCGGGCGGGCAGCGACCGCTGACGGGGTGCTGGATGCGAAGACCAAGGAGCTCATCGCGCTGGCGCTGAGCGTCGCCGCAAGATGCGATCCCTGCATCGGCTTTCACGCCAAGGCCCTGGTGAAACTCGGTGCCACGCGCCAGGAGATCGACGAGACGCTTGGCGTCACCACCTACATGGGCGGTGGCCCATCGCTGATGTACGCCGCCAATGCCGTCGCTGCCTTCGATGAATTTTCAAAGACGACCACCGCAAAGACGGCGTAGCGTGGGTGTGCGGTTTCTGAGCCGTCGCCGAACTCGACGGTCGCTTCGATGATCGTCGAGGCGGGCGCAACGCTCGCAGGCATGCTGGCAATTCGTAAGCTGGCGCATCACGCGATCCTGCGGGGCCTGCGCGCCCCCCGACTGCCTCACGAGCTGGACCTCGGTCCGCCCGGCGTGGCAGCGGGAAGTGTTCGCGAGCAGCGCATCCCCGGCCCGCGCGGCAAGACGCTGGCCGGCTGGCTGCTGTTGCCGGCGGAACCACTCGAACGTCCGGTGCCGGCCGCGATGGTCATGCATGGCTGGGGAGCAAACGCCAGCATGATGTGGCCCGTGGTGCCGCCGCTCCATCAGGCTGGCTTTGCCGTTCTGTTGCTCGACGCGCGTTGCCACGGCCGCAGCGATGACGACTCGTTCAGCTCGATGCCCAGGTTCGCCGAAGACATCGCGGCCGGACTTGACTGGTTGAAGCGGCAGCCGGGTATAGCGGCGGATCGACTGGCAGTTCTGGGGCACTCGGTAGGCGCTGCCGCGGCGTTGTTGCACTGCGACGACGGGCGCCGTGTGATGTTGCCTGGCTCTTCGCACTGGATCCAGCAGGAGCAGCCGGCAAGGAGCGCCAGCGAACTGATCAGGCACTTCTCGGTTCATGCAGGCGATGCCCCGAAATCTGTCGGACGCCTGAGCTGAGGCGGCATCGCTGCCGGGTGTGGTCGAGCCGCCATGACGGATCGATCGATCCGTCCTGCGGGTGGGTTCAGCGACTGGCGCCAGCCTCGTACCAGCCCTTGCTCTGGTTCACGATGCGCACCACCCACAACATCACCGGAACCTCGATCAGCACACCGACCACGGTGGCGAGCGCGGCACCCGACTCGAAGCCGAACAGGCTGATCGCCGCGGCCACCGCCAGTTCGAAGAAGTTGCTCGCGCCGATCAGTGCCGAGGGACAGGCGACGCTGTGCGACTCGCCCAGCCGCCGGTTCAGCCAGTAGGCCAGCCCGGAGTTGAACAGCACCTGGATCAGGATCGGCACTGCCAGCATGGCGATCACGAGGGGCTGCTTCAGGATGGCCTCGCCCTGGAAGCCGAACAGCAGCACGAGCGTGGCCAGCAGCGCGCTGATGGACCAAGGCCCGATCTTCGCGATCGTCGCATCGAAGGCCGCCTGTCCCTTGGCCAGCAGCGCCTTGCGCCACAGCTGCGCGATCACCACCGGGATGACGATGTACAGGACCACCGAGGTGATCAGCGTGTCCCAGGGCACGGTGATCGACGACAGGCCGAGCAGCAAGGCGACGATCGGCGCGTAGGCGAACACCATGATGGTGTCGTTCAGTGCCACCTGGCTCAACGTGAAGACCGGGTGGCCGTTGGTGAGCCGGCTCCACACGAACACCATCGCGGTACATGGCGCGGCGGCCAGCAGGATCAGCCCCGCGATGTAGCTGTCGGCCTGGCCTGCCGGCAGGTAGGGCGCGAACACATGGCGGATGAAGATCCAGCCCAGCAGCGCCATCGAGAACGGCTTGACGGCCCAGTTGACCAGCAGCGTCACGCCGATGCCGCGCCAATGCTGCGTCACCTGGCTCAAGGCGCCGAAATCGACCCTCAGCAGCATCGGGATGATCATCACCCAGATCAGCAGACCGACCGGCAGGTTGACCTTGGCGATCTCCATCCGGCCGATGGCCTGGACCGGCCCGGGCAGCAGCTGGCCCAGGGCGATGCCGACGACGATGCACAGGAACACCCAGACGGTGAGGTAGCGCTCGAAGACGCTCATCGGCGCGGGTGCCGCTGCTGCCACGGGCTGCGGGGTCGTGGTCGACATCGGGCTAACGGGTACCGATGTCGCGGACCTCGCGCTGGATCGCCATCTTGTCCAGCGACGCCAGCGGCAGCGCGAGCATCAGCTCGATGCGGCGCTTCAGCACCATGGCCGTGTCCCAGAACACCCTCGCCTTCTGCTCGTCCGTGCCCTCGCAGGCCGCCGGGTCGGCGACACCCCAGTGGGCGGTCATCGGCTGGCCCGGCCACACCGGACAGACCTCCCCCGCAGCCTTGTCACAGACGGTGAACACGAAATCGAGCTCGGGCGCGCCCGGGCGGGCGAACTCGCTCCAGTCCTTGCTTCTGCAGCCGTCGGTCGGCATGCGCAGCGTGTCCAGCGTCTTCAGCGCGTAAGGGTTGACCTCCGGCCCCGGGTGGCTGCCCGCCGAGTACGCCTGGAAGCGGCCCCGGCCCAGGCTGTTCAGGATGCCTTCGGCCATGATCGATCGTGCCGAGTTGTGCGTGCAGACGAAGAGAACCTTGTAGACCTTGTCGCTCATGGCGCGCCTCCTCAGGGGGATGTTCAGCAGGTGGGACCGGCAGCGGCGGGAGCCACGGGCGCCGCCTCGCAGGTGACGGCCTGGCAGCAGTGCGCCGACAGGTAGGCCAGCAGGTCGTTCAGCGTCTCGATGCCGGGCCGGCCGACCCGGTGACGGCCATCGCGCTCCGGCGTGAGCAGGCCGGCATGCAGCAACTCCTTGACCTGGAGCGACACCGTCGAAGGCGGCACGCCCAGGTCGCTGGCGATGCTGCCTGGCGTCATCCCGACGGGGCCCGCGCCGACGACGGCCCGGTAGATGCGCAGGCGCAGGTCCTGCGCGAGGGCTGCCAACGCACGCACGGCGAGCTTCTCGTCCATCATCGTCACGTTCGCTGGTGCGTCTTGGCTGATGGGTGCGGCATCGCCGCCAGCGCGGTGGCCGCAGCCCCGTCGTCGACGAGCACGTCCTGCTTCCCTTGGCCTACCCTGGCCGTCGGCAGCGCCAGCGTGACGAGCCAGCAGCTCACCAGCATGGCGGCGGAGCCCGCCAGCGACCACGCCAGGCCGCCCCATTGGTAGAGCAAGCCCGACATGAGCGTGCCGAAGAAGCGGCCCAGCGCGTTGGCGGCGTAGTAGAAGCCGACGTCCTCCGCAGCCTTCTCCGAACCCGCGTAGGCGAGCACGAGGTAGGAGTGCACCGAGGAGTTGATGGCGAACGCGAAACCGAACACGCCGAGCCCGGCGACGACCACCCATTCGAGATGCGGGACCTGCGCGAGCACCAGCGCGGCCAGGACGATGGGCACCAGGGCCAGCAAGGCCGACCACAGGCGGGCAGCCGGTACTTCGTTCGTCAGGCCGTCGTCGCTGCGGCGGATGATGGCCGGCGCCAGGGCCTGCACGACCCCGTAGCCGATCGTCCACGCGGCGACGAAGCCACTGACCATCGTGAAGGTCCAGCCCGAGGCGTACAGGAAGACGGGAACACCGACGACGAACCACACGTCGCGGGCACCGAACAGCGCGACACGGGCGGCGGCCAGCAAGTTGATGCCTCGGCTCTTGGCGAAGAGCTCGCGGGCCGACCTGGAGGCCTTGCTCTTGCCCATCAGCGGTGGCACGAAACCGGCGACGCCGAGGAAGACCAGCGTCAGCAGGCCGGCCATGATCCACAGCGCGACCTGGAAGCCGGCCGCCTGCAGCAGCAGCCCTCCCAGGAAGAAGCCGACGCCCTTCATCGCGTTCTTGCTGCCGGTGAAGAACGCGACCCACTTGAAGAGTCGCCCCGACGCGTCACCGGCAGTGGCCTTGATGGCCGATTTGCTGGCAGTCTTGGTGAGGTCCTTGGCGACGCCGCAGATGCCCTGCGCGATCACGACCCAGGCCACCGACATCGCCACGGTCCACGAGGGCGATAGCGCCGACAGCAGAAGGAAGCCGGTGACCTGCGTGGCCAGGCCCACCGTCAGCATGCGCTTGATGCCGTAGCGGGTGGCCAGCCAGCCGCCGACCAGATTGGCCACCACGCCCATGGCCTCGTACAGCAGGAACAGGAAGGCCAGCGTGAAGGGTGAGTAGCCGAGCCGGTAGAAGTGCAGCAGCACCAGCATGCGCAACGCGCCGTCGCTGAGCGTGAAGCCCCAGTACGCGGCCGTGACGATGGCGTAATTGCGCGTGCCGTGATTCATGGCGGCCTCAGATGCCTTGTCGCTGCATGTGGCAGGCCAGGTCGACCATGCGGCAGGCATAGCCCATCTCGTTGTCGTACCAGGCATAGACCTTCAGCAGGGTGCCGTCGGTCACCATCGTCGACGGTGCGTCGACGATCGAGCTGCGCGTGTCGCGCGCGTAGTCCGCGCTGACGAGCGGGCGCTCCTCGCAGCCGAGGATGCCGGCCAGCGGCCCGCGGGCGGCCTGCGCGAAGAGGGCGTTGACCTCGGCCGGAGTGGTCTCGCGCCTGAGTTCGAACACGCAGTCCGTCAGCGAGGCGTTGAGCACGGGCGCGCGCACGGCGTGGCCGTCGAGCTTGCCCTTGAGTTCGGGGTAGATCAACGCGATGGCGGTGGCACTGCCCGTGGTCGTCGGCGCCAGGCTGAGCATCGCGCTGCGCGCGCGCCGCAGGTCCTTGTGCGGCGCGTCCACCATCAGGTTCGTGTTGGTCGGATCGTGGATGGTGGTGATCTGGCCGTGGCGGATGCCGATGCCCTCGTGCACCACCTTGACCACCGGCGCCAGGCAATTGGTGGTGCAGGAGGCGGCCGTCACGATGCGGTGCCGGCCCGGTTCGTAGAGGTGCTCGTTGACCCCGACGACGATGTTCAGCACCTCGCCCACCTTGACGGGCGCAGCGACGATCACGCGCTTGGCGCCCCGCTCGAGGTGGCCCTGGATCGATTCCGGCGTCAGGAACTTGCCCGTGCACTCCAGGACCACGTCGACGCCCGCGTCGCCCCAGGGAATCTCCGCAGGGGTCGCATGCGACGAGAAGCTCAGCTGTCGATCGCCGATCCGGAGGGCCGACTCGCCTTCCGCTGCCATGGGGTTGCGCCACCGGCCTTGCACGCTGTCGAATTCCAGCAAGTGCGCGGTCGCGGCGGCGCCGCCCTTCAGCTCGTTCAGGTGCACCACCTCCAGGCGGTTGCCTGCGCGGGGGTCGTCCGAGGGGCGTTCCGCCGCGCCCATCGCTGCGCGCAGGGCGAGCCGTCCGATGCGTCCCATGCCGTTGATGCCGACTCTCACGATCGCTTCTCCCGCGGAAGACCAAACTATAGTTCGATTATTGTAGAAAAGATAAATGACACTTCGGTGACACACACGGACGCCGCCGGCACAAGCCCGGCGCGTCCGCGACCGTTCAGCAGCAGGACGACTGCGACTTCACGGCGATGCCGATCGGCTTGCCTCGGGGGGCCGGTGTACAGCAGGCGGCGGTATCGGCCGCGACCAAGGCCGGGGCGGCCGTTCCGGTCGCGGCCGTCGCGGGCGTGCAGCAGGCCGCCGCCGTGGCCCGTTCTGCCGCGGCCTCGTTGAACACCGGGATGTTGCCCAGCGTGTGGAAGTGCTCCCAGGCGATGCCCTGCGGGTCGGTCACCCAGTGCTTCTCGCTTCGGGCGTAGCAGCAGGTGGTCTCGCCCTCGTCGAGCAGCGCCATGTCGGCGGCCTCGGCGCGCGCCTTCAGGGCCGCGAGTTCCTCCGCGTCATCGGTCTGGAAGCCCAGGTGGTCGATGCCGGGCTTGCTGCCGCGGGTCGAGATCGCGAAATTGATCCGTGGATCCTCGAGCATCCACTTGGCGTAGTCGCCCTCGATGCGCGTCGGCTCCGCCGCGAAGAGCTTGGAATAGAAGCCGATGCTCCGGGCGAGGTCGTCGACATGCACGTGGACGTGGAATCGCTTCATGACGTTCTCCGAATCAGCAGGTGGTGCGGCGCTTGGCGACGCTGGGTGCGCAGGCTTGGCCCTGGCAGCAGTGCGCCGTGAGGTAGGCCAGCAGGTCGTTCATGTGCTTCAGCGCCGGTCGGTAGTGCAGGTTGCGCCCCTCGCGCTCGGCACTCACGAGGTCGGCGTGGGCAAGCTCCTTCAGGTGGAAGGACAGCGTGGAGGCCGGGATGCCGAGCATCGCCGACAGCGCACCGGGTGTCATGCCCTCGGGGCCTGCGCCGACGAGGGCGCGGAACACGCGAAGGCGGGCCTCCTGGGCCAGGGCGGCCAGTGCGGCGACGGCAGCTTGTTCATTCATGGTTCTAAGCATATCGAAATGGTGGCAGGCGTCAAGACGAGCCCGTCAACCGCCCGACGTCGCGACAGAAGGACCGGGCCCGCGGACGGCTGATGTCCCTCGCCAAGCTGCCGCTCATGGAGGCGCCTGCCGCCGCACCGAAGGTCGGCCTGTTGACGAGCACGGTGCGGACAGGCACCGTCGGCGACCGGCTGCTCCCGCTGCGAAGCCGCCCGCCGGCATTCGAGCGGCGACTCCAGACCGAACGGAGTTGGTGGCGACCGTCGACCCGAACAGCCGCTTCGGCACAGGGACGGGGGTTCACGGTTCGACATGGGGCGCCCCGGTTCACGGATGCCTGCAGGCGCAGCCGCCCGTCCCCACGCATCAGCACCCCTCGCTTCTCGAGTGCCGCCACGCATCGGTACAGCGCCTCGTGCGTCACGCCGATGAAGGCCAGCATGCGCTTGGCATGGGCACTGCCGTCGGCAGCGATGAGGATCTTCATCGTGTCATCTCCCTCCGTCGGCGTCGTGCGCGACCGCATGGGACGACCGGCACCAACGCCATGCACGCTGGCGCTCAGTCCCTCTCGCGTCTTCCCCGCTCGCGGCCCCCGCCCTTGTCAGGCTCCACACGCGGATCCCGGTGGCACTCGACGCAGTTCTCGAAGTCGCGGATGCCTTCTTCGAGATGTTCCGCCCGCACCTTGGCCTGCGAGTGCTCGTGGCATCCATAGCAGGTGTACCGGCTGTAGTCGTTGTTCTTGTGGCAGGTCTCGCAGGTGGCTTGGTGGTCGCGATCCAACACGAAGTACTTGTCGTGATCGAAGGTTGCCGGTTTCCAGGCCCCGGCCTCGTGGCAGGACTTGCAGCTGCCCTGGATCTGGCGATGCAGGCGGTCGGTGGGCGCGCTGTGGCAGCTCTCGCAGCGGTCCAGCACCGCCGGCGCGACGAGCTTGTGATCGAACTGCGCAGGCTTCCAGGCCTTGTCGCCATGACACTGGCTGCACTCCACCTTGAGGTCGCGGTGGACCGTGTCCTTGGGAGCGGCATGGCAGGCCGAGCAGGTCTCCCGCGCCGACACCTTCAGCAGCGCGTGAGCGAACGGCTTGCGGCTGAGCTTGGTGAGCTTGGGCCCCTGGTGGTCGCTGTGGCAGGCCATGCAGTCCTGCTCGATCAGCTCCTGGTGGAACGAGACCTTGACCGCGCGGCTCGGGATCGGCACCCCTTTGGTGGTCTTCAACCCGACATCGGCCACGGCGTGGCACTCGGTGCAGCGCAGCGTCGACGCGCCGCGCCAGGCGGCGTGGCAGGCGAAGCAGTCGGTCGCCAGCTGCTCGTGACCCTTGGCCAGCGGCCCGGGCGAGACCATCAGGTGCGGGTACACGAACGCAAGCGCCACCAGCACCACGAGGTTCAGTGCCACGATGATCCACAGGGCGGGGCGCTTCTTCAATTCCAGCCCCAGAACAGGAAGATCGCCACGATGTGCGCGATGGCCAGCACCGCGAACGCCAGCGTGATCGGGAAGTGCACCACGCGCCACTGTTTGACCGCGTCGAAGGTCAGGCTGTCCCAGTAGAGCTGGTCCGCGATCTCGGCCTCAGCCAGACCGCGGGCGCGCGAGCGTTGCCGTGCTTCCTCCAGCCGGCGGCGCGAACGGTCCAGCAGGAACTTGCCCGTCAGGCCGCTGCCGACGTTGATGAGCATCGCTCCCACGGCCAGCCAGCCGAGGATGGCGTTGAAGTGCACGCCGGCGTGCACCAGCACCAGCAGCGATCCCAGCCAGGCCAGCCCTTCGTGCCAGCGCAGCAGTTTGGCCGGGTGCCCGCTCTGGATGAGCTTGCGCTTGCGCAGCGAGTACGCCGTCGACCCGATGATGAGCAGCGTGCCGGGAATGCCGAGCCAGCGCCCGATCCACAGCAGGTCCAGCAGGTGCAGGAGGCCATCCAGCGCCAGCGCCGCCACCGCCAGCAGGGCGAAGCTCGCCACGAAGGGCAACACCTCACGCCGGAAGAGTCTGGCCTTCGTTGGCATCAGGCTTCCAGCACCAGCGGCGTGGCGGGTCGGCCGACGCACAGCAGGCAGTGACCTGCCGCCACGTCGTGGTCGGGTGTGTGCTCGTACTGAACCGAGCCTTCGGCGACACGGGTCTCGCAACTGCCGCAGCCGCCGGAACGACAGCCGGACTCGACCGCAACGCCATGCCGCTCGGCGAAGTCGAGCAGAGACGCATCCTGCCCGTTCCAGGTCAGGGTGCGGCCGGAGCGACTGAACCGGACCTCGACCTCCGCGGCCGCCGTTGCCGGTGCAGGTGCCGCTCCCGGCAGCTTGACCGAGGCGGGGCCGAAGGCCTCGTAGTGCAGGTCGGCAATCGGCACGCCCCACTCGGCCATGGCGGGCACCAGCGCCTGCATCATGGCCGGCGGCCCGCACACATAGAACTGGTGACGCCCGTGCGGCAACGTGCGCCGCAGGAGGTCGACATCCACGTGTCCCTGGTGCTGGAAGTCGCGGCCGGGTTCGTCCTCAGGCCCCGGACGGCTGTACACGACGTTCAGACGCAGCCCGGAATGCGCCGCAGCGAGCGCCTCGAGCTGGGATTTGTAGGCCTGCTCGCGGCTGTTGCGAAGCCCGTAGTAGAGGTGCACCCCCCGTTGCGGCTGCTCCGCCAGGCACCAACGCAGCATGCTCATCATTGGCGTGATGCCGATGCCGCCACCGATCAGCACGGCCGGCAACGAGGCATCAGGGTCGAGGTAGAAATGGCCCGCGGGCGCCTTCACGCGCAGCACGTCACCCACCTGGACGTGGTCATGAAAGTGGTTCGAGGAGAGACCCGGCTCGAACTCCGGATGATCCGCAGGGGCCGGCACCCGCTTGATCGTCACGCGGTAGTGCGCGGGATCGGGGCCATCGGAGAGCGAGTAGCAGCGCGTGATCGTGCGCCGGCCTTCGGTGGCATCGGCCGAAGCGGCTGCCACGTCCAGCGAGAAGGTCAGGAACTGGCCGGGCTTGAACGCCGGCAGCGGCTGCCCGTCGACGGGCGCGAGGTAGAAGGAGCACTGGGTCTGCGCCGGGTCCTCGACTTCACGACGGATGACGCGGAACTCGCGCCATCCGCTCCACGCCGCATCCGCTCGCACGGTGGGCGCCACCGGGCCCTCGGCGATGACTGGCGTGCTCGACCGGCGCCACAGCGTCCAGGCGACGCCGGCCGCCAGCTGCAGCAGCAGCGCAGCGGTGATCCAGGCAAGCAGCTGGGGCGCAGTCATGGATCGCGAGTCAGGTGGACCTGTGCATCGCAAAGCTCAGGTACTTCATCTCCGAGCGCAGGGGTCATCGTTCGCTTGATGGTCATCAAGGGCAACCCGAGCATCGCCACCCGTTCAGTCCGCGTTCATGCGCGGCGCTCGACACTGGGTTCATCGATCAACCCACCGGAGCCCACCATGCACCCCGAACTGCGCCGCCTCTCCCGCTTCATCGGCACCGTCATCCTGACGCTGATCCCGGTGATCTTCACAAGCGCTCCTTCGCCAGTTCCTGGCTGAGTCCGCGGCTGAGGTCGGGCGCTACCGACATGGAGTGCTTCGTTCCGGGTGCACCGGCCATCGGCCTCATGTTGCGGCCGGCAGCGACAGCCGAACACCGAGGCCACCGGCATCGGCGGTCGTCAGCTCCAGGTCACCGCCATACAGCCGCGCCAGATCCACCACGATGGCGAGGCCGAGTCCGCTGCCGTCGCGACTCTCGTCCAGGCGCACTCCGCGTCGCAGCACGGCAGCGCGCTGTTCGGGCGCGATCCCCGGGCCGTCGTCGTCGACAACGATTCGCAGCCATGCGCCGTCTCGGCTCGCCCTGACGGTGACCGCGGCGCGCGCGCTGCGACAAGCGTTGTCGAGCAGGTTGCCGAGCATCTCCTGCAGATCCTGCTCCTCGCCGGCAAACGCGAGCTCGGGCGCCACTTCGTCCGCGCCCAGGTCCAGGTGCCGGTCGGCGTGCAGCTTGCCCATCGCGCGCAGCAGGCTGGCCAGCACCGGTTCGAGCGCCGTCCGCTGCCCTGGTACATGGTGTGTGGCTGCGGCACGGGCGCGCGCCAGGTGCCAGTGCAGCTGCCGCTCCGCGACCTCGACCTGCTCACCGACCAGCGCCGAGAATTCCGTCGGTTCGACCTTGCGCGCCGCCTGGCTCAGGATGGCCAGCGGCGTCTTCAGCGCATGGGCGAGGTTGCCTGCCTGGGCCCGGGCACGCTCCACCACCTCGGCATTCCGGTCGAGCACGCCGTTGAACTCGTCGATGAGCGGTTGCAGCTCGTTCGGGAACCGCCCCTGCAGGCGTTGCTGCCGTCCTTCCCGCACGCGCTGCAGGCCCTGCTGCATGGTCCTCAGCGGCGCCAGGCCCACGGCCACCTGCGCCAGCGCCGCGAGCGTCAGCAAGACGCCGAGGCCGCCGAGGGATGCCGCAAGGACGCCGGTGAAGCGGTCCACTGCAGCCAGACCCTCTCGCAAGTCGCCGGCGACCATCAGGCGCCACCGGGACTCCGCCTGCTCCGCCGCCTTCAGGGAGCGCTCAACGGCGCGAAGAGGCTCGCCTCGCGGCCCGGTGATGTGATGCCGGTGGATGGTCCCATCGGCCAACGCATCGTCAGGCAAGCTCAGTTGGGCATCCCAGAGCGAGCGGGAGCGCAGCACGGCGCTGCTTTGACCCGCAAAAACTGTCAGCCGCTGGACTTGCCAGTAGAGGCCCGAGTAAGGCTTCTCCCAGCGCGGATCGCTCATTGCCCGGGGCCCGATGACCGGAACGCCCTGAGCATCGAACTCCAGACGCGCCGTGAGCTGATCCAGCTGCTGCGTCAGGCTCGCATCGAACTGCTGCAGTACGTGATCGCGGAACAGCCCGGTGAGCCACCAGTGGGCCCCCACCAGCGCGACGACCAGCGTCGCCAGCGTGGCGCCCAGCAGTCGCAGGCGCAGCGAGCCTGCCCCCGCCCTCACGGCACCGCCAGGCGGTAGCCCTGGCCGCGAACCGTCTCGATCAGCCCGGGTGGCAACTTCTTGCGCAGGCGCCCCACGAAGACCTCGATGGTGTTGGAGTCACGGTCGAAGTCCTGCGCATAGATGTGCTCGGTCAGCTCCGAACGCGACACGACCGTGCCCGGTCGATGCATCAGGTAGTCCAGCACCTTGTGCTCGTGGCTGGTCAGCGTCACGGTCTGGCCACCCAGTGTGACGCGCCCGCTGCGGGTGTCCAGCGCCAGATCGCCGCATCGCAGCACCGGCGACGCCTGCCCGGCCGCGCGACGGATCAGGCCGCGCACCCGCGCGAGCAGCTCTTCCATGTGGAAGGGTTTGGTCAGGTAGTCATCCGCGCCCGCGTCGATGCCGGCCACCTTCTCGCTCCAGTTGTCGCGTGCGGTAAGGATCAGCACCGGCGTGACCCGGCCGGCATCGCGCCAGCGCTTGAGCACGGTCAGACCGTCGAGCAGGGGCAGGCCCAGGTCGAGCACGACCGCGTCGTAGGGTTCGGTGTCGCCTTGAAAGTGCGCATCGCGGCCGTTGTCGGCTTCATCCACCACGTAGCCTGCGTCTTCAAGGCCCTCCCGCAACTGGGCACGCAGAATCGGATCGTCTTCAACGAGGAGCAGGCGCACGGTGTCCAGCCTATCAGGGGCGAGCGTCGGGCTTGCGCGCGCGCTCCTTGCGCTGCAGGACCGCGCCGCTGGCGGCGTCCAGTTCGAGCTTGACCAGCCGACCCCCTGGTTGGAGCAGCTTGACCTCGTAGATCCAGCGGCCGTGGTCCTGCTCGAGTTCCACCTCCAGCACCTGGCCCGGATGCTCTCGCTCCAGGCGCTCCAGAAGGACCTTCAGCGGCAGTACCTTGCCTGCCTGCACCGCGGCGCGCGCGCGATCCTGCTCGCTGTCCGCAACGGCTGGCGGGCTCGCCAGCACCGCCAGCACGAGCGCAAGCAGTGAGAGGAAGGCTGGTGAACGGACATGCACGGGGAGATTGTCCCGGTCCGAGTCTGAACGCCAGATGAACGGCGGCTTCAGGCGACGTTCAAGAGCGGCTTCGCACACTGGTCGCCATCAGCCGTCCCCGGAGCCCCGCCTTGAACTTCAGAATCCTTTCGCCGGCCCTGCTTGTCGCTGCCGTCACCGCCTTTGGTCCGGTCCCGGCGCGGGCCGCCGACACGACGATCGCTCAGCAGCTGGCCCATTGGAGTGCGCAGGCAGGCGCGCCGGGCAACGCCGCGCGAGGCCAGAGCTTCTTCGGCAACAAGCACGCAGGCGAGTGGTCGTGCGCCTCCTGCCACGGCACGCCGCCCACTGGCACCGGCAAGCACGCCAGCACGGGCAAGGCCATCGACCCACTGGCACCGGCCTTCAACCCGAGGGCCTTCACCGACGCTGCGCGCGTGGAGAAGTGGTTCAGGCGCAACTGCAAGGACGTGCTGGCACGCGAATGCAGCGCCGCAGAGAAAGCCGACGTGCTGGCCTACCTCGCCGGCCTCAAGTGAGGTTGCCTTCGAACTGGAGCTTCCTGCCATGAATGCATTTCCGATCCGCGCGCTGCTGGCTGCAAGCCTCGGCCTGGTCCCGATGGTGGCGGCCCTGGCCGACGGTGGCCGGGCCATGCCGATCCGGGTGCCGCCCGCCTACACGCAGGAGTGCGCGTCCTGCCATGTCGCCTACCCGCCCGGCATGCTGCCCGCGCGTTCATGGCAGCGCGTGATGAGTGGCCTCGAACGACACTACGGCGCCGACGCCTCTCTGGATGCGACCACGGTGCAGCAGCTCGATGCCTGGCTCCAGGCCCGTGCAGGCACCTACAAGCGCGTGTCCGAGGAACCACCGCAGGACCGCATCACGCGCTCGGCCTGGTTCGAACGCAAGCACCGGAAGGTCGAGCCCACGGTGTGGCAGCTGCCCAGCGTCAAGAGCGCCGCCAACTGCGCGTCCTGTCATGCCGGTGCAGACCAGGGTCGGTTCGACGACGACAAGCTCCGCATGCCCGACGGGCTGACGCCTCGCCAGCTCAGGGCCTGGGTCGACTGATTCAACAGGGAGATCAGCATGTTCGCCTCACCTTCTGCCACCGCCGGAACCAGCGGCACGCCCAGCGTCCCGGCCGCCAGCCGGCTGGTCATCGACGCGCCGACACGCATGTTCCACTGGCTGTTCGCACTGAGCTTCGTCGGTGCGTACGTCACGGCAGAGAGCGAGCACTGGCGGCTGCTGCACGTGACCTTGGGCTACGCCTTCGCGGGCCTGCTCGTCTTCCGGCTGCTGTACGGCATCCTCGGGCCACGTCAGGCCGGGCTCGGGTTGTTGTGGCGACGCCTTGCGGGCGTGCCAGCCTGGCTGCGCTCCCTGTTGGCAGCACGCTCCATCTCGGCCGTCAACTGGCGCCAGGGCCAGAACCTGAGCATGGCGCTGGCCATCGTGTCGATGCTGGTGCTGGTGGTCCCACTGGTCCTGAGTGGGTACGCCGGGTACAACGACTGGGGCGCCGTGCTGGGAGGCGATTGGCTGGAGGAAGTGCATGAGCTGGTCGGCAAAGCCTTCCTGCTGCTGGTGCTGGCGCACGTCGCTCTGCTGGCAGCGCTCAGCATGCTGAGGAAGCAGAACCAGGCGCTGCCGATGCTCACCGGCCGCTTGCGGGGCAACGGACCGAATCTCGTGCGCCACAACCGGACCTGGCTGGCAGGCCTGCTGCTGCTCGCCGTCGTGGCCTTGGGCGCCTGGCAGTGGCGCGGCTCGCCACTTGGATTGATCCCGGTCGGCAATGGCACGAGTTCGCTGGACGCCTCAGGCCATGGCGCTGGACGTGACGGGCGTGATGATGCGGACGACGACTGAAACCTTCATCCGGATGGACCAAGTCTCCACCCGCCACCGGTCGTGGAGCGTTCGGCGTGGGTGTACTCGAGGATCCGGTCAAGGCAGTCTCGCACGTGCGCCAGCAACACACACGATCCCCAGGCGAAGCGTCGAGGCGGGCCGAATGGGCAACGGCGCCAGCGGGTCCAACGGCCGCGGCCGCAGCCAAGCCGTCCTGGCTGGCCTTGGCTCGGCATCGGGTGCCACTCCAGCTCACGGAGCCCCCGCGCCGGGCCTTCGAGTGACGTTCGAAAGCCCTGAGCGCCGCGTGTTGGAGCAGCTCATCCAGGCCGTGATCGTGCGGTCGGACTCCAGCGGCCAGTAGTACTGGTCGGCATGCGCCGGCGTGATGCCGCCGCCCGGCTCCTTGACCAGCGACTGGTCGTGGGGTACAGGAGCCCTCGACTCTCGCGGGTTTCCCGGCGCTCCGCCGGTGACTTCTTGGCGCAGGCCTTGAGCTGGACGATCGACCCAGAGGCGACGCGACGCCGGGCCGGCGCGGCGGCCCAACACAGGACGAGCGCCCGGCAGAGGCAGCGAACGAGTCAGTTGGCCCTCGTGCCGCCCGCCCGGCCGAGCGCCTCGGTCGCCCACTGGTCGTCCCCACGTGCGACGCAATCGACCGGCACGGCGGCCGCAAGGCCGGATCGAAGCGCTTGTTGGATCCCCTCGCGGGAGGGGGCTCGGGGAGGCCATGCGAACGAGCCCTGGCCCGAGGCGGCCGACGGCCGCTCCAGGCCGGATACGATCGCGGGCCACACCACGCCGAACACGAGCACGCAGCCCCGATGAGCCCTTCCGCCCTGAATCGCCGCAGCGTGGTCGCGGCGGGGTTCGCGGCCTCGCTGACACCTGCGCTCGAGGCCCGGTTGGGCACGCCCGGCCTGCCGGAGGTCGAGATCGGTCGCATCGAACGGCTGCCCCAGCTGGCGTCGGCGCAGGTCGCTCCGCGGCACGTCGACGTTTGGCTGCCGCCCGGCCACGCGGCCGACCGCAGCCACGCGGTGCTGTACCTGCACGACGGCCAGATGCTCTTCGACCCGCGCATCACCTGGAACCGGCAAGCCTGGCACGTGCATCGGGCCGTCGCGTCGCTGATGTCGCAATCGCGCATCCCGCCGACGCTCGTGGTCGGGATCTGGAACCACGGACCGGAGCGGTACGCCGAGTACTTCCCCGAACGGGCCCTGGCCTTCGCCGGAGAGGACACCCGCCGCGCCTATGTCCGGGACGAGTGCAACGGACGCCCGAAGGCCGATGCCTACCTGCGGTTCATCGTCGACGAGCTGAAGCCCCACGTCGACGCCCGCTTCGCGCCCCGGCCGGGGCGCGAGCACACCTTCGTCATGGGGTCGAGCATGGGCGGCCTCGCGTCGCTGTATGCGCTGTGCGAGCAGCCGGCCGTCTTCGGCGGTGCGGCGGCGCTGTCCGCCCATTGGGTGGGGCTGGCGACGCGACGCGGCCTCGAGGCGGTGCGCAACGCCGAACTGCCGCTGGCGCTGCTGCACTATTTGCAGCGCCAGCTGCCCGAACCCGAGGGCCGTCGCCTGTGGGTGGACCGGGGCGACGATGCCCTCGACAGCCTCTACGCGCCGGCCCTGGCGATGTTCAGCGACGTGCTGCGCGATCGCGGCTGGAGCGCGCAGCGCGCCGTCACGCGGGTCTGGCCCGGCACTGGCCACGACGAGACCGACTGGGGTCGCCGGCTCGAGGATGTGCTGGCCCACCTGATGGCTCGCTGATCGACACCGCGGCCGCAAGACCGCGGCCGGACTCATGCTGCGCAGCGTCGTGCCGGCAGCCGCTCCTGCTGCCGGGATAGACTTCCCCCGCGCCGCAGGGCCCCTGCCAGCCAGGGCCCTGGGCCGTTCCGCAGGGCCCGATGCCGGGCCACCGTTGCTTTCCGCCAGCGAGGTTCATCGTGCCGTCACTCCTCACAGCCATCCGGGGCGGCGACGCCGCCGCGGTCGGGCGAACCGCGAACCCGCAGAACGTGAACGAGCGAGGAGAGGACGGCCTCACGCCGCTGATGGTCGCGGCGCGACTCGGCCGTCGCGACGTCGTCGAGGCGCTGATCGCCGCCGGCGCCGACGTGCAGGCCCGGGACGAACTGGGCCTGACGCCGCTGTTCCACGCCTGCCACGACCCGCAGGCGGACTGCGGGCATCCGGACGTCGTCGAGGCGCTGCTGGCCGCCGGCGCGGACCGCGAGGCCCGCATCGGCTACGGCGTGCGGCCGCTGATGTTCGCGGCTGGCCATGGCGAGGCCGCGGTCGTCGACACGCTGCTGAAGGCCGGCGCCGATCCGATGGCCCGCAACGAAGGCGGCCGGACCGCGCTGATGATGGTCAAGGACCGCGACTACGTCGATGTCATCAACATCCTGCACGAGGCCGAGATGATGGCCGGCTCCGAGGGCTGCCAGGCACGCAACGCGCCGGACATGCAGGTGGTGACCTTCCTGCGCAAGGACCGTCCCGCGTGAGCG
>ERZ761602.4137-NODE-4137-length-19170-cov-6.784462_pt1 | contig 19170 bp, 14 predicted proteins | sample MGYA00512165_ERZ761602 | MGnify/ENA primary metagenome ERZ761602 (study PRJEB28899, sample SAMN02445085) | bioreactor sludge metagenome | biome: EBPR sludge; isolation source: Thorneside wastewater treatment plant | place: Australia: Brisbane, Thorneside... | reverse complement strand
TAACAGGTATGGCCAGGCAAACTCCTCGCGGTGCAAGACCAAATAGGGAAACGTTAACGGGCGGCCCGCCCGCATCGCCAAAAGCGGACGTTTCCGGGTAGGTTGCTGGAGCCGGCGGGTGACCGTCGGCCTAGATGAATGGCCGTCATCCGCTTAGCGGATACAGAATTCGGCTTACAGGCTGTTCCGCCAATAGGCCTTTTCTAACTACCGGAGAATCGAAGAAATCTATGGCTAATCGCAAAGGGGTTTTTATCGGAGCCTATGTTCCGAATGAACTCAAGGAATCGCTTCGGCGGCGTGCCGCAGCAGAGCACAGAACGCTTTCCCAGGAAATAACCCGTATCCTGGTCGAAGCGGTTCATGGAAAGGGACTTCCGGCCGGCAGTGTCGATCGACGGGCTGGAGAGACGGTTCCGCGACGCAGGGCTACCGATCCGCCGATCCGGCGGCGCGCCGGTGACCTGCCGTACATTCCACCGGATCCTGATGAGAAGTAGAGTTTTTGTTTTGCGGCGGCTGTCGGAATCGGGCAGCCGCTTTTATTTTGTCCTGAAAGGTTTGATACGATTGAAAATAATGCCGAAAGCGTATATTGCCATATCCGTATTTTCAGTGATCCTCAGTTTCATCGGAGGATTCCTGGTAGCGAATGCGCTGAATAGGTCCGAGGTGGCATCGCTGCGAAATCAGGTCGAAAAGGTCGGTTCCGAACCTGCTGCCGCAAATAGTAATTCGAACGCGCAAACCCTATCGAATGAAGAAATTCGAGCCAAGATCGCCGAAGCGGACGCGAGCCCGGAGAATTTTGCTTTTCAACGGGATCTTGGCCTTGCTCTCTATAGGTACTCCGCGATGCAGCAGGACACGGCTCTTCTGCGGGAATCGGCCCGCTTGCTTGAACGCGCGTTGAAGTTGAATCCCGGTGACTACCAGATCAAGGTCGCATTGGGGAACGCAAATTTCGACATCGGTTATTTTGAGAAGAAGAACGAGCCCTTCGAGAGTGCCCGCAGGTATTACAAGATGGCGCTCGATGCCCGGCCGAATGATGTAGATGTGCGGACCGATTATGCTTTGACATACTTTCTTCAAACACCGCCGGACAATAGAAATGCTATCAAGGAGTTTGAGGCCGCATTGAAGGACAATCCAAAACAGGAAAAAGCCCTACAGTTCCTGACGCGGGCATATTGGCAAGCGGGGCAGGGAGATCTTGCCATTGAGACGCTGAAACGTATGCGTTCGGTGAATCCCGCCAGCCCGGTCATCAAAGAACTTGAAGAACTTCTCCTGCAGCCGCCGACGACACCAAAATGAGAGAGGCCCTAATTATTCTCGGCGTCATCGCGATACTCTTCGCGCTGTCCGCATTCCGATATCGTAAACAACTCCGAACCGCATATGGTGTTTGGAAAGCGGTAAAAGAGCTTCGCGCGGGCAAGTTTCCGGACCAGCATCTCGGGAAGGTCGAGGATCAAGCCGGCGGCAAACTTGCGAGGTGTATGACGTGCGGCAACTGGCAGCCGGAATCGAAGATGCGAAAGGTCGGGAACGGCCCAATGTTCTGTTCGGCCGAGTGCTTCGAACAAGCAGCAAAGCGGCCTGCCTAAAGCAAACTAGTACGCGAACTGGCCAAGATACCAAGAGACGATCGTTTCGCCGAAAAAAAGTGCAGCGATAGAACCGATCCCAAGAAATATACCGAACGGAATTTGTGCCTGAAAGTTCCGATCACGTTTGATAAGCATCATCCCGATCCCGGCAACCGCCCCTGCGAATGCCGCAATAAAGATCGAAAGGAACGCAAGCCGCCAACCAAGCAAGGCACCATAGCCAAGCATCATCTTCACATCGCCGAGCCCCATCGCCTCAACACCGCGAAGACGCTTCCATGCCTCGCCGATCCCCCAAAGAATGCCGCCGCCCGCAAGCGCTCCGAGAACTGCCCCGGCTAGCGAAACGAGCACCGGATGCTGTCCCGCAAGGCCTGTTAGCGGATAGGCCAAGGTATCGGGAAAAAAGCTATTGCCAGCCATCAGAGGAAAAGCGATGCGAACGAGAACCGCGAATACAAGGAAGGGATAGGTGATCACGTTCGGCAGGATCATGTGCTCGGCGTCGATGAACACCAATACGACCGTGACCGTTACGAAAACCAATGCGACCGGGAGAAATGCATTTAGCCCAAAGTAAAAAAAAGTGCCGAGCCAGAGAAGAGCATTCAGAAGTTCCACCGCCGGATAACGCACCGAGATCGGAGCTTTGCAGCTTCGGCATTTTCCCCCAAGGATAAGCCAACTGAGAATAGGTATATTGTCGTAAGGCCTGATCGCGGTGGAACACTTGGGACACGCCGAATTCGGGAAGACGATCGATTGCTCGTTCGGAACACGATGGATAACGACGTTGAGAAAGCTACCGACGGCGGCTCCGAAGACGAAAACAATGGTCGCCGGCAGCCAGATCGGATCTATCAAAAGTGGATATAAGGTCTCGAGAGGTTGCATTGGTCGGTCAAAGAAGAACGGTGTCGCTTATAAGTTTGCCGCGGTCGCGGGTAGAATCATCCTAAGCGAGACTCGGCAAAAAGAAAAGTAGAAAGGATCAATGAAACTTACTTTCGCGCGTCCGCGAATGTAAAGCGTTTCCCGGAAGGTCTCTTGGCAGCGGGTGAGATCGGCCCAAGAATCCGGATCGACTCGAATTATGAACAAGCCAATTGTGATCATCGGTGCAGGGCTGGCCGGCCTTTGCTGTGCATTGGAATTGCAGGAAGCGGGCCGAGAATTCCTAGTTTTTGAAGCATCCGACCGTGTTGGCGGACGGGTAAAGACGGATGTTGTTGAAGGGTTCAAGCTCGATCGCGGTTTCCAGGTACTCCTTGACAGCTATCCGGAAGTGAACCGCCGGATAGACCTTGCCAGACTCAACCTTCGAAAGTTCGAGCCGGGTGCTCTTGTTCGCTATAGTGGCTCGTTTCATTCCATAACGGATCCCTTCCGCCGGCCGCTTGCGGCGATCCCAACGGTCTTCACGCCGATCGGAACGCTCTTTGATAAGCTCAGGGTCGGCCTGATCCGCGCAGATGTATTGAAAGATGCGTCGGAAAAGCTCTTTGAACGAAAGGAGACCACAACGCTCGAACGGCTGGAAGCGGCGGGATTTACCGATTCGCTGATCGAGCGGTTCTTCCGGCCTTTTCTCGGCGGCATATTTCTCGAAAGGGAACTGAAGACCTCAAGCCGGATGTTCGATTTTGTTTTCTGGATGTTCTCGATGGGAAGTGCTTGCCTGCCCGCGGAAGGAATGGAGGTCATCCCGCGGGCTCTGGCCGAAAAGCTCCCGGCTTCGAATATTCGTCTGAACACGAAGGTTGCGAGCGTTGGAGATGGCCTTGTTACTTTAGAAGGCGGTGAAGTGATCGAAGTAGCCGCGGCCGTTGTCGCCGCGGACGCACCGTCCGCAGCAAAGCTTCTGGGGAAGCCGGAAGCTCCGAAAGGCGTCGGCGTTACCTGCATTTATTTTTCGGTGCCGCTTGCACCGCTGACCGACGCTGTCCTCATTTTGAATGGAGACGGCTCCGGCCCGATCAACAACTTGTGTTTCCCAACTCGTATTGCCTCAAGCTACGGCCCCGAAGGCACCGACCTCGCTTCGATCACCGTCATCGGGACCGGCCACGATGGGTCAGCGCTAATGGATAGAGTAGTTTCACAGCTTACCGATTGGTTTGGCGAAGAGGTGAAGGGCTGGAAGCATCTGGCAACCTACAAGATCGAATACGCACTTCCGTCTCAAGTGCCGCCTGCTCTCACGCCGCCGCAAAGGGAAGTTAGGGTGAGGCCCGGCCTATACGTTTGCGGCGACCATATTTACAATGCATCGATCCAAGGGGCGATGGTCTCAGGTAAACGGGCCGCACATGCGGTGATCGCCGATCTTCAAAGAACAAAAGACTAAGATTTGCTCGAACCGGCGTCATCCCAAAAGCGAAAGGGCCGCCGATGACGACAGCCCTTTACACCAACCACGACTTATATCATTAGACCGAGGGATTTTTCAGGATGTCCGCAAGTGCGCGGATGCGGCCCGAGTTCGCTTCATCAGCACCCTGCACCTTTTGTAACGATGAAGCCAGGTTCTTCAATCGGGACTTTGACTTCTTATCGAGTTTCGAATTCTCTGCGGTTTCGATTGCTTCCCGAAGTTCTGCGATCTGAGCAGTACTTATCGCCTTTGAACGCTCGAGCTGATCGACGTAGGCCTTCGCTACGACCAGCTTCCGCGGCCAATCATAACGCTCCTGGTTCTGGACGTTCAGCACGTCAAACCGAACAAGATTAGCGGCATCGATCTCGTTCTGTGTCAGGTGGTCGGTCGGCGTTAACTCAAATATATCGAGCCCACGAGCGATCTCAGATGAGTAGATTCGGCCATTGTACCAATATGCCGACCATGATCCGCCCATGACGAGCATCTTGCTGTCGATCGGCCCGCGATCGAAGTAGCCGATCTCGACCGGATTCGCTGCGTCCGTGAAGTCCATCAAGGAAATGCCGCCTTGATACCAGGCCTGGACCTTGATGTCGCGGCCGGGAACAGGTACGAGCGAGCCGTTATGCGCAACACAATTCTCGGTCGAGCTTTGCGCCGCTGGCAGCTTGTAGTAGTTCTTGAACTCGAGTTTTGTGCCGTTTAGGTGGAAAATGGCGTTGGCACCCCATTTGTCCGGATCGTTTTCACGGCAACGCGGGCCCATACCGCCGCCCCATTCGTCGGTAAAGACGACCTTTTTGCCGTCGTTAGAGAAAGAGGCCGAATGCCAATAAGCATAATTCGGATCATTGACCGCTTCGACACGCTTCGGGTTTGCCGGGTCCTTGATATCAAGGAGAATTCCGTTGCCGGCACAAGCTCCGGCGGCAAGGCCGATCTCGGAATAGACCGTAATGTCGTGGCACTGATTCGTTTCCTGCGGACGGCCCTGCGACTCGTGCGAACCGCCATCGTTTAGTGCATTGATCGCTCCGGTCTTCGGGTCGCCGAAAATGCGCGGTGCGTTTACGACTTTAGAGTTTTGCGGAGCCTTCAAAGGCACCTTGATCACCTCGATGCGGAAAAGAGCCGTATTCGGGTCCTTATCAGGCGGGCCGCCTGAACAGCCTTCAAGCTCTTCGCCGGGGCGGACGAACGACGTTCCCGAGACGTAAATGTAAACGTTCTCCTTGTCCTTGGGATCGACGACCAGAGTGTGTGTATGCGAACCGCGGCACGTTTGGACCGCACCAACCTGTTTCGGGCTTGAGATATCGCTAATGTCGAAAATGCGAACGCCGCGGAAGCGGTCCTTGTTTGCCGCCGGCGGGCCATTTCCGCCCGGTGCACCGGTGGCTGGGAAGCCCTGCTCACCGCAGTCGAGTCGCCCATTCGGCATTTCGACCGACATGAACATCAGGTTCTTGTAAACCGAAACGTCGCCCTGGCCGCCGGGGCAGACCATTGAGGTAAGCAGTTTAGTATCCGCGGGGTCGGAGATGTCATAGATATTGACACCGTAGAAGTTGCCGAGGAAGAGTCGATTGCCCTGAAACGCCAGATCCGAATTTGCAAAAGCGAGACCTGCGAATGACAGCCTCATCTGAACAGGCACCATTTTCGGGTCGGGAATGCCGAGGGCGTTCAAGGCCGTTCCGATCTTCGGTCCTTCGGGGTCGATACCGAGGTCGAACGCTGCCGGCTTCTTCAGCAACGAGATATGCTTGATCCCAACGGCAGCCTCGCCCGCGTCAAAAAGACCCGGTGAGAGCTTTGCTCGCGGGTCATTCGAATCCGCTCCCTTCATTCCCGGTGGTAGCGGCTTAGGGCCATTATTTTGGGCAACGATCGCCGACGTGCCGGAAAGAACCAGCAGCATGCAGGCGAAAAAAATTAGCGACTTTAGCGATTGCACTTTACTCATGACTTTATCTTTACGGGATTTTCGACAACAAAGTTTCCATCGTTTTTATCTCGGCACGCTGGCCGCTATCGACATCGGTAGCAAAATTGAACAGTTCGGCGTCTTGCCCGGCACCGGCGGTCTCAAAAAGTTCCTTGACCATTACAAGAGCACCCTCGTGATGCTGGATCATTCCTTCGAGGAAGAGCCGGTCGAATTCGCGTCCTTTCGCGTTTCGGAGTTCGTTCATCTGAGCGGCAGAGAGCATTCCCGGCATTCGATGCGAGCCACCGCCGCCGTGTGATGAGCCGCCGTGGGCTTTGGTTTCAGTTGGTTGATTTCTTAATTCGAGCCATCGCATCATGAACGCGATCTCGTCCTCCTGCGATTTGCTGATACGTTCCCCAAGAAGCATGATATCCCGGTTCGTCGTTCTGTCTTCGATCAACGCGGTCATCTCAACCGCCTGTGCGTGGTGCATGATCATGCCCTGCATGAACTCGACATCTTTCGGCGAAACGGCCAAAAGGGTTGCTCTTGTATCGCTCGAAAGCTGGCGTGTCGGCTGGCCCGGGGCTCCGGGCTGAACAACGCGGGGCTTTTGAACCTCTGAGGATTGGCCGAAGATGTTGATCGAAATCGATGTAAAAACCGCCGCGACGAAAAGAATGTATCGTGCCGATTCCTTTATTCCGTCGAACTGAAAAGCGCTTGAAACTCTCATTTTTTCCCAAGCTAACAAAAATTGCGCAAAAAGCGAAAAGGGCCGAAAGGCCTTCCCGGTAAAACGCTCTTAACGTCCTTGAACGAAATCTGAGAAAAGAAGATCCTCTCTACTGAGCGAACGCAGATCCGGAGGCGAACGTATCCTGCTCAATATAGATGCAAGGGAAAGAAAATGCGATGTCGGGGAGGAATTAAATGCTGGAGGCGGCGATCGGAATCGAACCGATGAATAAAGGTTTTGCAGACCTCTGCCTTACCACTTGGCTACGCCGCCGCGTATGGAAAGTATAAAGGAGAAAGGATAAGGGATGAAGGCAAAGCCAACGTCTTCACCGAATCGCCGTTATCATTTCTCCTTGGAAACTTGGAGCGGGAGACGAGGGTCGAACTCGCGACTTCAACCTTGGCAAGGTTGCGCTCTACCACTGAGCTACTCCCGCACAGCAAACCCTTATTTTACTTTTAGAAAAGGGTTTGTCAAGCCTAAACCGTTCCGGAGGCCGCCCGGAGCTAATTCTGAACGGTTATGTCTTTAATAAAGCTCCAGTCGCCGCTCGGGCTGATCTTCACATTGCCGATCCGTTTGCTTGTGATCACCATATTCGCCGGGTACCAAAGTGGGAAAAGCGGAAGTTCATTGCTGATGATCGCCCAGGCATCGACATAAAGCTGCTTGGCCTTTTCACGATCGGTTTCGTTCACGGCCTTCTCAACCAATTTATCGACCTCTGCATTGCTGTAGCGGCTGCGGTTGCAGCAGCTAACATTCGGGCCCGGAATACGAGCGGTCGTAAAAAGGTCCTTCATGAAGATCGGGTCCTGATTGCCGCCGACCCAAACGCCGGTGTTCATCTGGAAATTGCCCTGTGTAAGTTGTTCACGAATCGTATTCGGATCAAGTGTCTCGATCTGGACATTCAAACCGACCTCTACCAGCATATTCTGGATCGCCTGTGCATAGCTGCTGTAGGCGGCATTACCGGCGGCAAATTTGAACTTTATCGGTTCGTTCTTATAGCCCGCCTCGGCGATCAGCTTCCTCGCCCGCTCCGGGTCATAGCCATATTGAGTACCGGGCGAATATGCCCATGAGGCTTCAGGAAGAATCGAATTAGCGATCTTTGCCTGACCGGAAAGCAGTTCGCGGATGATCTTTTCGCGGTCGATCGCATACCCGATCGCCTGCCGGATCTTTACGTTGATCAAAGGGGCAGACTGCGTATTGAGCCCGAGATATTGGATGTTTGACCCATCGAACTGTTGGACGTCCAAATTCGGATGTCTGGCAAGTGTCTTGAGTGAATCGGGTGTCAGGTTTGAGGGAACCGGAGCAATATCGACGGCTCCGGTTTGCAGTTCGGCCTGCAGGGCACTCGCGTCCGGGATCGTCTTAACGCGCAACTTGGTTACCTTCGGAGCCCCGTCCCAATACTCCGCAAAAGCCTCAAGTTCGACCGTGCTCTGCGATTGGTCGAAATTAACGAACTTGAAAGGGCCCGAACCGACAGGCTGCGACCGCTGCGTCGCGACGGTTCCGTCGGGAATGATGGGAATGGCAACGAGATTCGAAAGAAGTTGGTTTTTTAGGGCCGGACGCGCGATGCGGAAGACTACTGTATATTCGTCGGGGGTTTCTATGCCATCGATGTGCGGCACGAGTTTTTTGTCAACGGAATCAAAGAACGCGAGCCGCTTATAGCCGGTGCTCTTGAAGAGTTCGTCGAAGGTGTACTTAACGTCTTTCGAGGTGAAACCCGCACCATTATGGAACTTTATGTTCTGCCGGAGCTTGAATGTGATCGCTTTCCCGTCTTCTGAGGTCTCGATGCTTTCCGCCATTTCCCCGGTGTAATCAAAGCTCTCGGTCTTTTTGACCAGGGCGTTGAACATCAGATTGCGGACGCGTTCGGCGGCGGCATCGGACTTGTCCGAGGTCAGCGTGTCGAACCCGGAAAAAGATTCCGAAAGGGCGACGGTGACGTACTCCGAACCGCCGCGGCGGCACGAAACCGAAAAGGCCATTACGAAAACAACGAGAAAAACGATAAATTTCTGAAAGATCATCATTACAAACTATAAACTGAAATTACCGAAGATGTGATTTGAATTCTGCAACTCTTGCGGAGATCGATTCGAGCTCGGCCATGTCGAGTCCGATCGGATCGGCGAGTGTCGATGCTGCCTGATCGATCCTGGCTATTGCGGATACGATCCTCGCTTCACTCAATTCACCCGATGCTGCCGCCTCAGCTACTCTTTCGAAACTGCGTTTTATCAGCTCAGACTCGGAGCAGATCGCGAGCATATCCTCGCCGGCCGCGACCGCCATGACGCACGCATCCGGAAGGCCGTATTCGCGTGTTATTGCTCCCATTAAAAGATCATCCGTTACGGCAACTCCCTCAAAGCCGCACCGCTCTCTAAGAAGATCGTCGAGTACAGAACCGCTCAAGCAAGAAGGTACGAGTCTGCCATTTCGGTCCCGCTCCTGCAAGGCAAGGTTTGGGTAAACGGCATGTGCGACCATAACGAAACGGGCCTTGTTCTTTTCGATCAGGCTCCGAAACGGCGGCAGATCGAGAGATGCAAATTCGCTTTCATCGACAGCGATCTGCGGCAGTTCCTCGTGCGAATCGACGTTGGAACCGGCGAGCCCGGGAAAGTGCTTTAGGCATCCGGCGATCCCCTCGGCCTCCATAGCGTCGAGAAAGCTCCCGGCGAGTTCCACGACCTCGTCGGCCGAACGACCAAAAGAACGACCCCGCAAACCGTTGTTGTTCAGACGGCGACTTTCGGTTGCGACATCGACGACCGGAGCGAAGTTTAAGTTGAAACCGAGCAGCCGAAGCGTTCGTCCGATGAGGGAGCCGTGTTCGGCGGCTTCTTCGGCGGTACTTATCTTTTCCGCGGCAGGGAACGGCTCAATGATCCGCCGCAGGCGATCGACCGACCCGCCTTCCTGATCGACACTGAGCATCACCTGCGGGCCAAGGACATCACGAATCCCCAGGAGTAGTGCGTTCACCTGCTCGGCCGACTTTATGTTCCGGGCAAACAGGCAAACCCCGCCCGGCCTCACATGATCGAGCAGTTCTCTCGTATTTGAATCGATCTCCGGACCCGGAATCCCTATAAAAAATAATTTGCCAAGTGAACTAACCAATAAATTCTCCTAGTTCTCACCGCCTTCGCTTTCCGCCTGTCCGCCAAATAAGGACATCTGAGCCGCGACCGATCGGCCTGCGGCCCGCCGAAGTCCCGAAGCGGGTTCGTCGGAAAATACAGCGAGCTCATATTTCTCAAGTTTCTGCAGAACTTCATTGGCCCTGTCGATCACCGCTGAGGGAAGCCCAGCAAGCCGGGCCACGGCGATACCGTACGACTTTGATGCCTGTCCGGGCGTCAGTTTATGCAGGAAAACTACTTCGCCGTCCCGTTCGATCGCCGATATCTGATAATTCTTAGCACCGGGCAGGTGCTCAGCCAACTCCGCAAGTTCGTGATAATGCGTTGCGAAGAGGGTTTTTGCGGCGTGGTCCGGCGAGTTGTGCAGATACTCGGCAACTGACCACGCGATGGCGAGCCCGTCAAATGTCGAAGTGCCTCGGCCGATCTCATCAAGAATGACCAGGCTTCGCGGCGTAGCATTGTTTAGAATGGTCGCCGTCTCGGTCATCTCGACCATGAACGTCGAACGGCCGGAGGCGAGGTCATCGGATGCCCCGACCCGCGTCCAGATCCTGTCAACGATCGGGAGGCGTGCCGAGGTTGCCGGAACGAATGACCCGATCTGTGCAAGGACCTGGATCAATGCGACCTGACGTAATAGCGTGGACTTTCCGCCCATATTCGCTCCCGTTATCACTAGAAGCCGATCGGTAGAATTGTTGAGGTACACGTCATTAGGAACGAATGATCTCTCAAGAAAAGCCTCGACGACCGGATGCCGGCCATTTTTGATCTCGATCTCGTCCCCGTCATGAAGAACCGGCCGAATGTAGTTTCTCTTTGCCGCCGTTTCGGCTAGTGCCGCTAGAGCATCGAGCGTTGCAATGGCACGCGCCGTGGATTGCAGCTTCTTGATCTCGTTTCGGACGGCTCCAACTACCTCGGCGAAGATCTCGGTCTCAAGTCGAATGATGCGTTCCTCGGCTCCGAGTACGGAAGATTCCCATTCTTTCAGTTGCGGTGTCGTGAACCGTTCCGCATTGGCAAGTGTTTGCTTCCGTTCGTAGTCGTCCGGCGCCTTTGCGATATTCGCTTTCGAGACCTCGATGTAATAGCCGAATACATTGTTGAACCGCACCTTTAGTGTCGGGATCCCGCTCCGCTCTCGCTCTTGAGTTTCAAAAGCCGCGATGGCTTGCTTTACGGAACCTGCAACGCTGCGGATCTCATCGAGCTCGGTATTGAACCCCGTCCGGATCGTTCCACCTTCAGTTAGATTCACGGGAGGTTCGTCATCGATCGCTTTGGCTATTAGCTCGCGGATCTCAGGCAGTTCGTGAATATTCTCGGCAAGAACCTGTAGAAGAAGCGATCGGGCATCTCGGATCGAGGCATTTAGTTCCGGAGTTTGTCCGAGCGAGCGTGAGATGGCAAGCAAATCACGGGCGTTAAATGATGGCATGCCCAGTTTGCCGACAAGCCGCTCGATGTCATAAACGCTCTTCAGAAGAAAGCGCACTTTGTCCCGAAGGATCGAATCGCCAAGCTCATCGACCGCATTGAGCCGGGTCTCAATTTCGCTTCGCTTGACCGATGGCCGCATAAGCCAAGCCCGCAAAAGCCGAGATCCCATTCCAGTGACGGTACTATCGATGGTCCCCAAAAGGCTTGTTTTTGACGAACCGTTGCGGCCGACAATAAGCTCAAGGTTCGCGATGGTTATCGCATCGAGATTGAGGAACTCATTTGCCACCTGAAAGGTAAGCCCAAGGATATGCTCTGCTGCATCCCGTCGAGTCTCGAGTGCATAGGCGAGGCACGAACCGGCCGCGGCTATCGCGGCGCTACGGTCCTCGATCCCAAATCCGGCCAGCGTCTTAACGCCAAATTGTTTTTGAAGCCGAGCCGCTGCGAGGTTCAATTCCGAAGACTCGTCATTTACAGGCGTGATGGTTATCTCATTAGGCGATCCACTCGTCGTAGATACCTCAGGATAGAGAATGCTCTCGCGAGAGGCGAAACCGAGGTCTGCGGCCCATCTCTGTGAATGAGTATTAGGGAGCACAAGTTCCTTCGGGCTGTATCGATCGATCCTTTCGCGTGCCTTTACCCAGCGGTCGGCTCCATCGAACTCAGACACAAAAAACTCGCCCGTCGAAACGTCCAGAAAAGCAACGCCGACCAAGTCATTTAGTTCGACCGCAGATGCAAGGAAAAGGGGGTCGCGTTCATCCTGCAACTGTTCATCGACCGCCGTGCCCGGCGTGATTATCCGGACGACCTCTCGTCGAACGAGCTTCGTACCCTTGGTCGGCTGTTCGGTTTGGTCACAGATCGCTACCCGATAGCCCTTTGAAACCAGCTTCGAAATGTATCCCGAGGCTGCATGATAGGGAACTCCACACATCGGGATCGGGTTTGGCGAGTCTTTTTGACGGGCTGTTAAGGTGATCTGAAGCTCACGCGAGCCGATCAGAGCATCCTCATTGAACATTTCGTAAAAATCGCCCAAACGGAAGAAAAGAATCGTACCCGGATACTGCTTCTTGATCTCAAGGTACTGCCGAAGCATTGGGGTGGCATTTTCCATGACGAAACGCGTGCTTTCGAGAGTTTAGCCAAAACCAATTCGGTTTCAAAATCGCGGTTTCCAAAGTGATTGTCTTTTGTTAAACTTACGGTTTGATCCGTTTCCCCGATCTGCTTTCCGTCACAATGAGTGATGTAAGCGTTTTTTCAGTGCTGTTTATGCGCGGTTAGGCCCACTTGGAGAAGTTTTCCATGCGATCTTTATTTAGTCTTTTTATTCTATTGGTCTTCGGCAGCTTTGTAGCTTTCGCTCAGAATGATCCGCCCGCTGCGGGGTCCGTTCCGGCAGCGTTTCAGACCTCGGAGGAGCGGTATCGAATCGGATTTCAGGACACTCTTGAAATACAGATCTTTCGCCACCCCGAGCTGAACCAGCGGGTGAACGTCAATCCGAACGGGACGATCACGCTTTTTCGTTTGGATCAGCCGATAGTTGCGGTTTGCAAGAGCGAGCGGGAACTTGCAAACGAGATCGCCGCAGCCTATGCGAAAAATTATTTACGCAACCCGGAGGTCAACGTGATCGCCGTCGAGCAGCGTTCGCAGGCATTTGCGGTAATGGGTGCCGTTGAAAAGCCGGCAAATTACTTCATTAATCGCCCGATAAGGCTGCTCGAGCTGCTTGCTCAGGCCGGCGGCCCGACGGATAAAGCAGGTTCGCGGCTGATAGTTGCTCGAACCGGCAGCCGGTCAAATTGCCGCCTGACCCCGCAGCGTTCGGCAGAGGAAGACGATTTCGAAATTCTTCATCTAAGTCTAAAGGATGTACTCGAGGCAAAGCAGAACATACCGATGCTGCCGGGCGACATCGTCTCGGTTCTCGAAGCAGACGTTGTTTATGTCTATGGCAATGTGATAAAGCAGGGCCAGGTTGTGATGAAAGAGCCTTTGACGCTGACGCAGGCCATCGCCTCGGCCGAGGGCCTCAGGCCCGCGTCGAGGAAGGACGACATCCGGATCTTCCGGCAAAAGCAGGGAAGTGCGGAGCGTGAGGAACTGGTCTTCAGCCTTGGCGATATCGAGAAGCGGAAGATCGCCGACCCGTATCTGGAACCGAACGACATTGTTGCGGTCAATGAAGACCGAGTGAAGAGCATTTTTAATTCCATTGGCCGGTCGCTGACCAACGGCATTCCGAGTATTTTCTATCGCGTTCCTTAATCGAACGGCTAAAACATGCGAGAAACGAGAGATATAATCAAGAGCCCGGTCGATCCGGTAACAGACATCGAACGGCCGTTCGATCCGCAGTTAGTCCCGGGTTCGGGCCGCTATCCGGCATACCGCGAGATGTATGCGGCGGACGGCTTCAGCCTGATGGACTATTGGAAGGCCATCAGAAAACGGCTTTGGCTGGTCATCGGTATCGCCGTTCTCGTAACAACGCTGACGGCTATCTATATGGCGCGGAAGCCGAATATCTATCAGGCCTCATCGACGATCCAGGTCGATCTGGAACAAACGAACCCGGATCTGATCACAAGCGACCGCCAGCGGCCGAGCATCAATCTCGATCCGTCATATTTCAATACACAGCTTCAGTTGGTTGGCAGCGATACTATTCTTCGCCGCGTTATCAAGGAGCATAACCTTGATACGAACAAGGAGTTTCAGGCGGCCAGGGCAGAGAAATCAGGTGGAGCTGTTCGCGGTTTCCTCAGAGCGATCGGACTCGCAAGTTCTCCTGACGCACAGAGCGAAGCTTCGTTGAGTGAATTCGCTTCGTCGCCGAACTCGGGCCTGATGTCCGCCGATGAGATCGCTGAAGCGATCCGCCTGGCTCCTTACGTTGAGATCATCAAACAGAACCTTTCGATCGAACCGGTGCGCGAGTCCCGCGTAACGGTGAAGGACACACGCCTGATCGAGGTCGCATTTAGGAATACAGATCCCCAGTTGGCCGCATTTGTAGTAAACGGCATCGGAGAGACCTTTGCTGCCTCTAACCAGGAACAGCGGTCGGGCACTTCGCGAAAGACGAGCGACTTTCTGCAGCAACGAATCGCGGATCTCCAATCCGATATTCGCCGCGACGAGTTAAAGCTGGTCGAACTCGAAAGGACGGAAGGAATTCTCAAGACGCCAGGAGATCAGACTATCGTTCTCGAGCGGTTGGCGGGCCTTAACAAGGACCTTCTCACTGCTGAGAATGAACGAAAGACGGCAGAAGCTGAGTATCTTTCGGTTCGCAATAATCCCGAACGGGTCAGTGCACTGGCCGAAGCGGAAAGTGCCAGATACATCACGGAACGTGAGAATTTTCTTCTCAACTACCGCAATGAGACGCAGAAGACCATCGCCGGCCTTACAGCTAACAGAGCCAAGCTCCTCGAAGAATTTCTCGAAACCGCCCCTGAAGTCAGAGAGATCGACTCCCAGATAAAGAGCCTTGAAGACTCGCTGGCGAAGGCTACCGAAAAAGCACAGGCCGATATCAAGACGTTTCGCGACCGCACTTCTGAAAATCTTCTGCGCGTGCTTGAGACCAAATATCGCCGGGCACAGGAAAAGGAAGACAAGATACGGGCCGCCTTCAACGTTCAGTTCCAGGAAGCACAAGGTCAGAACGCTGGGGCCGTTATGATCAAGCTCCTGCAGCAAAACATCGAAACCAACAAGGGATTTCTCGATAATCTGCGGAAGCAGCAGAGCTCAAACGACATCGCATCACAGGGCTCGGACAACAACATCCGTGTCGCGCAATATGCGATCCCGCCAAAAAACCCCGTTTCTCCTGCGAGGACAACGACGGTTCTTGCAGCGCTACTGCTCTCGACGCTTTTCGGAATGGGCCTGGCACTCTTCCTTGAGTATCTTGACGATACGATCGGAACGACGGAAGAGATCGAAAGCTATCTGCAGCTCCCTGCGCTGGCCGCGATCCCTTCGATAGATTCGATGCCGAAGCGTAAGCTGCTGCTCGTCGGAGGCTCGGAGAAGCCCGAAGAGGAAATGGAGCCGTTGAATTCGGAGCTGTTGATAAATGCAGACCCGCGGTCTTCACTTGCCGAAGCATATCGTCAGCTTCGTACGTCGATCCTTCTATCAACCGCCGGGCACGCTCCGAAGTCGCTACTGGTGACATCGAGCCTTCCGTCCGAGGGTAAGACGACGACCGCGACGAATACCGCCATCAGCCTGGCACAAACCGGGGCGAAGGTCCTGATCATCGATGCCGATATGCGGAGGCCGCGTCTCCATTCGGTGTTCGGAGTTCCCAACGGCGAAGGGCTCAGCACGATCTTGTCGAGCGAGATGTCGGAAAACGAGATCCTCGGTGTGATCCAACAGGAACCGAGCACCAAGCTCAGTCTTTTGACTTCGGGACCGATCCCGCCGAACCCGGCCGAACTTATCGGGTCGCAGCCAATGGCAGAGTTGCTCGTAACACTACAGAAGAATTTCACACACGTAGTGATAGACTCGCCGCCGATCACCTCATTCACGGACGGCGTTCTTATCGCGTCGATGGTCGATGGCGTCATTCTTGTGGTTCATTCCGGCAAGAGCTCGCGGCAGATCGTTCGCCGTGCCAAGCAGCTTCTAATTGACGTTGGCGCACGGATCTTCGGTGTCGTGCTGAACAACGTCGATCTTCGGTCTCAGGATCATTACTATTATTATCAGAGCTATTACAATCAGGGCCACTACAGGCAGGACGAAGAATAGTGGCAGCCACATCTCCGGTAAAGATTCCATTGGTTAAGGACACGATCAGTCGGGAAGAGCTGATTGCTCTTTCCGACTGGTTGCGGTCGTTTCCGCGTTTGACCAAAGGCGAACTTACGCTGGAATTCGAAGAAAAGTGGTCCGAGTGGCAGGGCTGCAAATATTCGCTCTTCGTTAATTCGGGTTCATCAGCAAACCTGCTGATGTTCTACGCGTTGCTGCTTTCCGGCCGTCTGAAGAACAAAAAGGTCATTGTTCCGGCCGTTTCCTGGGTCACGACCGTCGCACCCGCTATCCAGTTCGGGTTCGAGCCGATCGTCTGTGACTGCGACCCCGAAACGCTAGGGTTGGATGTTGAGCATCTGGGCCGCCTCGTTGAGGATCACGAGCCTGCGGCGGTCATCCTCGTGCACGTTCTCGGTTTTCCGAACAGGATGGATGAGATAACGGCGATCTGCAATGATCGTGAGATCATACTTCTTGAAGATTCCTGCGAAAGTTTTGGCTCACTTTACAAGGAAGTCAGGACCGGCAATTTCGGTTCGATGAGCAGCTTCTCGCTTTATTTCGGCCATCACCTTTCGACCATCGAAGGCGGAATGATCTGCACCGACGATGAAGAGCTAAGGAGCCTGCTCATTTCACTCCGAAGCCACGGATGGGACCGCGATCTTCCACAGACGAAGCAGGCCGAACTCCGCACGCGTTACGGCATCGACGAATTTCGGGCCCTGTACACTTTTTATCATCCAGGTTTTAATGTCCGGTCCACTGACCTGCAGGCATTTCTCGGCATCGAACAACTGAAAAAGGCAGACACAGTGGTCACGAACCGGAACAGGAATTTTCTGGCCTATGATTCGACCATCAAGGACTTTCAATACAAGGTTCGGCAAGCGGCAGGAACAATGGTCTCGAATTTCTGTTATCCGTTGATCACGGAAAAGCGCGATGAACTTGTTGCCGCACTCGCCCGTGCCGGCGTGGACTCACGTCCGCTGGTTTGCGGGTCGATAGCCCGGCATCCATTCTGGTACGAGCGCTTTGGGCGTGCCGAGCTTCCGTTTGCCGATATCGTGCATGACAACGGTATGTATATCCCGAATAACCACGAAATGACGTCGGCGGAAGTAGAGTACGTTGCACAGGTCGTGAATTCTGTCCTTTGATGTCCCGAACCGAACGAATAAAGCGTGTCGCGATCGTCACTCCGGTTCACAACCGTTGTGATCTGACACTCCAGTGCCTTCGAAGCATCGATCGGCTTGACGCCGACGGGCTTGAGATCTTTACGGTGATAGTTGACGACGGCTCTACCGACGGTACAGCAGAAATGGTCAAAGCAGCTTATCCGGACGTAGAGATCGTCAGCGGCGACGGAAACCTTTGGTTCACCGGCGGGATGAACCGCGGTTTCGAGGCCGCTCTTAAAAGAGACCCCGACTTTGTTCTCTCGATCAACAACGACACGGTCTTCGATCGGAAGCTGCTTCAGTATTTGATTGAGACGGCCGAAAGGAATCGGCGGTCTGTTGTTGGAGCGCTATTGTTGCTTTGGGATCAACCGCATCGCGTCTTTCAGGTCGCCCCAAAGTGGAGTGCCTTTTGGGGCGGATTTCGCCATTGGCAGCAGCAGACAGTTTGGACAGTCCCTGATCGACCGTGGAAGGTTGAGATCATTGTCGGAAACTGCGTTCTTTTTCCGGTTGAGGCGATCCTCGAATGCGGGTTTATGGATGAAAAGCGGTTCCCGCATTACGGTGACGCGGAATATACACCACGGATGCGACGGGCAGGTTGGGAGCTGCTGATCGATCCGCGAGCTCGGGCATTTTGTCAGCCAAACACGCCGCCGCCGTCGGTCGGCAAGATGCCGCTTGGCAAAAAGCTCCGAACGCTTTTCCTGGATAAAGGCAATGCAAACAGCTTGTGGCGTCGAACCTACGCGAATCTCTATGGAGCGCCAAACAAGCTCTCGGGCCTCGTCGCCACGCCGGTCTTTTACTTCAGATATCTGATCGGCAAGAATTATGAATCTTCTTACGCCGAGCGAGTTCCCGAGCCTATGCTCAAGGAGCTTTACGCAAATGACGTCGTTGCACCGGATGAATGAGCCGGCCGCAGTTCCTCCAGCCAGTAGTCGATCATCTCGTCGAGCATTGTTTCAAACGTATATTCGGGCTTCCAGCCAGTCGCTTGACGTAGCTTGGATGAATCGCCCTTGAGGTTATGAAGCTCTTCCGGACGGAGAAACCGCTCGCTCACGCGGATGTATCGGTCGGCGTCGAGTTCAATCTTTGAGAAGACGTAATCAACCAGATCGCGAACGCTGTGCGAGATACCGGTCGCACATACGTAGTCGCCCGGCTCGTCGAGCTGAAGCATCAACCACATTGCCTGAACGTAATCCCTGGCGTGCCCCCAGTCACGCGTCGCATCCAGGTTCCCGAGTTCGAGCCTATCGGTCAGCCCATACTTGATGCGAACGGCTTCCTTGCACACTTTGTTGGTAACGAAGTTCGTCCCCCGACGCGGGCTCTCGTGGTTGAAGAGTATCCCGTTGCTGACAAATAACTTATAAGCGTTTCGGTAGTTCTTGGCTAAATGATAAGAAAAGACCTTGGAGCACCCGTAAGGTGAAACCGGATTCATCGGCGTCGTCTCTCGCTGAAAGCCATCCGGATCGATGGTGTTCCCGAACATCTCCGATGACGATGCCTGGTACATCTTCACGTCGGGCTTCGTCAGCCGGATCGCCTCAAGAAGATTCAGGGTGCCAAGCCCGGTCGCGTTTGCTGTGTAGATCGGCTGGTCGAAAGATATGCGAACATGCGATTGTGCCGCCAGATGATAGATCTCATCCGGCTGTGTTTCTTTAATGACGTAAACTAACGACGAGAGGTCGGTGATGTCTGCGTAGTGGAGATTGAGGTCGGCGCGAATATGCTCGATCCGCGTTGTTTGGGTCTCGGCCACGGAATTACGCTTCAGAATTCCGTGGACCTCATAACCTTTTTCCAGCAACAGTTCCGAAAGATAGCTTCCGTCCTGTCCGTTTATTCCCGTTATCAATGCCG
>ERZ761602.4134-NODE-4134-length-19177-cov-246.321148_pt1 | contig 19177 bp, 17 predicted proteins | sample MGYA00512165_ERZ761602 | MGnify/ENA primary metagenome ERZ761602 (study PRJEB28899, sample SAMN02445085) | bioreactor sludge metagenome | biome: EBPR sludge; isolation source: Thorneside wastewater treatment plant | place: Australia: Brisbane, Thorneside... | reverse complement strand
CCTCCTGTTTCGTCGATACCTCGGCTGCTGGATCATAAATCAGCGCGCGCATGATATGCGGGATTGTGGCTTGTGGTTGGCTCTCCCCCAGAATGCCGGATGTGTACCCGGTCCCTCGTTGGTGATATCTTCGGGGCCGCAGAAACCGCTGAGCCAACGGGGTTATGTCTTGATGGACGACCTGCCTGTAGAACCGCCTTTGACGGCGACCCGCCCCCGTTTGAGCTGCTGGCGCAGCAGAACGGGTTCCGCTTCTGGCTGGCTTTCGACCTCGCCCGCGCCCTGGGTTACGCCGACACCAAGCCGTTGCGCAAGGCTTTGAACAAGGCGCCGGGGGTGTCTGCATGATGCGGAACTGAAGAAGCTGGACGCGCCGTCGAAGAAGCCTGTCAAGAATGGTTCGGATGAGCCCAGGTCTTGATTCTTGAAAGGCTATCGGTGCCTGCCAGGCCACCAACCCACTGCCCGAGTCGTGATCGGGCGTTTATAAACGCGCGGCGGCCGCTCTGGGCGCCAATTCGCACTGGTGACGGAAACACAATCGGGGCATGCAGAAGACTAGGCAGGTTTATCGCGATGTTCGTGACGTGCTGGGCCGCTACTGGGCGATCTATGGCGGGCTCGCGGCCTTGTTGCGCTCACCCTACTTTCATCTCTCGATCGTTCTGACTCCCGACTCCGAGCCGTTTTGAGAACGAGCGCGACGGCGCCGCCCGTCGAATCGCTTCGTCCTTCTGCCTTGCGCGCGCGCGACCGACAGTGGACGCATGTCGCTTCGCCAAACCACCCGCAAGAGCACTGGCCGCACGGCCGCAATCGCGAGCTGTGCCGTCGATCTGGCCGGCGCCGGCGGCGCGCCACGAGACGTGCGGTTGCTGCCGGCGGGCGAGTTCCGCTCCTGGGATGGTCGCCCGACTGACGTCGCCGCCTGGGTGATGACGGACGAAGACGGCCTGCGGCTGGTGGCGGAAGCGGCGGCGCGGGCGAGCGACCGAGTCATCGACTTCGAGCACGCGACCCTGCGTGCGAAGTCCGGTGGCGATCGGGCGCCGGCTGCCGGCTGGTTCCGGCGGCTCGAGTGGCGTCCCGGCGATGGGCTGTGGGCGGTCGGCGTGCGCTGGACGGCGCAGGCTGCCCGGCACATCGCCGACCAGGAATACCGGTACGTGTCGCCGGTGTTCTCCTACGACAAGGATTCGGGCCGCGTGGAGCGGCTCTTGCACGCCGCACTGACAAACGACCCGGGATTGGACGGGTTGACTGATCTCGCCGCCCTGGCGGCCGAGCTGTTTGCATCACCCACTATCGCACAGGAGTCTGCAATGCCTGCCATCCTCAAGAACTTGCTGGCCGCTCTCGGCCTGCAGGAGACCGCTACCGAAGCCGAGGCGCTGTCGGCGGTCGAAGCCCTGAAAACCAACGTCGCCATGCTGAGCGCGCAGGTCGCGGCGCCCGATCCCTCGAAGTACGCCCCCCTGGCGGCGCTCTCGGCGTTGCAGACCGAGAACGCCCAGGTGAAGGGCCAACTGGCAGCGCTCACCGGCGAGATCGCCGCGGCAAAGGTGGCGAAGCAGGTTGCCGATGCCCTGGCCGCAGGCAAGCTGACGCCGGCGATGGAAGACTGGGCCAAGACCCTCGGGGCAGCCAACCCGACCGCGCTGAGCGCTTTTCTCGATGCCGCTCCGGTCGTCGTCGATCTGGGCGCCAAGCAGAGTGACGGCAAGCAGCCCGCTGGCACTGGCGGCCAGGCTCTGAGCGCGGCGGAGCTGGCGGTCTGCCGGTCGATGGCTCTCGCGCCGGAGGACTTCGCCAAGACACGCCAGGCAGCCGCCTGACCGGCCTGAACCATTCCATTTCCCAGGAGACCTGAATGTCCGCGCTCACCGCCGACCGCAATACTCCCAGTCGTGACAATGTCGATTTCTCCCTGCCGGTTGCTGCGTCCACGAAGCTGTGGGCGGGCAGCATTGCCTGCCTCAACGCTTCCGGCTTCCTGACCAAGGGCGCCGTCTCCACGACGCTGAAGACGGTCGGTGTCGTGCAGGAGACCGTCGACAACACCCTTGGCGGAAACGGCGCGGTCGCCGGCAAGGTGCGCCGCGGCTGCTGGAAGTTCGGCAACTCGTCGGCGGGGGATCTGATCGCCGCCGCCGACTGGGGCGCGCAGTGCTTCATCGTCGATGACCAGACCGTGGCCAAGACGAACGGCGGCTCGACACGCTCGGTAGCCGGCATCATTCGCCATGTCGAAGCCGACGGCGTGTGGGTCGAGTTCTGACCGCAAGATCCATCACTCACCAAGGAGTTTCCTATGCGCCATCTCTTTTCGTTCCGGTACGCCGCCATTGGCCTGGCGGTCCTGCTGGCCTTCGCGTGGTCCCTCGCCTTTCTCGTCGGATCGGCGGCGCCGATGGATCCCGGTGATCCGTGGCTGTTCGGCGCCGCCGGAATCATCGTCAACCGCGACAGCCTCAACGCGATGTACAACGGGTTCAAGACCGCCTACAACAACGCCTTTGCCGGCGTGCAGCCGATGTGGAGCAAGGTGGCAACGCTGGTGCCGTCGTCCGCCAAGGTGGAGAACTACGGCTGGCTGGGGCAGTTTCCCAAGTTGCGCGAGTGGGTTGGCGATCGCCAGGTGAAAGGCATCGCCGCGTCGAGCTACCAGATTGCCAACAAGAAGTTCGAGGCGTCGATCGGCGTCCCGCGGGATGATGTCGAGGACGATACCTACGGGGTGCTGACGCCGCTGTTCTCCTCGATGGGCCAGTCGGCAGCAGTGCACCCCGACGAGCTGGTGTTCGCGCTGCTGGCGGCCGGCTTCAGCACGACCTGCTTCGATGGCCAGTATTTCTTCGACTCGGATCATCCAGTCGGTGCCGGGGTCGTCAGCAATACGGGCGGCGGGGCGGGCAGCGCCTGGTATCTGCTGGATACCTCGCGGCCGCTGCGCCCGATCATTTTCCAGAAGCGCCGGGAGTACGCGCTGACCGCGCTGGTCGACGCCAATGATGAGGGCGTCTGGATGCGCGACGAATACCGTTACGGTGTCGATGCGCGTGTCAATGTCGGGTACGGCTTCTGGCAGATGGCCTACGGCAGCAAGCAAACGCTGGACGCGACCAGCTTCAATGCAGCGGTCGCGGCGATGATGGCGTTCGCCAGCGACGATGGCCGGCCGCTCGGCATCAGCCCGAACCTGCTGGTGGTGGCGCCCGGCAACCGTGCCGCCGGAAAGGCGTTGGTCGAGGCCGAGACGCTGGCAAGCGGGGCGAGCAACACGAACTTCAAGGCGGTCGAGCTGTACGTCTGCCCCTGGCTGACCTGATAGCAACCAATTCTCTGTGGACGGTAGTGGCGATTGCTCCCCGCCCCGCGAAGAAAGATTGTGCGGGTCGGGCAGGGCACATGGCGTCATTGACGACGAAATAGGAGGCATCATGAAAGCAGGCGTTACACAACAAGACCCAGAAGCCCAGGCCGCTACGCCGCCTCGCGCCCAGGCCAGAACGCACCGCGTCAGCGCCGTGCCTGGAAACGGCTTCTGGAGAGCCGGCAGGCACTGGACTCGCGCCGGTACCGAGATCGACATCGGCGATTTCACCGAAGATGAGTGGGCGGCTCTGACGTCCGAGCCGATGCTGGTCGTCGTCGCACTTTGATCCGTAGGCGGCGGGAGGTACTGTGACTATAGGCAGCTGGAACGAAGCACAACTGGCCGTCATCGACGCTCGCCTGGTGGTCAACCCGGATGGCAAGCGGATAGGGTTTGTCGGGCCGGATGGGCAGATTTCTTTACTCGGTCTGCTCATCTACGAGCCTATGTCCGGCGGCAATGCCGGGGTCTTCGTCATGTCTCCGTACGATCTTGTAGACCCGAACTTGAGCAACGCCCTGGTGCTGACGACATCCTCTGCGCCGTATGCGAGTAAAGCCGGCGCCGCTGCGAAACCGCTTGGCGTCGCCGGAACGAACAGCGATCCAGCGGCTACCGCAGATGCGACGAAGGGGACGCCGTGGATCGCCGATCCAGACTATGTGGCCGGCATGGCTGGTGTGAATACCATCGTCGGCGGTTACGACCATGTCTGCAACCAGCTCGCAGGTAGCATCGTCGGCGGCGGTCACAACTACATTCAATATCACGTCAACGGCCACAGTTCGATCTTTGGGGGCGCAAACAACCGGATTGATTGCGGCCGATCCACCATCCTGGGCGGATCGTCATGCACGGTGAACGGTGGCGCGAACGTGGCCACGATCGTCGGCGGGGAATACAACACCTGCCAAGGGTCACGCTCCGCCATAATCGGCGGGCTGAACAATACGATTGTTGCGACGGCAGCCTATTCAGGGGTCGTCGCGGGCCGTAGCAACACCATTGCATCCGGCGTCGACTACGGTGCCGTCATCAGCGGGCAAGGGAACACTGTCGCCCATGACTATGCGGTGGTCCTTGGGCAAGATGGCGTGAGCCTGGGCGTAGGGACGTTGACGCTTGCGCGCACGAAACTCTCTGTGGCTGGTGATGCGCAAACAGTCATCCACGAATACGCCTGGAGGACCACAAACGCGACGATCGCCAACATGACCCAATTTGTGCAGATTGATGTCACGGCAAAAGCCGCTCTGGCCATTCGTGCGCAAATGGTTGCCATTGACGAAGCCTCCGGCGCATGCGCCATCTATTCATGGGATGGCGGCATGATCTGGGACGGCGCGGCAATAGCAACATTTTACGATATCGCAGGATCCGGGGCGAACCGGAACTTCGTGCAGGTCGTGGACAATATCGGTGTCGCAGCTTTGCCGCAATGGTCAGGCACGACGGGCGCCGTGAGGCCGCGAGTGACAGGCAAAGCAGCGACTAATATCAAATGGTCGTGCACTGCCGTCATTACGGCGACGAGACTGTGACCTACGCCACCCAATCCGACCTGATCGCCCGCTTCAGCGAGCAGGAACTGGCCGAGCAGACTGACCGGGTGAACGGCGCCGTGGTGGATGCCGCGGTCGTCGCCCGGGCGCTGCTGTACGCCAGCGCGGCGATCGACGGCTACCTGGCCGCGCGCTATGTGCTGCCGCTGCCGTCGCCGGTTCCGGATCTGCTGATCGGGTTGTGCTGCGACCTGGCGCGCTACGACCTGTACACGGACGCTGCGCCGGAGCAGGTGCGGGATCGCTACAAGGATGCACTGGCTCGCCTTCGGGACATTGCGACGGGGGCGCTGCGGCTCGATGCGGCAACGCCGTCGGCGGGTTCGTCCGGGCTGGTCGAAGTGGTCTCCAGCGAGCGGCTGTTCTCGCGAGGCGCGCGCTGATGCTGGAGCTGGAGCAGCCGCTGATCGCCGAGATCGCCAAGATCCCGGAGCTGGTCAAAGTGTATGGTATGGCGGACTTCGAGGACTTGACGAAGGCCGGCAAGCCGACTCCATGTGCGTTCGTGATCTACGATGGGTACCGGGTGATCGAAGCGCATCGGCAGCGCCGGCAGGCGCGGGTGGAAACCCGCTGGCTGGTGGTGCTGGCGGTGAAGAGCGCAGCGCGCGCGGCGGAGGGCGGTGCGGCCCGGCTGGCAGCGGCGCCGCTGCTGGCGAAGATCCTTCGGGCGCCGCTCGACTGGACGCCGCCAGCGGGCTACACGCCGCTGACTCTGGAGACACCGCCGCCGCCGATCTTTGAAGCCGGGTCGCTGCTGTTCCCGCTGGCCTTTGCGACGCAGCACGTGGTGTAACGCACCGCGCAACTTTTTTTCAGGAGACAACATCATGGCGGCACGTGGATTCCTCGGTGGCGGCGATCTGTACATCGACCGCTACGACCCCAGTACGGGTCTCAAGGTCGGCCGGGTCGGGCCGTTCGAGTGCAGCAAATTCGAGATCAAGGCCAACTCCGAACTGAAAGAGCAGAAGTCGAAAGGCAAGACGACGTACGGACAGGTGATCGAGTCGGTTGCTCTGTCGCTGCCGGCGGACTTGACGGTCGAGCTGTCCGAGCTGGACAAGGACGGCCTGACGCTGGCGCTGCTCGGCACCCAGTCGGTGATCAATCAGGGGTCGGGCTCGATCACCGATGAGGCGATGATCGCGAAGCGCGACAAGTGGGTTTCGCTCAGCAAGGCCAACTTCGCGGTGGCCGGTTTTTCGGTGAAGCACACGTCAGGCACGCCGACGTACGTGCTCGGCACGGACTACGACGTCAACTGTCGCCTGGGCATGGTGCGCGTCAAGTCGACCGGCGCGATCGCCGACGGTGCGTCGGTCAAGGTCAGCGGGTCGTACAACGCCAGCACCGGCACGCGCATCGCCGGTGCGACGCAGGCGCAGGTGCGCGCCGAGTTCATCCTCGATGGCATCAACTTCGCGGACAACTTGCCGGTGATCTGCACGGCCTGGGAGGCGGTGCTCGCGCCGGATAGCGCTTTCGACTTCTTGGGTGACGGCTTCGGCGTCATTTCGCTGAAGGGGCGTTTGAAGACGCCGACGGGCAAGACCGAGCCATTCCAGGTGGACCTGCTGACCGCCTGACGACACCAGGACCGTCCCCGAAAAGCCCCGTCCGCGGGGCTTTTTCATGGGCGATCGTCGAACCGGTTCGGGATGCGATCGCCCTCGCGCGCGCGCGACAATGGGGCATGGATGACAATCTCAAACTGCAAATCGAAGTCGATGCCGCCGTCGGCGGCAAGGCGGCCGTAGACGGGCTCGGGAAGTCGATCGATCAACTGGGCGCCGATGCGCGCGATACGGGCGCCGAGGCGGCCGTGGCAAGCAAGGGCATCGAGGGGATCGGCGGCGCGGCACAGCGGGCCGCTGCGCAGGCGGTGCCAGCACAGAACGCGATCAAGGCGAGCGTGCGCGGCATCGCCGACGAGATCAGTCTGCTGAAGAAGGCGTACCTGGCGATCGAGGGCGGCGGCGCGCTGACCAGCGCGGCAGCGGCGCTGGCTCGGATCGCCGATCAGTACCAGAACCTGCAGGCGCGCCTGCAGCTGGTGGTGGGTGAAGGCGAAGCCTTGCGGCTGGCGCTGCAGGGGGTCGAGAACGTCGCGCTGAGCACGCATACGGCGCTCGACTCGACGGCCACGCTGTTCGCGCGGATCGCCGAGGTGGGCAAGACGCTGAATGTCGGGCTCGATGGTTCTCTGGCGCTGACCGAAACGGTGGCGCGCGCGACGCAGCTCAGCGGCGAGTCGGCGCAGGCGTCGGATGCGGCGATCAGGCAACTGATCCAGGGGCTGCAGAGCGGCGTGCTGCGAGGCGATGAGTTCAACTCGATCATGGAGCAGGCGCCGCGGCTCGCGCGGGCGATGGCGGATGGGCTCGGCAAGACCACCGGCGAGCTGCGGCAGATGGCAGAGGCCGGGCAGCTGACGAGCGCGACCGTGATCGGCGCGCTGCAGGGCCAGTCGCGGGCGATCGAGCAGGAGTTCGGCAAGCTGCCGCTGACGATCGGGCGTGCCTTGACGGACCTGTCGAGCAAGTGGGAGTTGTTCATCGGCGGGGCAGACCAGGCATCCGGCGCCAGCAGCGCGGCGGCTGCGGTCATCGAGGCGCTGGCGAACAATCTTGACCTGGTCGCCGCAGCGCTGATCAACTCCGGGCAGGCGTGGCTCGGCTGGAAGGCGTACAACATCGTCGCCGAGTTTCTGACGCTGCGCACGGCCGTGCTGGGTACCGCCGCGGCAACCGGAGTGGCGACAGCGGCGACCGTGGCCAATACGGCGGCGACGGAGGCCAATACGGCGGCGCAGGTGGCCAACAACAAGGCGCGTGTAGATGGCGCGGCTGCGGCAAATACCGCCGCTGGAGCGAGTTCCAAGATTGCCGGCGCGCTGTCGCTCGTCAGGGGCCTGTCTCTGGCCTATCTGCTCACCAACCTGCAGGACATCGGCCAGTGGATCGCCAAGACAGCCTACGGCCTCACGGATGTCGCGAAGCGGGAAAAGGCGATCGAGATCGAGACGCGCGCCAACGAAATGGCGACGAAGGCCGCGGCCGCTGCCGAGGCGGAGCGGACGCAGCAGATGCGCCTGGCTGAGGAGGCCAGCCTGGGTCTCTCCGGTCGGTCAATACAACTGGTCGCCGATTTCGAAAAGTTGCGCCAGAACGGAGAAAAGGCTGGCGACGCGGTCAAGAAACTGGGCAAGGAACTGGATGTGTCGAGCGTCCAGGGGATTGCCGAGGCCGGGGCGGCGCTCGATGCGCTGGCGCGCAAGGGGCAGATCTCCGCCAGTCAGGTGCGCGATGCCTGGATGCAGGCGCTGTCTGGCCAGGATCTGCGGATCTTCGAAGTTCAGGCGATCGCGGCATTCGATGGCACGGCGCAGGGGGCGGCGCGCCTGGCCGCCGCGCTGGACGCGGTGCTCGACGAGGCTGTCAAGCGCACCGGCAAGGATCTGGGCGAGCTGGCTGGCGGCATCGGCGCTGGCGCGCAGAAGGCGATCGGCGATTACGACACGCTGCTGACCCGCATGGATGAGGTGCAGGCGAAGGGGCTCGATGTCGGCGAGGTGCTGGCCAGCAGCCTCGACCAGGCGAGCAAGGCTGCGGGTACGGAAGCGGCGATGCGTGCGATCGTCGAGCGCTGGGAAGATCTCGGCCGCCAGGGTCTGGTCGCCGGCGATCGGCTGCGCCAGGGGCTGGATGGGGCGAAGGCGAAGCTCGATGAGCTGGCGCCGGGGATCACCTCGGTGACCGAGGCCTGGAAGACACTCGGACTGAAGAGCCAGGATGAGCTGAGGCGCACTGCCGAGGTGGCGACGCAGGCGTATCAGACGATCCTGAACAGCGGGACGGCGACGCCGGCGCAGATCGCTGCCGCATTCCGGCGCTATGCCGAGACGGTGATCGAGGCGAACGGCGGAGTGGCGAGCGATCTGTTGAAGATCCAGGCGGCCATGCGCGGCCTGTCGATCGATGTGGATCAGGCGGGCAAGGCCATCGTGAAGTCGATGAGCGGCGGCGCCGCCGAGACCGAGCGGTTTGCCGCGGCGACCGAGCGCGCGCGCGGCAAGGTGGTCGAGCTGAAGGATGCCGCCGGGCCGGCTCCAGGCGGCGGGCTGACGGGCAATGTCCGTGGTACCGTCAGTCGCGGCGGCGGGATCGATGCGGAGATACAGCTGCGGCCGCAAGAGAAGGTGTTCTCCGTTGAGCAACTGAAGGCCATGAACTACACGCAGCGGCAGATCGAGGACTACTACAGCAACCTGAAGCTGTCGGAGGCGGACAAGGCTGCCGGTCTGGTGAGTCGCCCCGTCAGCACGCAGGCGATCGACCATGAGCAGATCGGCCGCTCGCTGGGTCTCGCCGGCCCGGCCGTCAAGGCTTTCGTGGCTTCGTTCGGCGAGGCGCTGCAGGAAGAGATGGCGGCGATGAAGGACAAGCTGCTCAGCGTCGGCGTGATTTCGACCGAGGGCTACCTGGTCGAGTACAGCGGCGCCTTCGAGCGCGCCAAGCGCCGCGCTTTCGATGATGCGCGCGCGTCTGCCGACCGCGACGCCAGCTCTCTGGCGCCGGCGAGTACGCACCGGGTGGAGATCGTTCTCAACGGCAGGACAACGGCGATCGACACGGCGTCGCCGGATGCGGCGGCGGCCCTGATCAAGACACTGAAAGATCTGCAAGGCAGGGCTGCCTGATGGCGTTTCACTCGCTGTCCGGCATCAGTCTCGATGCCGACATGATCTGGGTGGATGAGTTCAACTGGCCGACGGTCATCCGCACAACGGAGTACGCGCTGACCGGTGCGCTGATCGTTGATTCCGGGCTCCGCCTGGCTGGGCGGCCGATCACGCTGCAGGGGGACCAGTCGGGCGGTTGGATCACGCGCGCGACGGTGGATGCGCTGCGCGTCAAGGCAAGCGAGCTGCCGGGCGAGTTCGTGCTGAGCCTGGCGGACGGGCGCAGCTTCAACGTGATCTTTGCGCCGGAGGATCCGATCAAGGCGGAGCCGATCTTCCCGATCCGCGACCCGGACGCAGCGTTCTGGTACGTGGCGACAATCAAATTGATCGAGGTGTAAGGCATGGCGATTCTGGATGGCGACATCGTGCTGCTGAAGTCCGAGGTGCTCGACGATGTGCCGGAGGGCGGCGGCATGGCGACCGGATCCGAGGTGGTCGACGGGGTGTCGAACAACCTCTTTCCGGACATCTCGGATCTGGACCGGACCTATGGCCGGATCTCGTTGCGCAAGGTGTTTCCGGCGGTGCTGACGGATGACGTCGACGGCTATTACGGAGCGCACGTGATCATCGCCCGAGCGCCCGATGACCCACGCGTGTCGGCGTCTCTGTTCACTACCAGGAGCTGGTCGGACGAGCGCACGGCGGCGCAGAACAAGCTGGAAAGCTATCTCGCGCTGGGGGCGGAAACGCGACTGACGCTGTACGGCAATCACCTCGCCGGGCAGCGCAGCGTGCAGGTGCATTGTGCGCACGCGACGGCGTCGCCCGGCGTCGGCGAGGTGCTGGGGCTGGTGCAGCGGGATGCGCCGACGAACTTCCAGTACGTGCGCGTGACGCGGATCATCTCGCGGGCTGACAACCAGGTGTTCACGGACCAGTACGGCGATTACCTGCGGGATGTGATCGTGCTGGAGATTTCGGATGCACTGCGCCTGGCGTTTACGGGCGCACCGGTGACGCGCTTCACCGCCGACTATTACAACCCGCCAACCCGGGTGCACTCGACCTTCGCGGCCGACGCGACGAGCTACTACGGCGTCTCGCCGCTGGCGCTGGCGGCCAGTCTGGGCGACCTGACGCTGAAGGCGGAGAGCGTCTATACCCAGCTCGTGCCTTCGGCGCTGTCCGAGGCGCCGATCATCGATGCGCGCTGCACGGGCGATCGCGAGCTGATCGTACCGATCGCCGGCGCGCCAGCGCTGTCGTTTTCAACGACGGTGACGACGACTCCGGGGCAGGTGGCGGTGCGCTACTTCGGTGGGACGATCGCGCGCGGCTCGCTGGCGCTGGCGATCGGCGGCGTCACGCTGATCGACGATGCGGCCGGGGCGATCGTGCCGCAATCCGGGTTCACGGGCTCGGTGGACTACGCGAGCGGCGCGGTGAGCGTGGCGCGCTCGACGGGTATCAGTGGCAGCGCGACTTACACGGCTGCGCAGGCGGCGGCGATCGCCGTCGCCGGCCACACCGAGAGCACGCCGATTTCGATCGGCAACCGCGGCTACAACTACGTGATCAACCTCTCGCCGGCGCCGGCGCCGGGATCGGTGAGCGTCGATTACATGGCGCTGGGCAAGTGGTACCGGCTGATCGACAACGGCAGCGGCAATCTGTCGGGCGATGACGGCGTCGGTACCGGAATCGTGGACTACGGCACCGGGTCGCTGGTGGTGACGCTGGGGGCGCTGCCGGACGTCAATACGGAGATCCTCTACAGCTGGGGGGCTCCTGCGCACTACACGCCGCAAGTGGGCGCCAGCGTGTTTCGTCCGCCGGCGATCAAGATCAGCGTGCCTGGCGGGGCGCTGCAGCCGGGCAATGTCACGATCACCTATCTCGCCAATGCGGTCACCAGGACGGTGACGGACAACGGCGCCGGCGGTCTTTCCGGCGATGCGGCCGGCGGCTGGGTCGACTACGCGAACGGCAAGATCGTCCTGCTGCCGAGCGTTCTGCCGGACAGCAATTCGACGATTCAGACCCAGTTCAAGCAGGGCGCGGCGGTGGTGGAAAACCACACGGCGACGGGCGCCTCGACGAGCTTCAGCCTGAGCCACCCGGTGCTGCCGAAGAGCCTGACCCTGACGTTTTCCGACGATGCGGGCGGCCGGTACACCGTGCGCGACGATGGTGCCGGCGCCCTGGTTCTGATCGCTGCGGATATGTCGGCAACCGGCTCCGGCAGCACCAGCAACACGGGCAACCAGGCGAGCGTGGCCATTGCGATCGCGTCGACGGCCGGAATCGGCGGCTCCATCAACTACGCCACCGGGGCGGTGGCTCTGGGCGGCCAGGTGACGCTACAGGCGACATCGCAGTCGCGCACGATCACTGGCAGCGACTACCGGCACATCGTGGCGACGCGGGCCTGGTCGGCGGCGAGTCAGACGGCTGTGGCTGCCGGCAACATCGTGGCCCGCTACCGGGTCGCGAGCGATTCCGCCGGGGCGCTCGATTCGCAGTCGCAAACGATCGACCCGCTGCAGCTCGACCTGCTGCCGACTGTCAGCAATACGCTGGTCCCGGGATCGCTGCGCTTCAGCCTCGGCGGCAGTGTGTATGTGGATCGCGGCGGATCGCTGATCCGCGACCCGTCGGCGAGCACCAACAGTGGCGCGGTGGCCGGAGCAGTGAACTACGCGAGCGGAGCTGTCAGTCTGAGCGACTACACGGGCGGCGGGTCACCCAGCGTGAGCGTGTCGTGCCTGACGCGCAAGGGGCTGTGGGAGGATTGGCGGTTTCGCTTCCGGGTGGCCGGCGCGCCCGTGCAGCCGGCGAGTCTGGCGATCCGAGCCAGCCGGGCGAGCGACAGCGTGCAGATCAGTGCCAGTAGCGCCCTCGATGGGACGATCAGCGGTGCCCAGGCGGATGGCACGGTGGATGCGCAGTTCGGCATCGTGACGCTGCATTTCGGCGAGCTGGTGTCCGATGCCGGGCTGTCGCCGGCGGAAAAGTCGGAGTGGTGGTATTCGGCGTCGCGAGTGTCTGGCGGCCAGATTTTCCGGCCATTGCTGGTGATGCCTGAAACGGCTCTGTACAACGCGGTGGCAGTCTCGAACTTGCCACTATCGGCCGATGTGCTCGGTCTGGATCCGGTGCGGTTGCCGGTTGACGGCCGTGTGCCGATGCTGCGCAAGGGCGATGTGCTGGTGATCCATCACACGGCGACAACCAGCGCGGCGACGGTGAGCAATGGTCAGACGATCAATCTCGGACGGGTGCGTATCGCGCGCCTGCGGGTGATCGGCAGTGACGATCAGACGATCACGGCTGGCTACACCCAGGATTTGGACGCCGGCACGGTGACGTTCAGCAACGTGTCGGGCTACGCGCAGCCTGTGCGCATCGAGCATCGCATCGAGGATATGGCGCTGTGCTCGGACGCGCAGATCAACGGCGAACTGATCATCACGAAGCCGCTGACGCATGATTTCCCCCTCGGCTCGTTGGTCAGCTCGGCTCTGATCATGGGAGACCTGCACGCCAGGGTCTCGCACTGGTTCGATCAGCCGACATGGACCGGAGTGTGGTCGGACGCGGCGATCGGCGGCGACTCGAGCGCGAGTTACAACACGACCGTGTACCCGCCGGCGGTGACCAACCGCGGGGCGATCCAGGAGCGCTGGCGGATCGTGTTCACCAATACGACCACGGTGAATGTGATCGGCGAGACGATCGGCCAGATCGTGACGGGGCATGCGATCGCCAACCCGTTGGCGCCGATTAACCCGGCGACTGGCGCGCCGTACTTCAGCATCGATCCGGCAGGATGGGGTGCCGGGTGGTCGGCTGGAAATGTGGTGCGGCTGAATACGGTGGCGGCCAACTTCCCGGTCTGGGTGGCGCGGACAGTTCTGCAGGGCCCGCCGGCGGTGGTCGATGATCAATTCACGATCGGCATCCGCGGCGATGTCGATACACCGTGATTTTCCTCTAGGAGCGACTGATGGCTGATACGTCCGTCAAGTACCTGCACAACATTATGCCTGGTGCGCCGGTGCTGTCTGGTGTCGCGGGATCCCTGATCAACGTGCTGGACGCGTGTCTCGTGAATGGCTTCGGGGTCTCGGCTGTGGCCAGTCTGGTGGTGGCTGGCGGGATCGCGACGGCGACGATCAGCGGCGGGCACAGCGGCGAATACGGCAGCGTCATGCTCGTGGCGGGCGCGACGCCGAGCGGGCTGAACGGCGAGAAGAAGGTGCTCAGCGTTGGCGGTGGTGGGACCACTCTGACCTTCGATGCGGCCGGTATCTCGGACCAGACGGCGACGGGAGCAATCACGATCAAGGTCGCGCCTGCTGGGTGGGCCAAGGCGTTCTCTGGGACGAACCTTGCTGCGTATCGCAGCGCGGACGTGGCGGCGACAGGTTGTTTCTTGCGAATCGACGACTCCGTCGGGAAGACGGCCAGAGCCGTCGGTTACGAGACCATGAGCGGCATCAGTACGGGCAGCGGCTCGTTCCCGACCGTGCAGCAGAGATCCGGCGGCACGTGGTGGACCAAGAGCGGGCAGGCGGACGCGACCGCGGTGCCCTGGTTGTTGGTCGCAGATGGGCGATTCTTCTACCTCCTCATGTTCTACAACAAGACCTACGGCGGCGGCGGAGGGGCATTCATGGCTTTTGGCGACCTCTTGCCGGTCAAGAGCGGTGACGCCTGGAGCTGCGTTCTGTCCGGATACGCTTCAGACAAGAGCGGCTCGGCGCCTGGGGATACCAACGACTACGGGGTATTGAGGAATAGCGCCGACGAGCTGTATCTGGCGAGGTCCTATACGGCGGTCGGGTCTGCAGCGCAGGCGTTCAAAGCGTTCCCTTTGCTGCTGCCGAGCACGGTGACCGGGTTTGCCAGCGGCAACGGCCCGATGGCGTATCCGAACGGGCCGGACCAGGGTTTGTACCTGACGCCACACCAGGTGTTCGAGTGGCCGTACAGTGCTCTGCGCGGGGTGTCGCCTGGGTTGTACTGCTGCCCGCAGAATCTCCCCGTGGGGCTATTCGCTCCCGGACAGTTGATTGCCAGCGCTGACAATCTGATCGGACGGGATTTGCGTGTGATGCTGTTCGGCGCCAGCACGGCGACCGGCGCGTTCGCGTTCTTCGACACCACGGGTCCCTGGAGGTAGCGATGCCCGGGAACTTGTATCTGCCGTGCCTCAGCGCAGGGCTGCATCTCTCTGGAGCGAACGGGGCAACTTCGTTTCCTGACCTGAAAGGGCATGGCTTTTACCGCACGGGCGCCGTGGCGATCTCGACGGCCCAAAGCCGTTTCGCCGGGGAGGGGTCGGCTTACTTCCCGGGGGGGGTCGATGATCTGATCAAGTGCAACGCGCACGCTGATTTCGGTGACTCTGGCGCTTCGATGGCGATCTCTTTTTCGATGTTCCCGACTGCGGCGCCAGTCGGGCAGGATGTCCGTTTGATCCAGGTGGGCGCCAACGGATCGTATGGATCATTTTTTCTGGCGTGGACCCCGAGCCGTCAGGTCTACTTCGGCATTGCGGCCAGCGGGACAAGCTGGACTGGTCAAACTGTCGGAGTCTTGGCGCTGAATCAGTGGCACGACGTGCTGTTCACGATGTTTGACGGGAGAGCGGCGCTCTGCGTCAACCGCGGCCTCGTCGGGTTTCAGGACAGTCAGTTCGTTCCGTACTCTGGGTTTCCGAAACGGGTGCAGATTGGTGGTGACGACTCCGGATTCCAGTCGGTGGACGGCCGATTCCAGGGGTATCTGAGCGAGGTCGAGATTCAATTGAAGCACGGCCGGCAGCCGCCGGCCGTGGCGCCTACAGGCCCGTTTCTCGATACGGTGGGCATCGGGATTGCCGGTGCCGGTCATGCGCCAACCGCGGCGATACGTCTCGCTCGTCCGGACGCGCGGATACTGGCGCCAGCGCTGCCAGCTTTGGCGCTCGACGTCGAGCACGGCGGGCGCGGGCGGGTGGCAGGCACGACGAAAAACGTCGGCGCGCCGGACTATCCGGTATCGCGCCGGGTTCGTCTGCTGCGCAAACGCGACGGGCTGCTGGCGCGTGAGTGCTGGAGCGACGCCGGCGGCAATTACCTCTTCGACAAGGTGCGCCATGATCGTGAGTATGTGGTGATGGCGCACGACCACACGGGGCTGTACAACGGGGTGGTTGCGGACACGGTTACGCCGGAGCTGATTACATGAGCCTGGTGTTCTCAGGCACAGTGCGGTCGGCGCGCGCGCAAGCCACGGTAAATCAGTTTGACAAGGCAGCAACGCCTGGTCGTTTGGAGCTGTACACGACCACGCAGCCGGCTCCCGGTGGTGCGGCCGGCGGCTCGCCCATCGCCACGATCACGCTGCAAAAGCCTTGCGGCACGGTGAATGCGGGGGCGATCCAGTTTGCCATCACGCAGCCGGCGCAGATCAACCCAGGCGGGACGGTGCTCTGGGTGCGAGGGGTCGATGGCGACGGCAACTGGGTGTGCGATGGCGACGTGGCTGTGAGTGGTACGCCCGGCGCCGCCTTCACGCTCGGCGACGTGGTGCTGTATGCCGGCGCTTTCGTGTTCCTTTTCAACGCGACGCTTACTGAGCCCTGAGCGGCCCGGCCGTGGTCGACCTGCTGTTCTCGGATGGGCCAGGCTCCCTGGATCTGGTTTTCGGATCCACCGGCACGCCGCCGGTCATCATCGTCTTGGGCAGCGCGTGCACCGTTGGCGCGGCGACGATGGCCGGGGTTCTGGAGTCCGGCGCGCTGCCGCTCGGATCTGCGGGGCCGTTGCCCGGTAGCGCCGGCACCTCGGCGATCGCGATCTCCGATGTGCCGGCGCTATCGATGCCAGCTATCCTCAATCCGGGCATTGCCGATCTGGCGATCAGCTACGACAACGCGGTCAATCGCGGGCCGTTCCCCTGGGCCGGCGCGTCATGGCAGGGTGCCGCGGCGCTGTCCCGCTTGACAAACGCGACACATCACGCGTCCGCTGCGGGCGAGGCCACAGTGGTTGTCGGGTGTGGGTCTGGATCTCCGCTGGCGACCAGCCTTCATCCACGGTGGCAGTTGATGGGCACGTCGCAGCGGCCAGCGTCCCGCTTCCCGTGGGGCGCTGGCGCGGCTCGACGGGCGCGATTTGGCGACCGTTGGGGACAGCTGGCGCGGCATTTGCGGCCGTCGTTCTCAGCGCCGTTCAATGAGGCAGCCCAGCGTGCGCGCGATGCGCGTGACGGCTGGATTGAGTTGTTTCAGCGGGCGCGCCCGGAGCTGGTCGCATCATGGGGGCCGGGCGCCAATCTGTCGTTCACGCTGGCGGTCGTCGCCGGCGCTGGCTTGGCGTATGGGATTGCTGGCGCTGTCCCTTGGCAGCAGGCGATGCGCCCGCCGCATGGCCGGGCCGGTGTTCCTGTCGATCCGCCTGGCCCGCCGGGGTATGTGCCGGCGACCGATCTGCTGTTCTGCGATGCTGCGCCAGCTTCTTTGGGTCTGGTGTTCGGTCGGCCGTGCATTCCTGTCGGACCAATTGCCGCCGTCGTCATACCTGTACGAAGGAGTTATGTCGTGATCAACGAAGTTGCACTGGTGCGCACCGACAACCAGAAGGCGCTGGCTCCGTTATCGCTGTCGGTGTCGATCGATGCCGATTCGTGGGTGTGGGGCTGGCAAGCTAGCTTGCCCGCGAGCAGTATCGCGGATGTTTTGCCCGGCGCGCCCGGTGCGCCGGTGGAGTTCGAGGCGACCATCAACGGTGTCAGCTGGCTGCTGCTCGCCGAAGGCGTGACTCGCGATCGGCGGTTTGCTCAGGCTCGGATCACTGTATCGGGCAGGGGCATCGCCGCAGAGCTTGGCGCGCCTTACGCGGCCTCAGTCAGTCGTAGCAACCTCGCCGACCTGACTGCCAGGCAGCTCATGGAGGCTGCGCTGACGATCAATGCCGTGCCGATCGGCTGGTCGGTTGACTGGCAGATCGTCGACTGGCTGGTTTCGGCCGGCGCATGGTCACACACAGGCAGCCACATCGAGGCCGTGACGCGCATCGCTCAGGCTGCTGGCGGGTACGTACAGGCAAGCCACAACAGCCGTAGTCTGGAGATCCTGCCGCGCTATCCGTTTGCGCCGTGGGACTGGGGCGGTGTCACGCCAGCGTTCTCGTTACCTTCTGCGGCGACCACTCGCGAATCGATCGAATGGCGAGAGAAACCCGCGTACAACGCCGTCTACGTGAGCGGCGAAGGTGCTGGAGTGCTGGCCAGGATCAAGCGTGCCGGCACTGCTGGTGACCGCGTAGCTCCGATGATCACCGATTCGCTGACGACTCATGTAGACGCTGCTCGACAGCGTGGCCTGTCGATTCTCTCAGACGTTGGTCAGCAGCAGCTGCTGACGCTCGATACCCCGCTGTTCTCCGGCGTCGGAATCTACCCCGTCGGGTCGTTCGTGCGGTTTGTTGACGGCGCCGATTCCCGGATCGGCATTGTACGCAGCCTGAGCATCAGCGCCGCCTTACCAAAGGTGCGCCAGATTGTGGAGCTCGAATGCCATGGCTAACCTTCTTCGACAGTTCCGCTCCCTGATCCCGGATAGCCCCTTGCTCGTTGGTGATGTCTCTGCCGTGGCCAACGGCATCCTGACAATCGAGCTGCCAGACGGCTCATACATCACCGCCCGCGGTGCCGCAAGCGTCGGCCAAAGGGTGTTCGTTCGCAGCGGTCTTGTGGAAGGTCTGGCGCCCACGCTCAGCTACCTGGAGGTCGACGTTTAGCCGTCTGGCTGGAATAAGGTTGCGCTACACGCAACCCGGAATGCCGGCAAATATCGTGCAAAAACGGCCTGAATTATCGCGCGCCGTTACAGGCGGCGATGACGTAGAGCATGCGCGTGGCTGGCAGCGGGCAGCGCGTACCGTCGGCCCAGACCACGGCAGCGTGCGCGTCGCGCAATGCGCGAATCAGCAGCGAGACATCGGTCGGCAAGGGAGCTGCGACGTTCAGCAGGAGCGCCAGCTTCAGCGCCGCGAGCGCCTCCGGCAACTTTTCCGGCAGGCGCACCGCAGCCTGGCGCAGATCGATGACGGTCCAGCCGGGCGTCTCGCAGAGCGCGCGGACGTTGTCGGCGATGCGCGTCGGGCTTGCGTCGTGAAAGCCGAGCAGCGCGACCCGGCGCCCCGGCAGTCCGCCGAGGTCAGTGTCGAGTTCGAGCAGGGTGTCCCGCAGGTGTGTCGCTGAGGTCAGCATGAATCCCTCGCAGCGGCGCAAGCAGCAATGATCTCTTCGAGGACGACGCGTCCGGCCGGTGGCAGGCGCGACAGGCTCCAGCGCAGCGCCTCCTGCGGCGTGATGAACTTGCCGCTGCGCTGCGCCTGCATGACCAGGCCCACCGCATCCTGCAGGCGCGCCAGACTCCGATCGGACAGTGCGAATTGATCGGGCTGCTCCTGCAGGCGGGCGTGCACATCGCACACCACCCACAAGCTGTCCTCGTGGTAGGCGTCGATCGCGAGTCCTTCGCGGCGACACCAGGAT
>ERZ761602.4133-NODE-4133-length-19192-cov-5.384282_pt1 | contig 19192 bp, 18 predicted proteins | sample MGYA00512165_ERZ761602 | MGnify/ENA primary metagenome ERZ761602 (study PRJEB28899, sample SAMN02445085) | bioreactor sludge metagenome | biome: EBPR sludge; isolation source: Thorneside wastewater treatment plant | place: Australia: Brisbane, Thorneside... | reverse complement strand
AAAAATGTGGACAGTATTGATCCAGAAAAAATCGACATCGTAATCACGCTTTGTGAAGAGGAAATTTGCCCGGCATTTCTTGGCACAGCAAAAAAGATTCATTGGCCGATGCCTGACCCCGCGCGGTTTACCGTCCTTGATCCTCAACGAATAAAGGAATTTCGTAAGGTACGAGACGAACTTAAAGAACGAATTAAAAATTTGAGAACAGAAATTTATCCTGAATGATTTTGCATTTGCTCGGATCTACGAAATCATTTCTTCCACCGGTTTGAAATAATTCGAGACCCCCGAAGGGGCCTCGAAAGAAGCTGCATTAGGAAGCAGCTTCCGCAGAAGCAATTTGTTCGCGCTTCGCAACGAAGGGAACTCCCAGAATCGCTTTGAAGTAATTAACGTGTTTTCTGATTCGAACATTGTTCGAAAGAATGAGCGTTAAGTATTGACCATCTTTGCTCAGAAGGACTTTGGGTTCTTCGAAGTTTGGGCGAATGACGTTTTCTGCATTTTTGACTTCCGTTGATTGATTTTGATTCATTGTATTTTTTCCTTTTAAGTTCTTGTTTTTGGAGGACTCTTCCGTCGAGTCCCCCTCTCACGGAGAGATGGAGGGGGCGAGAAGAGGAACGAGACAGAGCGCGGAGATCTCACCGGCGAAGCGAATTGCAAAAGGGAGTGCCAGAGGAACGATGGTCACAAGTCTTTGCAGCGAAGCCGATCAGTGAGATCGAGCGAGCGAAGGGTCCAAAGAACTTAAAGGGAGAAGAACATCAATCAAACGTCATCAAAAAAAGCTTGGACGCTTTTGAAGCCCAAATGAAAAGAGATGGTCTTGAGGGTCAGAACGCGAGGATTACTTCGACCTGCGATGATTTCCATGACGGTAGAGCGTGCGATCTCAGATTGAAACGCTAGCCATTCAGCCGATTTATTCATGTCCGCGAGCTTCTTGTTAATTTTTAGTCCCAAACGTTTCAGAAACTGTGTCTCAGCGTTTGTGTAAACAAATTCACGAGTAGGACGAATGCCTTTGGATGTTTTGCGCGAATCTGATGTTTTTTTCAGTTGCGGCATATTTTCAGATTACTGGAGCGACGAAAGTCGGGCCGTCGGTATACCGGACTTTTTTACTGGACTTTTATGACGTGCCGTGAGAATCCCATGCCCTAAATAATTAGGCAGATAGAGATCTGCCCGAAATGAGCCTTGCGAGAGGTAAATTGAGCGCCCGAGCCAAGCCGTAGAGAGTTGAGAACTTCATATCTCGCTTGCCAGAGCAGATTTGGTAAAGGGTCGGCTTGGTAATGAGATCATGAAACTCCAGGGCAAAGGCATCGAGTGACGCATAGCCGCGATCTTCGAGGATCATGCGTCGAATCTTTTGCCCAAGCTTCTCAAGGGCTAGCCGTTCTCTTTTGCCTAGTTTCTTCGTCAAATCCGGCCTCCACGTCCGTTTATGTAACTTTAGCCAGATTTGTTTTTTAAAAAGTCCGAGTATGATACCTAGGCGTCCGTTTATGTTACGTTTTCAGGCAATATAGGTGAAAACGGAGATATATTTTGTGCTCGAAATTTGGTTCGACTGAGAGTAAGCGAAAAGCGATTAAATTGAGGAAAAACTGCATGAAAGTCCTTTTGGTCGACGACTGTTTAGAAGCAAGAAGGCTCTATCGAGAATTTTTAAAGATGTTCGGGCATGAGGTGACTCTTGCGGAGAATGCTTTTGAAGCTCTTAAGTTGATGGACACTTCCGAAGCCGGATGGGACGTCCTTATTTCAGATTTTAATATGCCGAAAATGAATGGCATTGAACTCATTGAAACGGTGTTCGAGAGACATTTTAAGTTTCAAAGGATTATTTTGTTTTCAGGAACTCTTTCCACCGATCCTTCGCTTAAATCCCTGGAGTGTCGATGTGCGCACGATCCTCGATTTTGCTTCGTCAATAAAGACGAAGGAGTGGAACGACTCAACGCACTAATGACCGCCGCTTAGAAAGCATTGAATGCTAAGCTCCGGCATCCCTTTAAATATTTATTTAAAGCAAAAGAGAGAGGAATGTCAGCTCTCTCAGGGTGAGGTGGCGCGACATCTCGGATATTCCTCGAGCCAAATGGTTTCGAACTGGGAAAGGGGGCTCTGTCACCCACCCCTATCAAAACTTAAAGAAATTGCGGCCCTCTACCGAATTAAAAGCACTGAGCTCATAGACATCATGATCCAAGACTTTGAAAAACATATAGAAGCCAAGATCAATATTTCCACCGCCAAAGAAATATAAAAAGCCCGAGGCGGCCTTCGAAAGTTGCGAGCAACTCCTACCAGACGCTTCGGGCAGTTGTTATTTGTTCCATCGCTTTCACGACAGACGCAGGTGTAATGACCTGGACAAAGCCTGTGCACGGAAGAAGCATCCTTAGACACTTCTTAACTGGCTTACCCGTATGCCCGAAAGCCTACGGGAACATTGTACTCACGAGGCGAAACCCGACATTGTCGTTGCGGTTCTCCGGCCTATCGTTGTTGCGATAGGCAGAACGCAGGTTCTGCGGATTGTTGTTCCACGAGCCCCCACGTATCACGCGGTTAGAGCCAGGTACGGTCATTACGCCAAACTCCAATTCAAAAACTCCTTTCGTCTTAATGCCGTCGTGTCGGCATGCCCAATATGGGCCATCATGCTATTCACCGAATTCACAAGGTCCTTCTCACTCAACAGACCTTTTTTAAATTGAAACTCCTTCTTTCTCAACTTTCGTCGAAGACGAATGAGGTTGGGTCTCTGCAATCGAATCATCTTTTTAAAAATCCGAAATCCTAAGAAGGGAATTCCTTCGGTTACTGGCGAAATTCGAACAACCTTCTCTTTGAGTTCCAGCTTGAGCTCATCACGAAGAAACGTCCTAATTTCGATTAGCAATTGATTTAAATCGTCTTTCGCTTCTCCAAAGCAAATAAAGTCATCCATATACCTGACATAACCGCGCAATCCTTTTCGCTCTTTTAAGAAATGATCGAGCGCTCCCAAATAAAAATTTGCAAAATGCTGACTCGTCAAATTCCCAATCGGAAGACCTTTACCCGGAAGCGCGTCCGGCGGTTGGTGCGCGATCACCAAGTCCATCAACTTCAACAAATCCCTATCTTTAATAACTCTCGAAAGAAGCCGCTTAAGAACATGATGGTCAATGGAGTCGAAATACTTCCGGATGTCGCATTTGAGAAAATAGGGATGTTGATTAGAAAAGCTTTGTGCTCGTTTCATCGCTCGATGAACACCCCCGCCCGTTCGACAGGCATAGGAATCGAAAATAAGCCTTTTCTCTAAAATAGGTTCCAAAAAATTACAGATAGCGTGATGAACGACGCGATCTCTAAAATCCGAACTACAAATTCTTCGCAGCTTGGGTTCGCGAATTTCAAACTGGCGATAGGGGCGAGGTCGATAGGTCCACGAGTTGAGTTCTTCATTCAAAGAAATAAGATTGGGCTCTAACGAAAAATAAAAGGAAGCTATGGAAGTGCGGTCCAACTTCCGACGAAAAGCCTTTTGAGCAGCGAAATAAAGATTTTCGAATGTCACAATCTGAGAACAGAGATTCCCTGCCCGTTTCATGTTTTTCCTTTCTGTTGCTTCATCCAACCCCCGAGCATTTTCCCTATTTCATTGATTCGCATCATTGCATGTTGATAGGTCTTTTGAGACAGAAGACGGGTTTCAAAACACAATCGAAGTAAAACGCGAAGCTTCTCCAATCGAAGGTTGGCATTCCGCAACGTTTGGGTCTTACCTGAAGTAAATCGGGCCTCGATTAAATCTTCGATCATATCGAGTCCGAGCACGTTAATTCGATCGGCGAACGTAAATCGCACCCTCTTTGGAAATTTTTCCGTCGTGAGAAGAAGCCATTTTAAAAAATCCATCCACTTCACAAAGACGGGCAAGTCTTGAAATTCTTTAGACGGTGTTAATTGTAACTGTTCCCTCTCCTCCATTTGTTTCTCCCCGCTAAGAAGGCTCAGAAACTGGAGTCGCAGGCGAAACAGAATCAACTTTTGAAATCTTTAAAATCTCCTCACCGTATTTTTCTGCCTTTGCTTTTCCAAAACCTTCGACTTTCATAAGTTCTGCCATCGATTGGGGTCTAAGTTTTACAACCTCCGCCATTTGCTTATTGGTCATTAAAACATACGGGGGAACGCCATCTTTTTTACATCGCTGAGACCTCCAATCCCGGAAAAGATTGAACAGGCCCATATCTGCGTCGGTCAAGCCTTCCTTCCATGACTCGTCCCCCTTCTTCGTTTGGACTTGTGCCGCGACAGGTTTTAATTCCGCCTCTTGACGATAGGGAAAATACTTCACCACCAACGTCAGATAAGGGATGTCATTACGAATAAAAAAATGATCCGTTACCGAAAGAATTTCTTTTCCGACCATAAAATTGCGAACTTCTTCGTCGTTAAAACCGCCAATGTTTGAGTTGAAACTCAGCGAAAGCACTTTGACGAGCATTTGATTTTCTCCCTCCCTCTAAGAAAATAGTTCTGCTTTTACGCAGCGGACGCGGACAGAACAATTTCTCTTAAGCGGCGCGGTGCCGCTTTATCGAGAACATCCATCTTCGCTTGAAGAATGATGGCCTTAATCGCCTCCGTGCGAGTCAGCTTAATCATTTTTATCTTCCGCTCGAATTGATTCAAAACTTGATCCGAAATTTTAAGAGAAATGCGATCATTGGCACGCCCCTCACTCAAACGAGATTTTAAGTATTTTTTGAGAGAGGAAGCCTTCAGTTTTCCATGAGCGATTTGAGCCATATAGTAGCGAATCACAAAGGGTTCGATCTCCGTACATTTGGAGTCGGTCGCAATCGCATGACATACAGTCAAAAGAACGTCCCTTAAGTGTTTGGGAATTCTCACCTCCACGGAACGTTTTTGACCAAAAATGCTCTCCCGGATTCTCGCGGTCGACTGCTGAGGAACCGAGACAACATTTTCACATTGATTACAGATGGCCGCTAAGACGCCTTCTACTTTTCCCTTTCCGGAGGCCAGCGGCACAGTCGTCACTTTAAAAGTAGTGGAGACAATCATTTTACAAGCGCTACAAGGTCCTCTGGACTCATCTCCTTCTCGATAAAATTTAATCATGCTGTTTCCTTTCCGAGCTGGCATAGACGCTCACAAACCATACCTCTTCTTGGCTCCCAGAAGGGTCGTCGGAAAGGCAATAACATTTCACATACCAACTTACGGGCAGGCCCCCTTGTCCGAGATTAGATCTAAAAATCTTTGATTTGAGCCCAGCAATTGAGGAATGAGGAACTTCTTCATACCTTAGTCCTCGTGATGGCCTTAAAAATTCAATGACCTCTTTTGCGCTCACCTGGCCTGATTGGAAAAGGTCTTCCTCGATGATTTTTCCACTAGGCATCTCGTGTTGAACCCTCCCATCTTTCAGAGCCTTAATGAGACGTGCTCTCGTCTCCCCCTTATTCCCCACAATTTTTTTGTACGGTAAATTTCGTACAATCTCAAGGCGATTCCGAAGGTCCAAATATTTCTCTTACCTTCTGAAACCCGCATCATTTCTCGCTCAGGCAATGATCGAGAGCTTTAATTTCAGAGGAACAAGGGCTAAATCCTCAAATCGATTATAAAAATTTTGCGCGGACGCGCCTTCGGCGCGTAGGAGTGCGCTATGGGGCCTGACGGCCCACAAGCGCACTTGAATTAAGAAACCGTCCCTTCGGGAACGGTTGAAAGCCAAGAGTACAAGAGTAAAAAAGACAAGAGCTACGGCAAGTCGCTCACGAGGCGAAACCCGACATCGTCGTAGCGGGTCCCCGGCCCATCGCTGCTGCGATAGGCAGAACGCAGGTACTGCGGATTGCAGTTCCACGAGCCCCCACGTACCACGCGGGGAGAGCCAGGCTCACTTACAAGAGGGTCGGTGCCCCCTGCGACACTTTCCTTATAGGTATCGAGAGTCCATTTCCAAACGTTACCATGATGGTCAAATCCACCCTGCGAATCAGGTCGCTTCGATGCAACTCGGTGGGTGCGACTATTTGAATTCTGATAATGCCACGCATGGAGATCAAGATCGGCGACATCATCTCCGAAAGAATATGCGGTCGTTGTCCCTCGACGAGTCAGCCACTCATATTCCGCGTCGGTCGGAAGCCGAGCGGTGCCCGTTCCAATTCCTAATTTCTTTTCCAATTGATTGAGCTGCTTCGAATATTCGATGGCTTCTTCTTGAGAAACCATTTCAACAGGACGATTGGGATCAATCTTTGTTCCTTTAATCGTAATCGTGACATCTTCCCCATCAGCCACGAACTTCGAAGGATTTTTACCAGTCACTAAATAATATTGAAGTTGAGTGACATCCGTAGCGCCTTCAACGATGGGCTTTGTAAGTGTTACGTTCTGCTGAGCTTCGTTTCCGTATCGTCCGGCCTCCGTTGTTGGACTTCCCATTTTGAAAGTCACAGGACTTTCTCTCGTAATTCCCGCATCTACAAGGAGGTAAGACTCCATGATGGATTGAGAAAGATCGGACGCCTTGGCGCCTGCTTTTTCAGCAAGCGCTCGGTAGATTCGGACTTTCGACCGACGATCCAATTCTCGATTTAAAATCTCCCGCTGCTCTTTCGGAACAGACGAATCAAACTTCTCGTAATTCTTAGACCATGGAGATTCTTGAGCCAAAAGAAGCTCCGTCTTGAGCATCGGATCTATTTTTCCATCTCGCATCCAGGATTCGGCCGCAGTGACAAAGTCTCCGCCACGCGCCCGAATCTCACGGTAGATTCGAAGAATAGACATTCTTTCGAGTCTTGGGTCTTTCGAATTCAAAAGCTCCTCTGCAAATTTTCGAACGAGCGGAGACTCACTTTCAAGAGCGGTTGAGAGAGCTTTTGAAAGTTGGACTGGATGAAATACGTTCTCAACAAACTTCACCTGAAGTTCTTTAGAGAAAACCTCTGCAATCGAAGTTCCATTCACCAGACTCACGAGTTCGATCATTTTTTGAAGATCAGTCGAATTCAGTTGAGTTTTTGTCGCTCTTAAAATCTCGGCGGCTTTCGAAGGAGAAATATCTTCCGCATCTAAAACTTTCTCGTAAATGCCGACATCTCCCTTGACCCAGACCTGAAGCAGAGCCGTTCGAACCTTCTTAGAAGATCGAATCATCGTAACCAGTTCAGGAATCTGACCCTTTTGCTCAGCCAGTATTTTCTTGTAGCGAGGAGTATCGATTAGATTTTGAAGAACGATAGCCCGATCCGAAATCGAAAATGAGGAGAGAACTTCTGAAAGAGATTGGCCCTTCTGCTGCCATAAATAAAGAGCCACTTGCTTTCGAAGTTTGAAATTTTCATTCTCGCTTTTGAGCCAGAGATTAAGCGTGGCCTCAAACTTCGGGTCGACGCGAAGACCTGCCTTCTGAAGTGCGTCCATCGAAGGAATGTAGCGCATTCGATCTTCCAGCTCCGAAGACTCTCTCAAGCGGTAAGTGGCCTCGACAAAATCTTGCAGACGAAGATTAGAAGGAAGCTTTTGAGGCGCGATTTTCGGCTCCACTGCAAAACTAAGCCCCTCATTAGCCTTCAGCGGAGAGACGACTCTCATACTGAGACCTAAATTCGAACGATCATATTCGCTTTGATCGAATTTGGTTCTGATCGATACCGAATGGGGTGAAAAACCCGTTAGAATTTCACTTTCTCTCGGAATAAGTTTTACGGCACGCGTGATGTCCGAAGAATTAGAAATGCCACCGTGACCCGACAGATTTTCGCCAAGATCCTCTGGAATCCCGAGTAAATAGCCCTCCTTTTCGAGAGAAAGTCTTACACCCTCTAAGAAAGCGGGTAGTTCTTCGGGCGGAACGTTTTGAATTTTATTCACAAAAGCAATTTTGACAACGCTATCGTCATTACTTGCTTTTCTTCGAAAGAGTCCACGACGTTCCGTTTCAACTGTTTTGTTGGCGCTACCCATAGTGATCGAAATATGTCCCGTCGAAGCTCCACTTTCATCGGTCCAAGTATAAAATTGATAGTTCGGATGAAGAGCCGTCGTAAGCCAAGAACTTGAGGAACAATCAAGTCCAAGACAAGAACGCAAAGGCGCTTCGGCAAGACTCAGCGAGCGGACCCAGCGTGTAGTTCCTTCGCCTGCTTTGAAAGTGGCTTTACTTAAAACTTCTTTATCAAGAGCGACCAAATCCCTTTCGAAACCGTCAGCCGTATCAAGTCCTGTCGGTCGATTCACTTCTAATTTTTCTAAGAGTTCGGGAAAGTGACCAGAATAGCCAAGTGCATAAGCCAAATTATCTCGATCCGTAATCGCTCGGCGAAGGGCTGTGATTCTCTCCAAACCATTTCCTTCTTTAAGAACCCGCTGAATGTCTCGATTTTGAAACGGTATCGAGTGAACAAGATCAACCATCGCTTGGGAAATAGGTTTAATATCTTTGCCCTCAGCTTTCATGACCTCACGAGCTGCACTCAGTTTTTGAAAGAGGGCTGTCGCACGAGTCACGGGATCAACGGAAGTATTCTTTAAATCATTGTAGACATCTGCGCCCAAGACATCAGTCACTTTCACTAGGACTGCCTTTTTATTTTCATCTTTCACTTTTGAAATTTCTTCGCGAAGTCTTTGTTTTTCTTCTTTGGATGCCTCTTTGGGAATCGAAGGAACCGCATTGACGTCTTCGAGTTGAAGAATATTTTTCCAATCTCCGACATTGGCTTCCACTTGAAAGAGACTCGCAACCGATTTTGAAGCGGCTTCCTTTTGCTTCCTAATGAAAGTTTGTAGTCCTTCCGTCACCGGATATTCTCTTTGAACTAGATCGACTCGCACCGGCGATAAGGGAGTTTTAGAAAGATCAGGATGCTCACCTAAAAACTGGGCAACGCGGTCTACGGTAGCCGAAGTCACATAGCTTGGAACATCTTGGCCAAATCGCATTTTGAGATACACATTAAACGCAGCTCGATGCTCGGGGTTTGATAGATCGGGCACCATTCCTTGAGAAAAAGATTTGAGAAGGTCATCCAGAGTTTCAATTCTTTTCGCTCGATCTTTGGGATGACCGCCGCCGCCCATTTCGCTGAGGGCGGAGTAACAAAGTCTTGGAGTAGCTGAAGTCGATTGAACGTATGAAAGGACCAATGCAACAACAGAAAGGGAGAGCTGAATGAAGGCTTTCAACTTCATGGCGCCACTCCTTCGAGTTGCATTGCGGGAGCCATCGTCTTTAGCACTTGAGCACATACCGTTCCGCGAAGAGATTCAGGTAAAGTGCCCGACTTGAGAAGTCGGGCCGTCCAATTTTGCAATTGTTCGAAGTTGATCGCTCCTTGTCGAAAATTGTCGGCCAATTGTTTAGCGGTGGTCGGTAAATTAATAAAATTTCGAACTTCCCAAGCGGGGAGAAGTTCGCGTACAGGCTGAGGCGTCGTGTCCCGAGTAAAGATGGGAGTCGCAGCATCAAACTTTCTTTCGGGATACCAAAACGAAGTTTGAAAAAAATGATCGCGCGAGTGATACGTTCCAAAATCCACTAAGTTTTTGTCCTTCGTTCCTTGAACATCGATGAGCCATCTCGGCGTTTCATCCGATTCGTGCTCGGTAGAATATCCATACGCCCGTAAAATTCTCTCGATAAGCTCCGAATCTTCTTTCGGAAGAAAGTGATTCCTAGAGCCAAGCTCCGGGCGATAAGTGGAAGCTTTGGGGTAACGAGTGTGACTTTGGCGAATGATGGCCCCCGCGGGCAGGGTTATCCCTCGATCTTTCAGATCGAAGCCCCAAGAGATTACGGCATAAGATCCCACGGTCCGAGTAGCGCTTCCCGAGTGCTCAAGCACCTTGTTGATTTCTCGATCGAGCACATATTCTCGAATCGCTTCTCCTAAAGAAAAAAGTCCGTTGCGATGAAATTTTTCTGCATTGTGCGGCTGGGGATCAATGGAACCCGCGCCCTTCACGTCGAACATTCCGTTTGGAATTTGATAAACAAGGGAACGCCCATAATATTCGGGACGAAGGGCATTTCTGAGAGTCGCAGCATCCACCGATACAGCCGAATTGGTTTCAGTTTGGCTGGCTTGCGGAAGGCTAATGAAACCTGCTTGGTTCAAAAGAAATTCTTTCAGTTCATGATCGGTCTTTCCTTTGAGCTGAGGAAAATCGGTTTCGATGAGAGCGCGATCCATGAGCGCAATCTGCGCCGTTGACACCCGAATGACTTGTTCCAGACGAGGACGATCAAGGCCGGATGAAGATCGAAGTGGAGTCGGCAAAGCGGCAAACGCAATCGAGGGCACAAAGATTAAACTCGCTAGTGCGAAGCGTAAGGTTTTCCAATTTTGACACCACAGATCGTACAATTCTCATCTCCTTAAAACACGCTCCCTAGGCCTAAAATATGCAAGAATGAGACACAGAGAGCCCCTTCTAAAACCCATTTAAAGCTGAAATTAAACAATACTATATATGGGATCTTTCTGTTTTCAGTGGGTTTAGGGAGGTTTGTGTCTCATTTCAATAACTTAGCTTTTGGGGAGTCGATGTCTCAGTTGGGACATGGATTTCCAGCGAATTGGGAGTTCAAATAGCCGCATTTTTGCAGGATTTTGAGGGCGAAATAAAACATATCGCGATAGCCGTAGGCCATCCATTTCATGCCTTTGATGACTCGATTGATTCCTTCGGAGACTGACGTGGTCACCTTAAATTTAAAATAATTTAAGAAAGATCGTTCGTGGCGCAGATCTCGAATGAAGCGAAAAATATTTGCAGCCTTCACGTCGAGCGCCCATTGATAGCATTCGGCCATCATGAGTTGAGCGTCCTCTTCCGATTCGCAATCAAAGACTTTGTGGAAGTGCTCTTTGATGAGCTCCATTTTAGCAATTTTTTCATTTCGCTTCATGATCGCATCGATATGCCTTTGATCCTCTTTTGAGCGATGGTCGGCTTTGGTTAAAAAAATATATCGATAGCGCCCCTGAAGCAGCCGTCTGGCCTCGGAGTTTTTCCTTTGGTCGAGGAGTTCAAGCTTACGATCTTCGTTCAAAGCATCGTTAAAGTTTTGAACGAGATGAAATCGATCCCAGACAAGCGTTGCTTTTGGGCAATTGATCGCGACAGAGTCCGCATAGCCGCGATGTTGATCGGCTGCGACGACGCGAATCTCCTCACAAGCTTCCTTGCCGAGAAGCTCGAAGAATTCATCAAGCGCTCTTTTCTTTCGGCCCTGAGAAACCCAAATGACTTTTCTCGTATTGAGATCGACGATGACGGTCAGATATAAATCATCGCGGTCTTCGCCTTCTTTCTTTTTTCGCCTGGCGTAGACCTCATCGACCGAAATCGCTGTCACCTTCGGAACGCGGTAGCCCGCGAGAAGTCGCATGAGCACGGCCTTATCGACTTGATAGCACGTCATCTTATCGATGGATTCCAAACGCGAAACCGCAAGCACCGTCGTGATTTCAGTGAGGCGATTAATCCAAAGAGCCATCTCTTCTGTCATGTGCGGATTGAGTTCCGACAAAAAGGGAATGTGCTCGGAGCGATTCTTTTTACACTTCGGACACCAGGCTTTTTCCCGCCAAAACTCGAGCCAAATCATCCAGCCAAAAACTCGCAAGTGACGAATGCGCTTGCGATGATAATCCTTATTATTCTGAAGCTGCGTACGGCAGCAGCCACATTCACGCTTGGCATCCGCTCGGCGATCGAGAACGACGCGGATTTCCATCTCGTCCGAGTACTCCTTCGTATCAATGACTTGATACCCCTCGAAGGCCTTAAAGATGGACGACCTAAACAACCAGTTTTTTGAAGATGCGACTTCGGACATGACAATTCCTCCCCTTGGACGATATTTTCTCGAAGAGGGAGAGAAAGCTCATGGGAAAACTCAATCGAAATACGATGGTCATTCGCTTTAAAAAACCGGTGCTTGATTGGCTCAAAAAAGATGGGATGTTTGACTTCAGCCTCGAAGAAATCAACTTCAATACGCCCACTTTTCTCATCCCCGAATTCGAATCGATTCCAGAATTCGAAGAAAAGAGCGACGAACTTAAGAAATATCTCTTTCAAGAAATCCTAGCCACTTTCAATGAGGATCCCAACGCTTGGCCTAACAAGGAAATGACGGCCAAAAACTTCAACAAGTGGTTCGATTACACCCTTCACGAAACCGTTTTAGACGTTGCCGACGAACCCCTCGAAAACCAAGAACTCTAACCTAAACTGCGACACCTACGCCTCTAACGCCCCACGCCATCTAGAATGGGCTCTATATATGCACGCGAGAACTCGATGTCCCACGCAAAATTTGCGGACCCAAAAAGTGATTCTTGAGCCCGTTTTTTTGATTCCTGAAGGTGGGCGAAGCTTCCAACTTTCACTCCATTTTTTTCTCCCAGCCTCGGTGAGGAGAAAAAAATATCGTGAAGTCAAAGATTACTCGGAATCAAAAAATCGAACTCGAATTCAAACTACATTTTCGGGCAAAAGTTTATACTTTCAGAATCCGAAGCGTACTCACTTTTCTAATTCCGCTTCTTCTGATTGTTTTGAAAATTGTTTCAATTTATTTCATTCAGAATTCCCCATGATGGGGAGTTTCCTAAATTGAATTCAAAGATTAATATCTTTAATCCATTCCAATTTTTTGGGATCAACATTTTCCCTCGTCACGGAATTTGAATTGAATTGATTGCCGCAATGTTTGCAGACGATTGCTTCTGGTTGAACATACTCAGCGCATTTTTCACATTTTTTTAGACCTTCATGACTCATGGGGAGCGCAGCGATGACAAGAATGCCGAAGGGTCCCAAGAGCAATCCTAAAATACCCCAGCCGAGACTAAATCTTCTCTTAGAACTTGCTACAGTCGCGCAAGCAATCGGAGAAACGATCACCCAAATAATTCCAATAATAACGCCCATAAAAAATCTCCAAAGTTTCTATAATTGATTCGGATACTCTTTGCCTCGCACTTCGCGAAAGTGGCCAACCTTTCGGCTCCAGAGGTCGCTTTCAGCAGTGATAAGGACTAAATCTCTAAACCCACGTTTGTAAAGTTCCTCTCCCACATCGATTCCATCTATTCCATTGCCTAAGTTTCGATCCACAAAAACAGGGACTCGCTCAAGATCGGGAATATCTTTTAACTCCTCATGCGTTTCTGCGATAAGAATTTTTCGACCATCGACATGAGCGAGACTGGACCAAAGTTTTTGAACGCTGATGTCATTTTCTATAAGAACAAAATCGAACGATTTCTGCGCTCGAGAATTCCTCAATGTATTGATCTTGATGGAGTTGATCCATGGCTTCGGTAAAATTCTTGTTCCTAATTTTTGGACCCGTTCTTGAATTCTGGCGTCGTCATAATAGCTAGAAACAAGAATCGCATCGACACTGAGATCTTGTTCTTCGATCAAATCAAGTCCAGACATCTGTGCATTGCTAAATTCATAATCGACTAAATAAATATATTCATCAGGAGGAAATTGCTCTTTGGAAAAATTATTTGGAGAGCTGAGATATTTGCAGTCTATATCTTTAAAACGTTCTTTCCAGAGGACGAAGATGCTCTCGCAATCATCAATCACAAGAATCTTTTTGTCGGCAGGGATATTCAACTCCGAAACTAGCCACAACGGAGAAGGTATTTTCGGGATAGAAATCCGAACAGAGGTCCCTCGATTCCATTCAGAATCGATTTCAAGTGATCCATGAATACGGCTGAGAATTTCTCGAGCATGGTTAAGCCCAATGCCAGCTCCAGATGGTTTTCCACTCACTTTTTCCCCCGCCTGGAGTCTTTGAAGTAAATCCGCAGGTATTCCACCACCGTTATCCGAAATATCGATCTCGATTTGATCTTTGGATTTCGTCGGTTGATGGATTCGAATTAAAATACTGCCATCCATTTTCTGTTCACACGCGTCGATGGCATTATTAAGAACATTCGACAAAATTCTCGCAAAATCACCTGAAGGGATTTTTACGAGTGTCGCTCGGAGGGGTTCATCGATTTTCAGGTCGATTTTTACGCTTGGCCGTTGACCTCGATGTGTCGATTTTTCAGCCATGATCTGCTCAATCACGGGAACCAAAAATGAAAAATCTTCACCGATCTTAGAAGCTTTCGATGCCTTTCGATAGGGCCCCAATAAGTCTTCCGTTAAATTTTTAATTCTAAAAATGACAGAACGAAGCAAGTCACGTTGGCTATCATCGGGCAACTTCGATCGGTTCTCGAGCAAACCGGAAAGAGCAAACAAGGGTGATTGAATATCGTGAGCCACCCGAGTTGCGAGCTCAGAGAGCTTTGCTTTTTCCGATTCTTCTCTAAGTTTCTTCTGAGAATGAATCAGCTCGTTTATCAGATGAAGCACTCGATTCTTGAGACCTTCCATATCGGTCTCTTCGTTTTCGCCTTTCATTGTAAGGTGGTGGTGTTTTAATGCTTCCGCGACCTGCTGCAATGGGCGAAGCAGTTTTCGCGCAATCCTAGTCGAGAGAAAGAAGCTGATGATGAGAATTCCAACTAAAATAAGAACTGCAAAAGTAAGAACCATCCATTGATGTCGAATAATTTCCGACCAATCGAGAGACAAACACTGCAAATACTTAAACTCCGGCTTGTGGGAAAAATTGGTGGTTCGACAGGCGAGAGCTAATGTCCGACCGGCGGAATCCTGAATAATGGAAATTTCTTTGTCGTCGAGAGCCTGGCGAGTTTGATTGGAAATCTTTTCGTCCACTTCAGAGACAAGAGGTTTGAAATGAGAATCAAAAGGGATGGATTGAATGCGAGTGCTTGCCGTAAGCGATGGGATGCCACCCGAAGGAGTGAACATCTCATTTAATTTTGCCCAGTCGATGAGAACAAGGAGAATTCCGAGCGGTTGTGCAAATCGATTTTCAATTGGATAGCTAATCTCAAGATAAGTTGTCTTTCCCTGTGTGACCGTTTGTATCGTGGCAGAACCCATCGATTGATTGGGATTCAGATGAAGAAATAAATCCTTCGCTTTATCGGTATCTTCGCTGGACGCAAACAGCGCCCCATCTTTTCTAAAAAGAGCGATACCGGAATAAATCGAATAATTGTCCTTAAGTTCTCGTAAATGATCGTCGAGTGCTTCTGGTCGATCATATTCAATCGCGGCCTCAAGATAACCCATTTTGGACCATGCCCTGAGATCGCTAATTCGTTCTTGAACGAATCGATCAAAAGAAATTTCGATGCGTTTCAAGTTTTCTTGAAGGTGGTCAGTCGTTTGCTGAGTAAGTGCATCTCTTATATACAACCAGTACACGACGGCAATCAGTGCAATGGGAACGACCGCAAACGCTGTAAGAATACTGATAACTTTCCATCTCATCGAGGCCTATCCTTGAACTTGGCAAGGGCCGCTTTAACGAAAGCATAATCTTCAATCGCCAACCCCTTCGAAATAAAGAGCAATGGTCGATCTTTTAACGCTGCGGTCGTCGATGGCTGATTGAGATAAGTCTTAAATTCCTCAAAATCTGTATCCTTCAGTTTTCCTTCTGAAATAGCCAAATTGGCCTCACCTTTTCCGGGAATGGAAATTCGAGAGTCAATAACGCGATAACTTTTAAGAACAATGTCCCGAGGAAATTCGGCTGTCGTTCCAGATGACGAGCCAACCGCAATCATCACGCGCGTCCGTAATGCTTCCTCAGGAGTGATTATGAATTCTGTTCCAGGAGTCGTTCCAATCACAAGATCGAGAGGCTCTTTCATTTCTTTCGTATCGAAAATGACAGTTGCTTCCGTGGAAACTTCCTTCATCCACGAAAGAATTCTTTGCTTGGACTCTTCACTTCTTGCTTTGACGTAGAGAGGAGTCTCCGGAAAGACCTTGCGGAATTCGAAAGCGTGATAAAGCGCCTCTGTTGACGATCCTACGATCAAAATCGAGCGGGGATTTTCGTTCGCATAGGCCTTTTCAGCAAACAAAGCACTTTTCGCGGCAGTTCGAAGCCCGGTAAGCGACGTCGCATCGAAAGTCGCAAGCGGAGTTTCCGTTGTCGTATCGTACGCCGTCACATATCCCGTGATGCCAGGTCGTTTTTTTGGATTAATCATTAACGTCTTTTCGATGAACAGACCGTCGGGTCCTAAATAGGGCATTTGAAGAATCGTGATCGGCTGACCATCAGGCGCCGTACCTTCACATTTATGTTTAACGGGAGGTTTCGATGGATCATAAAAATCCTGATAAGCGCGCTCAATCACTTCTCTCGTATTCATCGTTCGCGCGAGTTCAACTAAAACGGTTTTACAGTAATAGGGAATTTCCATGGGCACCTCAGCAAGAAAAAACATTTTAGTATCCAAACCTTTCGAATTGTTTCGCCATTGTCAGAATTTCGAGCGGAATTTTTAGCCCGAGCTGCTTTGCGCGGTGAGGATTTACATGAAGAGCTTTTTCACCTGGCGCATAAATAGGAATGTCAGAAATCTTTTTGCCTTCTAAAACCGATTCGCCCATTGCCAACGCTTCGTATCCGTGAACGAATCCGGGATTAGAAATCGAAACCAAAAATCCTTCGGAAATATGCGATGATAAAATAGTGAGTTCTGGAACCTTTGAGCGCTTCGTGATCCAATCCGCCAATTCTTGCGTGGTCAGCGTTGTTCCCTTGTCATTTTTCAAAGTGTAGAAGGTTCCAAAGACGAAAATGTTTCCAGGACTTTGATTGCTTAAAATAATTTTTTTCCAGAGATTCCAGTCATTCGAAATGACAAAGTGAAGCTGCTCTTTTTTGAGAGCATCAGGTTCGAGACGAGCGAGACTGCGCTTCAGGTCTTTCATGATTCCTTTTCCTGAAGTGGAGTCGTCAAACAGGACATGAATTCGATCAAATTTTCCTACAATTTGTTGCAGCAACTTGATGGAATAATAGAAAGGATGTTCCGAAATGAGACCGGTCATATTTTTATCGGGATGCTCTAGGGTTTTGGTAATGCCGTAAGATCTCGGATCGTTATTCACTCCCAGAAAAACGAATTTGAATCGATTGTCATTCATCAGAGGCTTGGCAACAAATTCAAGAGCTTCGTCATCGCAGATAATGACGAGATCCGGTTGATTTGATTTCAGCTTGACAATGATTCCTCTCCCTTCTTCCGCGAGAAAGGCGCGATCTGTTTGATGGTTTTTTCCATCCATGTAGTAATAATCAAAAACAGATCTCTGCATGAGGCCCTTGGGCTTTCGATTGAAAAGCTCCTTTCCATCGAGGAAGGCGGTGATTCCTCTGTTGACCTCTTGTACCCACCCGAAGCTTGCGTGATAGGAATGAACCACCGCAATGCGCGATTGGGCTGCTTCGGTGTATTGCGAACAAAAAAAAGAACATAAGAAACCAAGTGCTACTAAAATATAAATTATTTTCGAATTCATAGAGTTAGCTCCGTTTGAGATGGGGAGTCGCTCTGACTAATTTTTTTAAGATCATTTGAAATTCTTCTGACTCGATCTATCTCGAGCTTCAGGACTGATTTAAGAGTTGCCTGCAAATCATCCGACGCATCCCATCGATCCTGGATGGACGTAAGGATATCTAAGGAAGATTGAATATCGTGCAAAACGGTTTTAGGAGTTACTTCTTTTTTTCTCATGGGTCGCCTTTCTTCCCCTTTTTCCTTCCGACAGTCCGTATTCGCGCAGCTTCCTATTCATGTGAGAGTGCGAAAGCTTCAAAAGCTTGGCCAAATCAACGGATGAAGGCATCCGCTCATAGGCTTTTTCGATGACCTTTCGCTCCGTCATTTTGTGAAAAGCCGGTAACCCTGGGAATTTCTCTGCGAAAGGGTCTATTGAAAAACTGAGTTCGTTTTTCTCCATACCGCTCGAAACACGTTCCTTCGGGGTAATAAGCGCCTTCCAATTGGTAAAATCGCACTGTCCCCGTCGGCCTTTAGGTGCGTAGACGAGCAGGCGAGACAAAATATGCTCAATACCCCGAATGTTTCCGTCGGGAGGATTGTTAGAAACAAATTCAACAAAGTCTTTGGGAAGGGCGGAAAACGGAACTGATCCAACGCTGTTCTCAATACAGCATCGCGGAAGTAGATCTGCGATAATCTCAGGGACATCTTCCTTTCGATCCTTCAACGAAGGAACTTCCACACGAAAAGTGGAAATGCGCATAAAAAGTTCCTCACGGAATTTTTTCCTGCGTACCATTCCGATCAAATCCTGATTGGTTGCGCATACGAGTTTAAATTGAGAGTGTCGCTCTTGCTGGCTTCCGAGTCGGGTGAATGTTCCTGTTTCGAGAACGTTGAGGAGTTTCACTTGAAGATCGATGGAAATCTCACCAATTTCATCCAAAAACAAAGTTCCGCCATTAACGATCTCAAAAATGCCGGGCTTAGAATCGAGTGCGCCCGTAAATGCTCCCTTATCATGCCCAAACAATTCTCTTTCAAGAATACTTGGAGATAGCGTGTTAAGACTGACTGCCACAAATCGCCCTCGGTTTCCTCTCAACTGATGAACCCATTTGGCTGCTGTCGTTTTACCTGTTCCAGTTTCTCCGAGAATTAAAAGCGGTCGATTCGATTCTGCGACTCCTTTGAGCTCATTTTTGAGCCGTCTCATAACAAGAGATTTTCCGGTGAGTTCTTGAATGTTAGAGTTTGAATTTAATATCTTAGTCGTTTCAACTTCTTGCTTCGCAACTGCGAACTCAAGAGCTTTCCGAATCTGAAGCTTCGGAAGTTCTCGGTCAGAACTTTTTTGCAGATAGTTGCAAGCGCCCAAGCTCATCGCTCGAACGACATGCGCTAATTCAGGTTTTGAAGTGACGATCAAAATTTGCAGAAAAGGCTGAAGCCCTAAGAAAACGGGAATCGAATCTACGCCATCATTGAATTCATCGGAATCAGGTATGCGAAGCTGTCGGTCTAATAGAAGAACATGAACATTTTTGGAACTTAATACCTTGGCTGCGGCCTCAACAGTATTCACCGCTATGACTTCAATCTCATGCGAAAGCTCATGGCAGATGCTCTCTAAATTCTGACGATCCGACGGCTCGTCATCTAGGATGAGGATTACTCCCTTAGATCTGGAGACGCTCTGAGTT
>ERZ761602.4132-NODE-4132-length-19192-cov-7.354653_pt1 | contig 19192 bp, 16 predicted proteins | sample MGYA00512165_ERZ761602 | MGnify/ENA primary metagenome ERZ761602 (study PRJEB28899, sample SAMN02445085) | bioreactor sludge metagenome | biome: EBPR sludge; isolation source: Thorneside wastewater treatment plant | place: Australia: Brisbane, Thorneside... | reverse complement strand
GGTGGTGCTTACGGTCTTTGCACACCGCTCGGGCGAGCGGACGCTGGCCATTGCGGCGGCCGTGCTTTCGCTCGGCTTTGTGCTGCTGATCCTCATCTTCGTCGTTCCGCCGCTCGCAAGGAATGCAAGCCGCGAAGCGTCGCAGATGAACCTGCCGTTCGAGTTTACGCTCGGAGGAGCGATCATGCTCGGGCTCCTTACGATTGTCGGCTTTTCGGCTTGGAACACGGGCAACAACCTTCTTTTCCTTGTGCTCTCTATCCTCGTCGGGGCAATGATCGCCGGCTTCGCGGCCGGTGCAATGAACATAAAAAAACTCGATGTCCGAATGCGGTTTCCGGAGACGATCTTTGCCGGCGAGGAAACGCCGATCCTTGTCGGCCTTACGAACCGGAAGCGGCTTTTCCCGGCGTTTTCGATCGTCGCCGAGGTTCGCGGCCGCGACCGCGAAAGGTCGATTGCGGAAAAAGAACTTGGCGGCCTTGTGCCAGCCTTTATAATGCGGCGGCTTGCCAAGCCGCCGGTCATCCGCCGAATTCTCGACTATTTTCCTTACGTTGCCCGCGGAGAGACAGAAGAAAGCCGCTCGTTCCACATTTTTCCCTATCGGGGAAAACTTGTGATCAGCGATTTCGAGATCGCGACCAAGTTCCCGTTCGCCTTCTTTCGACATCGGAGTCGGCTTTCGGCAAAGGAGACGGAATTGGTCGTCTTTCCGCAGCTTTCCGAACACGACGACCTGCCGAATGTTATCTCGGCCGTTGTCGGACGACGGCCGCTGATGAAGCGCGGAGCGGGCTACGACCTGCTTTCGCTCCGGGCATATCAACCGACCGACGACCCGCGGCAGATCGATTGGAAAGCGACGGCCCGTTCGCGTGGCGTCATCGTCCGCGAGACGGCCGCCGACGAGAGCTTGCGAGTGCAGATCTTTTTTGATCCTCGCCTTCCGGCGGCGGAGGAGAAGCGGCTGACGCTCCGCGAGATCGTTGACATCGAGCGAGACGGCAAACCGAACATCAATGAGCGGTTCGAGGCGGGCATCAGCCGAGCGGCCGCGGTCGCGAACCGGCTGATCGAGGCCGATGCCGAGATCCGGCTGGTCATCGGCGACGAGGTCGGCGATTTCGGTTCGGGGCTTCGGCATCTCCACGACTGCCTGAAACGGCTGGCATATGCCGAGCCGGTTTATTCGGACGATCTTCGGCCCATCGAAACGGCCCAGATCAACGACGACGACGGTTTCGAGGCCGGTGCCGATACGACCGTTCTGCTGTCTGCCGCGGAACTTTCGCCAAAAGACGATGAGCTTTTGAGCGAGGTCGTTGCTATCAAATATTGAACCGAACCTTGTCACAAACACGCGTTCAATGGTGTATTGTCTTGTGACGGGCATTTAATTAATGCTTAGTAATGATCAAGGCGACGGAAATATTCGTGGACTCGATGTCCGAGCAAGCAGCGGCCGCAGCAGCGAGAGAGACGATAGGTTTCGAGGAGGTATTTTCGCTCCACCATCGGACCGTTTATCGAGCCGCGCGTTCGGTCGTCCGCGATGCGGCCCTGGCCGAGGACGTAACACAAGAGGTCTTTCTCAAGTATTATCATCATCGGGATTCGATAACGGATGAAGACATGCTCAGGCCATGGCTGATCCGGGTGGCTCTTAACATTGCGAAGAACACTGTCCGCGGAAAGGTTAGGGCGAACACGAGGGACGAAAATTACGTCAAACGATCAGCGGAGAACGATGTGTTTTCGGTCGAGTCGGAATACGAGCAAAAGACCGAGGTCGGAGAGATTCAGAAGGCACTTGGCAAGATCCGCGAGCCGCTGAGAAGTTGCCTTTTGCTGAAGCAGCAGGGGCTTTCGTATAGAGAGATCGCCAATGCGCTCGAGATAAAGGAGACAAGCATCGGAACTTATGTTGCACGGGCCCGTCAGGAGTTTTTGAGATTTTACGGAAAGAAAGGCGGGGAACAGTTATGAGCAGAAATTGTTTGGACATCGGGACGATACAAGCGTTCCTTGACGGAGAAACGAGGGGCGAGGAAACGGATGCCATCTCGGGCCACATCTCCACCTGCGATGCCTGCGCAATGATGCTCGCCGATGCGGAAGAGGAAATGTCGTTCGTCATGGCCGCGGTCGAGAGCGACGTGAACACGCTCGTGCCGACACAGCGGCTTTGGTCGCGGATCAATGATGCGATCGACGAAGAACGGACGAAGGTGTCCTTCTGGCATCGGGTCTATGCCGGGCTGACGTCGCTGATGGCCGGCCCTTCGCTGGCAACCGCAGCGGTTGTGCTCGTGCTTTTCGGTTTCTTTGCTTTTATCTTTACACCCGGCGGCGGGCTTGATGCTCCGGCGAATCAGGTCGTTGCGGTTCCGCAGCAGACGGCCGCACCGGTCAATTTGCCTTCGCAGGCTGTCACGGCTCCTCAGAATACTATGCCGGCGACACCGGATATTGCCATTACTCAGCCGGAAGCAATGCCGCCTGCAACGACCCAGCCGAAGGCCGAACCTGCACGTGCGATACAGGCATCGTATCGTCCGGAACGGGCCGCTCGTCCGTCTGGCGGCGACTTCCGGCCGGTAAATGCACTTTACGTTCCCGGCGAGGACAGCTACCTGAACACCATCGAGACCTTGAAGGCCTCGTACGATTCTCAAAAGGACCGTGTGCTTTCGCCTTCGTCGCGAGTAGCATTTGAACGCGACCTTGCTGTGGTCGAGAATTCGATCAAGAAAATGCGTGAGGTGGTCCGGAAGAATCCGAACAATCAGGCGGCCCGCCAGGTGCTCTATTCTTCGTATCAGGACAAGATAGACCTGCTTAATTCAGTCGGGCAGAAGGAGGAACTGCTTGCCTCGCTGCAATAAAGGCGGTTTAAGATAATGCGGTTTTTCTTTTCAGGTTCATTATTGGCAACGGTGCTTCTATTTGGGGCCGGGGCAGGTTATGCACAGACGCCGCCCGTGCCGCGGACGCCGCCCGTTCCTCCAACGCCGCGTGTGGCTCAGACGGCTCCTTCGTTTCCGGGGCAGATCTCAGACACCGAACTTCGCGTGGTCGCCGAGCAGAACGTAAATCTCAAATTTTGTATCTCCGAAGGAACGCTCAAGATAAACGGCTGGGATCGCAACGAAGTACGCATCTTTGCCCGTTCGGGCCGCAAGTTCGGCATTCGGGTGCTGGAGCGTTCGCCTGATTCCGGTAACGCCACCTGGATCTGGGCAACCCCGACCGCCATCGAAGGCCAAACGGCGGCAAACCGCGGCGAATGCCTTTCCGGCGAGACTATTGAGATGGACGTGCCGCACGGTGCGACGCTGAATTTTCAAGGCCGATCGGCGACCACTTCGGTCGATTCGGTCCACAAGGTCAGCCTCAAGATCGTTGAGGGCAATATCTCGCTGCGAAATATCACCGGCGGCATTTCGGCAACGGCACTGCAGGGCGACCTCATCGTCAGCAACTCATCGGGCAACGTTTCGCTCGACAGCACGACCGGCAACATCATCGCCTACGGCGTAAAGCCGCTCGAGACGAGCGACCTGCTTAAGGTGAAGACGAATTCGGGTTCGATAATGCTTCAGCGCGTCGGGCACCGACAGATCGAGGCAAACTCGATCACGGGCGCATTGCAGTTCGAAGGCGGCTTTCTCGCGGGTGGAATTTATAACTTCAAGACCTCTAACGGGGCGATCCGGATGCTCGTGCCGGAGAATGGCAACTGCACCGTCTCGGCGGCTTACGGATTCGGCAGCTTCAATGCGGCGATCCCGGTCGAGACCGTGACCGAGAACATCACGCCCGGCGGCAAGAATGTCGTTGCCCGTATCGGCACCGGCGAACTCTGCAACGTATCGCTTACAACAAGCAACGGACGCATTCAGATCGCTCGGCTCGAACCGAAAAACTAGAACTCGCCAAGATTCTTCCCGATCCTTTTCTCAAAAAGCTCAGCAAGCGAAGGGGCACCCTCGCTGCCTTCGTCGCGTGCGACGCGCTCGACCCGCCACATCGGGATGAAGTAATCGCTCATTGGCAGATATTGTTCGCCCTCGGCGATCGAGCGGATCCAATCGTCGAAATAGCTTAGCTCGATCGCCCGCAGCGAAATGCCTGCCGCCGAAATTTCGTCGAGGATGCCAAACAACTTTTCTCTCGGCGTGTGCAAGACCGCAATGACTGCTTCTCCGGGTGATATTTTCATAGAGACATTTTTGAAGTTCTCACGATCATTTGAAAGCAGATCCTGCGGATGGTACGGAAAAGGCCGGATCTGAATCCGTTAGAATCCGAAACATCCGCCCGATCCGCGTTCGAAAAGTAATGCTCGGCTCCGGTTCGTATTCGACCGGACCGTGTTATTACCGACCGGACGACTAGAGCTTACTATGATATTCACCGTGTTTTCGAATTCGCCACGGATTCGCGTAGAATCGAAAGACCGGCGAGAAACGACATTCGGCACCTGAACGTACGGGCCAATGTTCGGCTAACTGATGCATATAAAGCGGATACAACTCGAAAACATCAAGTCGCACCGCGAAGCCACGTTCGATTTCGAGCGCGGGACGACCGCCATTTCCGGCGAGAACGGTGCCGGAAAGACGACGCTGATCGAGGCCGCGGCATGGGTCCTTTTCGATGTTCTTGATTACAAAAAGGACGACTTTGTCAGTCGCGGAGCGAAGAAAGGCAATGCCCGCGTTACCATCGAAAGCGGGATCGATGAACGCGAGTATGTGATCTATCGCGACACCGGAACGGGCTATTATGTCTATGATCCTCAGCTTGAAACCCGCATCGCCGAAAAGAAAGAGGACGTCAGCAGATTCCTGAGAAAGCACTTGGCCGTGGAACCCGGAACGGACCTTGAGATGCTTTACAAGCACGCGATAGGGGTTCCGCAAGGGACATTTACTGCGATCTTCCTCGCGACCGCCGCGGAGCGAAAGCGGACATTCGACGTCCTGCTCAAGGTCGAGGAATACCGCCGTGGGGCGGAGGAACTTATCAAGACGCAACGGTTTGTCGAGTCACGCATTGGAGAGATCAACAGCAAGGCCTCGCGGTTCGAGGGTGAGCTTGCCCGGGCCGAGGCGGTTGCCGAAGAACTAGCGGCAACGGAGGCCTTGCTAGGCGAACTGAAACAGCAGATCGACGATCTGCGGCGAAAGGAAGAGGGCGTGAAGAAGCGTGTTGCCGAGTTCGAAGAGGCGAAGAACCGCTACGAAAAGGCGGCGAAAGAACAAGAGACAGCCGAAACAGAACGAAGCAGGGCCGAACTGATCCTTAAACAGGCCGAAGCCGAGTTTGAACGAGCTCGCGAATCGGCGGCAAGATTGGATGACGTCCGCGAAGACTCAGCAAAGCACACCGAGGCGCTTAAACGGCTGGCCGAGCTTGAACGCGCACGCGGCATTCGCGATGGGCTAATGGCGCAACTCGCAAAGGTCGAGGCCGCCGAAGCCTCGATCAGGATCGAGGAACGCCACACGCGGGCGGAGATAGAGTCGATAGAGAACGCACACCGCGAGCTTTCCGAACTAAGGCCAAAGGCGGAGGAGCAGAGCGGCTTCGAGAAGGAGCTTGCCGCCGCCCGCGAGGAACTCTCGGGACTGCGGGCAATTTCAAAACAGGTCGAGGCTGCCGAGGAGAGGCTCCGTCGTTTGCGGGACTCGTTCACGAATGCAAAGAACGAACTCGATAAGGCTCGTGCCGAGGCTGCGGGTGCCGAGAACGCCGCCGCACTTGAGGCACGCGATGCGGAGATCACGGCCGAGCTCGCCCGGCTCAATGCCGAACTCGAACGCGACGAGAAGTTTCAGGCGGAGATAAAGAATGGCCTGTGCCCTATCCTGAGCGAAAAGTGCTTGAACCTAAAGCCGGGGCAGACGCTCGACGGCTTTCTAGTCGATCAGTTTGCCGAGCTTCGAAGCTCGATGGACCGCCTCAGCCGCGAGCGGACGGAGCTTCGGGCGGGCCTTACAAAGGCAAAGGCGGCCGAGCGCTTTGCCGTCCAGGTGCCGACGCTCGAACGGCGTTTCGAGGAGGTCAAGGAAGAAGGCGTTCGGCTTCGCGGTGAGCACGACGATCTAAAGTCGAAGCTTGAGCAACTTCCTGCTGCGGAGGCAAAGGTGATCGAGATCGAAGCCAGGCTCGATCAGCTTAGCGACCCGCGTTCGCGTATCCGGCCGCTTGAGGCGTTGCTCGCCCGCGAGGCGGAAGTGCGGGCGAGGATCACCGAGATCGAGAAAAACACTGAACGGCTGGAAAGCGAGAGGAAACTTCTCGTCGAGCAGCTCGACGACTTTCTAAAGCTCGATGATGATCTCAAGTCCGTTGCGGCCGAACGCGATGCGACCGGAGATGCTTATCGGACGTTCATTACATTCGAACAGGCGGCGAAGGACCTGCCGCGGCTCGAAAGCGTATTTCGCGATGCGACAGTAGAACTGGAAAAAATCGCCGAGCGTTCGGCAGCGGCTTTGATGGCGTTTGAAGAGGCGGACCGTGCCTACGACCGCGAGGCACATAAGGCCGCAGGTGAGGAACTCGGCAGCACTCAGCGGGAGATAGCGGCCGCCGATGTCCGGCTTGAGACCGCCGACAAGCGGCTTGCCGCACTAAGGGCCGAAAGCGAAAGACTTGCCGCGATCCGGAAAGAGCTTTCTGCCGAACTTCAGGAAAGGGAGCGGCATGAGAAAATACTTGAAACGACGGTCTTCATCCGCGATACTCTAAAGGAAGCCGCACCGCTCGTCGCTCGCAACTATGTTTTCCACGTCTCGGCCGAGGCGAACCGCATCTTTCGCGAGGTTGGCGGAAATGCCGAGCGGACGCTTCGCTGGGGCGAGGACTACGGCATCTATGTTGAAGAGGGCGGTCACGAGCGGCCGTTCGTCAGCTTTTCGGGCGGCGAGCAGATGGCGGCGGCGCTTGCTGTCAGGCTGGCTTTGCTGAAGCAACTGTCCGATATCCGCATCGCATTTTTTGACGAGCCGACGACCAATATGGACGCCGAGCGGCGGGAGAACCTCGCCATGCAGATCGGGCAGATCACACACTTCGACCAGCTTTTTGTCATCTCGCATGATGATACGTTCGAAGGGTATTTGGACCACGAGATAAGGGTCGAGAGATAGTCTGCGGCAGATTAAATGAAAGAAGTAACAATAGTCTGCGATGGCTCGAGCCTCGGCAACGGGAAGGGAAACCCACGGGCCGCGGCGGTGGCCGTTTTGGGGTTCAAGGGCTATTGGAAGGCTTTTGGCGAGTATCTGGGCAACGCCACGAATCAGCAGTCTGAGATAGCCGCGGCGGCGCTCGGGCTTGAAAATTTGTCGGAGCCGTGCAAGGTCCGGCTGTTCTCTGATTCACGTTATGTTATCGAGACAATGGGCGGCACATGGAAACGAAAGACCAATCAGGATTGGTGGCGGCGGCTCGACCAGGCGGCGGCCCGCCACGATATAGAATGGCAATGGATAAAGGGCCACGCCGGCCACGAGGTGCAGGAAGTGGCCGACACCGCCGCACGAGCGATCGCGAGGTCGGGAAGGGTAGAAGAGGATGTTCTTGACGAGCTTGTCGCCGAGCTTGGAGTTATAGAGATCTAGCCTTACCGGCCCGTCTGTGCCTGCCTTCCGTTTAATTGATGACCCCCGCAGAACGCATCTCATTACCACTCTTTGTACAGCGTTTTTCGGCGTCGCTTTTCTGCATTTCCGTTCTTATTCTTTACGCTGCATCGGCTTTGGGCCAGGTCTCGGCTCGCGGCTGGGTCTGGCAAAATCCGTTGCCGCAGGGTAATCAACTCACCGCGATCCATTTCGCTGGCGATAAGCTGACCGGCTATGCCGTCGGGCCGAACCGGACGATCCTCCGCACCCGCGACGGCGGCTTTTCCTGGTCGGCATCGGTCGGTTCGGACGATGCGGTACTCAACGGCGTCTTCGCCCGCGACGCTCGGCAGGCGGTCGTTGTCGGTGCCCGCGGGACGATCTTTTTTACTGAGAACTCGGGCAACGACTGGCGCCCATCGCGGCACGATAGCCGCGAGCATTTCTACGACGTCTCATTTTCCGGTGACGGGCTTCGGTTCGGCTGGGCTGTCGGGAGTAACGGAGCTATCCTCCGTTCGGCGGATGGCGGACAGACGTGGCAACCGGCCTATACAAAGACCGCCGAGCAATTGATCGCTGTCTCTTCGTTTGGTGAAGCGTCCGCGGCGGCGGTTTCGGGCGAGGGCAATGTTCACTTCACTTCTGATGGTGGAGCGGCGTGGACCACCTCGCGGCCATGCGGTCAACTTGCCGCCACCGCTGTTGCAGTGCTTGGCGAAAAGGAAGCGGTTGCGATAGGGCGTTCGGGCTGCATTGCCCGGACTACGGATGCCGGAGCTACATGGGAACGCGTGAACGCATATTCGCGTGCCGACATGCTCTCGGTATGTTTTTCGGATGGAAAGCACGGCTCGGTGACCGATGCGAACGGTGCCGTCTGGTTGACCGGCGATGGCGGCCGGACGTGGCTGCCCTTTACGGTCCGCACTGATCCGCGGCTCGGCTCGATCCATATGGCCGATCGTTTCACCGGATGGGCCGTCGGTGAGAACGGGCTGATCATCCGCACAGACGACGGCGGCTATAGCTGGCAGCGGCTTTCCGAGGGCGGCCGCGACGACGTAAACGACCTCTTTTTTCTTGATGACCGAGTCGGCATTGCGGTCGGCTCACGCGGCCGACTCTGGCTGACAAACGATGGCGGCGAGCGGTGGTTCCCGGTCTATTCGGGAACGGCCGAAAACCTGCACTCGGTCTTCTTTTATGACGGGCTTCGCGGCTGGGCGGTCGGCGATAAAGGCACGATCGTTCGGACGATCAACGGCGGGGCGAGCTGGGGCCCGGGCGTTGCCGGAACCACTGCGGACCTCTTCGGCGTTGTCTTCGTAAATGAGCGGGTCGGATTTGCGGCCGGTGCGGATGGGACGATCATTAAGACCACCTCTGCCGGAGCTTATTGGGAACGCATCGAAACCGGGACGCGGGCATGGCTTGAGGACGTGGATTTCATCAACGAACGCGTCGGCGTGGCGGTCGGCGACCGCGGCACGGTGCTCGTAACGCAGGATGGCGGCGAGACCTGGTCGCCATTCAAAACAAACCTCCGCGAGAGCCTTAACTCGGTCAGCTTTGCCGACGAAAAGAACGGCGTGATCGTCGGTTCGCGTGGGGCGATCCTCGTAACGGAAGACGGCGGACTGAGCTGGCGGAGCGAGGAAGCGCCGATCGAAGTAAGTCTTTTCGCAGTTACGGCCTTTGCATCGCGGTCGGCGATAGCGGTGGGCGAGAATGGAGCGGTCGTTGTTACGAGCGATGGCGGACGGACTTGGGAAACGCAGCAGGGTATGACGAACAAGCTGCTCCAGGCGGTGGTATTTCGCGGCGGCCGCAATCTCTGGGTCGGCGGAAGCGGCGGAGCGATCCTGAAGCGGACGGAGAACTTGTCGCCTTCGGGGCTTCAGTCACCTCGAGTGCCGCCGATCCTTCGCGACGGCACGCGGACGCGGCCGGTGCTCCGGCAGCCGCTTGTACCTGTCACCGACGACGGCGACATCGAGCCCGCTCGACGGCCGGCCGAGCCCTAGTCTTTGCGGATGATCGCGGCGATCCATTCGCCCGAAGTGCGAATCTCAGCTTCCGTGATGCCACGCTTTTCGAGTTCGCTTACAAGCTCTTCCCTTTGCTCAACAAGAACACCCGAAAGCATCAAGATCCGCTTCGCTTTGGCGAGCAGAATATCAAGCAAGGGCTTGATGACGTCGATCGTGAGGTTCGCGACAACGAGATCTGAGGGTTCGGTATCTTCGGCGATGCTGCCGACGTAAAAATCAATGGTGCCGCCGACCTCGTTAAGTTCGGCATTTTCGCGTGCAATGTCGATCGAGCCGGCGTCCAGGTCGCAGCCGGTAAGCCGCGGCATTTCGCGTTCCTCAGCCGCGTTCATCAGGGCGGCCCCAATGGCGAGAATCCCAGTTCCGGTGCCGACATCGAGCAGCGTCTCGCCCGGGAGATAGATATCGCCGATGGCTTCAAGGCAAAGCTGAGTGGTCGGGTGTGTGCCCGTGCCGAACGCCATATTCGGCTCGATGAAGATGACGTGCCGATCAGTATCATTGACTGTTTCCCACGGTGGCGAGACGACAAAGCTTCCGATCGTCGTTGGCTTCCAGTGCTTTTTCCAATCGTAGAGCCAATCGGTTTTGCCGATCCTCCGCCAGCTTCGGCCGCGGACGTTTTCCGGCGATAGGCCGTAAACCTTAAGGGCATAACCGATCGCTTCCGCGACCGTCTCATCACTTATCTCGTGCTCGAAATAGCCTGAAATGGTCAGGTCCTCGCCCGGCTTTTTGCGCAGGCTATTGATCTCCGAACCAAGACATTCGAGTTCGTTCATCGCGAACTCGATAGCCTCGGCGGCATCGCTCGCGGCCGTGACCTCGAGTGCAAACCACTCATTCGGCTGCTGTTGTTGATCGGTCATTCGCTGACCCCCATTTCGTTAAGTTCACGCTCCTTGTTTCGCCAATCTTCGACCACCTTGACGAAAAGCTGAAGGTGGATGTGCCGACCGAGAAGTTTCTCGATATCAGCACGGGCGGCCGTCCCGATCGCCTTGAGCTTGGCCCCGCCCTTTCCGATGATGATGCCCTTCTGCGAGGGCTGCTCGACGAAGATGGCGCAATGGATGACGGGTTTTTCCGGGTCGGTCTCATCCCACTTTTCCGTCACGACAGCGGTCACATACGGGATCTCCTCACCGGTCGAGGCGAGGATCTTTTCGCGGACCATCTCGGCGACGATCATCCGCATCGGCTGGTCGGTCAGGTCGTCCTCATCAAAGAGCGGCTCGCCCTCGGGCAGATGTTCCTCAATAGCGCCAAGCAAAGTTTCGACGGCCTCGCCCTTGAGGGCGGAGGCGGGAATGATCGCTGCAAAGTCGTGCTCGTTGCGGTAAAAGTCGATGAGCGGAAGAAGCGTTTCTTTTGCCTTGAGTTTGTCGATCTTATTGAGGAGCAGGATCGCGGGCTTGCCCGAGCGTTTAACGAGGTCGAGCACGAAGCGGTCGCCGTTGCCGGTCGAGACATTTGCATCGCGGATAAGCACGACGACATCGACCGAGAGAACTGCGTCCTCGACCGCTGCCATCATTCGGCGGTTTAGAAGGTAGCCGGGTTTGTGGACGCCCGGCGTATCGATGAAAACTATCTGGCTTTCGGGCCGCGAGACGATGCCGCGGATCTTGTGACGTGTTGTCTGAGGTTTATTGGATACGGCGGCGATCTTTTCACCGACGAGGTAATTGAGCAGTGTGGATTTGCCGGCGTTCGGGCGGCCGACGAGGCCGACAAATCCGCTGCGGTAGGCAATTTCAGTCATTTGGTAAGTTTGTCGGCAGTGCGGGGAATCACCTAAGAACAATTCGAGTCTATGGCTGTTTGATCAGCCGCTGTTTCGCCGCCATCGCTTCGTCGTGGCCGCCGCCCGCGACCGGACCGAGCTTGATCGCCTGATCATAAAGCCCGATCGCCATGCCTTTTTCGTCGTAGAACTCATAGATGCGGCCGAGCGCGACATAGGTTAGCGATACGAGTGCTGTATCGATCCGCTGGACCTTTGCAATGCGGATAACGTTCTCGTAAGCCACCTTTGCCTCAAGCAGTTTTGCGGCAAGCTGTTCCTGGTCCTCAAGCCCCGCTGCCGCAAGTCCGGCTACGCGGCCGAGGTTGTAATAAATGCGGGCGTCTTCGGCGTTGCCCTGAAGCAAAGCCTTGAGATCACGTTCCGCCTCGGTCAAACGGCGGGCACGGATCGCCTCGTCGATCGCACGCAGTTTGGTCGTCACCGGATTTTCTACGGTAAGCGTGTTCGCCGCCGGGGCCGTCCTACGCGTTTCGCGGAGAGCAAGAGCACGTTTGCGGGCATCGGCGGCCTGAGCAAGCCTGCCGGCCTCGCGTTCGGCATTGAAGGCGAGGATCATCTCGGCGGTCGATGCGGCGATATCGAAATCTGAGTTCTCAACGCCCTTTAGCTGGTCGGCAAAGTGAAACGCGAGAACCGCACCGTTCTCGTATTCCTCCGAGAGCCGGAGAGCAGTCTCATCGGCAAACTCGGCCTTGAGTTTTTCGAACTCGGCGGCAACCGCCCGCTTCTCATCGTCCGTCTTGAGCTGGTCGATGCGTCTTCGAGCCTCGGCCGCGGCAGCTTGCGTCCGCTCATTCTCAAATTGCTTTGCATCAACGGCGGCGACCAGCGATCGCGAAACGGCGAGGAAAACATCAGGCGAGATATCGCTTCGCTCCTTTCGCCGGGCATCGAGAAGTGTCTTTACCTGATCACGGATCGAGACGATCTCGTTCGCGTTGCGAAGAAGGATCGGGTCAATTACGAACTGAAGAAATGCCCGGCGGACCTCCGAAAAGCTCAGGTCGGAGTCCGGCGGAATGATCGCGTAATACTCGTCCTTCACATTGACGAAGTTGACCGTGCCGACGGGCGAGAGCATTTCGGGGACGATGACGAACCGGCGTTCGCGCGTTCGAGTTTCAACGGTTTGAATTCGTGTCCGGCTCGAGCGGCTCCTCTGGGTTTCGGTCTTGACCTTATCTTCGATAACAAGCTGCGGACGGGTCTTGAGATAGAAAAGCAATTCGCTGACCATCTCGCGGGCGGTCGAGCGAAGTGTCGTATCAGAGGCTTTCTGATACTCCCGGAAATACTCGTCCAAATTCGCCGAGATGCTTGAGCGGCGATAGAAATCGCGGACGATCGGGGCGAAATCGAGTACATCAAGAAGCTGGCCCGGCAGGTCGATGGTAACGACCGGGTCGGCAAGGTCCGGCACATTCGAAAGCGAATAGGCCATCGAGATGAAAGGAGCGACGAGTTCGGCATCGGTGGCGTTCGGCCGCGTACGTTTGTAGCGGAGCAGGAAATTTGCGATACGCTGGCGAAGCTCGGCCGGCGTTGCGGCAAGGTCGCTCGTCAATTGATCGCGAAATTTAGTGCCGGCGGCTGAAAGCGGTGTCCGAAAGACCGGAGCCGGATCGCCCTTTTCGTCGGTCGTCCTTGCCGCCTCGATAGTTGCAAGCACAACGATGACGCGTTTGTCGGGAGAGATCGTCACGCCGTAGTTCGAAAGATCGAAGCCGGCGGGGACGTCCTGTGCAGCGGCCGGAACCGCAAAAAAAGAAAGCAATATGAACAAAAGAAGCCTTTTCATTAGCAAAACCTGCGATAACTGCGAAATACGATGACCGAATTGTAGATGAAATGCGGCCGCATCAAGATGTATCGCAACCCTAAATAATGCCCGAAAAAGCAAAAAGGATAAAGGACAGAGCGCCCCTTATCCTTTTGCAGTGGTCGTCTTGTTCGGTTACTCGAAGCTGGCGAGTGCCTCGGCTTCGCTATCGTAGGTATCGAACACGGTCAAAAGCTTCGTGATCGCAAGAAGATCCTGGATCTTCTGCGTCAGGTTAAGAAGCTTGAGCGTCCCGCCTTCTTTGTTAACCGCCGTAAAGCTCGAGACGAGTTCACCGATTCCGCTCGAATCGATATACCCGACACCCGCAAGGTTCAAGAGGATCTTGGTCTTGCCCTCGCCAAGCAGACGGCGGATAGCATTTCGTAGCGCAACGCTGCCCTCACCGATGGTTACTTTGCCTTCCAGATCCAAAACAGTTACATCGCCAGCCTGGCGTTCCGAAATGTTGATATCCGACATCTTTATCTCCTCGAAGTGTGTTTACGAAAAATGAAAGCCGATTTTAGAACAAAAATTTCTGCAAAGTAAATGGCCGTTCATACCTTTATAATTTTTTCGCCATTCGCACGACCGTTCCGCCTTCGGGATGGCGAAGCCATTCGACCTCATCCATAAATGAACGCATGAACAGAATGCCGCGGCCGGTCGCGTTCAGCAGGTTCGCCGGATCGGTCGGGTCCGGGATGGCATCCACGTTAAAACCGATTCCGAAGTCGCGAACACGGATCTCGAAGACGCTTTCAGCAATGTGAAGCGTGATCTCGACGTTCTTGTCGGCATCGAGCCGGTTGCCGTGTTTGACGGCGTTGGCGACCGATTCGCGTACCGCGAGGTCAATGGCCGAGAGGGCTTCATCCGGCACGTTGCCAGCCTTGGCAAAATCTTCCGCCGCCGAGGCGGCCATATCGACCGAGCCGATCTCGCTTGGTAATGTGAATTCTCGCGTTTGAGCCACAACTTGATTGCTTTTAAGGTAAGAGTTAAAGGGGCATTAAGTCAAACAAGCTCATAAATTACCTATAATCGACCTATGGAGCAAAGGATACAGAGGGCAGAGCGGGTTCGCGGTAACATTACCGTTCCGGGTGATAAATCGATCTCGCACCGTGCGGGGATGCTCGCCGCGATCGCCGCCGGCACGACTCGAATAAGCAATTTTTCGGCGAGCAAGGATTGCGGCTCGACGCTCGAATGCCTTACTACGCTTGGCGTCGGCATCGCTAGCAGCGGGAGCGAGGTCATCATCACGGGCCGGCCAGACGGCTTTCAATCACCAGCAGCGGAACTCGACTGCGGAAATAGCGGCACGACGATACGGCTGATGGCGGGTTTGCTTGCGGGCCTCGGGGTCGAGGCCACGCTGACCGGCGATGAGTCGCTCAGGTCGCGGCCGATGGGCCGGATAATTGGGCCGCTTGAAAAGATGGGTGCGTTGATCGAATCGAGCGAGGGCAAAGCTCCGGTGCATCTTGTTGGCGGACGGAAGCTTGTTGGCATCGAATACGAACTTCCGGTCGCATCGGCACAGGTGAAATCGTGCGTGCTTCTTGCGGGCCTCAATGCCGCTGGCTCGACATCGGTGATCGAGCGGACACCAACCCGTGACCACACGGAGCGGATGCTCCGCGGTTTTGGTGTTGAGGTCGATGTTTCGGCTTTCGGATCGGGACGGAAGATCTCCGTCCATGGCGGCTCACGGCTTAAGGCCACTGATCTCACTGTTCCCGGCGACGTTTCTTCGGCCGCGTTCTTTCTTGTTGCGGCGGCGATACTTCCGGACTCGGACGTTACGATCCGCGATGTCGGGCTTAACCCAACGCGGTCAGCCATCCTAGATGTCCTAAGGGCATACGGCGTCGGGCTCGAGATCGCGAATGAACGCATCTCCGGCGGCGAGCCGATCGGCGATGTCCGTGTTCGTTCGTTGGTGCTGCCAAAGCGGCCCGCGGGTTATTCGATCCGCGGTGAGATGGTCGCGAACCTGATCGACGAGGTTCCGGCGCTCGCAATTCTAGGGGCTTGTTCGGAGGGCGGACTTGAGATCTGCGATGCGGGTGAGCTTCGCGTAAAGGAATCGGACCGCATTGCGAGCATCGTGACCAACCTGCGGGCGATGGGTGCAGAGATCGAGGAATTCGAGGACGGATTTCGGGTTGAAATGAGTGAGTTAAAAGGCGGCCGGTTCGATTCCTTCGGCGACCACCGGATTGCGATGGCATTTGCCGTTGCGGGGCTTGCGGCAAAGGGAGAAACGGTGATCGAGAATGCAGAATGTGCGGGTGTTTCCTTTCCGGCGTTCTACGAGGTGCTCGGCTCGCTGGCTGAATGATTTGACATTGCCGCATGGTTAAAGCAATAATCCGTTTCCTGTTCTTTTACAGTATTTTGCGTTCCGGGCCGTTAGACGTTTTTCGGTTCCGGGGAGAAGCCGGGTGAGATTCCCGCACGATCGCGTCACTGTATTTCGGCCTCGCGGGCCGATGAAGTCAGACCTCCGCAACAGCAGAATGCCAAGCGTGTTTCGCGTCAAAGCACGGCAGGCGACTCAAGGCGACATCGAACGCCCTGTTTTTCTTGTCCGCGCAAGTTGCGCGAGAGGGAAGAGCAGGGCGTTTTTGATTTGGGATGTTCGATTTGGGATGTTCGATTTGGGATGTTCGATTTGGGATGTTCGATTTGGGATTTCGGATTTGGGATTTTGGATTTGGGATCTGGGATTGATTGGGATGAAATGTCGTTCGGTTGAGTGGCTGATGATATTCCTGGTATTGACTCTTGCGGGTTCAATGCTTGTCGCCTGCGATCGGCAGCAAGCAGAGATACCTGCTGTGGCCGAAATGCGGACGATGAAGGACGACCTCGGCCGCGATGTTCGTCTGCCGGAAAAGGTTACGCGGGCTGTTTCGCTTGCACCGAGCATTACTGAGATGGTCTTTGCCGCCGGTGCGGGCGATCGCTTGGTCGGCGTGACGAGCTACTGCGATCATCCGGCCGCGGCGAAGAATATACAAAAGATAGGCGATACGCAGTCGCCGAACATCGAGGCGATCATTGCGGTTAGGCCTGAGGTGATCCTCGTTTCGACAGCCTCACAGCTTGAGGCATTTGCTTCGGCACTTGAGGGGCAGAGTGCGGCGGTTTTCGTTTTGGACATCCGCGGGCTCGGCGATGTGGCGGACCGCCTTCGTAGGCTCGGGCAGATCTTTTCGAGCGGCGAGCGGGCGGAACTTGCCGCGATCGAATTCGAGAACCGCATCGCGGCGGTGAAACGGCGTCCTCGGGCCAAACGCCCTGCTCGCGTCCTGCTGCAGATCTCAGAGGCGGACCTTTTCACCATCGGGCGGGATTCGTTCATAACCGAACTCATCGAGCGAGCGGGCGGCATGTCTGTAACGGCAGACATTCCCGGCGGTTACCCTAAACTTAGCAAGGAGACGGCTTTGGCACTCGACCCCGAAGTGATCATTCTCTCGGACAGTCCCGATAACCTTAATCCGAACGACGCACTCAGGAACTCCGCCGCAGTTCGTAGCGGCCGCGTTTACCGCGTCAATGCCGACATCCTCTCGCGTCCCGGCCCGCGGTTGGCCGACGCGCTCGAGCAGCTTGCGGCGCTATTAAGGCAGGAACCGACCGGTAACTAAAAACTGATAACTAGAAACTGAAAACTGTTCATTTCATAACAGTTTCTAGTTCAAAGTTGAGAGTTTTTAGTTTGTTAACCATTACGTTTTGAAACGTGCAAACTACATTTTTCTGTTGCTCATTGCGGGGCTGGCGGCGGCTTTGGCTGCTGCGATGCTGCTTGGCAGCGAGCGTGTTTCGGTCTTTGAAATGACGGAGCAGGGCCGGGCGATCCTTTTCGATATTCGAATTCCGCGTGTGCTGCTCGGGGCGTGTGTTGGGGCATCGCTTGCTTTGGCGGGGGCTTCGTTGCAGGCGTTGTTGCGGAATCCGTTGGCCGAGCCTTACTTGCTCGGGGTTTCGAATGGGGCGGCCTTGGGGACGCTTATTGCGTTTGTTTTGCTCGGTGATGTCGCGGGTGCGCGACCGGTGCTCGCATTTGCCGGAGCCGGGATCGCGACCTTCGCGGTCTATCAGATGGCAAGGAGTAAAGCGGGGATGAACGTCGAGCGGCTGGTGCTTTCGGGCGTCATCATCACCACGTTTCTCTCGTCGATCATTGTACTGCTGACGAGCTTGCTTGATGCCGCACGGCTTCGCGGATATACATTCTGGCTGCTCGGCGATCTCTCGCAGGCGACCTATAACGGGTTCTACTTGACGCTTGCTGCGGCGGCTGCCGGGACCATTGTGCTCTCGTCGCAGGCACGTGCGCTCAATCTGATGATGATCGGCGAGCGAGATGCTTTCGACCACGGCGTTGAGGTCGGCCGCGTGAGGATCATCATTTTCGGAGCGGCGAGTGTGCTCGTCGGCACCTCGGTCGCGGCGAGCGGTTCGGTCGGTTACGTTGGGCTGATCGTGCCGCACATCGTTCGGCTCGTGGTCGGGAGCGACAACCGGCTCGTCGTGCCGATGTCGGCCATTGCCGGAGCGATCTTCGTCGTGCTTGCAGATACGGTCGCCCGGACGGCGATCGCCCCACGGGAGCTTCCCGTCGGGGCGATAACGGCATTGATCGGGGCTCCGTTGTTCATATTTTTACTGAGAAGAAATTAACCGCAAAGACGCAGAGACGCCGAGAGGATGAGGTGAAGGAAACCTGCCGCAACGCATTTGCCGACTCTGCGGCTCTGCGTCTCGGCGGTGAAAAAAATGCTAGAAGCTCGGAACATTTCAGTTCGTTATGGCCCGTGCGATGTGCTTCGCGAGGTTTCGCTGAGCCTTTCCGAAGGGCGGATGGTCGCGCTGCTCGGACCGAACGGTGCGGGCAAGACGACGCTGCTAAAAGCGCTTAATGGAACGCTGCCGGCGGCCGAGGGAAGCGTTGTGCTCGATGGGCGGCCGCTGGCGGAGCTATCGCGGCGAGAGGCGGCGAGGCGGGTGGCGGTGGTCGCGCAGGAAAATGAGACGAAGTTTCCCGTGACGGTGCTCGATTTTGTGCTTTCGGGACGTTTCGCTCATGGCGGAGCGTTCGGCTGGGAGCGTGCGGAGGACATCGCGGTCGCCGAGCGGGCTTTGGCCGAGTGCGACCTGCAAAACTACGCCACGCGGCTGATGAATCAGCTTTCGGGCGGCGAGCGGCAGCGTGTCGTGCTCGCCCGGGCGCTTGCGACCGAGGCGAAAATTCTCTTGCTCGATGAGCCGACGGCCAATCTCGACCTCGCCCATCAGGCGATGATCTTTCGGCTCGTCCGCGGCCGGTGCGACGCCGAGGGCTTTGCGGCGGTCGTTATAACGCACGACCTGAATCTCGCCGCGGAGTTTGCCGACGAGCTTATTTTGCTCCATCGCGGCGGGCTTTTCGCGGCGGGAAGAGCCGAGGAAGTGCTCAGCGAGGCAAATATCGCCGAGGTTTTCGGCGTCCGCTCGCTCCGCGACGCCAATCCGGCGACCGGAAAGGTGCGGATAACGCCGGTTTTTTAAGGGTTTAGAGTGCGCGATTCATCGCGTAGCGACGAGCTAAAGCTCGCACTCTGAACGGCGGGCTGGCGGGCGGTGATAACCGGTCCGCGATCGGTCTTAGACGGTTGTACGGAGGTAGCGGACGGTTGTCCGGGGGTCGCAGACGGTTGTCTGAGAGTCGGCGACAATTGTCTGCGTGTCGGCGACAATTGTCTGAGAGTCGGCGACAATTGTCTGAGTGTTACGGAGTTTCGTCAATCTGCCTCGGATGAACCGCCCTTACTTACGTGCGGGCCTCCGACACGAGCGGATGAAC
>ERZ761602.4131-NODE-4131-length-19193-cov-5.158062_pt1 | contig 19193 bp, 16 predicted proteins | sample MGYA00512165_ERZ761602 | MGnify/ENA primary metagenome ERZ761602 (study PRJEB28899, sample SAMN02445085) | bioreactor sludge metagenome | biome: EBPR sludge; isolation source: Thorneside wastewater treatment plant | place: Australia: Brisbane, Thorneside... | reverse complement strand
CAAGTCGACGCTGCTCAACCTGCTTTCGGGTCTCGAGGCGCCCGATGCCGGTTCGGTCGAGTGGCTGGGAGTCCCGCCGTCGGTTGACCGCCGCGCGACGTTCCTCGGGATGGTGTTCCAGTCGTTCTATCTCATTCCCGAACTCGACGCCGCCGAGAATGTCCTGATGGGCGCCCGGCTCCGGCGCCGGCCGGGCGCCACCGAGCGGGCGCGGGCGCGCGACCTGCTCGCGCGCGTGGGTCTGGCCGACCGCGCCCGGCACCTGCCCGCGCAGCTCTCCGGCGGCGAGCGGCAGCGGGTCGCGGTCGCCCGGGCCCTGATCAACGCGCCGCGGCTGCTGCTGGCCGACGAGCCGACGGGCAACCTCGACGAACGCACCGGCGAGGCCGTGATCGCCATGCTGCTGGACCTCTGCCGCGCCACCGGCACCGCGCTGGTGCTCGTGACGCACAACGCCGCGCACGCCGCCAGGGCGGGGCGCACGCTGTTCCTGCACGACGGAGCGTTGGGTTGAGCGCCTTACGGATTGCGGGCGGGAGGTCCGCTCCCACACTCCGCCGCATGGCTTCCTCCAAGATCCGCTGTGGCGTCGCCGGCGTCGGCTCGCTCGGCCAGCACCACGCGCGCATCTATGCCGCGCTGCCCGGCGCGGAGCTCACCGGCATCTACGAGCCGGACGACACCCGCGCCGCCGAGATCTGCGCCCGGCACGGCTGCCGCCGCTTCTCCACGCTGGAGGAACTCGGCGCGGCCTGCGAGGCGGTCTCCGTCGTGGTGCCGACCGATCGCCACGCGGAGGTCGCGCTGCCGCTGCTCGCCCGGGGCGCGCACCTCCTGATCGAGAAGCCCCTTTGCGCCTCGCTGGCGGAGGCGGAACAGGTCCTCGCCGCCGCGCAGGCCCGCCAGCGCATCGTGCAGGTCGGCCACATCGAGCACTTCAATCCGGTGATGAGCTTCCTCGAGAAGGAGATCGACGAGCCGCGCTACATCACCGCCGAACGCCTCGCCCCCTACCAGCCCCGCGGCACCGAGGTCGGCGTGGTGCTCGACCTGATGATCCACGACATCGGCATCGTGCTCGCGCTGGTGAAGTCGCCGCTCGCCCGGATCGACAGTGTCGGCGTCACGGTGCTCTCGAGGAGCGAGGACATCGCCAATGCGCGGCTGCAGTTCCAGAACGGCTGCGTGGCCAACCTGAGCGCGAGCCGGATGAGCACGAAGAAGTCGCGCGAGATCCGGATTTTCCAGGGCGACGCCTACCTCTCCCTCGATTTCATGAACCAGGCGGGGCACCTGGTGAAGAAAAGCGACATCATTGCCTACGGGCTGAAGATGAAGATCGGCCTGGTGAAGCCCGGCGACCTGAGCTCGCTGCCCGTGCGCGAGATTCCCATCGAGAAAGGCGAGCCGCTCGCGCTGGAGCTGGCCCACTTCATCGAGAGCGTGGCGGCGGCGCGGCAGCCGAAGGTGGGCGCGGCCCTCGGCAAGAGCGCGCTCGAGGTCGCGATCACCATCACGGAACAGATCCGCGCGGCGGATCGGCAGGCGTGAGCCGGCGTCCCTGCCGGGCCGAGCCCAACCCGCCATGAGTCCGCCGGCGCCGTTCCGTCTGCCCGCCGCCGCCGGCCCCGTCGACCTGCTGGTGGTTGCCGGCGAACACTCCGGCGACGAGCACGCGGCCCGCGCCGTCCGCGAGCTGCTTGCCACCCGGCCGGGCGTGCGCGTCGCCGCTCTCGGGGGGCCACAGCTCGCCGCGGCCGGGGCGCAGTTGCTCCACGATCTCACGGCATCGTCGGTCGTCGGACTCGTCGAGGTCCTGCGCAACTACCCGTTCTTCCGCGCCCTTTTCGCCGAGACGCTCCGCTGGATCGCCGTCCACCGCCCGAAGGTCGTCTGCTTCGTCGACTACCCGGGGCTGAATCTCCGTCTCGCCGCCGCCCTGCGCGAGCGCGGGCTCTCGACGCGCGGCGGCGGCTCGATCCGCACGGTGTACTACATTTCGCCGCAGATCTGGGCGTGGAAGGCGAAACGGCGGTTCACCATGGCGCGCGATCTCGACGCGATGGCGGTGATCTTTCCGTTCGAGCCGGCGTGCTACGCTGACACCTCCCTGCCGGTGGAGTTCGTCGGCCATCCCTTCGTCGCGCCCGATCACCGTCCGCCCGTGCGCTACGATCCGGCGGGGCCGGTGCTGCTGCTGCCGGGCAGCCGGCGGCAGGCGGTGCGGCGGATATTCCCGGCACTGCTGGCGGGATTCGCGGCCTACGGCGGACGCGACGCGACGGTGCTCTATCCGAGCGGGGAAATCCGATCGGTCCTGGAGGCCTGCCGGCCGCCCGCGAATGTCCGGCTCGTGCCGGTGGCGGCTGCGCCCGGCGCGGCGGCGGAACCGGTCGCGGCGTCGGCGGTGCTGACGTCCAGCGGCACGATGTCGATGCATTGCGCACTGGCCGCGATCCCCGGCGCGATCGCATACCGCGCCAACCCGCTCACCTATGTCCTCGGCCGGATGCTGGTGCAGGTCGAGTATCTCGGCATCGCCAATCTGCTCCTGCGGGAACCGATGTACCCGGAGTACCTCCAGCAGGCTGCGACCCCCTCGGCGCTCGCGGCCGAGTTGCGCGCGTGCACGGGCGACCCGGCGCGCCGCGATCGGACCTCGGCGCAAGCGGCGCGTCTCCACGCGCTGCTGAGCGTGCCGGCCGCGGGCACCGCCGCCCAATGGCTCGCGCGGCAGCTCGCGGCCGCGCCCGGGCGTGAGCCTTAGCGGACTCATGCAGTTGGACTTCAAATCACCCATGCGAAAGGCCGCACTGAAAGGTGGAGCGGCTTGTCCTCGAGCCGCTGCGGACGGGACTGCCGAACGTCAGCCGCCTGGGGACAGGCGGATCCACCCCGGCTGAACCCATCCCGCTCGGGCAGCTTCACGTATTGTTGACGCCTTCACCCGGGGCAGCGGAGCGACGGGCGTGGACAAAGGCATCGCCAAGCGAAACCCGAGCGATTTTCCTCCCAGGATGGCCGTCGCCGTGCCCGCCACCCTCGTCCGCCCCTTGCGGAACCCCGCGCTCCCGTGGGTGGTGCTCGCGGGCGGTCTGATCCTGACGTTCGCCTATTGGTATGCCCACCGCCAGGACGCGGCGCAGCAGAGCGCGGCGCGCTTCGACCGGCTCGCCGAGGTGGCCGCCCGCACGAACGCCGCGCGCTTCCGGTCGGTCGAGCAGGCGCTGCAGGGCGCACGGGCGATGGTGGAGTCGGCCGGAGAGGTTTCGTCCGCCCAATGGGACCGATATACGGACTCGGTCTGGCCCTTTTTCGATCGCGCCGTCATCGGCCTCGGCGTCGTGCAACGCGTCCCGACCGCCGGGCTCGCGGCGCTGGAAACGCGCTTGCGCGCGGACGGCCGGCCCGGCTTCACCGCGGCGCGCCCGGCCGCGGGCGATGAGACGAGGGTGGTGACGCACGTCGCTCCGCTCGCGAGCAACGCGTCCGCGCTCGGTGCCGAATTCGGGTCTCGCGAGGAAGTGCGGACGGCGACGGACGCGGCAGCGCGGACGGATGCGCCGGTGCTCACGCGCCAGCTCCCCCTGATCGAGGGCGAGGGCCGCGTTCCCGGCTCGCTGCTCATCGTGCCGTTCTACACCGGGCCGGCGGGCGGCTCGCCCGGGGAACCGGGGCGCCAGCTCCGCGGGTGGGTTTACGCCAAGCTGCGGGCCAGTTCCCTGCTCGACGAGGTTGCCGACGTGGTCGAGGGCCAGCTCGATTTTTCGGTGTACGACGGCGATGAGCTCACGCCGGCGAACCTGCTGTTCGAATTCCGCCATTCCGTGGCAGGCACGCCGGCGCGGCATGTCGCCACGCTGCGGCGCCCCGCGCACGGGCGCACCTGGGTGTGGCAGATCCGGAGCAACGATGAGTTCGATCGCCGCGCGGGCTTCACTGATGGCTGGCTGCTGCTGGTCGCCGGCGTGGGATTGACGTTCAGTGTCGCGGGTTTCGCCTGGGCCGTGCTGCACGCGCGGGCGCGCGCACTCCGGATGGCCGCGGACATGACCGCGCACCTGCGCCGCGCGGAGGCGGAGTCGCGGCGGCTCGCGCTCGTCGCGAGCCGCACGGCGAGCGTCGTGCTCATCACCGATGCCGACTGGCGCATCGAGTGGGTGAACGAAAGCTTCGAGCGGGTGTTCGGCTATCGCGCGGAGGAGGTGCGGGGGCGGCGCCCGGGCGACGTCCTCGGCGGGCCCAGAACCCGGCTGGAGGTCGTCGCGCAGATCGATCAGGCGTGCTCGCGCGGCGACGCGTTCCAGGGCGAGATCATCAACTACACGAAGGACGGCACCCCGCGGGCGATGGAGATCGAGATCCAGCCGCTGACGAACGAGGCGGGACGCGTGACCGGGTTCATCAGCGTCCAGCTCGATGTCACGGTGCGCAAGCGCATCGAGGCCGAGGTGGCGCGGAAGGAGGCGGAATTCCGGTTCATGTTCGAGTCCGCGCCGACCGGGATTTCCTGGCTGTGGGTGGGCCCGGACGGCTCCCGCCGCCGGCTGTCGAACGATGCCCACCTGCGCATCATGGGAATCACCGAGGAGCAGATGCGCGACCCGGCCGTCTTTCAACGGATCACCCACCCGGAGGACTGGGCACGGCAGCGTGAGCAGTATGAACGACTCGATCGCGGCGAGATCGACCACTTCGCCGTGAAGAAGCGTTACGTGCGGGCGGACGGCAGCGTCACGCACGTCGAGCTGACCTTCCACCGGTTTCGCGACGCCCAGGGCGGTTTCCAGGAAGTCTCGACGCTCGTCGATCTCACTCCGCTGCTGCGGGCGCAGGCCGAGGTGGCGGAAAAGGAGGCGCAGTTCCGCTTCATCTTCGAATCCGCGCCGATCGGCATCCTGTGGCGTCGCGTCGAGGCCGACGGACGCCAGGTGCGCGTGATCAACGACGCGCACCTCGCGCTGTGCGGCCTCACGCGGGAGGGGGCCGACCAGCCGGGCGTCTTTGCCTCGGTGAGCGAGCCGGACGAATACGCGGCGCAGCAGGCCCAGTACGCGCGGCTCGCCGCCGGCGAGATCAATCATTTTTCCGTCGAGAAGCGCTACCTCCACCGTGACGGCCGGGTGGTCTGGGTGGTGCTCACGCAGCAGCGGCGCAACCTCGCCGGCGGGGCGTTCGAGGAACTCTCCACGCTCGTGGACATCACCGAGCGGAAACGCGCGGAGGATCGCCTGGAGCAGGAGCAGAGCCGGTTTCGCTCGATCTTCGAACTCGTGCCGATCGGTCTGTCCTGGTTCGTGGTCGGCCGGCAGGCCGAGACGCATCTCGTGAACTCCGCGCACGCTCGCATCACCGGCGTTCCGATCGAGCGCAGCCGCGAGGTGACGTTGTATGCGCTCGCGACGCATCCCGAGGACAACCCGCGCCAGCAGGAACTCACGGCCCGGCTGCAGCGGGGCGAGATCGACCGGTTCAGCCTCGAGAAACGTTACCTCCATCCCGACGGCCGCGTGGTCTGGGTGGCGATGAACGTGCAGCACGTCGTCGATCCCGTCACGCGCGAGCGCCACCAGATCGCCGTGCTCGTCGACATCACGGAACTCAAGCGGCAGGCCGCCGAGCTGAGCGTCGCCAAGGAATCGGCGGAGTCGGCCAACCTCGCGAAAGGCAGGTTCCTCGCGATGATGAGTCATGAGATCCGCACGCCCATGAACGGCGTGATCGGCATGACCTCGCTCCTGCTCGACTCGGCGCTCACGCGGGAGCAGCGCGAGTACGTCGAGACCATCCGCACGAGTGGAGATTCGCTGCTTACCATCATCAACGACATCCTCGACTTCTCGAAGATCGAATCCGGACGGCTCGCGCTCGAGCAGCTCGAGTTCAACGTGCGCGACTGCGTCGAGGGCGCCCTGGACCTGCTCGCGCCGAAGTGCAGCGAGCAGGGGATCGACCTGGTGTACGAGATCGCCGACAGCGTGCCCGGGCAGGCCCGCGGCGATCCCACGCGGCTGCGTCAGATCCTCGTCAACCTGCTCGCCAACGCGGTGAAGTTCACGCCGCGGGGCGAGGTTGCCCTCTCGGTGAGCGCGGAACCGCACCACGACGGGCGGGTGGAGCTCAGCTTCGCCGTGCGCGACACCGGCATCGGGATTCCGCGGGAGGGCCTCACCCGCCTGTTCCAGTCGTTCACGCAGGTCGACGCGTCGACGACCCGTCGTTACGGCGGCACCGGGCTGGGCCTGGTCATCAGCAAGCGGCTGGCGGAACTCATGGGCGGCCACATGTGGGTGGAGAGCGAAGTGGGGAAGGGCTCGACGTTCCACTTTGCCGTGGTGATCGAGCCGCTGCGGAGCCGCCCCAGATCCCGCGTGGCGCCCAGCCCCGGCAACCTGGCGGGCCGCTCCGTCCTCATCGTCGACGACAACGCCACCAACCGCCGCATCCTCGCCCAGCTTGCGGCCACCTGGGGCATGCGCGCGCACGCCGCCGAGTCGGGCCCCGAGGCGCTGGTGCTGCTCGCGAGCGGGGAGCAGTTCGATGTCGCCGTGCTCGACCTGCACCTGCCCGAGATGGACGGCGTGCAGCTCGCCCGCGAGATCCGCAGCCTAGCCCCGCGGGAGGAACTGCCGCTGCTCCTGCTCGCGCCGCCCCGCGGCCGTGACGACCCCCGGGAACTCGAGCTGTTTGCGGGCTACCTCGCCAAGCCGGTCAAGCCACACCAGCTCATGGAGGCGCTGGCCGCGCTCTTCCGCACCGATCTGCCGCGTCCGCTCTCCGCCCATCCCTTCGTCGCCGCCGCCGTCGCGTCCGCCTCACGGCCCGAGCATATCCTGCTGGCGGAGGACAACGTGGTGAACCAGAAGGTCGCGGTGCTCATGCTGGCGCGGCTCGGCTTCCGCGCCGACATCGTGACGAACGGCGTCGAGGCGCTCGAGGCGGTGCAGCGGCGTCATTTCGACATCGTCCTGATGGATGTGCAGATGCCGCACCTGGACGGTCTCGAGGCCACGCGGCGCATTCATGCGCTCTGGCCGGAACGTCGCGACCGGCCGTGGATCATCGCGATCACCGCCAACGCCATGCAGGGCGACCGTGATATCTGCCTCGCGGCCGGGATGGACGACTACATCAGCAAGCCGGTGAAGACCGCCGAGCTCGCCGCCGCGATCGAGCGGGCGAAGCTCGCCCTCGCTCGCGCGGTGGAATAGAGCCCGTCAAGCAACGTCGTATCCGCTCAGTGCGGGATCGTAGAGCGCCTCAAGTAAAATCGTAGCCGACCAGGGCGGGAACCTGAACGCAAAGACGCGAAGGAGAGCAAAGACTCGCGAAGGAAAACGTGGCGAAACTTCGCGCTCCTTTGCGACTTTGCGTTTTGGTTTGGGCTACAGAATTTCTGAAAACTGCGGCAGGGCGGGGGGAGTTTCTCGGCGCGTTCCCGGCCCCGCACCGTCAGGCCGGCGATTCCTTGCCCAGCTGCTTCGCCGTCTTCTCCGCTGAAGTCGCGTCGGCGGCCAGCGCGGTGGCCAGCGCCTCGACCTGGGGCGCGACCTGACGCCAGAGGGCGTCGGCCTTCTCGGTGACGATCGCGCGGCACTTGGCCAGCTCGGCCTCGCGCGCCACCCGGTTCTCCTCCGCGATGCGGGCGAGGTCATCGAGATTGTAGAGGAAGACGTTGTCGATGTCGGCCACCGTCGGCTCGACGTCGCGCGGCAGCGCCTGGTCGATGAAGAACAGGGGACGGGCCGGCCGGCGATGCATGGCCGCGCGCACGGTTGCGTGGCTGACGATGATCTCGGGCGCGGACGTCGCGCACACGACGATGTCGAACTCCCCCAGCCGCGCGTCCCGCTGCTCGAAGGGCATCGCGCTGGCGCCGAGCGCGGTGGCGAGGTCCATCGCGCGCTCGAAGCGCCGGCTCGCGACCGTGAGCGCGGCGGCGCCGCGGCTCTGGAACGCCTTGGCCGTCTTCTCGCCGATCTCGCCGGCACCGAGCAGCAGGATGCGGGTGTCCGCCAGGCCGCCGAAGATGTTGAGCGCGAGTTCGACCGCGACATTGGCCACGCTCACCTGTCCCTCGGTGATGCCGGTGTGCGTGCGCACGTGCTTCGCTGCCTGGAAGCCTTTCTGGAAAACGCGGTTCAGCACCGGGCCCGTCGTGCCGCCGGCCTGGGCCGCGGCGTAGGCGTCCTTCACCTGCCCGAAGATTTCCGTCTCCCCGATCATCTGCGAGTCCAGGCCGGCCGAGACCTCGAGCAGGTGGCGCACGGCGTCGGGGCCGCGCAGGTCGAGCCGGATCCGGTCGAACTCGCCGGGATCGAACTGCTGGCCGGCGCAGAACGCCGCCGACACCCGCGCCGCCGCGCCCGCGCTGGCGGCCACGCCGTAGAACTCGACGCGGTTGCACGTGTTGAGCACGGCAAACTCGCGCAGGCCCTCGATCGCCGCCAGCTCGCGACGGAGCGCCTCGGCGCCGGCCGCGCTGAGCGACAGCTTCTCGCGCACCGCGAGCGGCGCGCGATGGTGGGTGGTGCCGATGACAAAGAGGCCGTCGGCGCTCATCGGGCCCGCACCTCCGTGACGCGTTCGACGCGGTGCCGGCTCCGGTCCACCGGACCAAGCGAAAGCATGGCGGCGGCAAAGAGCAGCAGGCAGGCCCACGAGAACCGCTTGGCCAGCAGCAAGCCGCGGAGCCGCAGACCGAAGGCCAGCACGTAGGCCAGCCAGACCGAGAGCGTGACCACGAGCTTCGCGACGTTGACCGACGACGTGTCGCGCAGCCAGTAGACCGAACCGACCGTGAGCGACGCCGCGAGGATCACCACCCCTGCACCGAGGAGCCGCAGCCCGATCTGGTCGAGGTCGCGAATCGAGGGCAGGAACGAGAACCATCCGCCCAGGTGCTTCGACTTGAGCGAGTAGTTGCGCAGGAGATACAGGATCGAGGTCAGCGAAAGCAGCCCGAAAACCCCGTAGCTGAAGACCGCCAGGGCCGCGTGGAGCTCGATCCAGGGGTTGCTGCCGAAGATGTGGGTGCGCTGGGTCGCGTCCCACGCCGGGATCGCGAGCGACAGGAGCGTGATCGCGGCGGCAAGCGACGAGGTGAAATAGCCCAGCAGGCTGTTGCGGAACGTCACGCCCACCACCAGATACAGCGTGATCGCCGACCAGGCGGTGAACTGGTGGATTTCAAACTGGTTTCCAAGCGGACAGCCCCCCACGGCGCGGCCGCGCAGCCCCAGGCCGGCGAGTTGCAGCGCGTAGCCGAGCAGGATGAGCGCGTAGGTCGCCGGCCCCGAGGGCCGGCCGTGCCGCAGAATCGCCACCGTCCCGAGGGCGAACCCGGCGAAATAAAACGCCGCGGCAGCCCAGAGCCAGGTTCGGTCGGTGAAGTTGGCAAGCATCCTGGCCGACCAACGTAGGACCGGTCCCGGCGGGAGCAAGTCTGCCGGGGCCCGGGCATGAGCAGCGTCAAACCGCCTCCGCGGCGCCACGAAAATGTCTCATGCTCCGACTTGACGAACCCCCGTGGTCCGACTCCTGCTTTCGCGCTGCGGATCCGCCGGCATTCCGGCCGGCGGCGCATCACCCACCCACAACGACATACTCGCAATCATGGCACGCGATTACACGAAGGAAGTCGGCCTCCCCAACCACAAGAAGAACCTCCCCAAGCCCCTCGCTTACGCGGTGCTGGCCCTCGTGGCCGTCGGGGTGTCGTTCGGGGTCGTCGGAATCGTCTCGGAAACCAAGGAGCATTCGGCGGCCGAAGCCGCGGCCAAGGCCGCGCATTCGGCACCGGCCGCTCCGCCGGCCGCTCCGGCGAAGTAACCGGTCTCCTTCCAGCGCGGGGTTGCTCCCGCGCTTTTTTGTGCCCGCGCACGGCGACCCCGCCCGCCGTCCGTGTCCGGAACCATGCCGTCGGGCTCCCGGGTCCGATGCAAGCGGCCGCATGGAAAGGTGGCGCGGCTTGTCCCCAAGCCGCTGCGGTCGGATCGGTCGAACCTCAGCCGCCTGGGGACAGGCGGCTCCACCCGCGTTGAAGCGCCGGCTTAGCGCTGCGACGCCGCCGTGAGTCGCGCGATCAGGTAATCGGCGAGCTGCCGGTGCTGCACGTCAGGGGCGCCCGGATACACGAGTTCGCATGGCACGCCGGCGCGGCGCAGGTGTTCCTGCAGCTTCACGCCGAAGTTGGCCGAATGCGTGGGATCCTTCTGGTCCTGGCCCAGCGCGGGCGGAGCGCTGTAGAAGAGGTACACGCCCGGGTCGTCCGGCGAAACGTGTTCGTAGGGTGAATACTGCTTGATCCACGGCAGCACCTCCTCGCGGTGCGCGAGAAAGGCGGCGAATTGCGTGTCGCGCGTCTTCAGGTCGTCGGGGTTCGGCATGAAGCCGAAAGCGTGCCCGCCGTAGCGGCTGTTGGGCGTCCAGGCCTTCATCTGCGCGGGATCGAGCGTGGTCTGCGCTCCGGTCACCGCCGCACACCAGAGGCGGGTGGACTGGCGGGCCACGGGATCGCTGCTGCGCGGGGCGGCCAGGTGGGGATGGAAGGCGAGCCACAGGCTCGAGCAAGCCCCCGCGGAGCCGCCGGTCGCGCCGATGCGCGCCGGGTCGAGGTTCCATTCGGTCGCGCGGCTGCGGACGTACTGCAGCGCGCGCGCCGCGTCCTCGAGGGGCCACTGCACCGGCGGCTTCACGCCTGCCTTGATCGCGTGCGTGACGAACCGGTAGTTGATCGAGACCACGGAGATGCCCGCGGCGAGGTAGCGTTCGAGCTGGGAGACCCGGGCCTTGTCGCCGTTCACCCAGCCGCCGCCGTGAATGTGGAACACCAGCGGCGTCGGCCGCCCCGAGTCGGCGCGCCAGAAGTCGAGACGCTGGCGCTCGTGCGCGCCGTAGGCGACATTGGCCAGTGTCGGCGCGCGCTGCGGTTCTTCCTTGGGGGCGGGAGCCTTGGCGGCGGACTTGGGTTCGGCCGCGGGGGCGGGCACAGCCAGCGCCAGGGCCAGCAGCAGGGGCAGGGAGCGGTTGATCATGCGACGGGACGCTGGTGCGCGCCGTCGCCTCCTGGCAACGGGGATGTGCGGGCACCTTCGTACCCGCCGGGCGAGGCCGCAGCCGGCGGCGCCACCCGGCGGCCGACGATCACCAGGTCGCGCTCCACGCCGTCGAGCACCGCGATCCGCGGCAGGTGCGCCCAGCGCTCGAAGCCGTGGGCCGCGAACAGCCGCAGGCTCGGTTCGTTGTGACCGAAGATGTAGCCGAGCAGCGTGTGCAGGCCGAGTTCCGGCGCCCGGTCCAGGGCGGTGCGCAGCAGGTGGCGGCCGAGCCCGGCGCGGCGGTGCGCGGTCGCGACGTAAAGGGCGATCATCGCGGTGCCGTCGTAGGCGGCCCGGGGGAAAAACGTGTCGAAGCTCAGCCATGCCGCCACGGCGCCGCCGGCGTCCCGCAGCACCCACAGGGGGCGCGCGGGCGACTGGTGCGCGGCAAACCAGGCCTGGCGCGATTCGACCGTGACGGGCTCCAGGTCGGCGGTCACGGTGCGGCCGGGAATCGTGGCGTTGTAGATCGCTACGATGGCGGGCAGGTCGGCGGCGGTGGCCGGGGCGAGGACGAATCCCGCGGGAGCGTTCATGGGCGTTTTCGGTCGGCGGTGAAATCGAAGCCGATGCGCCCCACCGGCGTGAGGCCCAGCCACTTGAGCAGCTCGCCCGACGCGGTGTCGAACGTGAGGCGCATTTCGAATGCCTCCGGGTCCGGCTCCGGCGTGACCGGCACGTACCGGTAGCGCACGATGGAGTGCGGGCCTGCCACCTTCTCCTCCGTCGGCCGGCCGCCTCGGCGGCCGCCACCTCCGCCGCACTCACCGCCGACTCGATGCCCTTGGCGGCGCGGTCGACCCGGCCATGTCCCAGGCTCCGGACCACGCCGGTGACGAAGGCCTTGGGCATCAGGGCAAAATAGCGCTCCGGCACCGTGAGCCGCGTGAGTCGGCCGGCCGCGAACGTGAGCTCGAACTCGATGTCGAACGCCGCCTCCTCCCGGGCGCCGGGCGGCCGGTCCTTCACCAGGCGCACGTGCCAGTGTTCCGCCTGGCCGAGGCGCCGGACCTTCTCCGGCTTCACGCCGAGCCAGCGAATGTCGCCGGTGCGAAGCACGGGCTCATGGCAGATCAGCGTGAGGCCGTCGGCCGTCGCCAGCGCGAAGTAGCGATCGAAGCGCGCGAGCTGCTGTTTCAGCTCGAGCAGCCGGAGGTAGACGCAGCCACCGCCGAGGAGGAGGACCGCGCTGGCCCCGAGCAGCAGCGCGATCCGCCGGGCCGCGTTCACTTCTTCGCCGCGTCCGCCCCGGGAGGCTGGGCAAACGTGATCCGGCTCACGATGTCGTTGAGCCGGTTGCGCAGGATCTCGTCCTCCTCGGCGGTCGTCTTGTTGTAGCTGCGGCCTTCGATCACGCGTTCGGCGAGCTCGATGCTCACGACAAAGATGTGGCCGTGACGGACGAAGAGGAGGTTGCCGCGCTTCGCCACGGGGATGTTGTTCGCGGTGAGCCGAGGGACGCGGTCCGCAAACATGGTGCCGCCGGGTACCAGCAGGTAGGTGAGGAGTGCGCCCTCCTGCTGCGCGGGGATGAACTTCGCGCTCTCGATCTGCGCGCCGCGGTAGGTCTGCCGGAAATCGGCCAGCACGAAGTTGCTGAAGAAATAAATCAGGTAGTCCTTCACGCCGCGGGTGGAGAGCTCCCACCGCTGTGTCGCGTCCTGCGGAAAGGCGGCGATGCTGACGTGGACGTTGAAATCGTCCTGGAACGTGACGACATTGGGCGTATCCGTGATCTCACCACCGAGCTCCGGCAGGACCGGGATAACGACCTTGAACACGCCGGTCGGCGAGACGTAGGACTTGCCCTCGATCCGGCCGGCGAGGTCCTGCGCCTGGGCGACAAGGGCGGTGGCCGAAGCGAGCAGGAGGGCGAGCGGGAATCGGGCCATGGAAGCGCAATCAGTAGCCGGGACCGGCTCACTTTCAAGCCCATGGTGGGACGCGCGGAGGCGCTCGTCGCAATCCGGCGCGGCGCCCGGCCTAGGTCGGGACGAGAGCCGCGAGCGCCTGCCAGGCGGCGATCGGGATCGCCTCGGGCCTCGCCTGCTCGGTCAACCCGTGCGCCGCCAGGACGCGTTGCACGCCGGCCCCGGCGGACGGCAAGCGTTCGCGCAGGAGGGCGCCGATCTGCTTCCGCCGTTGCTGGAAGCACGAGCGGATCACGGCCTTGGCGGCGGCGGGAAAAACGTGCGGCGCGGGCCGCCGCTGGGCATTGAGCAGGTGCGATTCCACGTCCGGCCGCGGATGAAAGCACCCCGCGGCCACCTTGTGCCCGGCGCCGATCGCGTAAGCTGATTGCAGGAAGATCGAGATCGCTCCGAAGGATTTCGTTCCGGGCGCGGCGGCGTAGCGCTGCGCCGCCTCCTGCTGCAGCATCAGCACCATGCGCGACGGCAGCGGTCCCTCCAGGATCGCGTCGAGCCAGGGGGTGGCGATCGCGTACGGCAGGTTGGCCACGACCTTGAACTCCCGGCCCTGGGGGGAGGGATCCGGGACCAGGCCGCCGCGCGGATGCTCGACGGCATCGCCCTCCATCAGGTGCAACCGGCCGGGAAAGCGCGAAGCCAGCTCGCCCGCGAGATGCGCGTGCAGCGTGCGGTCCTTCTCCACGGCCCAGACCTCCGCGCCGGCTTCGAGCAGGGCCGTCGTCAGGGTGCCGAGCCCCGGCCCGACCTCGACGACCTGGTCGCCGGGAAGGATCGCGGCGAGGTCGAGCGATTTCCGCACAATGTTGCCGTCGACGAGAAAGTTCTGGCCGAGGAACCGCTTGGGGGCGTGGCCGAGTCGCGCCAGCAGCTCGCGGGTCGACGACGGGGTGAGCGGCATGACTCAGCGCGGCGCGCGGCCTTCGTCCACTTCGTAGTAGTCGAAGAACGTCAGCAGGTCGGTGCGGTGGGCGAGACCGCTGCCCGCCTTGTTCAGCTCGAGGCTCCCGGTGGCGTCGTCGCGCCAGCCGCGCTTGGCCGCGAACCCATTCCAGATCATCACGTCGACGTCCGTGAGCCGCCGCCCGTGCTGCTGGCACCAGGCCCAGATCTCCTCGTCGTTTCCGCCGGCGAGCACGCGCTGCTGCAGCGCGGCGTACGCGACGCCGAGAAAATGACAGAGCCGGCCGTCGAAGCCCTTGCCGAGGTACTCGTGATGTTCGGGATGCAGCTCGCCGCGCGCGTGCTTACGGATCTTGTCCAGGGTGCGCGGCAGGAAATACAGGCCGCCGAGTTTCAGGAACGCCGAGATGGGACGCTGGCTCATGGAAAAAGAGGTCGGCCCGCGCTCAGCGGTGGGTCGCCGTCGCCCTCGGGCCGCGAAAGGCGGCGATCAATGCCGCGGGATCCGGTGCGCGCATCAGCGCCTCGCCGACGAGGACCGCGTGGGCGCCCGCGGCCCGGGCCCGCGCGGCGTCGGCGGCCGTGAAGATGCCGCTCTCGCTGACGGCGATCGTCTCGCGCGGAAGGCGGGGGATCAGCCGCTCGCTGAGGCCGAGGTCGGTCTTGAACACGGCCAGATCGCGATTGTTGATGCCGATGATCCGGGCGCCGTGCGCGACGGCGCGGTCGATCTCCGCCTCGTGGTGGACTTCGAACAGCGCGTCGAGGCCGGCCGCGACGGCGGCGCTGAAGAGGGTCTTCATGTCCTCGTCCGTGAGGACCCGCACGATGAGCAGGATCGCGCTTGCGCCCGCCTCGCGCGCCTCGAGTACCTGCAGCGGGTGCACCATGAAGTCCTTGCGCAGGCACGGGCGCGCAGGCGGCACCGCGGCGAAATGGGCCGTCACGCCGCGCAGGTCGTCGAGCGTGCCGCCGAAATACTTCTCGTCCGTGAGTACCGACAGCGCATCCGCGCCCGCTCCCTGGTAGAGCCGCGCCTGCTCGAGCGAGGAGGCCCCGGCCTTGATGTCTCCGGCCGAGGGCGAGCGCCGCTTGATCTCCGCGATCACGGCCAGCCCGCCGTCGGCTCGGCGTAGCGCGGTGGCGAACGACGGTGGCCGGGGCAGGGTGGCGTCGGCCCGCGCGAGTTCCGTCTCGGTCACGGCGCGCAACCGCGGCGCCACTTCGCGGCGCTTCCAGGCCATGATCTCGGTCAGCTTGTCGGACATGAGGCGCCACGGAACACGGGGAAGAGGGCGAAGACAAAGCCGAAAAATTTCCGTGTCTTCCGCCGGCCCCGCGGGCAGCGTCCGGCGCATGAGTGCGATCGAAGACCTGCAGGCGACGATGGCCCGGCTGCGGGCGCCCGACGGGTGCCCCTGGGACCGCGAGCAGACGCATGCCTCGCTCGTGCGCTGCCTCATCGACGAGGTGAGCGAACTGATCGACACCATCGACCGTGGCGACGTGCCGCACATGCGCGAGGAGCTGGGCGACGTGCTCATCCAGGTCGTTTTCCATGCCCAGATCGAGGCGGAGCGCGGGGCGTTCACGTTCGAGGACGTGGCCCGCGACATCAACGACAAGCTCGTGCGCCGTCATCCGCACGTCTTCGGCGGGGGGCGTCTGGAGACTTCCGAGCAGGTGATCGTCGAGTGGGAGAAGATCAAGGCCACTGAGAAGAAGCACGGTCCGGCCGCACCGGCGGACCGCGTGTTCAAGGAGCTCCCGCCGCGGCTCCCGGCGCTGATGTTCGCCGAGGCGGTATGGAAACAGATCCAGAAGCGCGAGCTGCCCGCGGGAGACAGCGTCGATGCCGCGCAGGTGGAGGCGCTCGGTGGCCAGCTCGACGAGGCGAAGCTCGGCCGGATGCTGTTCGAACTTGCCGCCGCCGCGCGCGTGCGCGGACTCGACCCCGAAAGCGCACTGCGCCGGCACGCCACGCGCGTGATGCATGAGATCGGTGCCCGCACGGCCGCGGCGAACGCGGCGGCCGCTCCCTGAAGGCTTGTCCATGGCGTCCGCCGCCGACAGGCCGCCGCCCGCGGTGATCGCCGAGTGGTGGGCGCCGTTCGAGGATTACCTCGCGCGCGAGCGGCGGTACTCGGCGTATACGGTGCGCAACTACCGGCAGGCGTTCGAGGACTTCCATCGCTGGCTCGCCGACCCCTCGGTCGACCGGTGGGATCGCGGGCTGGCCGCGCTCGACGCGCGTGACTTGCGGGACTTCGTGATCGAGGCGCAGCGGCGCTTCGACCGGCGTACGCTGCACAATCATGTCTCGGCGCTGCGCACCTTCTGCAAGTTCTGGCTGCGCCGCGGCCGCCTGCGTCGTGATCCCTGGATCGGCGTCCCGCTGCCGCGGCTGGAGCAACGGCTGCCGAAGTTTCTCACGGAGGAGCAGGTGCGCGCGCTGCTCGCCGGCCCCCAGCGGCTGGTCGAGAATGGCACGCTCGTGCCTTTCACCGCGTGGCGCGACCGGCTGGCGATGGAGCTCCTCTATGGCGGCGGGCTGCGCGTCAGCGAGCTGGTGGCGCTCGACCACGGGGCGATCGATGTCGCGACGGGGGTGGCCCGCGTCGTCGGCAAGGGCCGGCGCGAACGGCTCTGCCCGCTCGGCCGCGTCGCGGTCGCGGTGTATGTGAAGTTTCGCGACGCGTATTCGCCCGACCGGCGGCCGGGCGCGCCCGTGCTGGCGCAGCCGGACGGCCGGCGCGTGTCGGTCCGGCAGATCCAGCTCCTGCTGAAGCGCTATCTCGCCCTCGCGGGGCTGCCCCTCGACCTCACTCCGCACAAGCTCAGGCACTCGTACGCGACGCACCTGCTCAACGCCGGCGCCGACCTGCGGCTCGTCCAGGAGCTGCTCGGACACTCCCAGCTCGCCACCACCCAGATTTACACGCACGTGAGCATGGCGCGGTTGCAGGCGATCCACGCGCAGGCGCACCCGCGCGGATAGGCGGGCGGAGCCGCTCGAACGTTGGAGCGGCCTGTCCTCACGCCGCCGCGGTCGGAAAGGCCGAACGCCAGCCGCCTGGGGACAGGCGGCTCCACCTGTGGCGGGTCGAGGTCGTCGATTTCCGGATCGCGCCTACAGGCCGAGACGCCGGGCGGTGCCGTTGCCAGCCTGGTCGAAGAGCGTGACTTCGAGCGAGGTCGCGCTGGCGGCGCGGGCCGCGGGAATCTCCAGCACGAACGTCTCTTCCCGGCCGTCGCGGATGCCGTCGAGCGGATGCTCGAGCGACTCGCGCACGCCGTTGTTGAACACGACCTCGATGCCGTCGAGCAACGAGAGGGCATCGCGGCCGCGCACGGTCAGGCGCAGGGTCTCGCCGGCGCGTTCGACGCCTGCGGCGACGACCTCCGGAGGCGTGCGGTCGATCACGAGCTGATCGGTCTCGAACGTGCGGCTCAGGCGCTCGGCCAGCGGTCGCGGCGCGGTTTCGGTCGCCACCAGGCGCGTGAAATAGACGCCGTCGGCCAGGGCGCGCGTGTCGAATTGCGCGTAGTTCTCCTTCGCGGCGGCGACCAGCTCCGTCCACTCGGTCTCCCCGTCGCGGCGGATCGAGAACGTGCTCACGAACGTGTCGCCGTCCGGATCGCTCACGTTCCAGTATACCAGCTGCGTGCCGGGCGAGCGCACGAGCTGGCTGTTGAGAAAGTTCGAACGCCGTGGATCATCGCGGCCCGCCTGCAGAAGCTGGCCCAGCGTGACCGAGGCGGGAGGCACCGGATCGGGCGCGGGATTGAGCGCGAAGCCGGGAGGAAGCACGCGGAAATCCTGGAGGAGCGGACGCCGGTTCTGGGGCAGGGCGAAGAGCGACGCGCGGTCGATCTCGAACCCGTCGGCGGCCGCCGCTCCGGCGTCGAGCGTGAGCCGGAGGCGCACATAGCGCCCGCGCAGGTCGGAGGCGCGCCAGCCGCCGTCGTCGTCGCGGCGCAGCGGCGTCCACGGTGTCCACCCTTCGACATCGTCGGTGCCGTGGCTGGTGCGGACCTCGAGTTTGAGCGCAGTCTCCGGGAGGCCGCGAAGCCGGTTGAAGCGGAGGGCGCCCAGCTCGGAGGCGGCGAGCAGGTCGAGGCGGCGCGTCTCGGCCTCGCGGTCGCCGGCCGGCGTGAAGTCGAGCAGCGCGAAACCCGGCGCGTTGTTGCGCAGCAGCAGGTACCGGCCGGGCGCCGGGCCGGGCTCGAGCGGCAGGAAGCCGTTGAGCTGCGACGAGAGGCTGCCCGCGTAGGTGAGGCCGTGCCGCTGCGCCAGATCGTAGCCCAGGAGTTCGCCCTGTTCGCCGCCGGCGAAGAGCAGGAGGTCGCCCCGACGCTGCACGCGGTAGATCGCAGTGTTGGCGCGGGTGACGATCGTCTCAGGGAAGCCGCGCGCGGGAAGCCACACGATCGAACTGCGGCCGCCGAAGCGCTCGACCTGCGCGGGCGGCGGCGCCGGGAGTTCGTCCTTGCCCCCGGCCTTCGTCGGCTGCGGCGGCGGCGTGAGCCGCGCCTCGTTGCTCAGCGTCGAGAACACGATCGCGGCGTACAGGTCGCCGTTGGGCTGGGGAAGCAGGTCGGTGACTTCCGCGTCGCGATTCTCCTGCAGGATGACGGGCGCGCCGCCTTCGCGGGCGAAGGCGTAGAGATTGCCGCGGGGGGCGGAGCCGGCGACCACGCGACCGTCGGGCAGCAGCGCGAGCCGGCGGACGTTGCGGTCGCGGATCTCGCCGAAGAGCGTGATCCCGCGCTCAGCCAGCCGGCTGCGTTCGTTCAGCCGCTCGGTCGAGATGCCGCGGGCGGCGAAGGCGTTGAGGTCCACGCGAAAGATGCGCCCCGGGTTCCCGGTCGCCACCAGCACGGTGTTGGCATCAATCACCTGGAGATCGAAGATCGAGTCGGCGGGCAGCGTGACGCGGGCGACGACGGTCCCCTCGCGCAGGAGGTAAAGTCCGCCGCGCGGCGAGGTTCCGGCGAGCAGGCTGCCGTCGGCCAGCCGCTTCAGCGCGAACACCTGCGGGTCGTCGAGCCGCGCCAGTTCGCGGCTGGAAAAGCTGCCGGCGTTGGCGTCCACCGTAACCTCGAAAATCCGACCGTCCGGGCCCGACCCGGCAAGCCAGCGGCCGCTGGTGCCGTCCGGTTCAAGCGTCCACAGCAGGTCGGCCGGGGCCGCGCCCGTGAGCTCGCGCACCACCGGACCTGACACGAGCCGGCCGTCGGAGCGCGTCGCCAGTCCTTTCAC
>ERZ761602.4129-NODE-4129-length-19195-cov-7.693208_pt1 | contig 19195 bp, 15 predicted proteins | sample MGYA00512165_ERZ761602 | MGnify/ENA primary metagenome ERZ761602 (study PRJEB28899, sample SAMN02445085) | bioreactor sludge metagenome | biome: EBPR sludge; isolation source: Thorneside wastewater treatment plant | place: Australia: Brisbane, Thorneside... | reverse complement strand
GAGGCGGCCCGGATTCGGCGCTTCGACTTTCACGAACCCGTCGCGGTCCATTCGATCATCACCGAGGTCAACCAACTGGCCCAGGCGATGGGACTGATGAAATCCACGATTCGCCGTTTTCTCGATATCGGGTCGGCGCTGGCCGCCGAACATCATTTCGAGCGCTTGCTGGATCGGGTGTTGGCGGAAACCCTGGCGCTGGCCCAAGGCGACGCCGGCATCCTGTTTCTGGTCAGCGACGACGAGCGGGAGTTGCGGCCGGCCGCCGCCCGACTGCGCAGCGAGGCCGGAGCCGTGGCGGTCGACCGGCTGTCTCCCCTGTCCCTGACCGAATCCCAGCCCCACCCCCTGGTGGAGACCGCCCAGGCGACGACTCCTCAAATCCGACTGCTCACGCCGAGCGAACCGCTGGCCGATTATCTGGCGCTCCTGTCCGATCCCCCCCTCAACGCCGGCCACCTCATGGTCGTGCCGCTACGCAACCGCCAACGGGAATTGGTCGGCGTGCTGGCTCTGCTCAAGGCGGGATCGGCCGGCGCCGAAAACCCGATCGCGCCGGAATTGCTCGCGTTCATCGCCGCGCTGTCGGGCACCTCGGCGGTCTCCATCGAAAATCAGCGGCTGCTGCAAGCCCAGAAAAATCTGTTCGAGGCGTTCATTCGCCTGCTCGCCGACGCCATCGACGCCAAAAGTCCCTACACCGGCGGCCATTGCGCCCGGGTGCCGGAGCTGACCAAACTGCTGGCTCAGGCGGCTTGCGCCGACTCGGCGGGACCTTTTCGGGACTTCACCCTCAGCGAGGCGGAATGGGAAGAACTGCGCATCGCCTGCTGGCTGCACGACTGCGGCAAGATCACCACGCCCGAATACGTGGTGGACAAGGCCACCAAGCTGGAAACGATCTACGACCGGATTCACGAGGTGCGGATGCGGTTCGAGGTGCTCAAGCGCGACGCCGAGATCGCCTATTGGCGGCAAGTGGCCAGCGGTGGCGACCGCGATGAATTGCGGGCCAGGCTCGACGCGGAATGGCGAACGCTCGATGACGACTTCGCCTTCGTCGCTCGCTGCAACCAGGGCGGCGAATTCATGACCCCGGAGCAAACCGCCCGACTCCAGCGCCTGGCCGAGCGGACCTGGCTGCGCACCCTCGACGACCGCATTGGTCTGTCACACGAAGAGCGGACCCGCAAGGAACGCGCGCCCGCCTCTCCCCTCCCGGCCGTCGAACCACTGCTGGCCGACAAGCCGGAACACCGGTTCGAGCGCGCTCCCCAGGATCGAATCGAGGCGGACAATCCTTGGGGCTTTCGGCTGAACGTGCCGGAATTGCTCTACAACCGGGGCGAAATCCATAACTTGCGCATCGGTCGCGGCACCCTGACCGACGAAGAGCGTTACAAGATCAACGAGCACATCGTCCAGACCATCGTGATGCTGTCGCGGCTGCCGTTCCCCAAGCCACTGCGGCGGGTGCCGGAGATCGCGGGCGGCCACCACGAGAAGATGGATGGCGCCGGCTATCCCAAGCAATTGCGGCGCGAGCAGATGAGCGTACTGGCGCGGATGATGGCGATTGCCGACATTTTCGAGGCGCTGACCGCCATCGACCGGCCCTACAAGCTGGGCAAAACCCTGTCGGAAGCGCTGCGGATCATGGCCCGGATGTCCCAGGATCAGCACATCGACCCAGAGCTGTTCGAACTGTTTCTACGCGCCGGCGTTTACCAGCAATACGCCGCACGCTTCCTGCGGCCCGAACAGATCGACGCGGTCCACATCGAGGACTATCTGACGCCGGCGGCCTAGCGGTTTGTAGTGTTCCAAAACCCACAGAATCGCTAACCGAAGCGGCCTTGCCGTTACCACCGGCGGTCGAGCGGGATAGGAAGTCGGTCGTCCAGACTTCCATGGTGCTGGTGGTGGGACTCGAACCCACAAGCCCGGTCAGGGGCGCAGGATTTTAAGTCCTGTGTGTATACCATTCCACCACACCAGCGGGGAGAGGCTTAATCGAATCCGGCCGAGGGATGCCCCTAAAAAGCCGCCGGAATGATTGGCGGCGCTTAGGATAGTGTATTCACGCCATCACCGACAAGGTGGGCGCGGCCCGGCCCATTGAGTTTTCCCGCCAGGCGCGCGCTATATACGACAGTCGATAAGAACAGCATAAGTGTCTCAATGGAGACCAGAAACTACCCGCGCGCATGGGGCGGATCGGGTGCATTCACCGCCTGCTCGTACCACTTGAACATCTCGAAGAAAAAGAACTTGCCGAAGCCGGGATCGGTTTCCGTTTTGGCCATGAAGTTCAGGAATTCATCGGCGTTACTGAGGAAGGCGTCCTTGATGCCGCGATTGAGTTTGTCGCGGCGAAGATGCTCGATCTCATTGGTTTTGAACGCAGCCCGCAGCCTCGTAATCCTTGGCGTCGTAGTCGTCCTTGATGAGATCGGCGATTTTCCACAGGAACTCGGCGATTTCGGAGTGGTTTTGCATGACGTTCTGATCCTTCGCCTGAATTTCGGGTGGGGACCATGGAACCGGCCCACGGTGGGCGGCTCCGAGGGCGCCGCGCGCTTCGATGCGGCGCGATACGCGGCAGGTCAAGCACGATGGCGCTTTGGAGCGGACGGACGCCCACCACGGAAAACCCGCTCCAGGCGGGTCCGCGACGGGGAAAAACATCGTTGAAGCCTGATTTGGAGGCTAGGGTCGGGATCGAACCGGCGTCCACGGCTTTGCAGGCCGCTGCATGACCACTCTGCCACCTAGCCAGAATAAACGTTCCGGCCAATTCCCGGAAGATAAAAAAGCCTCGAAGAATCGAGGCCTGGAAATATGGAGCGGGAAACGAGACTCGAACTCGCGACCCCAACCTTGGCAAGGTTGTGCTCTACCAACTGAGCTATTCCCGCTGTATGAGGAGCAGCGATTTTAGCGTAAAAAACCCGCTCGTCAAGCCTTTCAGCCCCGCCCGCTCCGCTGGAATACCGGCCACGCCGCCAGCAGGTAGTGCAGCATGGACCAGAGCGTCAGCGCCGCCGCGACCAGCAACAACCCCAACCCAACTTCCAGCGTCGGAAACCCGCCCACGGGATCCCGATACAATAACAACAGCACGGCGACCATCTGGGCGGTGGTCTTGAACTTGCCGACCGTGGACACCGCCACGCGGCCCTGATTGCCGATTTGCGCCATCCATTCGCGCAGCGCCGAAATCGCGATCTCACGGCCGATGATGATCGCCGCCGCCACCGCCATCACCGGCGTGGGAATCGCCTGCACCAACAACACCAGCGCCGCCGCGACCATCAGCTTGTCCGCCACCGGATCCAGGAACGCGCCGAAGGCCGAGGTTTGATCGAACCGCCGCGCCAGATGGCCATCCAGCCAGTCGGTGAGCGCCGCCAGCCCGAACAACGCCGCGCACAGCACGTTGGCGCCACGCACCGGCAGGAAGAACACCCCAACGAACACCGGGATCAATGCGATGCGCAGCAGGGTCAGCCAAGTGGGCAGGTTCAGTTGCATGAGTTCGGCCGGCGATCAGGTTTCGCCATGAAAGGCGTCGTAAATCCGCTGGGCCAGCTCGGCGTTGATGCCATCCACGCCGGCGATATCCTCGACGCCGGCCCGTGCAAGCTGCTTTACACCGCCGAACTGTCGAAGCAAGGCTTGCCGACGTTTGGGACCGATGCCGGGAATCTGTTCGAGAGCGGACGTGGCGCGGGCCCTGGCCCGGCGCTGGCGGTGGCCGGTGATGGCGAAGCGATGGGCCTCGTCGCGAATCTGCTGCACCAGATGCAGAGCGGACGAATCGGAGGGCAGTATAAGGGGGCGGTTTTCCCCGGACAAGAACAGCGTTTCCAGCCCCGGCTTGCGCTCCGGCCCCTTGGCCACGCCCACCACCGTCACCCCGACGACCTGTAGTTCCTCCAGCACCGCTCGCGCCTGGGCCAACTGCCCTTGTCCACCGTCGACGAACAAGACATCGGGCAGGCGGTCCTCTTCCTCCCGCAACCGGGTATAACGCCGGGTCAACGCCTGGCGCAAGGCGGCGTAATCGTCGCCGGGAGTGATAGCCTCGACATTGTAACGGCGGTAGTCGGCCTTGATCGGTCCCTCCGCGCCGAACACGACACACGCCCCAACCGTGGCCTCGCCCCGGGTATGGCTGATATCGAAGCACTCCAGCCGCTCCGGCGCCTCCTCCAGTCCCAGCGCGTCCCGCAACGCTTCCAGCCGCTGGCGCGTTCCCGCTTGACTGGACAGGTGCGCGGCCAGGGCGTGTTCGGCGTTGCGCCGGGCCAATTCCAGCCAGTGGGAACGCTCACCGCGTGGATGCGCGACCAGGGCAACCCGTCGGCCAGCGCGCTCCCGAAAGACCCGCGCCAACAGCGCGGCGTCCGCCGGTTCGTGGCTGACCAACAGCTCGGCGGGAATTTCCCGATCCAGGTAGTATTGGGCCAGAAAGGCGCCGAGCACCGCGCCGGCGTCCTCCTCCTCGGGCAGGCGCGGAAAGAACGCCCTGTTGCCCAACAGTCGCCCACCGCGAAACACGAAGACCTGCACGCAAGCCGAACCGCCGCGCGCGGTCGCGGCCAGCACGTCGAGATCGCCGCTCTCGCCCTCGACGTGCTGGCGCTGCTGAATCTGGCGCAATTCAGCGATCTGGTCGCGACAGATCGCCGCTTCCTCGAAATTCAACGCCGCCGCCGCCGCCTCCATGCGCCGCGCCAAATCGTCGATGACCTGTCCGCCGCGCCCCTCCAAAAACCGCAGGGCATCACCCAGGCAACGCTGGTAACCCGCGCGGTCGATCAGGCCGACACAGGGCGCGGTGCAGCGCTTGATCTGATATTGCAGGCAAGGCCGACTCCGCGCGCGGAAAAAGCTGTCCTCGCACGAGCGCAACTGAAACACCTTTTGGAGCAGATTCAGGGTCTCGCGGACGGCGCCGGCGTGGGGATACGGCCCAAGATAGCGCCCTGGCGCGCGTTTGGCGCCGCGATGCAGCGCCAAACGGGGAAAATCGCCCTCGGCGACGTGGATGTAGGGATAGCCCTTGTCGTCGCGCAGCAGGATGTTGTAGCGCGGCTGAAGTTCCTTGATCAGCCGGCTTTCCAGAATCAGCGCCTCGGCCTCGGTGTGGGTCACCGTGACCTCGATGGCCCGGATTTGGGCAACCAGGCCACGCGTCCTGGCGGAAGGGTGATGTTCCCGAAAGTAGCTCGACACCCGCCGCCGCAGGTTGCGGGCCTTGCCGACGTAGAGCACCACGCCGCGCTCGTCCAGCATCCGGTAAACGCCGGGCAGGGTAACGAGCGTTTTCAGGAAGGATCGTGGCTCGAACGGCGTCGTCATGCTGCCGGGGGACCGCGCCGGAGGGCTGGCCGGAATCCGCGATCCAGCCCGATTCGAAAAACGCCGGCCTGAACCGGCGTTCCCCACTCATCCGCTTCGGGGTATCCTAAAGGCTGTCGCGCCGGATGTCGTATTTTTCCATCAATCGGTACAAGGTCATGCGCGACACGCTCAACTCCTGAGCGGCGCGGGCGATGTTGAAACGAGTTCGCAACAGCGTGGCCTGAATGACTTCGCGGTCGGCCGCCATCCGCGCCTCGTCCAGGGTGACGAAGCCCCGCCCCAGCGAGCGCCGCTCCAGCTCCAGGTCGGCGGGCGAAATATAGGGTCCCTCGCTCAACAGCACCGCGCGGCGCACCCGGTTCATCAGTTCGCGGACATTGCCCGGCCAGTCGTAGCGATTGATCACCTCCAGCGCGTCCCGGCTGAAGCCCTTGGCGACCGTCTTGACCTCGGCGGAGAACTTGTTGAAGAAGTAGCGGGCCAGCAACTCCACGTCGCCCCGGCGCTCGCGCAGGGTGGGTACCCGCAGATGCAGGACGTTCAGACGATAAAAGAGATCTTCGCGAAACCGGCCGTCGCGCATCGCCTGCTCGATCTTGGTGTGGGTGGCGGCGATCACCCGGACATTGGTGGGAATCGGCTTGGTGCCGCCAAGCCGCCGAATCTTTTTTTCCTCCAGGAAGCGCAGCAGGTTAGCCTGCACTTCCGGCCCGAGATTGCCAACCTCATCAAGGAACAGGGTCCCGCCGGCAGCCGCCTCGATCTGTCCGATCCGGCGCTCGCCGGCGCCGGCGAACGCGCCCTTTTCATGTCCGAACAATTCGGATTGAATGAGATCGATGACCAGCGCCTCGCAATTGACCACCACGAAGGGCGCCGCCGCCCGGGACGAATTTTCATGGATCGCCCGCGCCGCCTGCTCCTTGCCGGTGCCGATTTCACCGGTAATCAGGACCGGCACATCGACCTCGGCCGCTTTTTGAATGCCCCGGAACAGCGCTTGCATCACCGAGCTGTTGCCCGTCAGGCCATACTGGGCCTCGGCTTCGCGCTGTTGGCGCAAATGGGTTTCGGTGAGTTCCGACATGCCGTAGGCATGGCCCAGCGTGACCGTCAGGCGCTGGGGGTCGACGGGCAGCGTGTGATAGTCGTAGCAACGTTCGGCGATGATGCCGGAGAGCAGCTTGCGCTCCACGCAAGGTCGCGGCAACGCCACGACCCACTGCATCTTGCGCCGGGCCAGCATCAGGTCGATCACCCACTGGATGGACCGTTCCGGTTCGCAACTGAACAACAGCGCCAAACCGACCCGGAACGATTGTTCAGTCAACAGAACTCGGGCCTGGCCCGGGTCCTGAGTCCAGTAAACCTCCCAATCCGCGGCGGAAATCTTTTGGACGAAGTCTTCGTCGACAGCGGCGGTGCTTAAAACCAACAGCTTGCGCATTATTTCTCTACCCAGGCCAGTTTGCTCACCCGCTGAGGCCTCAAGACCCCGCGGCTCCAAAAAATCGAAACACATTGAAGATGCTATGTAAATGGTATGGACCTTCGCGCCCCGCGACGATCCATCAGCCAACGAACTTCATGACAGCCCATCATGGGAACGGTTGAACCACACCCGGTCGAATGGGTCATTTCCCAGACAGCCTACCACTCCATGTGACATTCATGACCATTAAACCACAAGTGATGTCGTCGTTCAAAGCACGTTAAATCGCATACATGATAAGCTGTGGATTCATGGTATCAGGATCGTTGTCGACTGTCACTATTAAACTACGACGCAGGTTCGACCATCCATGAACGCACCTTCAATTCCCTCAATGATCCAGGGTTTTCCATGGACTACTACTCGCCGCTCCGCGCGCTCCTGTTTCAATTCGACCCGGAGACCGCCCACGACTGGACTCGAACGCTGCTGCGCCTGCCGGGCGCCGAGGCGCTGGCTCGAATCGCCGCTATCGGTATCCACGACGTTCCACGTCGGGTCATGGGCATCGACTTTCCGAACCCGGTGGGTCTGGCGGCGGGGTTGGACAAGGATGGCGAATGCATCGCGCTCTGGCGGGCGCTGGGCTTCGGTTTCGTCGAGATCGGCACCGTCACCCCGCGCCCCCAGCCCGGCAACCCCAAGCCTCGCATGTTCCGCCTGCCGCGCGCCCAGGCGCTGATCAACCGGATGGGCTTCAACAACCAGGGCGTGGATCGGCTGGTGGAGCGGGTGCGCCACACCCGCGGCCAGGGCGTGTTGGGCATCAACATCGGCAAGAACGCCGATACTTCGGTCGAGCGCGCCGTCGACGACTACCGGCTGGGCCTGCGCAAGGTCTACCCCTGGGCCAGTTACGTCGCCGTCAACATCTCCTCGCCCAATACGCCGGGGTTGCGCGACCTGCAATACGGGGCGGCGCTGGATCGGTTGCTGGACGTCCTGAAGACCGAGCAGGCCCGGTTGGCGGCCGAGCACGGACGCTACGCGCCGCTGGCGCTCAAGATCGCCCCGGATATCGCCGACGCCGACCTGCCCATCGTGGGCCAGGCGTTGATTCGGCACGAACTGGACGCCGTCATCGCCACCAACACCACGTTCTCCCGCGCTGGCGTGGAAGAACTGCCTCACGCCCAGGAAGCCGGCGGACTCAGCGGAGCGCCGCTGATGGCCCGCTCCACCGCCGTCGTTGGGCAATTGCGGGAGATTGTGGCGGACAAGCTGCCGATCATCGCCGTGGGCGGTATCCTGAGCGGGGCCGATGCCGCCGCCAAGATCGCGGCCGGCGCCAGCCTGGTGCAGTTATACACCGGCTTCATTTATCGCGGCCCCGAATTGATCCGGGAAGCCGTCCAGGCATTGCGTTGAACGCGCGGCGGGAACTTGTCGCCGCGTCGACCTACTCCAATCCCCTACCCTTCACCACCGAAAGGAGCCAACGATGCTACGCGCGTTACTGTTGCTGCTGTTGGGCGGGCTGGCGCCAGCCCTGGCCCAGGCCGCCATCGAAACCAAAACCGTCGAGTACCGGCAGGGCGATACCCGACTGGTCGGTTATCTGGCCTACCCCAAGGACGCCAAGGGGCCGCTGCCGGGCGTGCTGGTCGTGCATGAATGGAGGGGATTGAACGACTACGCCAAGCGCCGCACCGAGCAGTTGGCGGAACTGGGTTACGTGGCCTTCGCCGCCGACATCTACGGCGACGGCAAGATCGCCGCCGATGTCAAGGAAGCGGGCGCGCTGTCCGGGGCGTACAAGAAGGATCGGCCCCTGCTGCGGGCGCGGACCGCCGCCGGTTTGGCGGCGCTCAAGGCCCAGCCGGGCGTGGCGAACGACAAGGTTGCCGCCATCGGCTACTGCTTCGGCGGCGGCGCCGTGCTGGAACTGGCGCGGAGTGGCGCGGACCTGGCCGGGGTCGTCAGCTTCCACGGCAGCCTGGATACGCCCACGCCCCAGGACGCGAAAAACATCCGGGCCAAGGTGTTGGCGCTGCACGGGGCCGACGATCCCTACGTGCCGGCGGACCAGGTCGCGGCGTTCGAACAGGAAATGCGGGCGGCGGGCGCCGACTGGCAGTTGATCGCCTATGGCGGGGCGGTGCATGGTTTCACCAACCCCGCCCATGGCAACGACAACAGCAAGGGCGCGGCCTATAACGCCGCCGCCGATGTACGGTCCTGGGCGGCGATGCGGCAATTCTTCACCGAGTTGTTCGCCAAGCCTTGATGCGGCCTCTCGACCGCCGGATCGCCGTCGCCCCGATGCTGGACTGGACCGACCGGCACTGTCGGTATTTCCTGCGCCTGCTGAGCCGACATACCCTGCTGTATACGGAAATGGTCACCACCGGCGCGGTGCTGCGTGGAAATCCTGAATGGCTGCTGGCTTACGACCCCGCCGAGCATCCCCTGGCGCTGCAACTGGGCGGCAGCGATCCCGGTGAACTGGCCCGATCCGCTCGCGTCGCCGCCGGGTTCGGTTACGACGAGGTGAACCTGAACGTCGGCTGTCCCAGCGACCGGGTGCGGTCGGGTCGGTTCGGCGCCTGTCTGATGGCCGAACCGGAGGTGGTGGCCGACAGCGTGGCGGCGATGCGGGCGGCGGTGAGCCTGCCGATCACGGTGAAAACCCGCATCGGCATCGACGACCGCGATTCCTACGAGGCGCTGGTGGATTTCGTCGGTCGGGTCGCCAGCGGCGGTTGCGAGGTTTTCATCATCCACGCCCGCAAAGCCTGGCTGCGCGGCCTGAGTCCGAAGGAAAACCGGGAAATCCCGCCGTTGCGCCACGAGGTCGTTTACCGGCTCAAGCGGGATTTTCCCGACCTGACGATCATCCTCAACGGCGGGTTGACCACCCTGGAGCAGATTGCGAATTCGTCACGGGGGGTGGATGGCGTGATGATCGGCCGTGCCGCCTACGAGAATCCCTATCTGCTGGCCGGGGTGGATCGGCGGTTCTTCGGCTCCAGCGCACCGCCGCCGAGTCGCCATCAGGTCATCGAGGCTTTTCTGCCCTACGTGGCGGCCCAGTTGCGGCGGGGAACGCCCTTGCAGGCCATGACCCGGCATGTGCTGGGCCTGTTTCAGGGCATTCCGGGCGCGCGAGCCTGGCGACGGCATCTCAGCGAGCACGCTCACCGGCGCGGCGCGGGCGTGGAAGTGCTGACGGCGGCGCTGCGGCAAACCCCAAAAGCCGAGTGAAACCCGCTCGTCCGATGGCGCGAACCACCGGAACGATCCAGACAGGCTCGCGCCCGAGTCCTAAAATGTACCGATCTATCGCTCAATCCGCGCGGACGCGATCCCGCCGCCCCGCCCTGTCCCAGGATCATCCGCCATGTATGAATTCCTGAAATACGAAGTTCGCGATGCCATGACCGCCGATCCCATCGCCATCGGTCCCAATGCCCGGTTGCGCGAGGTCGAGGAGATATTCGAAAACCACGATTTCAACGGAGTGCCGGTGGTGGACGATCAGCGTCGCCTGCTCGGCATCCTGACCAAGTTCGATTTGCTCAAGGCGTTCGGTCTTGGCGTCCACGCGTTGGCGCCGCACTACGACGCCATCATGGAACAACCCGCCGCAGCGGTGATGACCCACGATCCGGTCAGCGTCGAGCCGCGCCTGCCGCTCAGCCGCCTGCTGCAAAAACTGGTGGAGATGCGGACCAAAAGCCTGCCGGTGGTGGAAAACGGCCGGCTGGTCGGCATCATCGCTCGCCAGGACGTGTTGAAGGCGCTGCGCCGGGCGACGATCCAACACGAAATCCCGCTTCATCAGGACTCGCCGTCATGACCACCCTGCTCTACACCCATCCGGCCTGCCTGGAACACGACACCAGCTTCGGCCACCCGGAATGCCCGGCTCGGCTGACCGCGATTCTCAACGCTCTGCGCACCGCACCGTTCGCCGCGTTGGAATGGCGGGACGCTCCCCAGGCCACCGTCGAGCAATTGACCCGCATCCACCCGCGAGCCTACATCGAACGGATTTTTGCTCGCGTGCCCCGGCAGGGTAATTTCGCGCTCGACGGCGACACCATCCTGTCGCCGCAATCGGGCGAAGCCGCCCTGCGCGCGGCGGGCGCGGTGTGCGCGGCGGTGGATGCGATTGTGCAAGGGGAAGCCAGCAACGCCTTTTGCGCCATCCGCCCACCGGGCCATCACGCCGAGCCGAACCAGGCCATGGGTTTTTGCCTGTTTTCCAACGCCGCCATCGGCGCCGCCCACGCCCGCGTCGCTCACGGCCTGGCGCGGGTGGCGATCATCGATTTCGACGTGCATCACGGCAACGGCACCCAGGCGGCGGTGGAACGCGATCCCGGCTATCTCTACATTTCCACCCATCAGGCCTACATCTACCCCGGCACCGGCCGCCGCGACGAACGCGGGGTCGGCAACGTCGTCAACATCCCGCTGCTGGCCGGCAGCGGTTCAACCGACCTGCGCCATGTTTGGAGACAAGAGATCGAACCGGCGCTGCGGGAGTTCAAGCCTCAACTGATCCTGATCTCGGCGGGCTTCGACGCGCATCACATGGATCCGTTGGCCGAATTGAACTTCAACGAGGAGGACTACGCCTGGCTGACCCGGCGGATTTCAGCGGTTGCGGCCGACTTCTGCGCGGGCCAAGTGGTGTCGATCCTGGAAGGAGGCTACAACCTGTCGGCTCTGGCCGCCAGCGTGGCGGCGCACGTCAAGGCATTGATGGAGGCGCCGGCGCGGGGCCACACGCCTTGATCAAGGACATCCTGAGGCGTCAAAAAACCGGGAAGAACGCGGCGGGGTCGTAAGAAAAAGCCGCCGTTCGGCGGCCCTACTCGACTTCCAACTCCACAACCCGCAGATCCGTGCCGCCGCGCACCCGCGGGAAATAGCCCCCGCAGCGGGGACAGGGATCTTCGCGGTTGCGCACCTCCACCACCGCGCCGCAGTCCAGACAGACCGCCTCGCCAGCGGGTTGCTCGATCTCCAGCACGGCATTCTCGGCCAGCGTGCCCTGGGCCGCCACCGTGAATCCGAACCGCAGCGCCTCGACTTCGACCCCGGCCAGCGCACCCACCGCCAACCGAACCGTGCGCACCCGGCGGAACGGCTGGCGACGGTTCTGCTCCTCGATGACGCGAACCAGTTCCATGCACAGCGACAGTTCGTGCATGGCGCGGAGGTTCTCAGGGCAACAACACGGTGGAGCCCGTGGTCCGGCGCGCTTCCAGATCGCGGTGCGCCTGGGCGGCCTCGGCCAGAGGATAGGTTTGGTGGACTTCGATTTTCACCGCGCCACCGGCGACCACCTCGAACAGTTCGGCGGCGCCGGCCAGCAAATCCGCGCGCCGGGCGGTGTAAGCCATCAAGACGGGGCGGGTGAGGAACAGCGAACCCTTGGCGGCCAGAATGCCCGGCTCGAACGGCGGAACCGGCCCCGAGGCGTTGCCGAAGCTGACCATCATCCCCAGCGGCCGCAGGCAATCCAGCGACCCCATGAAGGTTTCCTTGCCCACCGAGTCGTAAACCACCGCCACACCTTGCCCGTTGGTAATCTCGCGGACTCGCTCCACGAAATTCTCGCGGCTGTAGACGATGACGTGCTGGCAACCGTGAGCGCGGGCCAGTTCGGCCTTTTCGTCGCTGCCCACCGTGCCGATCACGGTCGCGCCCAGATGCCGCGCCCACTGGCTGGCGATCAGCCCCACTCCCCCGGCGGCGGCGTGCAGCAAAATCGTGTCGCCGGGCTGTACCCGATAGGTGCGCCGCAGCAGGTATTGGGCGGTCAAACCCTGCAACATCATGGCGGCGGCGGTGCGGTCGTCGATGCTGTCCGGCAAGGCCACCACCCGGTCGGCGGGCATCAGCCGGACCTCGGCGTAAGCGCCGACCGGCGGGCTGGCGTAGGCCACCCGGTCGCCGACCTTGAATTCGGTCACGCCCTCGCCCACTGCCTCGACCCGGCCCGCCCCTTCCATGCCCAGGGTCCAGGGCAGCGCCGGCAACGGATACAGGCCGGTGCGATGATAGACGTCAATGTAGTTCAGTCCGACGGCGCCATGACGAACCCGGAGCTGACCGGGACCGGGATCGCCAACCTCGATTTCTTCCCAGCGCAGCGCCTCGGGACCGCCGTATTGGTGGATGCGGATGGCTTTGGACATGCTGTTCTCCTTCAAGCTTTGGGTAGTGACCTTCCAAGTTTAGGCCACCGTCCACGCTGACGGCAGGGCAATCGGCTCAACCCACCCACCGCCGGGCGTTGCGGAACAAGCGCGGCCAGTGGCCACTGGCCGCATGGGTTATTGGGTACCGCTATTTGTGTGTTCCATAGGACCACCCATATCTTCCGACCGAAGGGCTTCAACCTGGCGAGGGCAGCGTCCTCGACGATGAATTCGGCAAAGGACGTCACGCGACCGCTTCCGCAAGCGCCTGTTGGAACACCGCGAAACTGCGCGAGCGACTTCGTGCCGGATCGACGCAAGCACCAATGGTACGCGCCGCCTCGATCTTGGCAAGTCGGCCCTTAAAGTACCCGTACTTCCGCATCACCCGCTCGAAGGCCTCCCAGGTGCCGCCCGCAATGGCATCGGGGTCACGGAAACCCTGACGATGGGGGATACCCGCCGGCACACGTGGATAAGCCGCCCTCACAGCCTCCCAATCAGCGAAGTACCAAGCCTCCAGCTCTTCGACGGCGATGCGGTTGACGAGCTGCCATGGCAAGCCGCCCGCGCGGCTTCTGGATCGCAGTCCCGCTCGGTGCGCTATGTCTTCCAAACGCAGCTTGAGATCCCGGCAGTCGTCATCATCGCGATCCACGACGACCACAATGCGCCAGTCCGCAGGCAGCCAAGTGGCGTAAGCACGAAGTCGCGCTTCGAGTTTGCCCAGCAGATCGCTCTTGCCCTGGAAGACATGCATTTCGAAAGTCCTGCCCCGCGGCAATAGTCGGGGCAGCAACGCGCGCAGGAACGCCTCCATGGACGGCTCTTCGACCAGCAACTCCAGATGGCTCGCTGCCATGATCAGCGATCCTCCTTCCTTGGCCGCGTTGGTGCGCCCTGGTTGACCAGAGGATCACCCACGCCGAGTTGCCCCTCCATCCACAGGTGTCCGAGTAGCGCCCCATGCGCGACGAACTCGGGCACCCCCGGCAGATCGCACGCGCGCTGCGTCTGAGTGTAGCCCTGCTCGTCGCGCCACAACACGCGAACCTCTTTCGGCCGCAGACCATTGAGGAAGAATGGCGAGTGCGTCGTAACCAGCAGTTGCGTGCCATCGACCGCGGCGCGGCATTCTTCGGTCAGCTCGGGCAACAGGCGCGGATGCAGGAAGTTTTCCGGCTCCTCAATGCCGATAAAAGGCGGCGGGTCGGGGTCGTGGAGCAGCACCAGGTAAGCGAGCATCTTCAACGTGCCATCCGAGGCGAAACGCGCCAGCACCGGATGACTGAAAGGTGCGTCCTTGATTTGCAGCAGCAGCCGACCGTCGGGCATCGTATCGGCCAGCACCCGCTCGATGCGCGGCACGCGGCGTCTGAGCACCTCGAAGATGCGCTCCAGCCGCTCCCCATGCTGCTCGGCAAGGTACTGGATCACGTTGGCCAGGTTGTCGCCGCTCTTGGACAGGCGCTCCTGTGGCCCAGCCTCGGGCTGGCCGCGCGCGCCATCGGCCGACAGGTACGACACATACCAACCGGTAATAAAGTCACGCAGGGCGGCCACGCGCGGATGCTCGGCAAATTGACCCAAGGCGTTCACCGCAAGGAGGTCCGGTGACTTCAGCGGGGTTTCGATGCGCCGATCCTTCTCATCGGGCAAGTCGCCACTGACGGCACGGCCCTGCCCCTCCCGATAGTCCAGGAAGCGGAATGGCTTACCCCGCTGTCCACGACGCCATTGGAGCCACTCCTCAATGACAACCGGCCCGCCTCGGCGCTCGTCGACCGCCAAGTGGTACGTGATCAGCGGGTATCGCGGCTCTTTGTACTTGATCTCGACGACCACTGGCCCGTCGCCACCTCGCGTTTTCAATTCCTTTGCTCGCCCGCGCTTGTCCCACGCGCGCCGTAGCCCCAGTTCGAAACACTCCGCCAGGAACGCGAACACGTCGAACACGGTAGACTTGCCACTGCCGTTAGGCCCGAGCAGCACGGTGATTGGCGTCAGGTCCTTGAACTCCACCTCGCGCAGCGCACGGAAGTTCCGCACCCTTAGAGACTCGATGCGCGCGGGGGCGTGCGGTTGTACATCGGATGATTTCATGCGGTTCCCTCGGTTTCTCGGCATTTTTTACCCGCGGCTCGCCAATCACCCCAACCACCGCCGGGCGTTGCGGAACAGCCGCAGCCACGGTCCATCCTCGCCCCAGCCGTCGGGATGCCAGGAGTGTTGCACCGTGCGGAACATCCGCTCCGGATGCGGCATCAGGATGGTGAAGCGCCCGTCGCGGCTGCACAAGCCGGTAATGCCGCCCGGCGAGCCGTTGGGATTGGCCGGATAGGTTTCCGCCGGCCGCCCGAAGTGGTCCACGAAACGCAGCGCCACCAGTCCAGCCGCCAGCGCCGCGCCCGGTCCGCTGTCATCGCGAAATTCCGCCCGACCCTCGCCGTGCGCGACCGCGATGGGCAGGCGTGAGCCTTCCATGCCGCGCAGGAACAGCGATGGCGACGGCAGCACTTCCACCAGGCTCAACCGCGCCTCGAACTGCTCCACCCGATTACGCACGAAACGCGGCCACAACTCCGTCCCGGCAATCAGTTCGTGCAAGTTGGACAGCATTTGGCAGCCATTACAGACGCCCAACCCAAAACTGTCCGGGCGGGCGAAGAAGGCGGCGAATTCGTCGCGGGCGCGGGGATTGAATAGAACGGACTTGGCCCAGCCCTCGCCGGCACCCAGCACGTCACCGTAGGAAAAGCCGCCGCAGGCGGCGACGCCGTGAAAGTCGGCCAGCGAAATCCGCCCGGCGATGAGGTCGCTCATGTGGACATCCACCGCCGCGAAGCCGGCCCGGTCGAACGCCGCCGCCATTTCCACCTGGCCATTGACGCCCTGCTCGCGCAGGATCGCGACCCGGGGCCGGGCGCAGGTGGCCAGGAACGGCGCGGCGATATCCTCGGCGGGATCGAAGGTCAGCCGGACGTTCAGCCCCGGATCGGCCGGATCGCAAGCCGCCTCGAACGCTTCGCGGGCGCAATCTGGGTGATCACGCAACGCCTGCATTCGATAACTGGTTTCCGACCACAGCCGCCGCAATTCAACGCGGCTGGCGGCGAACACGACCTCGCCGGCATAGCGCAAAATCAGTCGATCCTCGCCATTCGGAGCGCCGATCACATGGTTGCACTCGCCCAACCCGGCGGCGGCCAACCGAGCCAGCACGGCGGGACGGTCCAGCGCCCGCACTTGCAGCACCGCACCCAGTTCCTCGGCGAATAGCGCCGCCAGCGGACCCTCATCGTCCAGATCATCCAGCAGCGCCGTCACGCCGCAGCCGCCGGCGAACATCATTTCCACCAGCGTCGCCAGCAGACCGCCATCGGAACGGTCGTGGTAGGCCAGCAGCCGGCCAGCCAAGTTAAGCTCCTGAATCACGGCGAAGAACGCCTTCAGGTCGTCCGGCGCGTCCACGTCGGGAACGGCGTCGCCCCATTGGTTATGCACCTGGGCCAAGGCCGAACCGCCCAGGCGATTCCTGCCGCGCCCGAGATCGATGAGAATCAGGTCGGTGTCGCCCCGGTCGGTACGCAATTGCGGGGTCAAAGTCCGGCGCGCATCCTGAACCGGCGCGAAGGCGGACACGATCAGCGACAGCGGCGCCACCACGCTCTTGCCGGCCCCGTCCTGCTCCCAAACCGTTTTCATCGACAGCGAATCCTTGCCAACGGGGATGGCGATACCCAGTGCCGGGCACAATTCCATTCCCACGGCTTTGACAGTATCGAACAGCCGGGCATCCTCGCCGGGATGACCGGCCGCCGCCATCCAGTTGGCCGACAGCTTGACATCGCCCAGCTTCTCGATCCGGGCGGCGGCGATGTTGGTCATCGCCTCGCCGACCGCCATCCGCCCCGAAGCCGGCGCGTTCAATACCGCCAGCGGCGTGCGTTCGCCCATGGCCATGGCTTCGCCGGTATAGGTGTCGAAGCTGGTGATGGTGACCGCGACATCGCTGACCGGGACCTGCCAGGGTCCCACCATCTGATCGCGGCAGACCAGCCCGGTCACGGTGCGGTCGCCGATGGTGATGAGGAAACTCTTGTCGGCCACCGCCGGGAACCGCAGCACCCGCGCCACGGCGTCGGTGAGACTGATACCGTTCAAGTCGAGTGGCCGATGATCGACGGCTTCATGGCAGACATCGCGCCGCATTTTCGGCGGCTTGCCGAACAGCACGCTCATCGGCAAATCCACCGGCCGATTGGCAAATTGCCGATCGGTCACCGTCACTGCCGGTTCATTGGTTGCAACGCCGATGACCGCGCAGGGGCAACGCTCCCGTTCACACAGCGTTTTGAAAACCTCCAACCCCTCGGCGGCGATCGCCAGCACATAGCGTTCCTGCGCCTCGTTGCACCAGATTTGCATCGGCGACATGCCGGGATCGTCGTTCGGCACTTCGCGCAGTTCGAACCGACCACCCCGGTTGGCGCCGTGGACGATCTCCGGCACGGCGTTGGACAGGCCGCCCGCACCCACGTCGTGAATCGACAAAACGGGATTGTTCGCGCCCAGCGCCACGCAGCGGTCGATCACTTCCTGGGCGCGGCGCTGGATTTCCGGGTTGCCGCGCTGCACCGAGGCAAAATCCAATTCTTCGTGGGAACTGCCCGCCGCCATGCTGGACGCCGCGCCGCCGCCCAGACCGATCAGCATCGCCGGCCCGCCCAGCACCACGATGGCCGTTCCCGGCGGCAATTCGGCCTTGTGAACGTGCAGTTCGCGAATGTTGCCCAAGCCGCCCGCGATCATGATCGGCTTGTGGTAGCCGCGCCGCTGGCCGTCGGGACCGTTCTGCTCGAAGGCGCGGAAATAGCCCGCCAGATTCGGGCGGCCAAATTCGTTGTTGAAGGCCGCCGCGCCGATGGGACCTTCCAGCATGATGTCCAGCGCCGCCGCGATGCGGCCCGGCTTGCCATAGTCCAGCTCCCAGGGCTGGACGAAATCGGGAATGCGCAGGTTGGACACGGAAAAGCCGCACAGCCCAGCCTTGGGCTTGGCGCCCCGTCCGGTCGCCCCCTCGTCGCGGATCTCGCCTCCGGAGCCGGTCGCCGCACCGGGAAAGGGCGAAATCGCGGTCGGGTGGTTGTGCGTCTCCACCTTCATCAGGATGTGAACATCCTCCGGGTGGTAGCGATACTGGCCATCGACCGGGTCGGGGAAAAAGCGCCCGGCGGCAAAGCCGGTCATCACCGCCGCGTTGTCGCTGTAGGCCGAGAGCACGCCGTCGGGATGGCGGGCGTGCGTGTGGCGGATCATGGCGAACAGCGAGTGGTCTTGCTTCGCGCCGTCCACGATCCAATCGGCGTTGAAGATCTTGTGCCGGCAGTGCTCGGAATTGGCCTGCGCGAACATCATCAGTTCCACGTCGGCCGGATTGCGCTCCAGCCGGGTGAAGCTGGCCAGCAGGTAGTCGATCTCGTCTTCCGACAGCGCCAGTCCCAGTTCGCGGTTGGCAGCCGTCAAGGCCTCCCGTCCACTGCCCAGCACGTCCACGGTCGCCAGCGACATCGGTTCGGCATGGGCGAACAACACGGCGGGATCGTCGTCCGGCGAGAGCACCGCCTCGGTCATCCGGTCGTGCAGCAAGGGTCGCAATACGGCCCGATCACCAGCAGTCAGTGGTTGCGCGGCTTCCAGGTAATACACCACGCCGCGCTCAATCCGGCGGACGTGTTGCAAACCGCAGTTATGGGCGATGTCGGTAGCCTTGGAGGACCAGGGCGAAATCGTGCCGGGCCGGGGAATCACCAGGAAAGTCGGCGCGCCGCTCGGATGGGTCTGGGTCGCGGTGGGACCGTAGAGCAACAATCGATCCAGCACCTCGCGCTCATGGGCGGTCAACGACCCGTCCACGAAATGCGCGAACTCGGCGTGGATGTCAGTGACGGACGGGATCCGCCGACGCAGCGCGGCCAGCAGCTTTTGCCGACGGAACGGCGACAAGGCGGGGCTTCCACGGAAACGCAGCATCGCGAACACTCTCCTGGGGCGGGCGGGAAGCGCGGATGATAGCAAATCCCCTTTGGCCGATGCCCGAGCCATCGCGCAAAATCACCAGACGTAACCGTTCACCCCCCTCCCAGCGGGAGGGGGGTGGGGGGAGGGCAAGTCGTTG